>Ga0070707_100006343_pt1 | contig 10995 bp, 7 predicted proteins | sample KBSK5502metaG_FD_65468 | JGI IMG/M metagenome (GOLD analysis project Ga0070707, IMG submission 65468) | Corn, switchgrass and miscanthus rhizosphere microbial communities from Kellogg Biological Station, Michigan, USA - KBS K5-50-2 metaG | ecosystem: Host-associated > Plants > Roots >... | reverse complement strand
AGTTCACGTTGCGTCGCAGCGTGTCCTGGGCGCGGTTGCCCGAGGTCCACATGAATAGCCCCTGGAGGAGCAATGGGCCGATCTGGTAGCCGGCGCGGACGTCGACCAGCCACGCGTTGATATCCGCCTTGTCCTTCGCGCAGTTCGTGGCGCGGTTGCTCGTCGTATTGCACAAGATCCCGTACGCAGGAGTGACCGTATTGAAGCTGTTCCGATTACCGAACTGATAGAGAACAGTCGGGTCGAACGAGAAGGGGCCGGTGCGGAAGCGCGCATCCACGCCGACCGTATGCCGGTTCTCGCCGATGCCGGTGCCCGTGCTGTCCGCGCCGGAGACCGTTGCCGGAGCGAACGGGCCGCCGTTGGTGACCGGGTAGCCGCCCGCGGGCGGGCGGACTCCGCCGGCGGGGGTCGCTGCCTGGATACCGCCGAGAAAGAGGTACGAGTACATCGGCTTGATGTCGAGGCCCTTGAACACGGAGAACTCGGGGGCGAAGATGAACGCAAAATTGTCATGCTGGGACTGCACCACGGTGTTGACCGGCACGATGTCCTTCTTCCCGGTCAGCTGCTCATTTATCGCCACATAGGTGAAGACCAGCTTCACGTCCGGGGTGACGGTGCTGACGATGTTCACCCCACCGAAGTCGCCGTTAGCGTAGGTGGCAAGCTTGTAGTTGGCCGCGCTGCCGAAGGGCTGGCCGCCCAGGCGGGCCACGGTCGGGACGGGAATCAACGGCACTTCGAACTCGGTGTACAGCCACTTGATCTGGAGGTTCCCCTGGGTGTCCGTGTTTATGTCGAAGGACGCTTCCGCACCCGAGCCCTGGGTGGCGCAGCCAACGGTGGCGTTATTGCCGTTGGCGATGCAGTTCTGGTTGTTCGTATCCTGCGAGCCGGTCTGGCCCCAGTAGTGGTCCAACTCGATCGCGAGCATGCCCCTGGTCTTGCCGTATATCCCTTCGAATTGGAAGACGCCGCGGGTCCGGCCGATGAACTGGGCATCGCTGTTGCGCGCAACGTTGGAGTCGCCGGGTGGCTGGCTCATGTTGCGTTCGTACGAGGCGACGTTGTCGATGAGCCCGCTGATCTTGAACGTCGGGGTCGGTGCCTGCGCCAGGGCGTCCGGTGTGACGACCCCGAGCAGGGCCACTGCGGCGAGAGCGAGAACAAGCGTCCTTCTCATTGCCGCCTCCTCCTATCACCATCATGGACGGTTTGACTGCTTCTCAACTGACTCGGCTACTTCAGAGTGAACGGTTGCGCGCGACTACGGTGCTACTCGTGACGCCAAGCCGGAACCTTCCGGTCGATCACCTGCTCGCTCGGCTGCGCATCACTCCTCTCAGGAGCGCCCTTTTGGCGCGGACACTTCGTTCGAACAGCCCCCACGAGCCAATTCGCTCGGTTCGGTAAATGTTCGCCTTATATCCCACAAGCGGTCGACGTGTCAAGGCTTATCGAGCAGGGGCTGCCACCCGTCCCGGGGGTGGCCCGTCGGTCCCGGTCCACCAGCGGCCCCCGCGAGCGTGCGAGCGTGACTGGCCCAATCGGTCAAGAAACGTGGCCACTTACGGACTACCAGACATCCGGCGGCCTCGGCCGGCCCCAGGGCACCTCGTGAGGCTCCCGTTGCCTGCCGCCCCCCCGCGACCTACGGCGCCGATGGCGGGGGCACACGCCGGTTCGTGGCCTGCTCGAAGGCATACGCGATCTCGATCAAGCGCGGTTCGCTGCATGCCGTGCCCGCGAAGCTGACGCCGAAGGGCGCTGGCCTGGGCTCGAAACCGTTCGGAAACCCGGGAGTCTGGACGTTCTTGACCAGCCCGAACGGCACGATCACTGTCGGATAGCCGGGCCGAGCCACGATGTTGGCGCCGGTCCAGCCCGGGAAGAGCACCGCGTCGAGCCGATGGGCCTTCATGACCGCATCGATCCCCTTGGTGCCACCGAGCGCGATGTCCTTGGCCCGATCGGCCTGGTAGCGCCCGCGATCCGCCACGAGGTCCATCTCGTCGGAGTTGTCGAGCTGCGATTGACCGTACTTGATCGCGCCCCGGGCCGTGCGCGCGAGATTGAAGGTCCGCAGCTCGGTCAGGGTCTTCACCGGCGCGCTCGGGCCCAGCGTCCGCAGCCACGCGTTGAAGTCGCGCTTCATCCCGTACTTGAACACGACAGAGCAGTTGGCGTCGGTCGCCTTGGCCCCGGACGCGCCCGCGCAGATGTTCCACACCAGAAAGTTGTTCGCCGGATCGGGGTCGACGACGCTTGGGATGTCCGCCGGGTCGACGATGACCGCCCCTTCGCGGCGGAGGACCTCGATCGCCTCCGCCATCGCCTTGGCCTCATCGTCGGTGAGACCGCCGCGCGGCGCCGTCTCGCCGGGTGGCGTCACCTTGTCGTAGAAGAACGCGCGGGGAATGCCGATCCGTGCCCCCTTCAACCCGTCGCGCTTGAGGTGGGGAGTGTAGTCATGGTTCTTCGGTAGCGGGCACCGCCCCGTCGCCTCATCGTGCGGATCGGGCGCGGCGCCCTCGAGGGCGCCGAGGAGGATGGCGGCGTCGGTCACCGTGCGCGCGAGCGGGCCCGCCGTGTCCTGGTCGGCGGTGATGGGGATGATGCCGTAGCGGCTGATCCGCCCGACGGTGGGCTTGATGCCGACCAGCATGGTCTGGTTCGCCGGGCTCAAGATCGAGCCGGACGTCTCCGTCCCCACATTCGCGGCCCAGAAGCTGGCCGCGGTCCCGATGCCGGAACTCGACCCCCCGGTGGCGAGCGCGGGGCGCCCGTCGTCCGTTCCGGGGCGCGGATCGCGCCGCGGGTCGTACGGATTGAAGCCGTAGCCGGCGAGGCCGCTGTAGTTGGCCGGCATGGGCGTGGGTAGACCGGCAACCCAGTTGGCGAGCTCGGTGAGCACGGTCTTGGCGATGATGACGGCGCCGCCCGCGCGCAGGGTCTTGGTGACCGTCGCCTCGTACGGAGGCCGGTAGCCCTCGAACGCGACGGCTCCACCCGTCGTGGGCATGTCCGTCGTGTGGATATTGTCCTTGAGCGCGATGGGGATGCCGTGGAGCGGGCCCCGGATTGTGCCCCGGGCGCGCTCCCGGTCGAGCGCGTCGGCCTCCTCGAGGACGTTCGGGTTGACGGTGATGATCGCCTTGATCTGGTCCTCGTAGAGCGCGATCCGCGTCAGGTAGAGGACGACGAGCTGTCGCGACGTGATACGTCCGTCGGTCATCGCCCGTTGCAGGTCGGGAATGCCGGTCTCGACCACGCTGAACGGCGCCGGCGCCGTGGTCGACATCGGTCCGGCACAGCCGGCGCCCGTGAGGACAGCAAGGGCGGACACACAAATGGCCGATCGCGTCATCATGCTCTCCTGGCTCGGAATGTGACGTAGTGTAACCGAAACGATCGGGGTGGGTCCCCGTCGCCGCGGGTCCGCGCGGGCCATGCTATCCTGGTGGCGCTTCCGAGCAGCGATCACATCCGGCGCGACCGCCGGCATTGACAGCAGGGTGACAATCAGCTTCAATCGGACTGCGCGGCCGCATCCACCTCGTTCGAACGCGCGATCGCCGAACGCAACCCCAAGCCGATATCCATCATGCGCGCCAACTGCTAAGGAGAGACCATGATGACCATCAGATCCCTGTTCTGGTGGGCCGGCGCCCTCGCGCTCGGCGTCGTGCTGCCCGCGACCGGCCCCGCGGCGGCCGCCGACAGCATCCGCGTCGGCTACCTCGGGCCGCAGACGGGCATCTTCGCCCAGGCCGGCAAGGACATGCTCGACGGATTCAAGTGGGCCTTCGAGCAGGCCGGCTACCAGGCCGCCGGGCGAAAGATCGAGCTCTACGAGGAAGACGACGAGGGCAATCCCGCCACCGCGCAGGCCAAGTACCGAAAGCTGATCGCGCAGGATCGGGTCCACGTGCTGGCCGGCGTCCTGCTGTCGAATATCGGCTACGCGCTCGTGCCGCCGATCGAGCGCGATAAGGTTCCGTCGCTCTTCCTGACGACGCCCGACGACCTCACCAAGCGGCGGCCGACGAAGTACATCCTCCGGACCAACTTCAGCGCGAGCCAGCCCATGCACGCCCTCGGCGACTACGCGGCGAAGACGCTCAAGTACAAGCGGGTGGCCGCCATCGCCATGGACAACAACTTCGGCTACGAGGGCATCGGCGGCTTCCAGCGCGTGTTCGAGGACGCGGGCGGCCGCGTCGTCCAGAAGGTCTGGGTGCCGCTCAACGCCATGGACTTCGCGCCGTACCTCACCCCGGTGCCGGGCGACGTCGACGCGGTGGTGCAGGTCTTCGTCGCCGGGCAGGCGGTGCGCTTCGCCAAGCAGTACGGGGAAAGCGCGCTGCGGGGCAAGGTGCCGCTGATCGGCACCGGCGTGTTCAGCGACCAGTCCTCGCTCCAGGGGATGGGCGACGAGGCCATCGGCCATATCGGCGCGCTCATCTGGACGCCCACGCTCAGCAATGGGGCCAACCGCGCGTTCATGCAGCTCGCCGAGCCGAAGCTCAAACGCATCCCGTCCTATTTCCACGCCGTGATGTACAGCGCGGGCCGCTGGATCGTCGAAGCGGCGAAGTCGCTCGACGGCAATGTCGAGGACCGCGACCGCCTCCTCGCCGCGCTCCGGAAGGCCAGCGAGACGACGGAGGACCCGCGCGGCCCGATCAAGCTCGACGAGTACGGGAACCCGACGGAGAACGTCTACATCGTCAAGGTCGAGAAGGTGGGCGGGCGGCTGCAGAACATGCTCATCCACACCTACCCCATGGTGTCCCAGTTCTGGACGTACAAGCCCGAGGAGTTTCTGAAGACGCCGGTGTACGACCGGGGCTACCCGCCGGTCCGGCCGTGAGGGCGGCCGCGCCCCGATGAGCGCGCCGCGCTTCGGCTTCTTCTTCTGGCCGTGGTCGCACGAGTACACGGCGCGCATGGCGTCGCTCGGTGAGCGGCTCGGCTGGGACCTCGTGGGCGTCGCCGACACACCGGGCAACGCCATCGACCCGTGGGTGGCGCTCACGCTGGCGGCGACGCGCACCGAGCGCGTCGGGCTTTCCGCCTGCGTGACGAACTTCAGGACGCGCCACCCTGCCATCACCGCCGGCGCCGCGGCGTCCGTGGACGCGGTGTCCGGTGGCCGCATGCTCCTCGGCGTCGGCACCGGCCACAGCGGCGTCGTCAATGTCGGCGCGTCCGCCTCGGCGACCCCGAGCTTCCGTGAGGGGCTCCGCTTCGCGCGGGCCCTCCTCGCGGGGGAGCGCGCCTCGCTCGACGGGACGACCATGGCGCTGCCAGGGCGGGGCCGACGGGTGCCGGTGTACGCGGCGGCGTCAGGGCCGAACGCGCTGCGCGCGGCGGGCGCCGTTGCCGACGGCGCCTTCGTGAACTACGGGCTCCAGACAGAGCATGTCGCGCGCGCCCGCGCCCTGATCACAGAGGGCGCCGCCGAGGCCGGGCGCGGGCCCGACGAGGTGGACCTGTGGTGGATCGCCGGCCTCGACGTGAGCGAGCGTCGTGAGGCCGCCCTCGACAAGCTCGGAAACATCCTCGGCTTCGTCGCGGCCTATGTGCTGGGGCCGGCCCCCGCCGAGCGCGGCGTGCCCGCGGAGCTCATCCCCGCCATCCGCGAGCTGCGCCTTGCCTACACCACGCGGCACGCCGAGATGGATCCCGCCCTCGTCAAGCGCCTCGGCCTGTTCGACTATCTGCGGCGGCGCCTCGCCGTCGCCGGCACCCCCGACGACTGCGTCCGACAAGTGCGCGCGGCGCTCGCGGCGGGCGCGACCCGCCTGATGTTCTCGGTGAGCCTCGCCGCCGATCCGGTACGCACGGTCGAGCTGTTCGGCGCGCATGTGCTACCCGGGGTGACCGGAGTGACCCGGTGACCGCGTGAAGACCGATCTCCTTCTGATCCCCATGGGCGCCCGCTACGCCGACATGCGCCGGGCGGCGGTGGCCGCGGAGGAAGCGGCCTTCGATGGCCTCTGGATGTGGGACCACCTGCGCGACCCCGAGCGCGGCGCCCGCTCGCGGGTGCCCGAGGTGTGGACGGCGCTCACCGCGCTCGCCGAGGTCACGCAAAGAATCACGCTCGGCCCCCTGGTGCTCAACGTGAGCAACCGTCATCCCGGGCTCCTCGCCAACATGGCGGCCACGCTCCAGGAAATCTCGGGCGGCCGGCTCCTGCTCGGGCTGGGCGCGGGCGGCAGTCGGCGCCTGCCCTACGCCCCCGAGCAGGAGTCCCTGGGGCTGGTGATCGAGCCCGATCGCACGCGGGCGGAGCGCGTGGCCGAGGCCGCGCAGGTGATGCGGCGGCTCTGGGCGGGTGACGAATCGAGCTTCGCGGGGACTCACTATCGGCTGGAGCGGCCGAGCGGCTTTCTCCGGCCCGAACCGGCGCCGCCCATCATCATCGGTGGCTTCGGCCCGCGCATGGCGGCCATCGCCGGCCGCTACGCCGACGGCTTCAATACGCAGGCGGGTCACCCGCGACTGGCGGAGCTGATCCGCGTCGCGCGCGACGCGCGCGCCGAGGCCGGCCGCGATCCCGTCGGCTTCCTGGTGACCGTGTTTGCCGGCTTGCGGGAGTCCTATCTCAAGCGCGAGTCGCCGGCTCGCGCATCGCTCGAGCGTCTCGGCGTGGAGCGGCTGATCTTGCTCGTGGAGCCGCCCTTCGACCCGGGCCGGATTCGCGACGCCGGGCGTGTGCTCACCGGCGCCGCGAGCTAAGCGGTCAGTCGGTAGTGGGTCGATTCGCCCTCGGGACTGGGGCAAGTTGCGAGCCAGACGAGGCACGAGGGAGCCCGCGACGCGAGGCGTACTCCGCTTGGCGAGCCGAGCCGGAGGCGAGGCGAGCGAATCCGGAAATGTGGCGAGCGTGAGGGAGCCACGTCGAGCGTCGCGGGCAACCGAGTAAGCCTCGGTACTGGGTCAAGTTGCGAGCCAGACGAGGCACGGGGGAGCCCGCGACGCGAAGCGTACTCCGCCGGGCGAGCTGAGCCGGAGGCGAGGCGAGCGAATCCGGAAATCAGGCGAGCGTGAGGGAGCCACGTCGAGCGTCGCGGGCGACCGAGTAAGCCTCGGTACTGGGGCAAGTTGCGAGCCAGACGAGGCACGAGGGAGCCCGCGACGCGAGGCGTACTCTCTGTACGTTGAGCGTCGCGGGCGACCGAGTAACGAAGTATGGCGACGCAAATTGGCCCAGTTCAGTCGCGCTCGCCCGCGCCTTGGATGCGGCTCCCCTCCGCCGCGAAGAGCACGTTGAAAGTCGTGAGGCTGCCGTAGCAGCGCGTGATGTAGCCGTGGAGATCGAGTTTTTCTTCCAGCGCGAGGGTGGGGTGCGCGTTGATCTTCTGCTCGAGCACTCGAAGACGGTCGCGGATACCGACGATCTTCTTGAAGAACGCCTCGATCGGGACGTCCCGGGACTGCGTGTCGGACTTGCCCGGGATGAGGCGGAGGGTGCCGCCGGCCCACCGGGGCGCGAGCTCGAGGTCGACATCGATCCAGCCATGATCGCCGAGGACCTCCCGGACGGCCTGCCTGACGCGGTCTGTCTCGGGGTCACCCTTGCGCTCGTCGACATCGAGACCGTCGTAGCCAAAGGCCACACGCCGCGTGTCGCCGCCGCGGAACACGATCACGTACTGAGACGGCTCGTACCCCACGATGCGGCCGGCGCCGAACTGGATGTGGCGGACGATCGTTCCGATACCGAGACGGGGGACGGGAGCGGACGCCCGTCCACCGGATGGCGAGGTCTCCTGAGACATCGATTCTCCCTCCTGCTCCAGGAATTTTGCCGCGATCCCTTGTACGGCATTGCCGGCGATCGGGCAAGCCTTCCCTCGAGGCCTCCCCCGCCCTGTATCTGATCTGACACTCTAGGCCGGGCCTGTGGCTCCATGGCACGCTTTGCGTGTCATGCTCTACTCCCGCCCGCAGCTCCGGCTCCTGCTCGTCCTCGCCACGCTCTTTCTCGCGGGCCTCGGGGTCCGTGAGTGGCGAGCCGGGTTCCCCGACGCCGCCGACCGCCTCGAGCGCTTCGACCGCCCGGAGCCCCTCGCCCCGCTCTTGCCCTCGGCGCGCGCGGAGAGCCGTCCGGTCTCATCCGAAGCGCCGGCGAAGACGACGACCATGAACGACGCGGCCCCGCGCCCCGAGTCGGGCGGGGCTTCGCCGGCCCCGGCAAATCAAGACCCGCGGCCGCTCGATCTCAACCGCGCCACCACCGCCGAGCTGGCGCGCCTGCCGGGCGTTGGACCGGGATTGGCGCAGCGGATCGTCGACGAGCGCGAGCGCCGCGGGCGCTTCGATTCCCCCGAGGCGCTGCGCCAGGTCATGGGCGTCGGGCCGAAGAAGCTGGCGGTGCTCCGCGACCTCGTGACGGTGGGCGAGTAGCGTGCGCGTCGAGAGCGCGCCGCTCTTGCCCCTCGTCGTGGCCTTCGCGGCGGGCATCGTCGCCGCCTCATGCCTGACCCCGTCGCCGGTGGCGCTCCTCGAGCTGAGCGGCGGATTCCTGGTGGTCGCCGCCGTCGCCATCGGCTTCCGCTTCGATCGATCGGCGACGCTCCTGCTCGTGGCCGTGGTCGTCACGCTGGGCGCACTCCGCGGCGTCTCCTCCCTGCTGCCCCCGGACCATATCGCCCGTCAGGTCCTGCCTCCGGTCGTCACGATCGAGGGCCGCCTGGCCCAGGAGCCGGTGCGCTGGGCGCCGGATCGCACGCGGCTCCTCCTCGACGTCGACGCGTATCACGAGGGCGCCGATCGGCGACCGGCGACGGGCCGGGTCCAGCTCACGATCTACGGGGAGGCGGCGCCGCTCGGGGAGGGGCAGCGAATCCGTGCCGAGGTGCGGCTCTACCGGCCCATCGGATTCAGGAACCCGGGGGTCTTCGATTACCCGGAGCACCTGCGCCGCCAGGGCATCTTGCTCGTCGGGAGCGGCCGCGCCGACCGCGTGATACCGCTCACGGCGGACGCGCCGCCATGGCCCGTCAAGGTCCGGCGGTGGGCGGTCGCCACGTTGCACGCGCAGCTTCCCGAATCATCGGCGGCGCTTCTCGCCGGTCTACTCCTCGGTGAACGGACCGCGCTGCCGAGCGAAACGGATGAGGCCTTCCGCCGCGCGGGGGTCTACCACGTGCTCGCGGTCTCCGGGTTCAACGTGGCGCTCCTGGCCTCGTCGGTGTTCGCGTCCCTTGCCCTCCTGGGCGTGGCGCGGCGGCCAACCGCGCTCGTCGCGGTGATCGTGCTCGTGGGCTTCGCCCTCGTCGTGGGCGGGCAGCCCTCGGTGCTGAGAGCGACGGTGATGGGACTCCTCCTGCTCGGGGGCATCCTCATCGAGCGCGAGTCCCAGGTCATGAACGCGCTGTGCCTGGCCGGCCTCGTACTCCTGGCGTGGACGCCGACGGACCTGTGGGACCCCGGCTTTCAGCTTTCCTTCGCCGCCACCGCCGGCATCGTCTACCTGGCGGGGCCCTTCATGGAGTTTCTCGGTCAGCTCGGGTGGCCGCACTGGCTGGCGGCCGCCGTGGCCGTGAGTCTGGCCGCGCAGCTCCCGGTGACGCCGGTGATGCTCGCCCACTTCAATCAGCTCTCCCTGATCGGCGTGGCTGCCAATCTCCTGGTGGTCCCGCTGGCGGGGCCCGCCACCACGCTCGGCATGCTGGCCCTCGTGGTCCAGCTCGTGAGCGAGACCGCGGCGAGCCTCCTGTTCAACACGCTCTGGCTGCTACTCCTGGCATTGCGGGGCGTGGTCTGGGCGGCGGCCGCGGTTCCGGCCGCCATGGTGCACTTGCCCGCGCCGGCGCCGGCAGCGATCGCGGCGTGGGGCGGCGCGCTCCTCCTGCTCCCGTACGTGGCCGCGCGCGTCTGGGCGCGACGAGCGGCGCTCGGGCTCCTCGCCGTCGCGCTCGGGCTCTCGGTCTCGCCATGGGTCAGTCCGGGCGATGGGCGATTGCGCATCACCTTCCTCGATGTCGGCCAGGGCGATGCCACCTTCGTGGAACTACCGGAAGGGCCGCGCATCCTGGTCGATGGCGGACCCGGCGGCGCGCGGCGCTTCGACGTAGGAGAGCGCGTCCTCGCGCCCTTTCTCTGGAATCGGCCCGTCGCCGGCCGCCTCGACGTGGTCGCGCTCACCCACTCGGATTCGGATCACGCCGGAGGCCTGGGCGCGATTCTCCGTCATTTTTCCGTCGGCGAGTTCTGGGAGACCGGACGCTGGGGGCCCGGGAGCGAGGACACGCTGGCCGCGCTCCAGCGCGCGGGAACCTTGCGCCGTGTGCTGACGGCGGGGCAGCGTCTCTGGATCGGGAGCGCGCTGTTCACGGTGATCAATCCGGACAGTGTGCCGAACCCGAGCGTGAACGACGATTCGCTGGTCTTGCGGCTCGACTGGCGCGGTGTTGCCGTCCTGCTCCCCGGAGACCTCGGCGGGCGGGGCGAGGCGCGCGTGCTGGAGCGGGAGGCACCCGTCCGCGTCCTGCTACTCAAGGTGGCCCATCACGGGAGCCGCTCCTCGTCGAGTGCGGCGTTCGTGGAGGCGGCCCGGCCCGCCTTCGCGATCATCTCCGTCGGCGCGCGCAATCCATTCGGGCATCCGACCCCGGAGGCCGTCGCCCGACTCGAGGCAGTCGGGGCGCGCATCTATCGCACCGATCGCGACGGCGCCCTCATCATCGAGACCGATGGCGCGCGGCTCTGGCTGACTCGCTGGGCCTCGCGCACCACCGAGGTCTTCGAGCTGACCCCTGCGGGCGGGTAGCGACGCGCGCTCGGGAGGGCGAGTTTTGCCCTAGGTGTGGCGAGTGGATCCGGAAGCCCAGGGCGAGCGCGAGCGAGCCACATCGAGCGTGCGGCCGAGGGCGCCGTGCCGCCGCAGACGGGCCTTCAGCAGGCTCCTGAAAAACTCGCAGGCTGCTCAAAAAGGTCCAGCTGCGAGGCGGCGCCCGACGGCCGCACGCGAGGCGT
>Ga0070707_100006342_pt1 | contig 10996 bp, 9 predicted proteins | sample KBSK5502metaG_FD_65468 | JGI IMG/M metagenome (GOLD analysis project Ga0070707, IMG submission 65468) | Corn, switchgrass and miscanthus rhizosphere microbial communities from Kellogg Biological Station, Michigan, USA - KBS K5-50-2 metaG | ecosystem: Host-associated > Plants > Roots >... | reverse complement strand
CTAGTGAGTTTGAGGGCTCACTGCTGTCTATTCGCTCCTAAAGAATTTTTCCAACCGAATAGGGTAATCATGAGTGTCGGGACGCAAGCGTCCGGAACGTCCTGTAGGGACAAGGGGAGAGGTTGGGTGGATGTGGGGGCCTTGTGCTTGTCCTCGTCCGGGTGAGGTAATCCCATGGGGCAGCTCCAAAGCCACCAGGACAAGCACAAGGCCCCCACCCTGCCCCGCATCCGCCCCTTGTCCCTACAGAACGGGGCTACATCATTACCCGATTCGGTCGTCAATATTCATCAGGAGATTGAGAGTCCTGGCTTGGGCGATGGCTTGGGTGCGGCTCTGTACTCCCAGTTTGCCGCAGATGTTCAAGACGTGCTTCTTGACCGTGTTCACACTGAGCACTAGGTGACGGGCGATCTCGCGGTTGGATGCACCATCCATGAGCAGGCGCAGCACCTCGCGTTCGCGTCCGGTCAGGGCCTCCAGGAGCGGACTGGAGCGCAGGGACATGGGATCAAGAGTCGTTGCGGCCTTTTCACCGGAGACTTCTAGCAAGGTCGCGACGTATCCTCCTGGTGCTATCGTGTGTTTCCGGGCCTGACGCAGTAAGGCCACCATTGGTGCTCCTTCATCTAGGAAAAGGCGGATGAAGCCCTCGGGTTCGGCCAGAACCAAGGCCCGAACCAGAGCTGCGAGAGCCTCTGCGAGGTCGCTTTGGACCTGCAAAGCCAGTGCACGTAACAGGAGAACTTCCAGCACACTGCGCATGCGGCCTTTGGCTTCAGCATCCTCTCCAAGGCGCTCCAGCAAGCCCAACGCCTCTGAGAGGAAAGGCCCTGTTGGCTGCGCTCGCCCCTGGGCAATGCGTACCCGCACCAGGATCAGATATTCTTGCTCACGCGCGTAGCTTAGCTCATCCCTGGAGACAAGCCACTCGTCTCGGCCCAGCGTAGAGCCGCCGCCAGGTCATCCTGAGCCAGTGCCACCTGCGCCCGCACGGCTGCTCCGCGAGCCAACAGGGCAGGGGCAAAGCCGCGTTGCTGACCTAGTAGCGCGAAAGCATCGAGGGTCTGGAGTGCCCGGGTGCTCCGCCCCCAGGCCTGCTGGAGGCGAGCCAGGGCCAGGTAGCCCCGCATGATCATCTCGGCTTCCGCTGTCACCGCGTCCCGGTCCAGGTCCATACCCTGCTCCAGAAGCTGCTCGGCTCTCTCGAGCTGGTTCCACTCCCGCAGCAGCTCGCCCAGGATGAAGTAGTAGTCTATACCGTTGAGCAAGGCTTGCAGTCCCTCGTGCCCAGACGCCAGGTGCCTCACCTGCTCAATAGTACTGGCAGCCTGGCGCAGCCTCCCCTGCAACAGCTGCATCCGGGCCAGGTTGGAGATACTTCTCAGGGTTGTCGGGAGATTGCCCAGGTCACGCACCGATGCCACCGTGGCCATGACAAGGCGCTCTGTCACAGGAGTCATCTCCCCATCCACCAGATAGGTGCTGGCTGCTGTCACGAGCGTACCTTGACGTGCCATGCGAATGAGGGGCGTCTCCTCCACCTCCGGCATCAGTTCGAGTGCCTGATGTGCCAGGGGGACACCCCGTTCGTGATCGCCGATGAAGCGCGCCAGGTTGCCGCGGGACGCAGCTATCAGGCACAGGACAGACCGTCGCAGACCGGCGGCCATCTCCTGCTCGAGACAGCGTTCAGCATCCTGGAGACGAGCTGAAGCCTGCTCCAACTGATGCATGATCATCAGCGTGGTGGCCTGCATGATGCAGAGGATGGGATGGGCACGGATGAGTGCATCGGGCAGCCTGTTCAGCCAGCCGAGTAATGCATGGAACTTGCTGGGAAAGTTGGTGAGCCAGGCGTACTGCTCAATCAGGCGGACAGCTTGCTCGATATCGGGAACGGCCAGCGCATGGGTTATTGCCTCGTCGAACAGCTGGTGCTGCTCGAACCAGCCGCAGGCCCGGCGGTGCAGTTCAGGAACCAGGGCAGGTTGTGTTTGCCGCAGACGGGTGCGCAATACTTCGGCAAACAGCTGATGGTAGCGATACCACTGCCGTTCATCGTCCAGGGCGACCAGGAACAGGTTGCTCCGCTCGACTTGCGCCAGCCTCGCCTGGCTATCGTCTCGCCCGCGTACGGCATCACACAAGGGTCCACAGAGGCGATCCAGGATGCAGGTCTGCACTAAAAAGTCCTGCACCGCTGCTGGTTGGCGCATGAGGACTTCTTCAACAAGGTAATCAACCACGTAGCGATGGTTGCCGGTGAAGGCGTCGATGAAGCCGGCCACATCGTCGCGACCTTGCAAGGAGAGGGCGGCCAGTTGCAGCCCGGCAATCCAGCCTTCGGTGCGCACCTGCAAAGCGGTTACCTGCTCGGCTGACAGCGGCAGTCCCATTACCTCTGTCAGAAATGCTGCGGTTTCCTCGACGGTGAAGCATAAGTCAGGAGCATGGAATTCGGTCACAGTCCCCCGCGCACGCAGACGTGCCAGGGGCAGCAGTGGATCGCTGCGACTAGCGATGACGAGGTGCACATTCGGTGGCAGGTGTTCCACGAGATAGGTGAGCGCATCGTGGATGGGTTGAACCTCGATATGGTGAAAGTCATCCAGCACCAGCACGGTGTCTGTGGGGAGCTCGATCAGGGCATTCAGCAGGATCGTGAGCACAGCCTCGATCGGCGGGGGCGGCGAGGCGTACAATTGCGCCAGGGGAGTCCCGCCCACCCCCGGATGCAGCGTATTGAGGGCGGTAAGGACATAGGTCCAGAAGCGGATGGGATCGTTATCACTCGCATCGAGTGAGACCCAAGCCAGGGGCCAGGCATCGCGGTCGGCCTCAGCAGACCAGGCATGGAGGAGGGTCGTTTTGCCCCAGCCAGCAGGGGCTGCGAGAAGGGTGAGTGGGCCCCGGATGGCAGCATGCATCCGTTGCGTGAGCCGTGGGCGCGATACTATATGCAAGCGGGCCGACGGGACCGAGATTTTCGTCGTCAGCAGGTGGAGGGACAACGTACCGGTGGCAGAGGAGGGTGGAGTGGTAGCAGGAGCGTGAGCAAGACGGAGCGAGTCGGGTGGCTGCGGTCTCGTTGTTCGCTCTGCCGCAAGCCTGACAGCCGCTTCATGAAGCCGGGGTCGGCCTCGTTGACGGATGCCTTCCGGGGCTTGTTGATCATAGAGCTGTAACGCAGCTAACGTGCTGTACCAGCGACCCTGGCGCTTGATCGCCTCCAGTTTGCCCTGGCGAACCAGGAGTCCCAGCTAATTGGGATCACGTCCCGTTGACCGCGCGAGCTCTGGCAATGGTTGATAGCGTTCATCGGGCGGGGCATTGCAAGCTTCCAGGTAAAAATCTAAACCAGCTTCAACTGCTTGACCAATCAGATTGACGATCGGGTTGTATTTGCCCTGGTCAGCAGCTCTGAGTGCGCTACGATGGCGTTCAGCCCAGCTTCTGAGCAAAAACGCAGGCGCATAGCCATCACGCATCAAGAGAAGATTCAGCAGTAATCGCCCTATTCGACCATTGCCATCCTCAAAAGGATGAACGGCGACAAACCGATGATAGGCTAATGCAGCACGTATCACAGGTTCATAGAACAGCCCATCGCCTCTCAACCACGCGATCCATTGGGCTACCATTGTAGGTACCTGTGTAGAGTGGGGCAGCGCCAGGTCACTTCCACAGATGCGGTCAGGGGTGGTGCGGAACTGCCCAGCAGTTGGATTCAGCGTCTTAAGCACGAGGGAATGCAACGTGAGGATCGTCTCAATGGTGAAAGGAGTGGTTGTCTCAACCAGGATGCGTAAGTAATCAAATGCCTCGGCATGGTTGGTGGCTTCCAAGTGTTCATGAAGCGAGTGGCCACCAATGGCGATCCCTTCCTCGATCACGATCTGCGTTTCGCGCAGATTGAGTGTATTCCCCTCAAGAGCATTACTGTGGTATGTTAACTGGATTCGTACATCCTCGTGCAGGCGCTGGGTGATTCCGGGACGGAACGGGCGGTAGCTATCAAGTGTGGTTTTCTTCCGAGATAACCGTTCTGCCAGACGTTTGTCGAGTCGTGGTTGGTTGGGCAGTGGTTCATCGCGCAGGGTGGCTCCGGCTACACGTAAAATAATTCTATTGATTTGGTTGCTACAGACAAATCCAATAGAATTATATTCCTTCGGGTTCCTTGATGCAACGTTGCAAAAGTCTTCCAGCAATCACGGCCACTGACTGTTACCGATTTTGTGATATACTTAAGCAGAGTTTTATGGTTCTGACGCTTTCGCGTGTCAGCAATGAGGATCACTGATTTATGCTGCAATGAATACATACTGTCTACGTGGGAGACGCACTCTCCTCCTTACTCCCGCAGAGCATTTGAAGAACCTTTGTATGAGGGTGGGTAGATAACACCGTTGGAGCAATCATCCGTATCGTCGCAAATCGCTCGCAAACACCATTTGCCGGCTCCACTCACACCACTTATAGGGCGCGAACAGGAGGTGGACGCACTCCAGCAGCTTCTCCGCCGCACCGGGGTACGCCTGGTAACGCTCACTGGTCCTGGCGGTGTTGGGAAAACCCGCCTGGCTTTGCAGGTTGCTAAGGGCTTGATTGAGGATTTCGCCGAGGTCTTCTTCGTCCCGCTCTCCTCTCTTCTCGACCCTGCTCTCGTTCCCTCCGCCATCGCCCGGGTGCTCGGACTGAAAGAAGCTGGGACACAGACCCTACCCGAGCAGCTCAAAGCGTACCTGCAGCAGAGACATCTCTTGCTCGTGCTTGACAATTTTGAGCACGTGCTGCCTGCTGCCCCGCTCATCTCAGAACTGCTGGCAGCCTGCCATGCTTTGCAAGTACTGGTGACCAGCCGGGCGGTGCTTCATCTCTCTGGTGAGCACCAGTTCCCCGTCCTTCCATTAACGTTGCCTGATCTGGCGCCTCTACCCCCTCTCGACAACTTGGCGCAGACGCCAGCGGTGGCCCTCTGTCTTCAGCGCATGCAGAGCGCTCGGCCTGATTTTCAACTGACTGAGGCCAACGCGCGTGTCGTGGCAGAAATCTGTACGCACCTGGATGGTCTGCCCCTGGCCATCGAGTTGGCAGCGGCTCGGATCAAACTGCTTTCGCCTCAGGCCCTGCTGGCACGCATGGAGTACCGACTTCCTTTGTTGACAGGAGGGACACAGGACCTGCCGACACGGCAGCAGACCTTGCGCAACACCCTGGAGTGGAGCTATTCCTTGCTGAACTCAGATGAGCAGCGCTTGTTTCGACGCATGGCCGTCTTTGTAGGAGGGTGCACGCTCGAAGCGCTAGAGGCAGTGTGTAATCGAGAAGAGGTGAGTACCCTGGAGATCCTTGATCGGGTAGGATCCCTGCTTGACAAGAGTCTACTCTATCAGGGAACACAGGGAGGGAGCGAGCCACGCTGCATGATGTTAGCAACCATTCGGGAGTACGCATTGGAGCGCCTCAGGGAGAGTCGAGAAGAAGATGGCATTTCTGCTGCCCACGCTGCCTACTTTCTGACATTCGCCGAAAGGGGCGATCTAGCGCTGCGTGGGCCTGAGCAGGATGGATGGTTGAACCAGTTAGAGGCTGAACAGCACAATCTGCGCAGGGCATTGCACTGGTTCGTAGAGCAGGGAGAAGCTGAGGGCGCATTGCGCTTGAGTAGTGCGCTCTCCTGGTTCTGGTATCTGCACGGGTATTTGCGTGAGGGCTGCGGATGGCTTGAGCGGGTACTGGCGTTGCCCGGAGCGTCTGGACGCACCAGGTATCGAGCAAGGGCGCTGTATAGCGTTGGGGGGCTGGCCCGCTTCCTGGGAAACTTCACGCGCGCGCGCTCCCGCCTTGAGGAGAGCCTGGCGCTCTGGCGAGAATTGGGAGATCGGCTGGGGTGCGCCTATACCCTGGCCAGGTTAGGAACAGTGTTGAAGATCCAAGGGGACCTGGTCGTGGCACATGGGTTGCTAGAGGAGAGCGTGGCCCTCTTTCGGGAGGGAGGGGATAAGTGGGGTCTGGCCCTGGCGCTGTTCGGGCTGGAGGAGGTAGTCACCTCCGAGGGTGATCTTCCCTCAGCGCACAGTTGGCTGCAGGAAAGCCTGGCGCTGTGGCGAGAGGTAGGTGATACGTGGGGCCTGGCTTTGGCGCTCGGTGGTCTAGGCGAAGTGATGCGCTATCAGGGCGACTATGAGCAGGCTGCGAAGTTCTATGACGAGAGCCTGGTCCTCTTTCGGCACCTGGACAACAAGTGGCGGATTGCTTATGTGCTGCACAATCTTGGACATGTGGCGCGGGCTCAGGGTAACTACGAGGGGATGGCAGCCCTCTTCGAGGAAAGTTTCGTCCTGTTCGGAGAACTCGGGCATAAGGCAGGCATCGCGGATTGCCTGGCGGGATTGGCAGCCGTGGCTGGCGTACAGGGACAACTGGAGTTAGCGGTCCAGCTCTTTGCGGCGTCACAAGCCCTGTTCGATGCGCTTGGTGTTCGCCTGGATCCTGCGGATCGTGCCGAAAATGATCGCAATCTGGCAGCAGTACGCACCCAGCTTGACGAGGCCACCTTCACGGTTGCCTGGACGCAAGGCCAGCAGATGACGTGGGAGCAGCTCCTCGCTGCGCCCGAACAGGTGAAACGGGAGCAGGGTCTTCCAACTCCCCAGCCAGCTTCACCCCGTGTCCTCTCTCAGGTACAGGGACCTCCATCCACAGCGTATCCGGCTGGGCTCACGGCTCGTGAGGTCGAGGTGTTACGTCTTGCAGCACAAGGACTAAGCTATGCGCAAATAGCCGAGAGGCTCATCATCAGTGCCCGCACGGTCGATGCTCACTTGCGCTCGATCTATGGCAAGCTCGGCGTGACTTCACGCAATGAGGCCACTCGTGTCGCAAGAGAACACCAACTCCTCTGAGAAAAGCGTCGTAAGTACGTCGCCCGGCATGCACAAGCCGCAGGGGTTCACCCCACACCATTCTCTAGGGAGAGCAGTGCTTCCCAGTGACACAGATTAGGGAAAGCAATAGGGAGTGCTCCCGATGTGCAACGCCCGCGAGCCAGGTAGACTGTATCCAGGGCGAGGAGCAGCCGTTTTGGCTCTTGCTCCCCGCAAAAGATGTGGACAGAATCACGAGAAATGGGAGACAGGATCATGCCCAATGCAGACAAAACAGTGCTCATCACAGGGGCAACAGGGCAGCAGGGCGGGGCCGTCATCCGCCATATGCTGGCCAAAGGATGGAACTTGCGAGCCCTGACTCGCAACTCTAGCAGTGGTACGACCCTGAACCTGCCACGCCAAGGCGTCGAATTGGCGCAGGGAGATCTCGAAGACCTGGCATCCCTGGAGCATGCCGCCCACGGGGTGTACGGCATCTACAGTGTCCAGAACTTCTGGAAAGTCGGTGCGAAACGTGAGGTACAGCAAGGCAAGAACCTGGCGGACGTGGCAAAGAAAGCCGGTGTGGAGCATTTCGTCTACAGCTCCGTTGGCGGGGCGGAGCGGAACTCAGGCATCGGCCATTGGGCGACCAAGTGGGAAGTTGAACAGTATATTCGCCAGCTCGGCCTACCGGCGACGATGATCAGGCCGGCAGCCTTTATGGAGAATTACTACCTCGAAGAGCCTGAAATCGGCATCTCACCGTTTACAAGAGAACAACTACTCGAATTGCTTCAATCAAATACGAGCCTGTTGCAGGGCAAGTTCACGGACGGCGTCCGTGCCAACAAGCCGTATCAGACAATCGCTGTCGACGATATCGGCGCCTTTGTGGCCCTGGCGTTTGATCACCCTAAAGAGTTCATTGGACAGGTACTGGAGATTGCAGGAAGCGAACTGACCAATCCCCAGGCTGCCGACGTCTTCAGTCGTGTCCTTGGCAAGCCGGTCGAGTTTCAGGAGCTTCCCATGCCGGTGGTTCGAAGCGTGCTGGGCGAAGAGTACTATCAGATGTACCGCTGGTTCAATGAGGAAGGGTTCGGAGCGAACATTGCGGAACTGCGTCGCCGCTACCGCGAGGTGCATCTCCATACGTTAGAGGAATGGTTGCGCAGCGAAGGGTGGCAAAAGCATGCCAGACGAGTTCAGGCTCCAACAGAGTGATGCGCAAACAGGAAGGCATTTCGCTCTCGTATGTAACGAATCGGCGCCAGTTGAGTCTATACCGGGTCCGAGAATTTGGATGACAAAAGGGGCTACGGTAAGATGCCCGAAGGAGAAGGAGTTCGATCATGCCGCAGGCACGCACAATTTCAGCCGACTTTCCCTACACCTCGCATTACATCGAGATTCATGGTTCAAAATTGCACTATGTGGATGAAGGATCAGGGGATCCTATCCTGTTTCTCCATGGGAATCCTACTTCCTCCTATCTGTGGAGGAACATTCTTCCCTATGTGACCCCTGTGGCTCGCGGCATCGCTCTCGACCTGATTGGGATGGGCAAATCCGAGAAGCCAGACATCGAGTATCGCTTTTTTGACCATGTCGCCTATGTCGAAGGCTTCATTGAACTGATGGGGTTGAAGAACCTTACCCTGGTTATCCACGACTGGGGTTCTGCCCTCGGCTTCCATTATGCGATGCGCCACGAAAACAACATGAAAGGACTAGCTTTCATGGAAGCGATTATGGCTCCTGCACCCAGTTGGGAGGTCTTTCCAGCAGAATCAAAAGCTCTCTTCAAAGCCTTCCGTACGCCTGGGGTGGGCTGGGACCTGATTGTGAACCAAAATATGTTCATCGAGAAGTTTTTGCCGGCAGGGGTGGTCAGAGCACTGACCGAGGAGGAGATGAACCATTACCGGGAGCCCTTCAGGGAGGTCAAAAGTCGCAAGCCCCTCTGGCGCTGGCCGAACGAAATTTCCATTGCGGGTGAGCCCCCGGACGTGACCGAAGCGGTTGCTTTCTACAATCAGAAGCTCCAGGAGTCAGAACTGCCCAAACTCCTGTTCTACGCAACCCCTGGTACGATCATGCCAGCCCCCATCGTCGAGAGGACTACAGCTCATCTGAAGAATTTGAAGACGGTGGATGTTGGTCAAGGTATTCACTTTCTTCAAGAGGATCATCCAGACCTCATTGGATCAGAACTGGCTAGCTGGTACCGCACGCTCTGAATGTGCTTCAACTCAATACTCCAGGATGTTCAGTGTTCGGACTTTGGCAATAGCCTGCATGCGGCCCTGCACGTTGAGCTTGCTACAAATATTGAAGATGTGCTTTTTCACTGTGTTGACGCTGAGGACCAGCTGATCATCGAGCACACTCGGAAGAGATTAGCGTACCATATGACTTCTCTGCCATCTGGGGGCTACGAGTTAAACCAGCGGTCGATCTGCTCGCGTGAGTCGAAGTATCCAGTCGGGAACCGAGCCGATCCTTCTGGCATCGGCTCGTTTTTGGGCGCCGATCCCTCTGGTAGCAGAAACGCGAATTTCTTCACGCCAGCCCGGTTGTATTGCGGAATGATGTGCTCCTCTCTCCACGGCCCCGTGTGTGCACCAGGGTGATGGTGAAACGCTCGCGTATCGATCAGTGTGAAAGGAACGTGGTACTGCTCCACAGAGGCAGCATAGCGCTCCAGCCACCTCATGTAATCATCATCGTTCATGGACTCGGTCTCCGCAAGCCAGCGAAGCTCGAGAATGTTCCGGGCGTCATCGTATAACATGACGCCAAACCTGTCTTGATACAGTTGTGTCTCCATGTCTCAAAATCTCCTGTTTTACGAAGAGCAACAAGCGTCGAAATAAAAAGATGGGAGAAAAATGAGAAGAGAAGCGCGTATTTCTTGCTGTTCTTCTCATCTTCTTTGCAGTGAGCAAGAGCCAAAATAGCCGCTCCTCGCCCTGGGTACAGTCTACCTGGCTAGAGGGCGTTGCACATCGGGAGCATTCCCTATTGCTTCCCCTACCTCATGTCACCAGGAAAAACTGCTCTCCCTAGGGAATGGTGTGGGGTAAACCCCTCGCAGTTCGCAAAAGGAATACTCAGATCGTCAAAAGAGGCCAGCGCCGATCTGCGCGACGCAGCAAATCATAAGGAAGTGACAACTTTTCTCCTATGTGCGTGAAAACGAGTACTGCTCAATGAGCCTGTGGAGGCTGTTTGTGCCGTATAAGCGATGATGTAGCACCCAGCTACCCTCCAAGCAGGCCATCGCAGGTTGGCATTCCGAGTATTGGTTACGTGAATTCTCCTGTAGAGGGAGAAGCGGGCCGGTAGTGCTCGTGTGCAGTCCTAGCTGCTTCCCAGGTGGTCCCCGCCTTGTTTCGACGCATCCGGCCCAAGTCCGACCTTGCCACCACGTGCTGGAAAGGCCACTGCTGGCTCCTGCGGCTGTCTACGAAGAGAATGGTTCACGTGTCACGGCAGGCGAGCACACCTGTTGTTCCGGGCGCCAGGAAATCATCCCGCTTCTGCCTGGAGTGCAGGTGTAGGGTCTGCGCAAACCCACAAGTGGTCCTGCTTGCCGCCTTTTCCTGTCCCCTGTCCAACTACTACCCGTTGTTGTACCGCTCTTCTATGCTACGCTTGTTGTGCGCCAATGAGACCAGCAGCGCACAGCGGACCAGCCACGTCCTTCCCCGCACCTGTAGACAGTATGCAGGGAAGAGGCAGGGAAAGGTCGCTGGGCAGGTGGCGACCACGCACCTCCGCAAGCTCTCTTGCTGTCCACGCTGCTGATGCGTATGAAGAAGAAGGCGACGGATCGTTTCATGCGAGACACCATAGGTTGCTGCTACGGTGCGCAGGGGTTCCTTCTGCTCCACCACACGATGAATGATCAGCGGCCAGTGTTCAGCGGGAATACCGTATGTGGGGTGTTTTGGCCCTGGTCGCCGTTTGCTAACCATCGCAGGAGGGCTGACGTCATGTGCTTCGTCGTGAGCGAGCAAGTCTTGTATCTTGAGATACAGTTTGCCCGACGGGGCAAGGAAGAGATATAAAATTGGCGACAGCGTAGTCGAAACCCGTCGGTTCCGGTCTTGCTC
>Ga0070707_100006341_pt1 | contig 10997 bp, 13 predicted proteins | sample KBSK5502metaG_FD_65468 | JGI IMG/M metagenome (GOLD analysis project Ga0070707, IMG submission 65468) | Corn, switchgrass and miscanthus rhizosphere microbial communities from Kellogg Biological Station, Michigan, USA - KBS K5-50-2 metaG | ecosystem: Host-associated > Plants > Roots >... | reverse complement strand
ACTAAAATCGGCAACGTGACGATCGAATTTGAAGAAGTGTCTTCCGGTCGTCAGGGCAAAACAAATCTCGAGGACACGGGACCAACGACTTGAAGCCAATTTCTCAACGTTGGCCAGCAGTGCGCGCGCGTCGCAGAACTGAGCGCGGCTACGCCATTCTGCTCGTTTTGTTCCTTGTTACCTTAATGCTTATAGCCACCATTTCCGTCGCGCCGAACATCCTCACGCAGGGCCGCCGCGAAAAGGAAACAGAAATGATCTGGCGCGGCAAACAATACACGCGCGCCATCAAGCTTTACTATCGCAAAACCGGGAAATTTCCCACGTCCATGGACGATCTCACCAAGCCCAAGCTTGGCAGCCTGCGCTTTATGCGCCAGGCGTACAAAGATCCAATGAACAAAAAAGATGGCGGGTGGCGCCTTATTTATGTAGGTCCCACGGGGCAGCTTATCGGAAGCCTGAAGCCCCCACAGACATTGCAGTTGTCGGGACTCGCCGGCGCCGGAGTAGCGCTTCCAGGCACGCCTGCAGCGCAGCTCGGGGCTCAATCGGCCGGACGGACCGCGGGACAAACCACGGGACAAACCTTCGGTCAGGCTGTCGGCCAGATTTTCGGCAATCCCGGCGCAGCCGCTCAGTCCGCGCCGTCAAACTCAGCGAATCAGCCGAATACTGCAGGCAGCGCGAATTCTGGCATTTCCACTGACCCTCCGGGCACCACGCCCGACAGCAGTGACGCCGCGAGCGAAGCGCTGCTCGCTTCCGACCCGACCACGGTTATGGGGGGCAACATTATTGGTGTCGGCAGCACAGTCAATCAGCGTTCCATCATCGTCTACGAAAAGGCGAAAAACTATAAACAGTTCGAATTTATCTGGGATCCTTCAAAAGATGCGATCGTTCTGGGCGGCGCTGCGGGCCCTCAGATCGGCACACCAGCGGGTCAACCTTCAAACGCAAGCCCTTTCGGCCAACCCAGCAATTCGAACCCCAACTCCCCTGGTTCCCCGCTGAACCCGCAACCGAATCCGCCAGAAACTACACCGGCTCCGCCGCAACAACCCTGACGTAACCGCGGTTCCGTGCCTCGAGGCTCAGAAGACCTAGCCTAGGTCGCCGTCCCTTTTCTTCCTGAGCCCTCGTCTTCGTTTCGATGTCCAGCTATTGTCCGCCCATAGTGGACACTGCTTTCGGTTCCGCGTTCGGTTCCGCCTTCGCTTCGGGCTTTGGGTTATTCTTTGACTTGCGCTGCGCGTACGTCTTCCTAATGGCCCGCACGTACGAAATCGTTTCATTGTATGGCGGTACGCGCCCAAATCGCTGCACCGCTCCTGGTCCCGCATTATAGGCCGCAAGTGTCAGTACAAGATCCCCTTGATAACGCGCCGTCAAGTCGCGCAAGTACTGCGTGCCCGCATCGATGTTCTGCGCAGGATCAAAAATGTCCTTCACTCCGAAGCGCGTTCCCGTTGCGGGCAGCAGCTGCATCAACCCGCGCGCGCCGCGCCGCGAAATGGCGCGCGGATTGAAATTCGATTCCGCAGCAATGACGCTGAATATCAGGTCCGCATCGACGCTGTATTTTTTCGCGGCAGACTGGATCAGGTCCCCATATGGAGCCTGTATCAGAGGCATCCGGGGTGCGGGAATAAAAAGCTCTTCTGGCTCGATGGCTATGACGTCCGCAGCGGCGATTTCCGCCGACCCGCCGTTCATCTGAATTCGATAGCGCTCACCAACGAGCTGGTAAGCTGTAACGTTCAACCGCGCGCCGCTGCGCAGCACGAAATAGTCCGCGCGCGCCCCCGCTGCAAATGCCGCGAGAGCCAGCACAATCAAAATGACCAGCGTCACGCGCACGAAGTTGCCTCGCTGAGCGCAAACCGTTCAATCGCTGCCGCCACGCCACTGTCCTCATTTGAATCCGTTTCATGCCAGCCGTAGGACTTCAGTTCCGGCACGCAGTTCTGCATCACTACAGGAATTCCCGCAAACTCCAGCATCTCGAGGTCATTGTGATTGTCGCCTATCGCCAAAATCTCGCTGCGCTTCAAACCCCGCAGCGTGGCCCATTCGGCGAGTGCAGAACCTTTCGTGCAGCCTGGAGGAAGCACGTCCAGCATCGCGAAGTCTTTCGACGCGTATTTCGTGGACGCGAGCTTAAGATCGCGCGCGAGCGGCGAGCTCAGCAACAACCGTTCAATTTCATCCATCTCTGCCACGGTTCCGGAGAATATCACCTCCAACGGTGATTCCGTAAGGCACGATTCAATGGGCGAAACGATGCCAATGAAATCTAGGTTGCGCAAGTAGTGGGCGTAGCGAACTGAATCGTCGCGGTCCAGGCGCTCAAGGATCAGCTGATTTTCCCGCGGCCGGTCAAAGATCACTGCCGCCCCATCCCGCCACCTGCTCGCCATTTCAAGAACGGCTCGTGCCACTTCAACCGAAAGCAGCCGTTTCAAGCGCGTTTGGCCGTCGCTTGAACGGATCAGTCCGCCGTTGTTCACGATCATCGTTAAGGGGCAGCCCAGGTCCTGCGCCACCGGCAGCGCGAAGTCATATCTGCGCCCGGTCACCAGCGCCACTTCGATTCCTCGCCGGGTCGCTTCCTGAATCGCGTGGCGGTTGGCGTCGGTCAGCCGCCAGCGGCTGTCGAGCAGCGTACCGTCAATATCGAGGGCAATGAGCCGGACCGGCATACCTTCATTTTACCGTGTATTCGCGCCTCTCAATCGTATTCTTCTGACGCGTGTGATGAATCGGTGCGGGTAGTGCTCGCCGGCGCCGCCAAACAAAATGACCTAAAAAAGCCTGTGTTAAAATCATCCGCGTATGCCAACACGCAGGCTCTACTACGACGATTCATTCCAGGACAATTTCAGCGCTCAGGTTCTGAGCTGCGAACTTTTGTCGGAAGTCGAAGACGGCGGCTTTGGACCGCGCTGGGGCGTTGTTCTTGACCAGACCTTGCTGTATCCCACCTCCGGCGGCCAACCGCATGACCTCGGCAAGCTCGGCGACGCAAACGTCGTCGATGTGCTGGATAAGGATGACCGCATCATTCACGTCGTGGACCGCCCCGTCGCCATCGGTCGCACCGATGGCTGCGTCCATTGGCCTCGCCGCTTCGATCACATGCAGCAGCACACCGGCCAGCATCTGCTCTCGGCCGTGTTTCAGGAACGCTTCGGCCTGGTCACCGTGTCATTCCACCTGGGCGAAACCGTAGGCACGATTGACCTGCGTGGCCCGCAGCCTTCACCGCTAATTCTGGAAGGCGCGGCGCGCGCGGCGAATGCCGTGGTCTTTGAGGACCGCGAGATTACCGTGCGTTACGGTACTGCGGAAGAGTTTGCCGCGCAGGGCGTCCGGAAAGAGGTTGACCGCAAAGGCGTTCTCCGCGCCATTGAAATCACGGGAATCGACCTCCAGCCCTGCGGTGGAACGCATCTGCGCCATACGGGTCAGCTGGGCTTCATTCTGATTCGTGGCTGCACGAAAATTCGGCAGGATTGGCGCGTGGAATTTGTTTGCGGTGGCCGAGCCGAATCCGCTGCGCGAAGAGATGCCGAACTCATTGCCGAGGTCAGCGCACAACTGAAATGCGCTCCTCAGGACCTGCGTGCCTCCGTGGAGCGCTTGCTCCGCGAGCGGGAAGCATCAGCGAAACGGCTGAAGGCTCTCCTCCCAAAGGTCGCAGACTCAGAGGCGGCGGCGCTGCTTGCGACAACAACGCGGCGCGGCGACGGCATTCGCGTGGTGTCTCAGCTTTTTGAAGGCGTCGAAGCGGATTTTCTTCAACATTTGGCAACCGCTCTGGTGCGTACGGAGAACGTAATTGCCCTTCTCGCGGACAACGAGAGCGGCAACATTCTCCTTGCACAAAACCCAAAAGCGCCAGGAGATATGAACGCTCTGCTTAAAAAGCTATTCGAACAGGTGGCCGGAAAAGGTGGCGGAACAAGGCACTTCGCACGCGGCGCTCTGGCTGATGCAAAGAACACAAACGCGGCAATAGACCTCGCAAAGACCCTGCTATGAATTCGCCGCAGGGCGCTCAAGCGGCCTCCGCTTCAGCATGGGTGTCTTGTCCGGCTTGGAAGCGTGAGCCACTGGCGGTAAACTCTGCCCATGCTGACGAGCAGCGGATTCGTTCATCTTTGCCGCGCCAGAGACATGCTTCGCGAAGTCCCCGATCGCCCGCTTTCTATAGCCGAAGTCGCTCGAGAAGCCGCCATGTCGCCGTTCCATTTTATCCGCCGGTTCGAGTCTGTCTTCGGTACGACGCCGCACCAGTTTCGCATTCAGTCACGCCTCGAGCGCGCCAAGCATCTCCTCGCACTCAGAGATTATTCTGTCACCGATGTCTGTATGGAAGTCGGATTTAGCAGTCTCGGCAGCTTCAGCGCGCTGTTTGCACGGCGCTTTGGAAAGCCGCCTTCCGCGTACCGGCGCCAAGTGTGGTCTTTGATAGCGGTTCCAGGGGAATTGCCCAGGGAGCTCGCTCCGGGATGCCTGTCGCTCATGGCCGCGGCTTTCGCAATTTTGGAGAAGCAACGCAGCCCATTTCTGGCAAACTCCCGATAACACAGCTAATTTGTTTACTCCCGGCGCCCAAGGGCTTGCTCTAAGGTTGAACGGGCTGTGTGCGGTCAACAAAAGGCCATTCCGAGCGAAGGGCTGGTCTTGCGGCCCTTAGCTTAGTCGAGGAATCCTGGCCTGCTCATTGCGTCTTGTCGGCGCATCGCGCGCAAAACGGAGGAATCGAGAGGATCCATGCGAATCAAGCTCGCCAGCATCATGGTGGACAATCAGGAAAAGGCTCTGAAGTTCTACACGGAAATCTTCGGTTTTGTGAAGAAGCACGATATTCCAGTTGGCGGTGGCCTCCGTTGGATTACGGTCGTGTCACCGGAGGCAGTGGACGGCGCCGAACTATCTCTCGAGCCAAACGCCAATCCGGCCGCCAAAGCGTTTCAGGAGGCAATGTTCACGCAGGGAATTCCACTGGCCGCCTTTGAAGGCTCAGACATCAAAAAGGAATTTGAGCGTCTGAAAAAAGCCGGAGTGGCGTTCACCCAAGATCCCAGTCCCGCAGGACCGGTCACCATTGCCGTCTGCTCCGACACTTGCGGCAACCTCATCCAGCTCTACCAACCCGCTTGACGTCACGCAAAATTAGGACCAAAAAAGGAGCACAGGACCACGAAGTTCATCGTGACCCAATCACTCAGCACGAGCTAACGACCGAGAAGATGCAGAGCCCACCGAAGGATTCGTAGGACTGCCACCGCCATCAAGATGCCCAGCATCAAGAGGAGGAATTTTTCGTCGAATAAACTCCGTCGCTCGCCCATGGCACACATCCGCAAGAACGGGCGGCTAACTCCGATCATCTTCTCTAGCGCCGCTCCTCGCAAGAGAAACCTGAGCGGTACCGAGGGCACTACAGGATCCTTTGTATTGCGTCAGACGCAGAAAAACACCAACTTCATCCGTAGCCAAAACTGTGCTGATTGCCGATGACAGCGCCTCCATGCGTCTGTCGGTCCGGCTCTTGCTCGAGGGCCGGCACACGGAACTTGTCGTGCGCGAAGCCACGACGGCGTAGACGCTATTGAGAAGGCTAAAAAATCGCGACCCGATTTGATACTTCTGGATCTTGCTATGCCCCGGTTGAACGGAGCAGAAGCGGCCACGATCTTGAAGGAAGATATGCCAGAAACACCAGTCATCTTATTTACGATGTATACGGATGTGGTCGCCGATTCTCTGTGCGCAGCCATCGGTGTTGATTTCATTTCAAAGGCGGACGGTGTTTCGAAGTTGCTAGAACGTGTTGACGCTCTGCTCGCGCCCGATACGGCATCGCAACTTGGGGCGTCTGAGGCGATGCCGTAGAGTCGACGCAGGCGGACGTTTCGCATAGCAAGACACTGAACAGAAAATCGCTTCCAGAAGCCCTCGTTGCGCTGCGAATCTAGCCTGATCTTAAGCCTGCTCGAAATTCCGCAATGCAGACATCGTTTACGTGCTCAGCCGAACTGTTCGAAGGAAAGCGCTGAGCCATGTCAGAAACTGGGTGCGCCTAAGGCTAGCTTTTACTCGTCCCCAGAGAACAATTGGTTTAACTGCCCTCCACGAACGTCCGCCACTGTATAATCACAACCGGCACAGAAACTGACACACTTTCCCTCCACAACTTTCACGCTAGGCGAGGAGTACAAAAGACATGGAGCAAGATGAACTGATTTTCCTTGGCGCAGCTGTTCTGCTAGGACAAATGGTTAGCCAAAGGCCGCCGGATCCTACCGACATTAAGGCTGCGGTACAGACCGCTCGAAACTTGCGCGCCGAAGTAGACCAACAGCACGAAGACGCTCGTGCGAAGAAAGAGCCTAAGAAATTCTGAGAACATAGCTGGACGCTAAAGCGACGCCGTGGAGAAGTTCCGTATCTGATTTTGCTGGCTTGATTTGTTTGGTGGACGGGACCGGGATCGAACCGGCGACCTCCTCGCTGCGAACGATGAACAAAATAAGCTAAGACGCGGTGGTGCAATCACTTAGCCTTATAGATAGTGTTTAATTGGACTACTTGGACCGACCCTTGTATTTTTTTCACTTCGCTGCACGTCTGAATTTTAGGAATCCTAAATATGAACCTGCCCTGTTTGGCGTGCACTATTCAATTTTGTGGCAGCCCCCTGTGCCGGTTACGCGTGCCTGAAACCAGTCGAATTTGTTGAGCGTACATCCCACCTGCTCGTACCTGCTCGTGCGATGTCTTGCCTCCGCGGGCATGGCGTGGTCTAATCGCGCGGTCATTCCTCCTGTTGACTGGTGACGCCCGAGCAACCAAGAGTCTTGAGGTAGTTTGTTCGACCGCAACCATGAAGGCGGTGAGGTCACGATATGACTGTCTGGGTCAAGACCACTCTTACCAGTCGGGGCTTCCTTCGCGGCTTGGGCGAGGTGTTCGCTCGCATTTGGGCTTACGGTCTCCGAGTCTTCTGGCCGCTCGGGATCGTGAACGGCGTCGAAGAGTTCGCTCACTGGCTAAACTCCTTACCCGCCCGTGACGGCGGCGTCAGAGTCCTACGCGTCATGAGCCATGGCCACAGCCTAGCCACGTTGGACGGCACCGTTGTTGGCAGCGATATCTCGGTCGGGAAGACCGAGAACATCCGCTCGGACGACTTCGACAAAGATGGGAACCTGCTTGCTACACCCCACGCTCAACAGACCGCGAAGCTCCTTGATGCCTTCAAAGCTTCCGTTTCTCCTAATGGGAGGTTGATCTTTTCGGCCTGCGAGCAGGGAACGGGTAGGCTGCTCCAGCACATTTCGCAACACGTGGACAAGCATGTCTCGGTCGAGGGATGGTCCCGCCTGGGTTTTCCGTGGTTACGAGGCGACATGTTCTATAAGGACGGCGCGCAGCAATAAGAGTATGCCCTCAAACCGAGCCGCTGACCACGGTATGCCCGCTAAGCATGCACGCGCGGCACTGGCAGAACACTTTGGGACATTTACACTCGAACCCACCACACAAGACGGGAAACCCGTCTATCTTGCACATGACAAAGTAGATTTCTTCGGGAAGAAGCGATGGCGCGAACGGGTGATGCCAGGGGCCCGATTGAATCCGTTCGCGCCTAGGCGTTCACCTTACTGAACGCGGCCTCAGCTGAAGGTAATTCCCGAGTATAACTTGCACGTTTCGCGGACTCGGGAAATCATATCTCCGCTGTTGTCAATTCCGGTTGAAAATTCCCCGTTGTACCGGTCGAAAATTCCCCACCCCTAAGCTTCATTCCCGATTCCACTTTCCCTTTCGTCTGCGCGCGATACGGTCGGCACAAGCGCGGCGTGAATCCCCAATACCGCGCGAAGTCCAGAAACACCGGGTGCCAGACAATCTCGCCTCGCTCGTCCGTTCCTAGCCACACCGTCTTCATGCGATCGTAGAGAATCTCTTCCGGCACGCCGCCGATCTGCTGGAACCTGGAAAGCACGGACGGCCAAGGGCCAATCGTTTTCTGGGAGCTGGGAAGCAGACCTGCCAGAATCGAAGGATCAGACATTCGCGCTTCTGTTGAAGCGGACAGTTGAAAAAGAGGTCGCTGGATTCTGGCAGAGTGGCGGCTATCAAGGCAATTGGTGGCTGAAGGGGCTCAAGGCTAAGAATCGAAGTCGGTAGCGTCTACCTTGCACGAGTTCCGAAAACACATCGCGGTGCGAACGCAGAAGAAGCTCCTTCGCTCGGATCGAATTGCGGCGTAATGCGCCAAATGCTTCCACGTCTCGCTTACAGCAATCCTCGGTAGCGCAAAAGGGCACGAATCGAATGCTGTTCGCGCTGCTCGCCGGCGGCGGGCCGGCGAAGCACGCGGGTTCGAAATCGGCAAGCACATCTGTCCGGGCTTCCGCACTCTGTACATTACCCAAAAGGCCAAACGCCGCCTGATTCACCCTTACCTCAAAACTAAGAATGTCACCCGCGAAGTTGACCTTTGCGTGGATCTCGCGAATCTTCTCAAGGAGTTTGTCGGCGAGCATACCGCGGGGTTGCTGTTCCACACGTCCAGCGGTGGACAACTCCTTCAAAACGAACGTTCAACGCGATAGTCTCGATCCCATTCTGACCAATCTCGAACACGTTCAGGGTGTGTTTAACATCTTCCGGCGTTACCGAATCACGTACTTGGGAAGTCGGATTGCCCCGACGCGCTCAAGAACTTTTGGTCCGGACACGCCGCTACCCACATTTCAGAACGCTACGCGAAGCTGCTTGGAGAGGACCGAGAATATCGGCTGGAATGGGCCGAGAGGATTGGGCTTGGATTCAAGCTTCCCGGCTCAGTTGGACCACCCGGACTACCGCGCCTGGTGCCGAATGCAGCGTAAGTGATTGAAAAGATGGTGGACGAGACCGGGAGCGAACCGGCGACCTCCTCGTTGCGAACAGTGGGGAAAATAAGCTAAGGCAAGGCGCCACAATCACTTAGCTGTTTTCACGGGCCCTTAATTGGCAAGCCTGGCAAACCGGTTTTCTCTTTGTCTTTTCAGTGTAGTTCGATGGTGAGAAGCCGGATAAAATCACGCGCGGTGCCAGTGCCTGTAACCACGACAAAGTCATTTTCGAGAACCCTCTGATCTACTCCGCAGCCGTGTTTCGTGTTCCAGGCATGAATTAGGACTCAAGGGTATGGGACGGCACGTGCCCCGCTCCGGGTGGGCTGAGCAAAAAACTTCACGCGAAAGCTGCTGCGGAAAAACAGCATCCATCACACTTGTCAACCAGAGTTTCGACGAGCGAAAAATTGTAGTTTTGCGCTCAGACGCCTCGGACAAAACCGCGAAGCAAAACGAGTCCGACGATCACTTCCGGCTTGCGCTAGCACTTAATCGGACGCGCGTTTTGGCGAGGGAGTGAAGCTGTGCATGGAGCTCTGCGCGCGTTCGATTAAGCCGCTAGAAGGAAGCCGCTTGTGGTTGCGGCGCACGCGGGCCCTATGGAGATTGAATGAGAGAAGACAGCGGTGTGGAGTGCTGCCCCGACTGTGTGGTAGAGCGCGGCAGAAGACTCCGGGAGGAGACGATAGCAAGAGAGTATCGGGGAGGCCGCGCTGAGGAAGTTGGGAATGGAGTTTTGTTCTGCGTTAAGACGCACAGAGACAGCGCACGTCGAGACGCGCGAAGGATTCGGGCTCGAGAGAGTTGTTTCATGCGGCAGAAGTGAGCAACGGTGGTGAGCGAAGTTGGATTTCGGCAGCGGTAAGTCGCTCGATGACCTTCATCGGGCCACCACACTTGGGGCAGCGCCACAAGTCATGTGAGTCCCTGGCGGATGAAAGTTCTTGTTGGGCTGGTGGTTCTTGTGCCGCGCCTAACAAGTGAAAGCAAAGCGGCAGGAGAGTGGCTCGTCGCCGGTTGGCCAGGAAACCGAAATGGCGGATGCGCACGAAACCTTTGGGAAGCAGGTGCAACAGGAAGCGTCGTAAGAATTCATCCTGCTCTACGGTCATGAGCTTCTGTTCGTTGTTATGAGCGGAATCGCGCCAGCGAAAGGTGACCTTCCCTTCTGCAAAGGAAACCAAACGATGGTTGGAAATGGCAACGCGGTGGGTGTAACGACCGAGATACGGGAAAACCGGGACTGGTCGAAATCTTCGCCTCCATTTCTTGGATTTTTTTGTAGGCATTTCCCAGGTTGACGTAGAGGGAATAGTGCTGCATCGCAAGGAACTCGAAGTCTTCATCGATTCCGCGACGGGGATGAATTGAGTGAGCGCTTCTTAGAGGCACAACGTGGATCTGCCAGAATGTCTCGTAATGTGGAAAATAGTCCCGCATGAAAGGCCAAGTGGTAAAATGAGCGCCGTTTAAGTATAATACAATTAACTAACAACTTAGTAATATTATCAGCAAAAATTAGAAGCAACTCCCCCTGCAGCGTTCGAGTCCCTATTCCGTTAGAAAATTATTGGTGCTACCAGCGAAGCACCCGAGTGAGGTTGTCCACCGACATGATACTGTTGTCCGCGCGCACGTGTGAATACAGAACCCACTGTCCGTCAGGCGATACAGCAAAGGACGGACCGGTTCTCCAGATTCGATGGTCATCCGGTAAAGTGAACATAGTGGACAAAGCGTGGCTTGTAAAATCTAGGCATTCTACTCGTGGCGGATGAGATTCGTTGTTGAGCAGACACAGCCCGTGATTGTACATGTCCCAGAAAGCAGGTTGTCCGTGATCGACTACTAATTGCTCTCGCCCACCCCCAACTGGCTGACGCCAGATGCCGGGACCGTCCTCCTTCGCGTAGTAGACAAACCTGCCATCCGGCGACTCGAAGGCGTCCTTCCCCCAATCCCGGGTTACCTGAACTGGTGTGCCGGATGGAAACGGAGCCTTCCACAGTTGAAACCGCCCGGTGCGATTGGATCCGAAGTAGATCCAACGGCCGTCGCGCGACCAGCTGGGAA
>Ga0070707_100006340_pt1 | contig 10997 bp, 9 predicted proteins | sample KBSK5502metaG_FD_65468 | JGI IMG/M metagenome (GOLD analysis project Ga0070707, IMG submission 65468) | Corn, switchgrass and miscanthus rhizosphere microbial communities from Kellogg Biological Station, Michigan, USA - KBS K5-50-2 metaG | ecosystem: Host-associated > Plants > Roots >... | reverse complement strand
GTGGTTCAGCCTCGTTCGCTCAACCGGTTGGTTTTATTACGCCTAATGGAGTGACTGTGCCGCATCAGTTCTCCGGTGAATTCGGGTTGAGATTCAGCTTCTGAGAAGTGCCCATTCTGGACAAGTTCAAGGGGCGGCCGAGCAATCTGTCGCCCCTTTTTCCTTTGGATTACCATGAGGAGGTCGGCATGATTAAATATAGAGCGCGGTGGGGATTCCTGGTGCTCCTCCTTCTCTTTCCGACTTCCCTCATGGCGCAGTCCGACAACTCACCTCCCGTCAGCAAGGTATTTGCCCTCCTCAATAAGACTGTCGAGTCGAAGAGTGCAAGCATCGGTGATGAGTTAATCCTGCAAACGATCAGCGACGTTGTCGTTGATGGACAGATGGTCATCCCGAAAAGCTCCAAATTTCTCTGCCACGTAGCAGGAGTTGTGAACAAAGGTAAGGGTGAACCGCAATCGCTGCTGACCATTGTCATCGACAAAGCCGTTGCCGTCGGCGGCGGAAGGGACATCCCAGTGCAAGCGATAATCGTCGCGATCGCAGCGCCAGTGAATCCACTCTCATCCGATCCAACGTACGAAATGATGCATTCAAACGAACCAAAAATGGTCGGCTCAGGTGTACGGGGCACAACCAACACGGGTGGCTTGTCGGCGAGCAGCAAAGCTAGCTCGACCGCGGCAGTGGCCACCGCGGAACTAAAAGGCAGAATGGAAACTATGCTGTTGACTGAGGACTCTCTCGGCGCGGTTGGCTACGAAGGCGTTTCTATCTCTTGGCATCTCTCGATTCCCCCGCCACTCACGGTTTTTTCAACCAAGGCAAAGAACATGAAGTTAGAGGCCGGGACCCAAATGCTGCTTCGGATGGCCTCACCGCGTTTAGCAAAATAGCCGAGAGACTATTCGCGAGGCTTGACGTTTTCCCTAATGAACTTTGCGATGTCCTGTGTTGAGGTTCCGGGAAGGAAGATCTCAGCGACGCCTAGCTGCTTCAGTTTGGGAATATCTTCCTGTGGAACGATTCCTCCCAGGACCACCAGAGTATCTTTCATTCCCTGGTCGCGCAGCAGGGAAACGATTCGCGGGCAAAGCGTATTGTGGGCGCCGCTTAAGATTGATACGCCAACCGCGTCGACATCCTCCTGCAATGCCGCTGCTGCGATCATCTCGGGTGTTTGCCGGAGTCCCGTGTAGATGACCTCCATACCGGCATCGCGCAATGCGCGCGCGATGACTTTGGCGCCACGGTCGTGACCGTCGAGGCCGGGCTTGGCAACTAAAACGCGAATCTTTCGGGAAGATTGATCCATTGAAGGAATAAATCTAAATAGCAGGCTCTTCGTAAATTCCGTAGACATCGCGCAGAGCGGAGCAAATCTCGCCGAGAGTGGCGTACGCGCGCACGGCTTCGATGGTAGCCGGCATTGTGTTATCGCCTTGTCGAGCTGCTTGTCTCAATTTGTCGAGCGTTCGGTCCACTTCTCCGATCTCTCTTTTCGTGCGGGTGCGTTCCAGCCGTTCGAGTTGATGCTGGCGGACCGACTCGTCTATTACCAGGGTGGAAACTTGCTGAGGCTCATCTTCCATCGCGTACTTGTTGACGCCCACAATCGCCTGATCGCCTCGTTCCAAAGCCTTCTGGTATTGATAGGCTGACTCCTGAACTTCGCGCTGCGGAAAACCTTGCTCGACAGCGTCGACCATGCTGCCCATGGCGTCGATCCTTTCAAAGTAATCGAGGGCGCCTTGCTCCATTTTACTGGTGAGAGCCTCGACGAAGTATGAACCGCCGAGCGGATCTACAGTGTTGGCGACACCCGTTTCCTCAGCGATGATCTGCTGCGTGCGCAAAGCGATTAGCGCGGCGCTGTCCGTGGGTAAAGCCAGCGCTTCATCGTAAGCATCTGTGTGCAAAGACTGGGTTCCGCCCAGCACCCCAGCGAGAGCCTGAATCGCCACGCGCGCGATGTTGTTGAGAGGCTGTTGCACGGTCAGCGAAACTCCCGCGGTTTGCGTGTGAAAGCGTAATTGCATCGTTCGTTCGTTCTGAGCGCCAAACCGATCACGCATTACTCTTGCCCAGATGCGCCGAGCAGCGCGATACTTGGCAATCTCCTCAAAGAAGTCATTATGCGCGTTGAAGAAAAATGAAATGCGCGGGACAAACTCTTCAATGTCCAGGCCGGCTCGTAAACCCCATTCGACGTATTCAATCGCATCGCGCAGAGTAAACGCCAGCTCCTGCAAGGCCGTGGCCCCCGCCTCACGAATGTGATAGCCGCTTACGGAAATTGGATTATATCGAGGGACGTGTTTGGTGCAGAACTCCAGGGTATCGACAACCAGCTTCATCGCAGAGCGAATTGGATAGATCCACTCTTTCTGAGCGATGTATTCTTTTAGGATGTCGTTCTGAAGTGTCCCTGAGATTTTTTTCCAGTCCGCACCTTGCTTTTCAGCGACAACCAGGTACATGGCCAGGAAAACTGATGCCGGAGCGTTGATGGTCTGGGAAACCGTGACGCTTTCCAGCGGAATCCCACTGAAGAGAGCTTCCATATCAGCCAGTGAAGAGACTGCGACACCGCACTTTCCTACCTCGCCTTCGGAGAGCTGCGAATCTGCGTCATAACCCATCAAGGCAGGGAGATCGTAGGCAACCGAAAGCCCAGTTTGTCCTTGGTTCAAGAGATATCTGAAACGCCGATTGGTTTCTTCAGGGGTGCCGAAGCCGGCGAATTGACGCATCGTCCAGAGCTTGCCGCGATAGCCGGTAGCGTGTATGCCGCGCGTGTAAGGAAACTGGCCTGGAAAAGCGAGGTCATTTTCAATGTCGATATCAGCTATGTCCGAAGACGAGTAAAGACGCTTGACCTCTTCAAGCGAGACAGTCTGAAAGCTTGTCTTTCGCTCGCCACGAGGGCGCGCAGGCTTCAAATTCTGTTCTTCCCACTGGTCTGGCGCGAGCTGTTCGGAAGAACCTTCTTTGATCTCATGCATACTTGCGGGCTCACTGCGAAAAGTTGTGCCAACGTAACGGATGAAGACTGTTATCGATTAGAAGTCGATATTAGTGGAAGCATAAGATTAGTGTCAAACACCTTGGAGATCGGGTCGTGATCTAGATGGATCACGACTGGAGATCGCGTCTTCCAAACAACGCTGGTTGTCACGAACGAAGATTTCCAAAGCGGAAGAAGGGAGCGCGGCTGCTCAACTTCAGCAGCCGCGCGATCTCGGAGGGACCCGAACAGCGTGGTCAGAACAGCGGGGTCAAGCGGATGCTATTAGCGGACAAACGATAGCGTCTCATTAGCCGAACCTTGTTTGACTGACTCAATTGGTATTACTACCTCGTTGGGTCTTACCATTCCCAATCTCGTTCGTGCTGCAGATTCGATAATGTTCGGGTCAGTCGTCATGCTGCGGATTTCACTTCGCAATGACTCATTTACTCGGCGTGCCGCATCGATATCTGCACTCATCTGCTGATAATGAAGCAACGAAGTCTTTGACTCCGATCGCGTTCGCATGATCGCGGCAGCGCAAATCCCAAGGGTAGCCAAAAGGATCATTCCGAGGATAACCCACGAGGGAATTAACGCTAACCGGCCAATGGTTATGGGAATAAACTCCCGCGACGCTTCGCGAATAGACAACTCCGGAAGTGCCTGGGCGGTGGCTCGTTGAGTCCCATGTCGGTTGCTCAACCAATAAGTATTACCTGCCCTGTTCAAAGGAATACCTCCAATAGTTATTTCACTTTTTACCGCCCTCACTCGCCAGCGATTTCACGGCCACCACGTTGCCCCGGGTCAGCTTCAATCCGAGAATGCAATCTCTTGCGGCTAATACGGTCGCGAGGATGGGTTGAGTCGTCTGCACACCGGCGGGCGCCGTATCCGTCTCCTTTGCAACGTCACTCGCAGGGAAGCCATTTTGCGTCTGGCCATAACCCTGGATGTTTGCGAATCTCGACTTGCGGCGCGAGAGATTGACTTTGGGTTCATTGACATTCTCCCTTGGACGTCGGTCAACAGAGTTGAAGAGAGCACGATCGTTAAAACGGGGCAGCCACTACATAACCGCCAGAAAACTCGACGAACCACAAGATAGAGTGGCAGGGGGCCCTCAATTCCTTGTTCTGCAATGCTTTACCAGAACCGAGCCCGACTTTAGCACCTGTGCTGCAACCGTGCAAGAGCATTTCCCTACAACAGTTTAACAAGCTAACCTCAACATTTACATCAGGTAGCGCAATTAAGCGCTTAAATGGGCGTACGCCCGGCGAACGGAAAGAGGGGATGGCGACCGCGCACACACTCGAAACGCAGTGCTGGTGCGCATTAGCGGACTGGGGTCTACCGACATTGTGAAGTATCTTCTTGAGGCACGAGCTTGAATCTGACTCGTTGCGACACGGGCCCCCACATATTTCTAATCTCAACATTCTGGGTAACCACCTTGTTATGAGGAGCTAGCACCGCCAGTTGGTTATCGGCACACTCGTTGCTGAGGAAGACACGTCGGAATCTGTGTGTTTAGAGATAGGAGAGTTTTTGGGAGACATAGAGCAGAAATGAAAATGATCAAACATGCTGAGCGCGGTCTAACGGTGATTGCCGGCGGATTGTTCGACTCCATTCAGATTATTAACCGCTATAAGCCGAACCCATCGTTTACACCCAAATGGTCGGACAAGCCTCTTCTGAAGTCATGGCAAAAAACGAAGCCCACATTGGGTTGGCCCCGCACGACGGACTCTCTTTGTCCGAACTGCGTGATTGAAGCGCGCGAGGATATCCTTAGCGGCAAGAAGGACGTGTCCGTCCTGCTGAACGAGAAGGTCGGCGAAGTCAAAGCCCAGATCATTGAGCGCGATGGTCAGATTTGGATGATTAAGGACTGTCCGATTCACGGGCACATCGAAGACATGATGGCTATGGACTCCAAGTTCATGACCCACATTGAGGCGATGTTTCCGGGCCGCGACATCCCCGCGCACAACGACGAAAAGCTGCACAACCATGGCTCGAGCACAATCAAGTACGGGCGCGGTGCCGTGCTTACGGTTGATTTGACCAACCGCTGTAACATGATGTGCGACCCTTGCTTCATGGACGCCAACCAGGTCGGCTTTGTGCATGAATTGAGCATGGATGATATTAAGGAAATTCTCGACAACGCCATTTCAATCAAGCCGCGGCGCCAAATGTCGGTGCAGTTCTCCGGCGGAGAGCCCACGATCTCACCACATTTCCTTGAGGCCATTCGTTACTCCCGCAAGGTCGGTTATAACTCAGTGCAAGCCGCGACGAACGGAATTGAGTTTGCCAAGAGCAAGGACTTCTGCCGCGAGGCTGCTGCGGCTGGATTGCGTTATGTCTACTTCCAGTTCGACGGTATCGGCAACGATGCGAATAGTCACCGGCAAGTAGGAAATCTCTTCGATGTAAAGTTGCGGGCCATCAATAACTTGCACGAAGCGGGCGTTGAGATCGTCCTGGTAACAACTCTGGTCAACGGCATCAACAACGACCAGGTCGGTTCTATCATCCGGTTTGCCCTTGAGAATCCGAAGAAGATCGCCTTTCTTTCTTTCCAACCGGTTTCATTCACCGGACGTGACGAAGCGATCACACCTGAGCGCCGCCTGCAACAACGATACACGCTTTCACATTTGGCTCATGACGTAAAGGACCAGGTAGGAATTACCGAACCAACCCGAGATTGGTTCCCTTTATCACTGATGGGAGCCTTTGCGGATTTCGCTGACCTTGTACATGGACCAAACTCGGAATGGGGTCAAGTCTCTTGCGGTTGCCATCCGAATTGTGGTGTCGGTACCGCCGTGATGGTTGATAAAGAAACCAAAGAGATGAGTCCCGTACCGGCATTTCTCAACATCCCCGGGCTTGTCAAAGATATGCGCAAGATCACTGACGCTGCCCGCGGCAAGTGGAAGTCCAACATCATGATGGGACTGGCGCTCTTGAAGAACTACCGTCCTTACAACGCTCCGTCGCAGTTCAATTTGTATGAGCTGTTTAAGAAGTTCGATAAGTCATTCGGCTTGACTGGGAAAGATTACGGGAAGGTGGACGGGGAACGCACGCAGGAAGATATCGAGAAGCGTCGTGCCGACCGATGGAACTTCCTATTCATCGCGGGAATGTGGTTTCAGGATTTATTCAACTACGATTTTCGGCGCACGGAGATGTGCATCATCCCATACGGCACACAGGAAGGCGAAATCAGTTTCTGCGCGTACAACACTGGGATTGGCTGGCGCAATATCATCGAACACATGCACCAGAACGCAACCGTGGCCAAATGGTATGAAGAGCACGGCCGACACGAAATCTTTGCGGGAGGCAAAGAAGTGCAGCTATCCGACAAGACACATAACCTGAGACTCAACGAAGGCGATTTGGCCCGGCCGAACAAGCCACAGATGGAAGGACCGAAAACTGCGCACGAAGAGAAAGTCATGATGCGCAAGCTCTATCAGGAAATGGTGCTCAAACAGCAACAAATCAAGACGGATAACGGCGACAAGCCCGTCCAAATTCAAGGCCTGAGTAGAAAGAAGGAACTTGAGGCCGCTACGGCCTAAATGGTTTACATCGGCAACGGCGAGCCCCGCGAATAACGAGAACTGTTCGCGGGGTTTTCCATGCGCGCTTGACCCTGATACTGAGGCGCATGTTTAATATGAGTTCGAAAAGAGCGTGGAGAAAGACTGAAAACAAGACTGGAGAAATAGATGGCAGTAGTGAATATTAACCCTGGTGAATCCATTGAGAGCGCTTTGCGGCGGTTCAAGCGGAAGGTAATGACCGAAGAGATAATCAAGGACGCTAAGAAACACGCGTTCTTCATGCCACCGGGCCAAAAAGCAAAGCTCAAATCCGCCCTGGCTCGGAAACGAAACAAGAAGAAGGGCCGCCCTCGACCGCGCCCTACTAGCTAGGCTTCCAGTCGGGCAGGTCTACAAGCGGCGAACTCGCCACGTCCACCACGAAAATGAGCTTAAATTAGATCGCCTCTTCAAGTCGTGAGAGCACGTGTGCAAATGGGAGCCGCACGATTCTGAGGGTAGCGCAGTGAAGTAAGAGATGACTCGGATCCTATTAACAAACGACGATGGCATTCATTCTGACGGACTGGTAACGCTCGAGAGAGCTTTGCGCGAGATCGGGGATGTCTTCGTTGTCGCTCCGGCCGCCGAGATGAGCGGAGCTTCACACAGCTTGACACTAGCTCGTCCGCTTCGGATTCGGCAGATTGATGAGCGACATTGGACGGTTGATGGAACACCTACGGATTGCGTAACGTTGGCGCTCCACAAGATACTCGGCGAAAAACAACTGCCTCATTTGTGCGCCTCGGGCATTAATCATGGCGGCAACCTGGGTGACGACGCCACCTATTCGGGAACCGTGGCAGGGGCGCTGGAAGCGACGATTCTCGGTGTTCCAGGACTCGCCGTTAGCCTGGTGGCCCGAGAACATTTTGACTTCACTGAGGCAGCACGATTTGCTCAACTGGCAGTCAAGAAGATTCTCTCTGAAGGCCTGCCCGACGGAACGCTTTTGAACATCAATGTTCCCATGGGTGAAATAAAAGGCGTCAAAGTAACACGGCAGGGAATCAAGAACGCGCGACCAGTAATCACTGAGCACATCGATCCTCGCGGTAAGCCGTACTTTTGGATCGGCGAACAGTATTTTCGTTCCAATGCGGAAGACGGAACTGATTATCGCGCCATCGAGGAAGGGTATGTTTCGATTACGCCTTTGAAGAGCGACATGACCGACCACGGCGCATTGTCAGAGATAGCATCATGGGCCCACCTGGCAACGCCCGAACTACTTCAGACTCGATAGCGGACCGATTCTTCAAGGAATTGAGCTCCACACCTTCACGGATTAAGACGCTGCTGGCTGAGTATCGCATTCCCCGCGAGCGCATGGCCGATCGCTTGCGCGAGAATTATCAAATTCGCGACGCGAATGTTCTGGAAGCGATGCGCCGCATCCCGCGTCATTTTTTTGTTTCCGAGGCGCTGCGGGGCCGCGCCTATGGTGACCATGCCCTGCCGATTAGTTTCAATCAAACTATTTCTCAGCCGTTTATCGTTGCCAGAATGACAGAGCTGTTGGGACTTGATAAGAAGAGTCGGATTTTGGAAATTGGCGCCGGCTCAGGTTATCAAACTGCAGTTCTCTCTTTCTTAGCTGGTCAGGTTTACGCGATCGAACGCATCGGAGAACTGGCGCGTGAAGCGCAAGCTCGGATCAGAGACCTCGGAATCTACAACGCTACGGTTAAGGCTTTTGATGGCACGCTCGGTTGGAGCGCTCACGGCCCCTATGATGGGATCCTGGTAGCGGCCGGTGGGCCACGCGTTCCCGATCCTTTGATCGCGCAGTTGAAGGTCGGCGGCCGTCTGGTGATTCCAATTGGCGAAACGCGTGAGTCGCAGAAACTCGTCCGTGTCATCAAGTCTGAAAGTGGTGCCCATAAGATAGAAGAGCACGGGCCGTGTCAGTTTGTGCCGTTAATTGGCCAGCACGGGTGGCCCGAAGGTAGTAGGCAGTAAGGAGCATGCAGTCGGCGGTAAGCAGCACAGAATTCAAAAGCGCTAAACACAAAACCGGATGATAGGCAGAATCATAGAAATACTTTCAGTCTTTATAGTGGCCACGATCTCCAGGCTTGGCTATGCCGGCATCGTGCTTCTGATGGCTATTGAATCGGCATGTATTCCGCTGCCGTCGGAAATAATCATGCCGTTCTCGGGTTACCTGGTGTACACGGGGCGGTTCAATTTGTGGCTAGTCGGCATCGCGGGAGCGTTCGGCTGTGTGGTGGGATCGTTGGCGGCCTATTGGGCCGGCATGCACGGCGGCCGGCCTCTGATTGAAAAGTATGGCCGATACGTGTTGATTTCGCGTCACGATTTGGATTTGGCTGACCGCTGGTTCGATCGTTTTGGAGAGATGATTGTCTTCGCCAGCCGTCTGCTACCTGTGATTCGGACCTTCATAGCTTTTCCCGCCGGCGTCGCGCGCATGAATTTGAAAAAGTTTGTGATCTACACCTTTGCCGGATCACTACCCTGGTGCATTGGCCTGGCGTATGTAGGACAGAGACTCGGCAAAGAGTGGGACACGAATCCGACCCTGAAGACTCTCTTTCACAGATTCGATTTCGTGATCGGAATCGTTATTGTTCTGGCTGCGGCCTGGTGGATATGGCGACACATTAAACACGTGCGCAACGATTCCCAGAAAAGCGGGTAAGTTTGACAGCGTTCTAATCGTCACATAGAATCCAAGCCTGTTCTTAGTTCGGGGCGTGGCTCAGCCTGGTAGAGCGCTCGGTTCGGGACCGAGAGGTCGGAGGTTCGAATCCTCTCGCCCCGACCAGAATCTTCTCAGAGAATCCGCAAAGAATTGTGGCTGCTGATTCTGGCGGCCAATTACTGAACCCCACACAAATTTTGTTCGTAAACTCGCTCGAATGATTTCGAGAGCTGGACGGTTTTTTGCAGCATCATGTTTGATGGAGCACTGAAGATGAATACTGGATGGCAGAGATTTACCATAGTAACAGCCGTTTTTCTGTTGCCTGCGATTACCCAGGTGTATTTCGGCGTCAGCTTCGCCATGGCGAACTCTCGAGCTGAACCGCTCGCACCTGAACCTCCACCCATCACGGCGATCCTTATGACGCGTGGTAACAGGCCAATCACCGTAAACGGTGGCAACGCCCTCAGCGGAGCGACGATTCTTACAGGTTCAATCATCGAGACCCCCGATCAGGTGGGTGGCGTAATTAGTCTCGGCTCGCTTAGTAATTTAGAAATCGAGCCAAACTCGAAGGTGAAGCTTGAATTTGACGAAAATGGCAACCTGAAGGTTACAGTTATGAGGGGTTGCGCAACCACAAGAACGAAGAAGAACGTCATTGCTCAGATTGATACCTCTCTGGGAGTTGCCGGCAAAACCGATCCCAGGGGGCGCGGCTTTTTGAGCGTCTGCCTTCCGCCGGGAGCGACAGCGCCCACGGTTACCACTGTGGCGGCAGGTGCTGCCGCAGCGGGCGGAGAGATCGGCAATCTTGCTACCATCTTTGTGGTGGCTGGTACGGGAGCGGGGGGACTCGTCTTGGCCTTGCGAGGTACGAATCCGAGTCCATCCAGTCCTTAAAAACGCTGAGCGCTTAAATTTAAAACAGACAGAGTAAAAGGCTCGTCAACCGACGAGCCTTTACCATTAGTGACTTTGATCGGTCTTTTGGGCTGGCGAGATCACTTGTTGGCGTGAACCTTCGCGCGATTGGTAAAACTCGGATCGGCGTCGACTTCGAATCTTCCCGCGAAGCTTGGGTCATACCCAGCGCCGGAAATTCGGTTGGCTATGATCTTGTCGTTATTTCCGCTATCCGATACGCCGGCTTGATACGGATTGGTAAAACCCGCCTTGCTGATCGTGTTGTTCACGACCTTGACGTTCGTCATAGTTGCCGGCGGATTTCCGAGAGCGTCGAGCTCAACAACCCAGACACCGACATCATTCTCACTGATCGTGTTTTGGTCGATCTGAGTTCCGACGCTGTAAGGGCTGCCCAAAAAAAATGGGCCGGCAACTAATAGAACCCCGGCAGCGGAGGCATTCTCAGGTCCGGTGTATTCATTGTTCGAAACCTGATTGCGTTTGACCATGCCGGTAGCGCCGAAACCCAGTTGAATTCCGTTGCGTGCGATTAAGGGACTCGGCGCGAGACCATCGACGACGTTGTCGGTAATCGTTGCGTCAACATTCCCGTTCGCTATTATGCCGCCCTTCTGATAGCCGGTCGCGGTGTTTCCCTCGATTTTCACTTCGCAAGTCGGAGTCGAACCACTGAAATTGCGAACTTCGATTGCGTTACCTTCGTCGCCGCCGCAGAGGCCGGCGCCTACGTGGTTGATATTGGTCA
>Ga0070707_100006336_pt1 | contig 11001 bp, 8 predicted proteins | sample KBSK5502metaG_FD_65468 | JGI IMG/M metagenome (GOLD analysis project Ga0070707, IMG submission 65468) | Corn, switchgrass and miscanthus rhizosphere microbial communities from Kellogg Biological Station, Michigan, USA - KBS K5-50-2 metaG | ecosystem: Host-associated > Plants > Roots >... | reverse complement strand
TTACTGCCGGTGTGACCGGGGTGAGACACCCTTTTACGTAGGGACAGCAGGATGGAATCCACTGGGAGAACGGGTTCGCCGTTCTCCACTCATATCACTCAGCTTGCTATGTCGCACGAAACGTGGGAAGCCAGGCGTCTCGCCCTGCTTGACGCGGCGGAAGAAAGCCTTGAACGCCAAATCCAATTTCTCCAACGCATCCTGCTGAATGTTGCGCAGGCAGGAGCCGACCTCGGGCAACTCTCTCGCTTCAGTCAACTGGCGGCTCTGCTCGTAGTAGTTGATGCTCTTGCTGAAAGTGTGGTGATACCAGTTGAGGCGCTGATCGAGGGCGGCATTGTAGAGATCGCGGGCCGACTTCAGCACACGCTCGCAGGCGGTCACAAAATTCTTGTTGACTCGCAACTTGAACTCAAAGGTTTTGATGATACGATCAGTGTTAGCCACTGCGTGCGAAGCTCCTGTCTTCGTGCCGATTGGCGAGTCGGCTCGGTGGAAGCTCACTACTTCCATGCGAGCCGCATTCATGATAGGCGCATCCCGCACCTGAGGCAATCACAACTTACCCTGGCCCCTCCGGCTTCGCCATCCGGGGCCGGGGGGCGGGCGCGTCCTGCGCCCGCCGAGGAAGCCGGCTTTGAGCTCCCCGCCGCGAAGCAGGTGGTGGTACACTATGCCCGGCAAGGAATCGAGACTTTCATCAGCGCGCGGAAGCGATGGCTCGATTTCGCCGCCCAACAGAACACTCAGTTTCTCACCGCGGTGAAGGGGGCGCTGAGTCCGGAAAAGTCTGAGACGGCCACGGAGGTGACCGACTGGGCGCAAGGGGCCGTTGACAGTTACGTGGCGCTGCAGAAGCGGTGGCTGGATCGCATTCCTCTGCCGGGACAGGCTGGATAGCTCGCGGACTGAGGTTTGGAGTAGCAGCATTTTCCATTTTCCATTTTCCATTTTCCATTTGTCATTGCATGCGAGGGCTTGATCAATGACAAATGACAAATCACAAATGGAAAATGGAAAATGGAAAAAATACGAGGGAAAGATGGCGGCTGACAAAAAGAAAAATAATGGTGCCGGCGCGCCGAGCGAGGACGCTCAGCGTGCGGCCGAGGGGATCCTCGGCCCCAATCCGTTTGTCGGATTCGGCTTCACTGACCTGCTCACTACTGCCGGGCGGCTCTTGACCCAGGCCGCGAAGCAGCCACGACTGGTGATCGAACAGCAGGCGGCCTTCACCCGCGAATTGATCCTGGCGCTGGCCGGCAAATCCGAGATCGCGCCCGAAGCCGGAGACAAGCGGTTTCAGGACCCGGCGTGGCAAGACAATCCGATTTACCGGGCTTCGCTGCAAACCTATCTGGCGTGGCGGCGGGGCCTCCATGCCCTGATTGACGGGGCCGGGATGGATCGCCAGGACACCGAGCGCGCACGCTTCACCGTCTCGCTGCTCACGGAAGCGCTCGCCCCGACCAACACGCTCCTGGGTAACCCTGCGGCGCTCAAGAATGCCTTCGATACTGGCGGCGCCAGCTTGGTGCGCGGGTTGCTGAACCTGCTCGATGACATTGCGCACAACGGCGGGATGCCCTCCCAGGTTGACAAATCGGCCTTTCAGGTCGGCCACAATCTCGCCGTCACGCCGGGAGCCGTGGTCTTCAAAAATGACGTGCTGGAGGTGATCCAATACGCGCCGGTGACCGCCGAGGTTTATCGCCGCCCGCTGCTCTTCGTGCCGCCCCAGATCAACAAGTTCTACATCTTCGATCTCGCGCCGGGCCGCAGCCTGTTCGAGTACGCGGTCAAGCACGGCCTTCAGATCTTCACGGTCAGTTGGCGCAATCCTAGACCTGAGCAACGCCACTGGAATTTAGAAACTTATCTCGCCGCGTTGCTCGAAGCGAGCGATGCCGTGCGCGAGATAACGGGCAGTGAAGAGATCAACGTCATGGGAGCCTGTGCGGGCGGCATCACGCTCTCCGCGCTGCTCGGACATTTGGCGGCGAAGGGTGACCACCGCGTCCACGCCGTGACCTTCACCGTCGCGCTGCTCGACACCAGCGCTGAATCGCAGCTCGGGCTCTTCGCCACCGAGGCCACCGTCGCGCTCGCCAAACGCCAGTCGCAGGTGAAAGGGGTGCTCGAAGGGCAGGACATGGCGCGGGTCTTCTCCTGGCTGCGCCCGAACGACCTGGTCTGGAACTACTGGGTCAACAATTACCTGATGGGGAATGAGCCGCCGGCTTTCGACATCCTCTATTGGAACAACGATCCGACGCGCCTGCCGGCCGCGTTGCACAGCCAGTTTCTTGATTTCTTCCTCGCCAATCCGTTCAAGCATCCGGGCACGCTCAAGCTGCTGGGGACACCGATTGATTTATCGAAGGTTGACAGTGATGCTTATCTCATCGCCGGCATGACAGACCACATCACGCCCTGGAAAGGCTGCTACGCGGCGACGCAGATGCTGGGCGGGAAGCGTGAGTTCGTGCTCAGCTCCAGCGGCCACATTCAAAGCCTGGTCAATCCGCCCGGCAACCCGAAAGCAAAATTCTACGTCAATCCGCAACTGCCGGCGCATCCCGACGAGTGGCTGGCCGAAGCGCAGCCGCAATCCGGCTCGTGGTGGGATCATTGGCGCGCCTGGCTCGTCGAGCGTTCGGGCGAGAGCCTGCCTGCCCCGCAGACGCTCGGCAACAAGCAGCATCATCCCGGGGCGAAGGCTCCAGGCACCTACGTCTTTGAACCGTAGTCCTTTGACTGAGAGAAAGGCACGCATGGACTCACAGACTGCTGCGCCTCAGGCGCACATCACCACCGTTGAGGTCGGCTCGCAGCGCCTGCGCGTCCGGATCCGACCGGGAAAGGGCAAGGGATTGCCGCTGCTCATCTGCAACGGCATCGGCGCCAGCCTCGAACTGGTAGCGCCCCTCGTTGAGGCCCTGGACGGCGTGGAGACGATTACCTTCGATGTGCCCGGCACGGGCGGCTCGCCGAGGCCGCCCGTGCCGCTCCGCTTCTCGTGCCTGGCTCGGTTGACCGCGCAGATGCTGGATCGTCTAGGCTATCGCGAAGTGGACGTGCTCGGCGTCTCCTGGGGCGGCGGGCTGGCCCAGCAGTTCGCCTTGCAGTACCCGGAGCGTTGCCGCAAGCTGATTCTGGCCGCCACCTCGGCGGGCGCGGTGATGGTTCCCGGACGGCTCTCGGCGATTCTCAAACTGGCGAGTCCGCGCCGCTATTTCGAGCCGGCGTATCTGGCTTCGATTGCGCCGGAGATTTACGGCGGCGATTTTCGGAAGAATCCCGAGCTGGCGCGCGAACTGAGACACGATGGCAAGCTGCCGGATTGGCTCGGTTACCACTTTCAGATGTTTGCGGTGTGGGGCTGGACCAGTCTTCACTGGCTGCATCGGTTGCGTCAGCCGACCCTCGTGCTGGGCGGCAGTGACGATCCTCTCGTGCCATTGATCAACGCCAGAGTCTTGGCGGCGCTTATTCCCAAGGCGCAGCTTCACGTCGTTGACTGCGGCCATTTGTTCCTGCTCACGCGAGCGAGGGAAGTCGCGCCGATCATCAAGCAGTTTCTCATCTGAAGCCACACGAGGCGACTGGCAGATCGAACTGCCTGTGATCCAACCACCATCATCGAAAAGGAGGACGACGTGAAGACGACACCAGGCTATCGCCACGAAGCAACAGAGCTGGCCAGAGAATGGGAAACTAGCCCGCGCTGGCGCGGAATCACCCGGTCTTATTCAGCGGAGGATGTCATCCGGCTACGTGGTTCAGTCCAAATCAAATACACCTTGGCCGAGCAGGGCGCCGAACGGCTGTGGCGACTCTTGCAGACCGAGCCTTACGTGGCCGCGCTCGGCGCGCTCACCGGCAATCAGGCCATCCAGCAGGTGCAGGCTGGACTGAAGGCCATCTACCTGAGCGGCTGGCAGGTGGCGGCTGACGCCAACAACGCCGGGCAGATGTATCCCGATCAGAGTTTGTACCCGGCCGACAGCGTGCCCAACGTCGTGCGCCGCATCAATCAAGCGTTTCGGCGCACCGATCAAATCCACCACGCCGAAGGGCGCGAGGGGCTCCATTGGTTTGCGCCGATTGTCGCCGACGCGGAAGCCGGTTTCGGCGGCCACCTCAATGCGTTTGAGTTGATGAAGGCGATGATCGAGGCTGGGGCCGCGGGCGTGCATTTCGAGGATCAACTCGCCTCGGCGAAGAAGTGCGGGCACTTGGGCGGCAAGGTGCTCGTGCCGACGCAGGAGTTCATTCAGAAGCTCATCGCCGCCCGGCTCGCCGCCGACCTGCTGGGCGTGCCCACGGTCCTCATCGCGCGCACCGACGCCAACGCCGCGACCCTCTTGACGAGTGAGATTGACGAGCGTGATCACCAATTCTTGACCGGCGAGCGCACGGTCGAAGGTTTTTATGGCGTCAAGGCCGGGCTCGATCAGGCGATTGCCCGCGCGCTGGCCTATGCGCCTTACGCCGATCTGCTCTGGTGCGAGACTTCAGAGCCGAACCTGGAAGAGGCTCGGCGCTTCGCCGAAGCGATTCACGCCCGCTATCCCGGCAAGCTGCTGGCTTACAACTGCTCGCCCTCCTTCAACTGGCAGAAGAAGCTGGATGCGGAAACGATTGCCGGCTTCCAGCCCCGTCTGGCGCAGATGGGTTATCGGTTTCAGTTCGTCACGCTCGCCGGGTTCCACGCGCTCAACCTGAGCATGTTCGAGTTGGCGCGCGGATACAAAGACCAAGGGATGGCCGCCTACTCGCGGTTGCAGGAGCAAGAATTCGCGCGCGAGGGCGACAGCGGCTATCGCGGCGTCAAGCATCAGGCGTTTGTCGGCACCGGATACTTTGATGCCGTCACGCAAGCGATTGCGGGCGGCACCTCATCCACCACGGCTCTCGCGGGTTCCACCGAGGAGGAGCAATTCAACGAGTCGGTCGCGGTATAGCGGAGCCGCTACGAGCCCGGCCAGGCTTGCTTGGCCGGGCATTATTCTGGATCAGGTTAGCGGCCAGTGCATGACGGTCTCTACGAGGTTCGATCACATCTGCCATCAACTCGTCGCCCCAGATTTTGAGCGTATCAAGCAGTGTCCTTGAAGCTCAGCCTGCCGCTCGCTCAATCTTTCATCCCACCCTCTCCTCGTCCCAATCGAATTTGGATGATCAAGTAATCCCCACTCTTCCTCCTGTTGCGTCAGTCCGGCGAACTCTTGATACGACGGATAGTCAGGAGTAACGAAGGTCTCTTTGCGATGGAGGATAGGCGGGTTTTCAGCGTCGCGATAGTCCCGGTAATCAACATACAAACTCTGGAGGTCAACCTTCATACTCGCGTGCAGAGCGGGATGCGGATCGGTATCGAAGTCCGGATAGAACAGATATGAAACCTTTGGCTTATCAGCTCTGAATTTGATCAACGTCGCCTCTTCCATCCGGCCAAAGGCGCGGGAGGCGCAGCCCTCATAAAGCCTGAGCAATGGGTCGAGCGCATCCAAAGCCGAAACGTGGACGTAGAGGGCCTGCCCAACGAATTTGCCGATGCGGCTCGCTCGGCAGCAGTCCGCAATCATTCCCGGTTGACCGAGGCTGAAGAGCATTTGGTCCCCGGTCTCGCACGCCTGTTTGTAGTTTCTGAAAAACGCTTTGATGTCGTTTCGAATATCGGCAGGCAAATCAGTGAACTTCGGGCGCCGCCCGAAGCGGCTGAGCGCGATGTAGACGAGCATCTCCTGCCGCCGTTTCTCAGCAATCGCGGCCCACTCATTCCGATCCGTCGCCTGCTGAATGACCGCAAAAGCCCTGGTCAAAGAGCGGAACTCCGCGACTACCTCAGCCTCATTAGCCAATTCACCTTTCACCGGCAAGCGACCACGATCACTGAAAAACTGGATCAGAGGTTGAAGCAATTCGCGATAGTCATCGAAACTTTTGACGTGAACTCTGACTCTCGGCGTGGAGGCACGGCTGCGAAACCGGGATGCGCGAAACGCTTGCGCCAGCGCCTCATCGCGGAAAACAAAGTAGGTGCCCAGGCCGGCAGGCACCGCATCTACGCCGAGAACTGAGTCGATGTAGCCTTTGAGTTCTTGCTGCTCGTAATATTTCTGGAAAGTGTTGCGCGCGGTGATGACCCCGTCATTCCACGCCAGATGACCTTTCCCTGGCTCCCCGATGAGAACCTGCGCGGCGATGATCAGAACCTTGCGGGTGAGCGCCCAAGCCTGATGAAGTGCCTCCCGGCGTTCGCGCTCGTTTTCGATCACGTTAATGACGTAGCCGAGATTGACAACGTCGGCAGGCGTATGTTCGGCCAGTGGGAAGTAATGTGGGTCCCAGCCGCTGCTGGCGTAGCCCATTTCGGCTATCTTTTTTGCGTCTGTCCCGTGTCCGCAGCCGTAATCAAAGAAAGTTGCCACATCGGTGAAAAGACCCGCCTGAAGCGCGAGTCGAACGGGGCGTGACAGATCATTGCGGACAATCGCCGCCTTGTGCCGGTCAATCTGAGGTTGCTGGTTGGAGTGCAACATTCTGTCCTCCTGTGAATTGCTTGGTAAACTCATTCTATCGAGGGACGCTCATTTCTCAGAGAGAATGAACGACCCTACAGGATGAATTGACAAGCAAACCTGCAATCAATATCATTCTACCCGTTTGAATCTGCAAGTTTTGACCAGCTAGGCTGGACGCGTTCAGCGGTCAACCCAGGGTTGAGACCACCGGTCTCGACAAAGTCCAAGGGTTGCTCTCCTCGTCTGACTGGTTTTGGCAATTCAGACATTCGCATAACACTCGTTGTGCAGTTTCAAATAGTGGCAAAGCCTGAGCGCTTTTGCCTTCTTGTTGGCTCCGCTTTCACACAATGTGTGAGAGCCAGAAAAGGAGAACTGACAGTATGAATACTCTTTCCGTCCTTGAGGCGACAAATGCACCGTCTCGTCCTACCACTTTTGACCTTCAGATTTCCGATCCTGTTTCCATTTTGAATGAGGTTGCCAGACGATACGTTTCAACGGAACGTGTCCTGATGGAATATGTGGATAACGCCCTCGATGATGCGGAGAAGCTTTATCGGGCTAACGGTGAGGCGTATCCCTACGAGATCAGGATTGACATCATTCTCGACCGCCACAATCGCTGCATGACCGTGCGTGACAATTGTCGCGGGATGTTGCGCGAAACGCTGGAGCGCATCGTAGTCAAGGTTGGTGAGTCTCCGAAAAGAGGCATCACCTGGGTCAATGGGCAGTTTGGCTTTGGTGTCCATGCCTTTCGTGCCGGAGCCGAAGCGATTGAGTTCCGCACCAAAAGTGCGGACGGCAACATGCTCAAGATGCGCCTGCAGCGCCAGCAACATCGAAACATTCAGCGCCCCTGGGTGATCAATGAATCTTTTCCTTCGACCACAGGCACGGGAACCGAAGTGATCATCGGGCAGTTTGAAGAGGACTGGTTTGAGGAAGTGACAGCCCAGTCAATCAAACAAGAAGTAGAGTGCCACTTCGACAAGAAGTAGAGTGCCACTTCGAGCGTCTCCTGGCGAGGTCCAATCTGACCGTCACTATCCGCGAGACTGACCAGATGCCGCTGCGGTGTCAGCCGTTCGATTACTCGCCACTCAAGGGTGAAGATTATAAGCGCACGGTCGATCTGGAATTCAACGAAGGCATATGTCAGATCGAGTTTCATTTGAAGGTTTCTGAGGTCGAGGTCCCAGGTCGTGCCGCCCGTTTCTTCGCGCGTGGCCGCCGGATCAACGAAATCAAAGAGATCAGGTCATTCATCAAAAAATCGAAGTATCGCACGGGCGTCTGGGGGCACCCTCATCTGCTCGGATATATCGAGGTCGGGCATCTCGTTCGTCCTGCAATCACCCGTGATGACTTCAGTCGCAGCAAAGAGCGGACCGCTCTATACGATGCCATCCTGAAGCTGGAAGATGAGATCAAGTCCGCACTCGACCGAGTGAATGAGGCTCATCGGGACAGCTCACTGAACCGACTGGAAGACGTCCTGCGAGACGTGCTGGAAGACCTGTCGCGTGAAGATCGCCTGAGTCTGCGAGCGGAGCTTGCGGCGGGTAGTCAGCGCGGCAAGCTGGATGTTGGCGGCGGGAATCAAGGTGAGCAGGAAGGCGGGCCTTTCAGAGAAGAATTCGAAACTGATGGCGGAAGACCAGGCGCGGGCGAAGGGTGTCAGGGGGGACCGAATCCGCAGGTTGACGGCCCGCAGCTTGGTGAAGCTAACAACGGTCAGCAGGTGATAGATGATCACACCAGTCATCAGGGAGCCGAGCGCAAACGCAGTGGGTTCGACATCCAATTCGGCAACTTCCCGCCTGATCTCACAGGGAGGCTACACCGCTCCAAGCTGGTTGACGGCGCGATCTTCATCAACACGGCCCATCCGGATTTTCAGGAGCGCATCACCATCACACGCCAAGGTCTGCCGCGCTTCAATGACCGCCTTGGAGCATATCTGGCACAGACGGTTTCGATTCACTACAAAGACCAGTTCTATGCGCGCTACGGGCGACAGCCTGAACGCCGCGATCAGATGTTTGAGGAACAGGTCGCTTTCTCCTGCCGTCTGGAGGCTGCCTTGCGGCCACACCTGTCTGTTCTCCAGCAGGAGTTCAGCGGTGACCTGGACAATGAGGGAACGGGAGGTGAGCTATGAAGAGGCGTTCCAATGAATCACTTTCTCCCCAGCAGTTCGGTCATCTGATTGAAAAGCTGGCGCCGCTCAACAATCGCTGGCGTGAAGGGAATCAGTCGGAGAAGGTCCTGACGCTCTGGGCCATCGGTGAAATCCTGCTCGATGCGGTGGAGAATCCCAGCGACCGTCTGCTATGGGAGATTCAAAATCGCAGCTACATCACACGCACCTTGTTACGATATGCCTTGATCGTCCGCCGCGCTTGGCCAGATCAGAAAGTGCTGGCTGAGCTTGTGCCAGGCTTGAGCAACTTCACGGTCTTTCGGGAAGCACTGCCGTTTCTCAAAGGCGACCGTGAAGGAATAGACGAATCAGCTTACCGGAGAGTTGTTTTGCTGCTCAAGGAGACCGACACGCGATCCGCGATTGAGGAGATCAAGCGGCTCAAAAACCGCCAAATCGGTCGTCAGCACCATAAAGGCTCTGGCAGAGAAGGAATTCAGGAGCTGGCTCAAGCCTTTATGCGCGAGATACAGCAGATTGAGGAAAGGCTGCGGTCCGGCGAAGTCTCCTCCTACCTCCAGGCTGAGGGACTGATGCCGCTCAGTCAGATGGCAATGGCGATTGCCGCAGGGGAGGTTGTGCAACTGCCGGATGCCGCCATTCCCGTTTCGGATCAACTCGCATCTATTGCCAGCATTCTATCCATGGTAATTCGCGGAGGGCGGACAAGCGTTTCCGCCTTCCGTCAGCAGGTCGGGGCGGAGCGTCTGATGCAGGCGGCTGATCTGCTCAACTCATTGCGGACGGAACAAACGATGGCAGACTGGCAGAGGCGAAACACTGGTCAGCCCCAGGCGGCCTCCTGCCTGTCAGTTCATCCCATCTGATCAGAACAACAAGGAGCCAGTGGTGACAGGGGGCGATTCAAGCTCCCTGTCGATCCTCTCAAGCTATGGTTAATAAAAAACTCGACAACACACCGAATGCCCGCAAGCTGCTCGATTCGCTGCGCTACCTCGGCTACGACAATCTTTACGCCATCAGCGACATCGTTGACAACGCGATTGATGCAGAGGCCCAGAATATCAGGGTGATCATCAAGCGCTCGCCCGGCGGCGGAGATTTCACGATCCTGATTGCCGATGATGGCATCGGGATGAATGAGATGGTCCTGGACCAAGCCTCCCGCCTGGGCAGCGAAATAGCGCGAAACCCGGCAACCGATCTGGGGCGCTTTGGCATGGGGCTCGTCACCGCTTCGCTCAGCCTCGGACGCCGACTGACTATCATGACGAAGGCGCGTAAAGAGAAACTACTGGCCAACATCACTGACATTGACCATATGATCGAGACGAATCAGTTCGTCAAGGAGTACTTCGGACCGGCCAGAGAGGGGGAAAAGAAAATCTTCGCCGAAGCGCTGGGAGAGGAGGCATTGAAGGAAGAGGCTTCCGGAACGGTCATCCAGATTACCAGGTGCGATGGCTTTAAGCGAAGGTATGTCGCGGCATTTGAGAAAGAACTGATTCTGCACCTCGGACAAACTTACCGGATGTTCATTCGCGCCGGACGCAATTTCTTCGTTGGCAATCACAAAGTCGAAGTCAAAGACCCGCTCTGGCTCAATCACGAAAAGACAGAGACTTTCAGTGACGAAACTTACGAACTGAAGTACCTCAATGCTGAAGGGCAGGAAAAGCGAGCCCCGGTGCGGATTCGCCTGGTCATTCTGCCCGACCACGGTAGTACGAAACAAAATCAGGAAGCTGGATACAAGTCGGAAAAGTCAGGATTTTACGTCCTCAGAAACAACCGCGAAATTGCGGCTGCACAATTGCTAAATCTCAAGTCCCTCAGTCGCCACCCTGATTTCATTCGGTTCCGTGGAGAAATATTCATCACGGGCAGACTCGATGAGGCGATGGGCATCGAGTTCACCAAGCGTGATGTCAAACCGACGCAGTCGATTCGAGATCAGCTTGATGACCTGGTCGGTGCAAGCATCAGATCGATTCGCAATCAGCTAAAAAGGAAGTCAGTGAAAACCGAGAGCGAAACGGTGGACCACTCTAGCTCTGAGCGCCTGATTGATAGCAAAGCTGGATTACTCATCAAACCTGCTCCCAGTAATGAGAGTACCTCTACTGATAGTGAGACCAATGGAGCGGATGAAAGCAGCGCTACCCCGCTTGGCACGGTTAAGTTTCGAGTGGGCTATTTTGGGCGCGAAGGCTCGATCTACGCGTGCGAGCAGAAGGGGCGCACAACCTTTGTTGATTGGAATGCAGACCACCCGTTTTATGAGCGGTTCATTTTGGCAAA
>Ga0070707_100006335_pt1 | contig 11002 bp, 9 predicted proteins | sample KBSK5502metaG_FD_65468 | JGI IMG/M metagenome (GOLD analysis project Ga0070707, IMG submission 65468) | Corn, switchgrass and miscanthus rhizosphere microbial communities from Kellogg Biological Station, Michigan, USA - KBS K5-50-2 metaG | ecosystem: Host-associated > Plants > Roots >... | reverse complement strand
CTGCCCTCGCTCGACCCGCAGAGCGGGCAGCCGCTTGCGGTCGATGAGGGCGACCAGACGCTACGGATCGACGACCACCACGAGATCGACTTCGGTCCGCTGCTGCACGACGAGCTGAGCCTGACCGAGCCGATGCACCCGCTCTGTCGGCCGGACTGTCCGGGGCTGTGCTCGGTATGTGGTGCTCCGCTGGCAGACGGCATGCATCTCCACGAGGCCAATGAGCTCGATCCACGCCTGGCACCGCTGGCCCGGCTCCTTGATCGCGGGGAAGACTGATATTCGCCCGTCTCGAAGGAGGCCCGCTATACTGCGGCGTCCCCGAGTTCTTGTTGCACAGGAGTTGTTCGCGTGGGCGTCCCCAAGCGAAAGGTATCGAAGGCCCGACAGGGCGAGCGCCGCGCGCACCTGGCCATCGGCGCACCACCGCTGGTCGAGTGTGACCATTGCCACGAGTTGAAGCGAGCCCATCACGTGTGCCCCACGTGCGGTTACTACGACGGCCGCGAAGCGGTGCCAATCAAGGTGGCATCGCCGGCAGAGGGGCAGCGCTGACCGACACGAGCCCCCTCGGCGGGTAGCGGAGTGCGCATCGCGGTCGACGCGATGGGCGGTGACTTCGCACCGCGCGAGGTGGTGCGCGGCGCCATCGACTACGCCTCGAGCCGTTCCGACCAGGTCATCCTCGTGGGGGCCGGAGACCAGATCGAGCGCGAGATCGCGGAGTACGGAAAGGGTCACCCTCCGCGCGTGTCGCTCGTCGATGCGCCAGAGGTGATCGGCATGGGCGAGCACCCGGCGGCCGCGCTGCGTACCAAGAAGCGAGCATCGGTCGTGGTCGCGACCGAGCTGGTACGCGACGACGGCGCCGACGCGGTCGTCTCCGCCGGATCAACGGGCGCGACGTTGGCGGCCGCGATCTTCCGCCTCGGCCGCATCGACGGGATCGACCGCCCGGCGCTGGGCGCGCATCTCGTCACGTCCGAGGGCCCGATCATGCTCCTCGACGTGGGTGCGATCGTCGATTGCGACGCGGACAACCTGGTGCAGTTCGGCGTGATGGGCTCGATCTACGCGGAGCACGTGCTTCGGGTGCCGCGACCCCGAGTTGGCCTCTTGAACATCGGCGAAGAGGTCGACAAGGGCGACCGGCTCGCCCAGGAGGCGAATCATCGCCTCCGACATTCAGGCCTGAACTTCGTCGGAAACGTCGAGGGCAACGAGCTGATCGCGCACCGGGCGGATGTGGTGGTGTGCGATGGCTTCGTGGGAAACGTCATTCTCAAGTTCTTCGAGGGACTGACCACCTACATCTTTCGCTCGGTTAGGCAGGATCTGAACCAGGGTCCGGTGGCGCCACTCGCGCTGCTCGCCCTGCGGCCGGGGTTCGATCGCATCCGGCGGCGATTCGACTACGAGCGATATGGCGGCACACCGCTGCTCGGCGTGCGGGGTGTGAGCATCGTGACGCACGGTCGAGCGAAGGCACGCATGGTGCAGTTCGCGATGCAGGCAGCCTCCGACGCGGCGGCCGCGCGGATTCCCGACCTGATCGCGGAGTGGACGCGAACGCATCCGGCCACCAGCGGCCTGCGCGGCGAGCTCAGGGCACGGATCGCGCACCGCCTTGGGCGTGGCGAACGGGACTGACCCCGTGGTTTCGCCACCATCCAGGGGGTCGATGCGAAAGCGGCGCGGGGCGCAGTCGCGGCCGGGCCTCGCCGCGCGCAGGCTGGCGCTGATGGCGCTGTTCGAGGAGGAGTTCCGCCCGCGACAGGCTGCCGAGGCGCTCGACCGGTTGGCAGCCGAACGGGGAGCGACGCCTGCGGTCACTGATCACGCGCGCCAGATCGTTCTCGGAGTGCTCGAACACCGCTCCGAGCTGGACCACCGGATCGCCGATCAGGCGCCCTTGATCCCGGTTTCTGAGCTCGGACGAGTGGAGCGGACGATCCTCCGGAGCGCCCTGTTTGAGATGCTATACTCCGCCGCGACCCCGAGCGGGGAGACGATCGAGGACGCCGTTTCTCTCGCCCGGATCTACGCTGGAGATGCCGCCCGCCGCCTCGTTAACGGTGTGCTCGGCAGTGTCGCGCGATCATCGGGTGGAGGAGGTTAGGAGCAGCGGTGGCCGAAGGCACTACGTTCGAGCGTCTCAAGAAGCTCATCGTCGAGCAGCTCGGCGTCGACGAGGACGAAGTCACCCCCCAGGCCTCATTCGTCGAGGACCTCAATGCGGACTCCCTGGACCTCGTCGAGCTGATCATGAGCCTCGAAGAGGAGTTCGGCATGGAGATCTCGGACGAGGATGCCGAGAAGATCCAGAAGGTCTCCGACGCCGTCGAATACATCGAGGAACACCAGCAGTAGCGAAGGCGCCATGGCGATCCCGTCCGTCGACGAGCTGGGCGAGCGGCTCGGCATCGTCCTGCGAGACCGGGAGGCCATCGCGCAGGCGTTCGTCCACAGCTCCTATTTCAACGAAAACCCCACGCTCGTCGACGGCCACAACGAGCGCCTCGAGTTCCTTGGTGACGCCGTTATCGGTCTGGTCGTCAGTCGCCTCCTGTACGAACGATTTCCCGACGAGGACGAAGGCTTCCTGACCGCCCGCCGCGCAGCCCTGGTGAATCGCCACGCCTTGGCCGCCATGGCGTTGGAGCTCGGGCTCGACCAGCACCTGCTGCTCGGGCGCGGAGAAGCCGAGGCCGGTGGCGCCACTCGTCCCTCGCTGCTGGCTGCCACCTTCGAGGCCGTCGCCGGTGCCCTCTTCCTGTCGGAGGGTACGGACACCACCCGTCTCTGGCTGCAACGGTTGTTCGCGGAACGGCTGAATGCGCCCGGCGATGCGGCTCCGCCGAAATCGGCCAAGAGCCGGCTGCAGGAATGGACCCAGCGGTACCGCCATACCAAGCCGTTCTACGAGCTGGTAAGCGCCGTGGGGCCGCCACACGAGCAGGTCTTCACGGTTGCCGCGGTGCTGGAGGGTCGTCGACTGGCAGTCGGCGAGGGGTCCAGCCGTCAGCGAGCCGAGGAGCAGGCTGCGGGCGCGGCGATCGAACTGCTCGCGGCGGGAAGCGACGACCCGGCGCTCGAGGGCGCCGACGAATCGGCGCGGATCTCGTGATCGTCCCCGCGGCACCAACTCCCGCGAGCCGATCGCGGTGAGCCGGCTTCGGGAACTCCGCCTTCACGGTTTCAAGACCTTCGCCGAACCGACTCGCTTCGTGTTCGAGCGCGGCGTCAACGCCGTCATCGGCCCGAATGGAAGCGGCAAGTCGAACATGGCCGACGCCGTGCGCTGGGTGCTCGGTGAGCAGTCCAACCGCTCGCTCCGGACCCGACGCGCCGACGACGTGATCTTCGCGGGAAGCCAGCAGCGCAAGCCGACCGGCCTGGCCGAGGTGGTCATGACCCTCGACAACGCCGATGGCTGGCTGCCCATCGACTTCGGCGAAGTGACGATCGGACGGCGAGCCTACCGCTCGGGTGAAGCCGAATACCTCATCAATGGGGCCCGTGTTCGTCTGCGCGACCTCGTCGAACTGCTCGCGGGCGGACAGCTCGGCGCCAGCTCGTTGGTCATCGTCGGTCAGGGAACTGTGGATGCGGCCCTCTCGCTGCGACCCGAGGAACGGCGCCAGCTATTCGAGGAGGCGGCCGGGGTCAAGAATCTCCAGGTCCGCAAGAATGAGTCGCTTGGCCGCCTGGCCCGCGCGGAGGAGAACCTTACTCGCGTCAACGATCTGCTCAGCGAGCTCCGCCCGCAGGTTCGCCGCCTGGCGCTGCAGGCGGAGCATCAGCAGGAGCACGACACGCTTGGCGGTCGCGCCCAAGCGCTGGTCCAGGAAGGACACCGCCGGCGCGAACGTAGCCTCCGGGAGGCTCTCGGTGACGCGCGGCGCAGGGAGGCGGCAGCGCTGTCGGCTGCGGAGACGCTGCGGGCAGAGCTGGCGGCGGGCAGAGAGGCGATCGCTGGAGCTGAAGCGCGCTATTGGGAAGCCGAGCGCGGGGCGAGGCAAGCGGCCGAGGCGAGCGAGGCGACTCGAGAAGTCCTGATCCGGCTCGAGAGTCGCGGGGAGGCGGTCGAGGCGCGCATCGGCGAGGTCCGGGGCCGGTTCGAAGCGGCGCGAGCGGAGCTTCAGTCATTCGCGGACGACGCCAGGGCGACGGCGGATGCGGAGACCGATGGCGATCCCGTTCTGGATGCCGCACTCGAGGCAGCCGCGGCGGCCGAACGTGAATGGCAAGCGGCCGTCGATGCGATGGCAGACGCGGATGCCGAGCTCCTGGCCGCCGAAGAGTCTCTCGCCGCGGCACGCGCTCGCGACGCCGAGCTACTTGCTGTGGAGGCGCGCCGGCGCGAGGCACTCGCCGATCAGACGGCCAAACGGCAGCGCATTGAGGAGGAGCTCAGCGATCTTCATACGCAACGACAGGAGGCCGAAGCTGCAGCCGCGCAGGAACGTCTCGAAGGCGAGCGGAGCGGCAGGGCCGTCCAGGCCGCCGCGTCGGCGCTCGCCGAGGCGCTAGCGGCGAGCGACGCTGTCCATCGCCGATCCGACGAGGCTCGGATGCAGGCGACGGCGATGGCCGAGCGCGTGGCCGCAGCGCAGGCCGAGCTCGATGCGCTGGTCGAGCGTGCTGATCGGTCGGGAGGCGTCGGCGAGCGCCTCGTAGCATCCGGCTGGCGATCGCTGGTAGACGCCGTGCGGGCACCAGACGCGGCCTGGCCGGCGGTCGAGGCGGTCATAGGCGGGGAGCTGAGCGAAGCGCTGTTATGGCGGGATGCCGATCCTGGATCGGCCACCGCCGACGCCAGTGGGACGGTCCGTCTGCTCGACGGCCGCCGACCTCCCGAGCCAGCCGAACGCGAGCGGGCGCTGGTTGCGGTCGGTGCCCGCCGAACCCTCGCTGAGTGGATCGGTGGTGATGAGACACCAGGGATCTTCGCGCGGGTCGCGGTGGCGCCCGACCTTCACGCGCTGCTCGCCGGGTGGCGCGAACTCCCGACTGGCTGGTCCGCGGTCACTGCCGAGGGAGATCTGGCCGATGGCCGCGGTCTGGTTGCGCTCCGGGGACGAGCAGACCCCCCTGGTGGCACGGCCGCCCGTCAGCTGGCGAGAAGACGCGAGGTCGCTGAGGAGCTGGCAAGGCTCGAGCCCGCGTACGCGGAGGCCGCTGACCGTGCAGCTGCGGCCGTTGCCGAAGCCGCTGCGGCGGAGCGCCGGCGCGCCGAGCTTCAACGCCTATCCGACGAGGCCGACGCCGAGGCTCGCCGAGGCACCGATGACGCGGCCGCCGTCGAGCACAGGCTTGAACGCAATGCGGCCGACGCCGAGCGGCTGACCAAGACCCTCGCCGAGTTGGATGCCGACCAAGGCGAGGAGGTGGAGCCCGACACCCGCGACGGCGCGTCGCTCGCCGATCGCGAAGCGGGCGAGGCTCGAGTCGGCCGCGCGCGCGAGAGCCGCGAGAGTGCAGCCGCCGTTCGTGAAAAGGCGAGGCACGCGTGGCAGCGGGCCCGCCAAGAGGCCGATGCGCTCGAGGAAGGCATGGTTGGGGCGCGGCGGCGCGTCGCCGAGCAGCAGGTGAAACGCGAGTCGCTCGAGCAGCTGATGCGCGAGGCGGAGGCCGGCCTCGCAGCGCTCGGCATCGAGCGCGCGGCGCTGGAAACCCAGCTCGCCGAGGCCCGCACCAGTGAGGAGGCCTCCGCAGCCCGACGCCAGCAGGCTGATGACGAGCGCGAGCGACTGCGCGCCGAGCTGCTGGGGCTCGAACGCGAGGAGTCGGGCGCGAGCGGGCAACTTGCCGACCTCGACCGCGCACACCAGGCAGCCGCGCTGGAGGTGACCCGCCAGGACGAGGCGCTCGCCGCGCTGGCCCGCGAGCGCGAGATCGCCCTGGACGCCCTGAACTGGGAATCAGCAGGTCCAGACTCTTCCGCGGAACCGCTTGTCGCCCCCGCGCGACCCGATCTGGGTGACGCAGATCTGGCGGACGAGATCGCATCGCTCGAGACCGAGGCGTTGGACGCGGAGCTGCGGCGCATCCGCCGGCTGCTGAACCAGATCGGATCGGTCAATCCGTTCGCTGTCGAGGAGCATCGTGAGCACGCGGCGCGGCTGCAGACGCTTTCGGGCCAGGAGTCCGATCTGCGGGCAGCCATTGACGCGACGCGCGAGCTCATCGCGAGGCTGGACACAGAGATCAACGAGCGATTCGCGGTCGCCTTCCGCGCCATTGGAACCGCGTTCAACGAATTCGTGCAGCTGCTCTTCGCCGGCGGATCGGCGTCGTTGGAGCACGTGGACGGGGAGGACGGAGACAGTGTGGCCGGCATCGAGATCGTGGTGCGCCCTCCCGGCAAGCGGCCGCAACGCTTGGCGATGCTTTCTGGGGGTGAGCGGGCACTCACCGGTGTCGCGCTCCTCTTCGCGATGCTCAGCGTGAACCCGGTCCCGTTCTGCATCCTGGACGAGGTGGACGCCGCGCTCGATGAGGCGAACATCGGCCGGTTCGCCGCAGCCCTGCGCAAGCTCTCGGACACGATTGACTTCGTCGTGATCACGCACAACCGCGCCACGATCGAGGTCGCGGACACGATCTACGGGGTGACCATGACCGATGCCGCGGTCTCCCGCGTCGTCTCGCTGCGCTTCGCGGACCTGCCGGTTGAGGCCAACGCCTGATGTTCGGGCGCCGGCGCGAGCGGACGAGTCCTGCCGAGCCGTCTCCGAGCACAACAGATGGAACGCCGCCCGTCACCATGCCGCGGCCAGCACGCGCGCCGTCGGGGCTCGGAGGCCTCGGACTTCGCGCGCGACCATCCGGTCTCGGCGCTCGCCTGCGCCGCATCTTCAGCGCCTCAGGGCCACAGAACGACGCGGCCTGGGACGAGGTGGAGGAGGCGCTGATCGCTGGCGACGTGGGAGCCACGGCGACGCTCGAGCTCGTCGATGCGGCGCGCAGCCGCTACGCTCAGTCCGGCGGCCGGGGCGCCGAACCGGCGCGCGCCGCGCTGGCGAACGAGATTCGCGCGCGCCTGTCCGGTGTCGACTCCGGCGCCTTCGAGCTCGGGCCGCCCCCGAGCGTGATCCTCTTCGTGGGCGTCAACGGCAGCGGCAAGACGACCACGATCGCGAAGCTCGCCCGGCGCCTGCAGGGCGAGGGCCGAACCCTCGCGCTGGCGGCTGCCGACACGTTCCGAGCGGCCGCCATCGAGCAGCTGCGGATTTGGGGGGAACAACTGGGGACCGCGGTCATAGCCCAGCGGGCCGGAGCCGACCCGGGTGCAGTCGCGTTCGACGCCGTGACCGCCGCCGAGTCGCGCGGTCTCGATGCTGTCCTGATCGACACTGCCGGACGGCTGCAGAACAAGACACAGCTCATGGCCGAGCTCGGCAAGATCCGGCGCGTCGTCGAGCGACGGCTTCCCGGTCAGCCTCGGCATGTGCTGCTCGTCCTTGACGCCACGACAGGTCAGAACGGCCTCGCGCAGGCCGAGGGCTTCAGCCGCGAAGCCGGCGTGACCGGTGTCATCCTGACGAAGCTGGACGGGACGGCCAAGGGCGGCGTCGCTGTGGCGATCGCCGATCGACTGCGGCTCCCGGTCCTCTTCGTGGGGGTGGGGGAGGGGATCGACGACCTCGCCCCGTTCGATGTCGACGCCTACGTGGAGTGGCTGCTCGCCGCCTGAGCGTTTCGTTGCCGCTGTCGGAACCGGGTAGTAGGATGGGCAGCCGTTTCGCGCCGGTAGCCGCAAGGTTGCCGGCGCGCGTGGCGCCACCCGAGCGTCGCTAGCTAGCGAGCGAGCCAATGTTCGAATCTCTGAGTGCCCGGCTTCAGGGCGTGGTCGACCGCCTGCGCGGGAAGGCCAAGATCACCGAGGCGGATCTCGACGTCGCGTTGCGTGAGATACGCCTCGCGCTGCTCGAGGCCGACGTCAACTTCCGCGTCGTGAAGGAGTTCGTCGCCCGCGTCCGGGAGCGGGCCATGGGCGCCGACTTGTTGAGCGGGCTGAATCCGGGTCAGCAGGTCGTGAAGATCGTGCACGACGAGCTCGTCGCCACCCTCGGGGGCGAACGCAGGCACCTCGACCTCGGAGGCCGTCCATCGGTGCTCATGCTGGTGGGGCTGCAGGGCTCAGGAAAGACGACCAGCGTCGCCAAGCTCGGAGTTCGCCTGCGGAAGGAAGGGAAGCGGCCGCTGATGGTGGCCGCCGACGTCTATCGGCCCGCCGCCGTCGACCAGCTCGTGCAGCTCGGCGACCAGATTGGGGTCGAGGTGCATTCTCGGCCCGTCGGCACTCCCGCCCTCGAAGTCGCTCGCTCGGGCCTCGAGGCTGCCAAGCAACGCAGCAAGGACGTCGTCATCCTCGACACGGCCGGGCGCCTTCACGTCGACGACGCGATGATGGATGAGCTGGTCCGCATCGCCGGGGCGGTGACCCCGGCCGAGACGCTGCTCGTCGTGGATGCCATGACCGGGCAGGAGGCCGTACGGGTCGCGGAGGCGTTCAACGCCCGGCTGCCGCTGACCGGGCTCGTCCTCACCAAGATGGACGGCGATGCGCGCGGCGGCGCCGCACTCTCGATCCGCAGCGTCACTGGCGTCCCGATCGTGTACATCGGGACTGGCGAACGTCCCGACGGCCTCGAGGCGTTCCACCCTGACCGCCTGGCGCAACGAATCCTGGGAATGGGCGACGTCCTGTCGCTCGTCGAGCGCGTGCAGGAGACGGTCGATCGCGACGAAGCGGAGCGCGTCGCGCAGCGGATGATGGAGGCACGCTTCAGCCTGGAGGACTTCCGCAGCCAGCTGCAGCAGATCAAGAAGCTCGGATCAATCGGGGAGCTTGTGCAGATGATTCCGGGCGCCGGCCAGATGGCTGGTGCCGCGCAAACGGCCGTCGACAACGGCGAGCTGCGCCGGGTCGAGGCGATCATCGACTCCATGACCGTCGAGGAGCGACGCCATCCGGAGCTGATAAAGGCCAGCCGACGGCGACGCATCGCGAGCGGGAGTGGGACCTCCACGGCCGACGTCAATCGGGTCCTGAAGCAGTTCAGTGAGATGCAGCGCCTGATGCGCTCGTTGGGCGGGGGCCGCCTGCCTGCGGGCAATGCCTTCCGCGGCCTGCTGGGCGGGCGCTAGGAGCCGATGCACCGGCTGGTCATAGCGGCAACAACTCTCCTCGCGCTCGTGGGCGCGGTGGTGGTCGTTGCCTATCTCTTCATCTTTGCTGCGGCGAGCGACAAAGCAGCGGCAATCGCCCCGGCCCGATCGCTGGCGTACGTGTCCCTGTACCTCACACCATCCACCGGGCAGCAGATGAACCTCCAGCACGTCTTGACGAAGCTCCCCGGCTTCACCGATGAGGCGGCGCTTGGCACCAACATCGACGTGCTCGTCCAGCGCCTCCTCGGCGACGCCGGCGTCGATTACCGCGCCGACGTGAAGCCCTGGCTCGGGAGCGAGGTCGCGGTCGCCCTGGTCGCCAGAGGCTCTGGGCAAGGGGCAGCCACGAACGGGAGCCTGATCATCGCGGCGGTGCGTGACGAGGCGGCCGCGCGTGCGGCGATCGGGAGGATTGTCGCGAAGGCGAACGGCACCACGACAAGCGAGACCTACAACGGTGTGGCCGTCACGGTGGCGAAGGGTTTGGCCGGCCAGGCAGGGTCGTTAGCGATCGTGGAGGGGATGCTCCTGGCGGGATCCGACCAGGCCACGGTGCACGCCGCGATCGACGCCGCGCAGGGGCGCGCCAGCTCGCTGGCGGACAGCGATGCATTTCGGCGAGCGACCGACTCGTTGCCAACAGACCGCCTGGCGCTGGCCTATCTCGACATCAGCGGGGCCGCAGCCGCCGGCGGGCAGTCAGCGCTGGCATCCGGTTACCACGGCGCGGCACTGGCGCTCGTCGCGCGCTCCGACGGCCTGCAGGTAACCGGGCGGGCGCCCTTCGACGCGGCTTCGGCCAACGCATCGGCGCGTGCCAACTTCGCGCTCGGCAGCGAGCCCGCAGGTCTCCCGGACTGGATGCCTGCTTCGACCCACGCGGAGCTGGTCTTCTTTGGCGCTCGGCAGACCTTCGACTCGGTGGCGGCTCAACTGGGAACCGCACCCGGCGGCCAGCAGGCGCAGCAGACCCTCGACCAGCTGCGCGCCCTGGCAGCGCTCGGGCTCGGCATCGACCTCGACAAGGACCTGCTGCCGCTCTTCGATCGCGAGACCGCGGTGGCCATCCAGGACCTCACCGCCACCGAGATTCATGGCCAGGTCCTCGTGCGACCCAGCAATGGTGCGGAGGGTGTCGATGCGCTGAAGCGCATCACCGATTCGCTGAAGGGACGCGGCTCCGAGGTTACCGAACAGCAGCTCAGCGGGACCACGGTGACTACCATCGCCGTACCGCAGATCGGTCGCGTGGCGTGGGCATCGCAGGACGGCGTGATCGTATTGGCGCTGACGCCGGACGATGTCCGGGCGGCCCTGGCTGCGCACGCATCGGGCGCCACGCTGAGCGCCGCCGCCAACTATCGGTCGGCGTTCGAGGTTGCTGGGGGGCGGGGAGGCAACGAGATCTACGTGGACGGGGCGGGCGCCCTTCCCTGGCTGGAGGGCATCATCGAGCTCCCGCGTGACGCACGCGATATCCTCACCCATGTCGGTGCCGCGGCCATTGCGATCGCAACCGACCAGAACCAGATCGAGATCCATGCGACGGTGACGGTCCATTAGGCCGCCCGCGCCACGTTGAGGAAGGCAGGAAGAGCTTGGCAGTTCGAATCAGGTTGTCCCGGGTGGGGGCGACGAAACGTCCCGCGTACCGGGTGGTGGCGATCGAGGGTCGCAAGCCGCGCGACGGCCGTTCGCTCGAGATCCTGGGGTTCTATGACCCGCTGACCGATCCGGCGACGGTCAAGATCGAGGCGGAGCGGGTCCGAGCCTGGATCGGGAAGGGTGCTCAGCCGTCGGACACGGTGGTGCGCCTGCTGCG
>Ga0070707_100006334_pt1 | contig 11002 bp, 7 predicted proteins | sample KBSK5502metaG_FD_65468 | JGI IMG/M metagenome (GOLD analysis project Ga0070707, IMG submission 65468) | Corn, switchgrass and miscanthus rhizosphere microbial communities from Kellogg Biological Station, Michigan, USA - KBS K5-50-2 metaG | ecosystem: Host-associated > Plants > Roots >... | reverse complement strand
CGGTGACCGGCGCGATCGGCCATCCAGCCCAGGACGATCTGCCCGCCCATCTGCCCCGCGAGGAACAGCGCGGTGAAGGCGCCCACCTCGGCCATGGGCGCGTCGAGGACCCTGAGCGCGTACACGGTGAGGAAGCCCGTCGTCATCGTCGCCCCGAAGCCGAGCACCCGCGCGATCAGGAACCGCCAGAAGTTGACGTCTTGCCGGAGCAGCGCGGGGAGGGCGCCCAGGTGGGCCCGGAAGTCGGTGCGCGCCGGAGGCATCTTGGCCGGCGGTTCGCGGACCATCGCGAGCGCCACCCAGGAAAGCCCGACCGCCAGCGTGGCCCCGAGAAAGCAGAAACCATAGGCGGTGGACGGCGTCAGCGCGCCCAGCGCCCACGACGTGAACGCGCTGCCGACGAGGCCTCCGAGGGTGGCGGCCAGCCCGGACAGGCCGAAGAACCGGCCACGAAGCCGCGTCGGCACGGCGCGGCCGACCAGATCCATCCACGCCGGCATGAGCAGGCCACCGACGCCGGTCATGACCAGCAGCATGAGGAGCAGCAGCGCGATCGACAGCCGGGGCGCCCGGTCCGCGACGAAGAAGGCGACCACGGTGAGCACGAGGAAGGGCAGGCGCTCCCAGACCGTCCATCGCAGGACGAAGGGCAGCTTGCGCTCGAGCCGCTCGGTGTGGGCGGCGGCGAAGAGCGGGGGCAGGAACCATCCCACCGTCATGACGGCCGGGATGGCGCCGATGATCACCGTCGACGCCCCCAGCGAGGCCGCGAAGGCCGGCAAGACCGTCGCGGAAGACACGAAGGCGAGCCCGACCATGAACAGGCCGTAGTCGGCGCCGAGCGCGATCACGTTCCAGCGGAAGTCGGTGCGGTCGGCGATCAGCGACTCGCGTGCGCTCATCGGTTCGGCTACCATACGCACCATGAGCCGCGCGACGAGACAGAATTCATCGATGCTCCGATCGGTGCTCGCCCTGACCGTCGTGCTCCTCGTCACGACGACGCCGGCCTGGGCGCAGGCGCCCGCCGGCGACGGCGCACGGTTTTCCGCGAGCGCGGAGTACCTGCTGTGGTGGACCAAGGACAGTCCGGCGTCGCCGCCCCTGCTGAGCACGGGGCGGCTGGGCGATTCCGACTTCAGCGTCGCCCTCGGTGGCCGTGACTACGACACGAGCCCGCATCCGGGCGCTCGCTTCACCGTCGGCTACCGGCTCACCCCCGATTGGGCGCTCGAGGGGATCGGCTTCTTCCTGCCGACGACGTCGGTCACGAAGACCGTCAGCTCCTCCGGCGCGCCCGGCTCGCCGCGGCTCGTCATCCCCATCTTCCAGGTCGATCAATCGAGAGAGGGTCGCCTGACCATTGCCAACCCCGAGGAGTTCTTCGGCGACGCGCGGGAGTCGCTGCGGAGCAGCATGCACGGCGCGGAGGTCAACGTCACGCGCCGGATCGCGTCGGCCGATCGCTGGCGGCTCGATGCGCTCGGTGGCTTTCGGTATCTGCGATTGAGCGAGACGCTGAGCTTCTCCGCGAGCAGCGTCGCCCTCGACGGTCCCGACGTCTTCCAGCCCACCGACGTCTTCGAGACGACGAACCGGTTCTACGGCGCCCAGCTCGGCGTCAAGGGCGAGTACGTCCAGGGTGGATGGTTCGGCCAGGGGACGGCGAAGGTCGGCCTCGGCGTGATGCGCCAATCGCTCGACATCGCGGGGTCGCTCCTCACCAACGACTTCAACGATCTCGGCGCCCCGCAGACGTTCGCGGGGGGCGTCTTCGCCCAGCCGACCAACCTCGGCAGTCACGACCGCAATCGCTTCGCCGTGGTGCCGGAGGTCGGGATGAAGGTCGGGTATCGGTTCACCTCCTGGGCGTCGGTATTCGTCGGCTACACGTTCCTGTACGCGAGCGCCGTGGTGCGGCCGGGCAACCAGGTCGATCGCAACGTCAACACGACGCAGGCCATGGCCTTTCAGGTGCCCCAGTCACCGCCGCCGTCGACGACGCTCGTGGGACCGGCCCAGCCCGCCGTCCGCTTCCGCGAGTCGGACTTCTGGGCGCAGGGGCTCGACGTCGGCGTCTCGTTCAGCTATTGATTACATGGGGGGCCTAGCCGCGGGCCCCCCAAGCCCCCCGACGCTCGTCGCGCCCCGGCGAAGCCGTGGCGCTCCTCGACCCCCCGAACGGCGGCGGAGCGGTGGCGCCCTCGAACGATGAGGGCGGCGGTGTATGATCCGCACTGAGCATCGCGGCCGACTCACGACGCCGCACTGGAGGGCCCCATGGCAGAGGCCGTCATCGTTTCGACCGCGCGCACGCCGATCGGCCGGGCCTATCGCGGCGCCTTCAACAACACGCACGGCGCCGTGCTCGGCGGTCACGTGATCGGTCACGCCGTCCAGCGGGCGCGTCTCGAGCCCGGCGAGGTCGAGGACGTGATCTTCGGGTGCGCGCTCCCGGAAGGCGCCACCGGCCAGAACATCGCGCGCCAGTCGGCCCTGCGCGCCGGGCTGCCCGTCACGACCGGGGGCGTGACCGTCAACCGCTTCTGCTCCTCGGGGATGCAGGCGATCGCGATGGCCGCCCACCGGGTGATCGTCGATCGCGTGCCCATCATGGTCGCGGGGGGCGTCGAGTCCGTCAGCCTCGTGCAGAACGAGCACTTCAACACCTACCGGCTCCAGGAGGCGTGGATCCTCGAGCACAAGCCCGAGCTGTACCTGCCGATGATCGACACCGCGGAGGTCGTCGCCCGGCGGTACTACATCACGCGGGAGGCGCAGGACGTGTATGCGCTGGTGAGCCAGCAGCGCACCGCCGCGGGGCAGCAGACCGGTCGCTTCACGGCGGAGATCGTGCCGTTACCCACGACCAAGGTCGTCCAGGACAAGGCCACCGGCGAGACACGCGAGGAGGCGGTCACGCTGACGCAGGACGAGGGTAACCGGCCCGACACGACACTCGAGGGGCTGGCCAAGCTCGCGCCGGTGCGGGGCGAGAAGGGACACATCACCGCGGGCAACGCCAGCCAGCTGTCCGACGGCGCTTCCGCGTGCGTGGTGATGGACGCCAAGCTCGCCGAGCGACGCGGACTGTCGCCCCTGGGAATCTTCCGCGGCCTCGCCGTCGCCGGCTGCGAGCCCGACGAGATGGGAATCGGACCCGTCTTCGCCGTCCCGCGCCTGCTCGAGCGCTTCGGCCTCAAGGTGGACGACATCGACCTCTGGGAGCTGAACGAGGCGTTCGCGGTCCAGGTCGTCTACTGCCGTGACCGGCTCGGCATTCCCATTGACAAGCTCAACGTCGACGGCGGCGCCATCGCGATCGGTCATCCCTACGGGATGAGCGGCGCGCGGATGGTGGGTCACGCCCTCATCGAAGGCAAGCGCCGCCGCGCCCGCTACATCGTCTGCACGATGTGCATCGGCGGAGGCATGGGCGCCGCCGGCCTCTTCGAGGTCGCGTAGGGGTCAGGGCGCGTCTCTCTCTGCACGGCGAGTCTCGAGCGCGTCGATCTCGGCCGCGGGGCCGGTCATCCCCATGTGCTCGAACATCGCCCTCGCCTCCGCGAGGTGCTCGATCGCCCGGTCACGGGCTCCCGCACCCAAGAGGAACCGGGCATGGCGCACATGGCTGCGCGCCAGCTCGGGGCGGGCGTCGATCTCGTGCAGGACGCGGATCGCCTCTGCCATCCGGGCCTCGGCCTCGACCCGTCGGACGGGATCCCGCCGCAGCAGCGTCTCCGCGAGCGTGCGATCGGCGCACGCCTTCGGGAAGCGGTCGCCCATCTCGTCGGCCAGCCGGATGGCCTCCTCACAGAGGGCGGGGACGTCCTCGAGCTCGCCGAGGGCCAGGAGGGCCGCGGCGAGAAAGCTTTTCTGCCAGGCCAGGATGAACCGGCTCCCGATCTGCTCGCCGAGGGCGAGGCTCTCCTCGAGCAACGTCCGCCCGTGGCGGGGATGGCCGGCCATCGTGCGCACGCGTCCCTCGAAGCACTTCACCACGTAGAGACGGAACAGGTCGCCGATGCCCTCGGCGATCCGCCGCGCGGTCTCGAAATCGCCGAACGCGAGCTCCCACTCGCCTCGCTCACCGCGCACGATGGCCCGGTTCAGAAAGCAGGCGGCCTCGGCGAACGGATTCTTGATCTCCTCGGCGAGCTGCAGGCCATGGTCGGCAAACGCCAGCGCGCGATCGAACTCGCCCATCAGCCCGAGCGCGAATGCCGCGAAGCCCGCCGCCGTGGACTCCTCGGTCTTGTTCCCGAGGCGCCCCATCTGCGCGGCGCTCCGCGCCAGGAGCTGGCTGGCTTGCCGGTACTCGGACTTCTGCCAGTAGATGCGGCCCATCAGGTTGACGGGAGGCGCCGCCAGGGCCTCGTCGCCCAGCCGCTCGGCGATGTCGAGGCTTCGCTGCGCGTACGTGATCGCGGTCGCGGGCTGCCAGAGGACGTAGGCGATGCGCCCGAGCCAGTAGAAGACCTGGGCCAGCCGGGGCTCGTCGCGCAGGTCTTCGGCCAGGGCACGCGCTGCTTCGAGATTCAGCCGGTCACGCTCGATGACGTCCTGCCGGGTCACGCCGACGGCGGCGAGCCTGACCGTGGCGTCGATGACGGCCCCGTGAGCGTCGGGCGTCGCGCCTCGCCCTCGCGCCACGGCGAGGGCCTGCTCATAGTAGGTCGTGGCCTCGGCATTGGCGTACAGGCGCGCCGCGCGATCGCCGGCGTGGAGCGCGTAGGCGACCGCGCGATCGCGGTCCTCGCTCCGCGCGTAGTGGTAGGCGAGGATCGACGCCTGCTCGTCGAGCCGGTCGGCATAGAGCTCCTCGATGGCGCGGCCGATGGCGCCGTGCAGGTCCCGGCGCCGTTGCAGCAGGAGCGTCTGATAGGCGACATCCTGGATCACGCCGTGCTTGAAGCCGTACTCGAGCTCGGGATAGAGGCGGGTCTCGTGAACCAGCTCCAGCCGCTTCAGCGCGTCGAGGTCCCGCGGCACCTCCTGCGGCCGCTCGGCGATCCGGGTGAGCACCGCCAGGGCGAATCCCCGGCCGATCACGGAGGCGGTCTGCGCCGTGCGCTTGACCCGGTCGTCGAGTCGATCCAGCCGGGCGCGGATGATGTCCTGCACGGTGCCCGAGAACTGGATCTCGCCCCCCTGGGGCCAGGCGAGGGTGCCGTCACGCAGCTCCCCGAGCCCGTGCTCCCGAAGGGAGCGGACGATCTCCTCGACGAACAGCGGGTTGCCCTCCGCCTTCTCCCACACGACGCGCACGACGTCCGGAGGCACCGTGGACAGGCCGAGCATGCGCTCGAGCATCGTCTCCACCTCGCGCTCGCCGAGGAGGTCGAGGGCGACTTGCGTGTAGTACGTCTTGTCCGTCCAGCGCGCCGTGTACCCGGGGCGGCAGGTCGTGAGCAGCAACGCCGGCACGGCGGCGAGGCTCTCGATGGCGAAGGCGAGATAGTCCTCGGACGATCGGTCGATCCAGTGCAGATCCTCGAAGAGGAAGACCAGGGGACGGGTCTGGCTCCCGGCGAACACGAGCCTCCGCAGCGCCTCGAAGGTCCGCTGGCGCTTGTCCTTGGGATCGAGGTGACGGAGGGCCTCGTCCTGACCGGCCGCTCCCAGCAGCTCCCGGAGGAAGGGCAGGGTTCCCATGAGATCGGGATCGAGCTGATGGAGCCCCTGCCGCAGCTTCTGGTCGACCTGAAGAGGGTTGTCGTCGTCGTCGATGCTGAAGTTCGCCTTGCACATCTCGAGCAGCGGAAAGTAGGGCATCGTCTGCCCATAGGGCGCGCAGTGGCCCTCGAGCCAGGTGACGTGCTCGCCCTCGAGTGACTTGCGGAACTCGTAGAGGAGCCGCGACTTGCCGACGCCGGGCTCGCCCACGATACCGACCACGTGTCCGCGACCGCCCTTGACGCGGGCGAAGCAGTCACCGAGGACCGTGAGCTCTCGCTGCCGTCCGACCAGCCCGGTGAGTCCGTGGTCGGCGCCGATCTCCAGCCGGCTCCGTCGGCGCTGCCGGCCGATCACCTTGAACGCGGGGACGGGCGCGCTGCGACCCTTGACGAGAACGGGGCCCAGCGACTCCGTGCGAACGTGGTCGCTGACGAGGCGGTGGGTGGCGTCGGTGATCAGGATCGTCCCCGGGTCGGCCAGCGCCTGCATCCGGGCCGCGAGGTTGGTGGTGTCGCCGATGGCGGTGTAGTCCATGCGCAGGTCGTCACCGATCTTGCCCACGACGACCAGCCCGCTGTTCAGCCCGAGACGCAGGCGGATCTCCACGCCCTGCTCGTGCTTGAGCTGTTCGCTGTACCCGCCCACCGTCTCGCGGATGGTGAGGGCGGCTTGCACGGCCCGGGAGGCATGGTCCTCGAGCGCGAGCGGGGCGCCGAAGAGCGCCATCAATCCATCGCCGAGGAACTGGTTCACCGTTCCCTCGTAACGGTGCACGGTCTCGGCCATGAGCCGCAGGGTCCGATCCATCAGCCGATGCATGACCTCGGGGTCGAGCTGTTCGGCGAGGCGGGAGGACTCCACGATGTCCACAAACAGCACGGTGACCTGCTTGCGCTCACCCTCCAGCGCGCTGCGAGAGCTGAGCACGCGCTCGACGAGGTGCTTTGGCGTGTAGGAAGCCAGCGGCTCGGCGGGGGCGCGGTACATCGGCGCCGGCGGCTGGTCGAGCGCGTGACCGCATTCGTTGCAGAACCGGGCGCCCGCGGCATTCGTGTGGCCGCAGCTCGGGCAGGGGGCGTCGAGCCGGGCGCCGCAGTCGCTACAGAACTTCGCCGATCCCGGATTCTCGGCCTCGCAGCGTGGGCAGCGCATTCGATTACATGAGGGGCCCCGACATGGCCCCCCCAACCCCCCAGCGACGTGTGTCGATCATTTCACGCGTCCAACGAATACAGGTACGCGCGCGTGAGCGGGATGTCGTCGCCGGACCCTTTGCTGAACTGGATCTGCCAGACGCAATAGTCGCCGTATCTGAAGCTCGCGGCGCAGCCCGCGAGGTACAGGCGCCACAGGCGCGTGAACGGCTCGCCGTACATCGCGCGGACCCGATCGAGGTTCGCCTCGTAGGCCTCGAGCCACCGCTCGAGCGTCAACGCGTACTGCAGACGCCAGACCTCGACGTCGACGATACGGAGCCCGCTGGCGACCAGCGGGTCGGCGACCTCGGCCAGGGACGGGAAGTACGAGCCCGGGAAGATGTGCTTCGTGATCCACGGGTTGGGCCGGCCCGCCGTCTGCCGGCCAATCGTGTGCAGGACGCCCGTCCCGCCGTCGCGCAGGAGCCGCGCCGTACGCCGGAAGTACTCGGGGTAGTTCCGCTTGCCGACGTGCTCGAACATGCCGATGCTGACGACCGCGTCGAAGCCACCGCGCTCGTCCAGCTCGCGGTAGTCCTGCCGGGCCACCGCGACGCGGTCGCCCAGCCCGTGAGCGGCGATCCGGGATCGCGCTTCCCGCTCCTGCTCCGCGCTCAGCGTGATCCCCAGGCCGCGGGCTCCGAACCGGGTGGCGGCGTGCAGGAGGAACCCGCCCCAGCCGCAGCCGATGTCGAGCAGACGCGCGCCCTCGCGGAGCCGGAGCTTCTCGCACAGGTGATGGAGCTTGCGCTCTTGCGCCGTGTCGATGTCCTCTTCGGGGCTCCGGAAGTACGCGCAGGAGTAGATCATCTCCTTGCCGAGCCACAGCTTGAAGAACTCGTTGCCGAGGTCGTAGTGGACGGCGACGTTCCGCCGCGCTTGCTCGAGCGGGTTGATCCGGCGCCAGCGCATCAGCGCCAGCTTCGCCTTCTCACCCGGGCTCAAGGCGAAGGTCTCGGGGCGGCAGAGATACATGAGACGCAGGCAGCGCTCGAGGTCCCCGTGCACCTCGATCGCGCCCGAGACATAGGCATCGCCGAAGCGGACGTTCAGGTTGCTCAGGAGTCCCGTGCCGACCGTCTCGTCCTTGAGATGGAGGACGAATTCCTCCGCGCCCGTCCCGTAATGGCGGGTGTCGCCGTCCCAGAACACGACGCCGAACGAGGCGCCGGCGACCTGGGACAGGATGCGATCGACCAGGCGCTTCGTGCTCATTGTCCGACCACGTCCATCGCCGGGCGGAGGAGCCCGGCGCGGCTGGCCGCCTCGACGGCCACGATCGGCACGCGCTGACCGGTGGCGGGCTGCACGAGCGTGCCGGCGTCGGCGTAGAGGCGAGGCGTGCGGAACACGAGGACGATCGCCCGCCAGTGGGAGGGCGCGAGATAACGCTCCGGCGCGTGCCGGTACAGGCTCCGGCGCACGAGCGGATAGTACCGCGGACTCATCGACGGAAACAGGTGATGCTCGACGTGGTGGCTGAAGTTGAACAACAAGAGGTCGATGACCCTGAACGTCGTGACGCTCATGGTCGTGGCCAGCGAGTCGGGGCCGTCGGCCAGCGAGCGCAGCATGTGGTTGGTCACGACGTAGGACATCATGACGGCGTTGACCGTGACCATCGGGATCACCACGACGAGGAGCGTGCCCCACGGCCCGACCCAGACGCTCACGCCGATCCAGAAGAGGATCATGAGGACGCTGTCGAGCACGGCACGCCGTCGACGGAGCCGACGGAAGGGCTCGCCGACGCCGTACAGCCACAGGACGGCGTGCGACTGCAGCGTGAAGAACAGCGGCAGGTAGAACGCGCTCAGCCAGTGCCCCGAGCCGGGCACGAACCGGGCGAGCACCTGACTGAACCGACGTCGCTGGAACCCCTGCAGCGTCCCGAAGGTATCGGGATCGTGCTCGGCCATGTTGGTGTGGCCGTGGTGGGCATGGTTGTGCCAGATCAGCCACAGGTGCGGCGACAGGCCGTAGACCAGACAGGTCACGTAGAGCACGGCGGTGCGCAGCCGAAGGGATCGGACGACGGCTCCGTGCCCGACCTCGTGGCCGAAGAAGAAGAGGCTCGCGTAGAGGGTCCCGATGCTCATGGATCCGGCGAGCGCCACGTACCAGGGCAGGGACACCGTGGCGAGGACCACGCTGCCTCCGGCGATGACCGCGACCAGGGGGACCCCGAGGAGGATTCGCCACGGATGGAGCGCGAAGGCTGCCGTCGGAAGGCCGACCCGGATACCATCCTTCAGGGAACGGTCGCCGTCCACCGCCGTTACTCTACCCTACTCGTCGTGACGTCACGTGTGGCCGTTGGCCTTGACGACCTCGCCGAGGGCGGCGGCCAGGTTGTGACGGGCGGCCTCGAGGTGGGGATGGACGGCGAGGGTACGCCGGAAGAGATCGGCGGCCTCGCGGTACTGCCCGAGCGCCATGTGACAGAGCCCCTGGCCCGAGAGCGCGCCGAAGTGGTGGGGCTTTCGCGCCACCGTCTCCTCGCAGTCGGCGATGGCCGCGGCGTGATTGCCGTCGAGATACCGGACAGTCGCCCGCTTGTTCCAGCCTTCGGCGAAGTCGGGGGCCCGGCGGATCACGTCGGTGAACATGGCCTCGGCCGCGATGAGGTCGCGCCGCTCCATCGCCTCGACGCCGCGTGCGAACAGCCGATCGATCTCGGGCAGGCCCGATGTCCCCCACATCTGCCAGAGCGCGGCCTCGGCCCGCGCCGCCGCGGCGGGATCGTCGCCGCGGAGCGCGCGGGCCGCCTGGTCCTCGGTCACTCGCCCGCCGCCTAGCCCGCCGGCTCGCCGGCGTTCACGGGGATGACCTGCCCGGAGATGCTGCGGGAGAGATCGCTGGCCAGGAAGAGGGCCGCCGACGAGATGTCGTTGGCGGTGACGAACCGTCTGAGCGGCGCGCGCTCGACCATGGCCTTGCGGACGGCCTCGGCGGGAATGCCGCGGACCTCGGCCTGCCCCGCGATGACGCGGTCGATGCGGTCGCCCTCCACCGCGCCCGGCGCCACGACGTTGACCCGGATGTTGTGCGGCCCCAGCTCCACGGCCAGCCCGAACGCCATGCCCACCTGGCCCGCCTTGGCCGAACAGTACCCGATGCGATAGGCGAGGCCCCGCCGCCCCGCCATCGAGGAGATGTTGATGATGCTGCCCCCTCCCGCCTTGATCATGTGGGGCACGGCGAAGCGGACGCACAGGTAGCTCGAGGTGAGGCACGAGTTGATCGTGTAGAACCAGTCGTCGGTCGGGTACTCCTGGACCGGCCTGGTGGGCCCGCCGTCGCCCGCGTTGTTGACGAGGACGTCGATCCGCCCGTAGGCCTTGATCGCGCCGTCCATCAGGGTGCGCGCGCCGTCCTCCGTCGAGGCGTCGGCCACGACGGCCACCGCCTTGCCGCCGCTCCTGGCGACCTGCGCCGCGGCTTCCTCGACCAGCTTCGCCGTGCGCGCCGAGCACACCACGCGCGCTCCCTCGTCGGCGAACTGCTGGCTCATGACCAGCCCGATGCCCTTGCTGGCCCCCGTGATGACGGCGACCTTCCCGTCGAGAAGTCCCATATCCGCCCCTCCGCTCACCGCGTGGAATCGGCTGCTGCCGCAGCATTGTAGTGTAGTGCCCGCAGGGGAGGGCGCCAATGACCACGAGCTTCGCGCACGTCCGCTACGTCGTCGAGGAGGGGATCGCCACACTCACGCTGCACCGGCCCGAGCGGCTCAACGCCGTGAACGGCGCCATGCTGGTCGAGATCGTCCAGGCCCTCGATGCGGCGGACGGCGACGATGCGGTTCGCGCGCTCATCGTCACCGGCGCCGGGCGGGCCTTCTGCGCCGGCGCGGATCTCGGCGCCGGCGGTCAGACGTTCGACGCGGTGGCGCGCGGTCGGGCCTCGTCCGTGGAGACCCATGAGGACGGCGGCGGCATCGTCACGCTCCGTCTCTTCGACATGTCGAAGCCCATCATCGCCGCCATCAACGGCGCCGCGGTCGGCTTCGGCGCGACGTTCACGCTGCCGATGGATATCCGCCTCGCCTCGACCGCGGCCCGCATCGGCTTCGTCTTCGCCCGTCGTGGCGTCGTGCCCGAGGCCTGCAGCACCTGGTTCTTGCC
>Ga0070707_100006332_pt1 | contig 11005 bp, 14 predicted proteins | sample KBSK5502metaG_FD_65468 | JGI IMG/M metagenome (GOLD analysis project Ga0070707, IMG submission 65468) | Corn, switchgrass and miscanthus rhizosphere microbial communities from Kellogg Biological Station, Michigan, USA - KBS K5-50-2 metaG | ecosystem: Host-associated > Plants > Roots >... | reverse complement strand
ATTTATGTGCCGGCGCCGGACTTCCTTATGCCGCCGATTCCAGAAGAGCCCACCGAGCTGGAGGTGGCGGCGGCGGTCGACTACATTAACGGTGAATTGCTGGTCGACTTCCCGTTCGCGGACGAGGCCAGCACGGCGAATGCGTGGGCGCTGCTCTTGACGCCCATCCTGCGGCCGGCCGTCACGGGGGGCGTCCCGCTCGCGCTGCTGCTCGACGCGCCGTCGCCCGGCTCGGGCAAGTCGCTCTACTGCAACGTCGTGGCGCTGGTGGCCACGGGCCAGACGGCGGGCATTCTGACGGCGCCACAACACGATGAACTAGAGTGGCGCAAACGTATCACCGCTAGCTTGCGGCACGGGCGCCCCATTGTCCAGATTGACAACCTGGCCGACGAGCTGAAGTCGGCCCAGCTCGCGGCGGCGCTGACTACAGAGTGGTGGGAGGACCGCGAATTGGGCTACTCGCGCCTGTTGCGTCTGCCCCAGCGCGCTACCTGGATGGGAACCGGCAACAATATTCGGCTCGGCGGCGACCTCCCGCGCCGCTGCTATATGGTGCGGTTGAATACCCGGCTGGCGAAGCCCTGGGAGCGCAAAGAGAGCGAGTTTCGACACCCCAAGCTGCTCCGTTGGGTTGCTGAGCACCGCGGCGAGCTGGTAGCGGCGCTGCTGACCATCATCCGCGGCTGGATTCAGGCTGGCCGTCCGGTGCCGCAGGATACGCCAGCGATGGGCAGCTTCGAAGAATGGACCGAGGTATGCGCGGGCGTGCTCGCCTTCGCCGGCGTCGAGGGCTTGCTCGGCAATCGCACCGAGATGTACGACCGCGCCGCCGAGGAGGCGAGCCAGTGGCAAGGCCTCCTTGAGGCCCTGCGCGAGATGTGGCCGGAGGAGCGGAGCTTCACCGTCGCCATGGTCATGCGCACATTGGAGGAGGAGCAGAATAAGGGCGTGGAGGAGCAACGGCTGCTTGTGGCGCTGCCCGACTCACTGGCGTGCAAAGATGCCGGGTCGTCGGTGAAAGTGGCGAAGGCGTTCTCCCAGCATGCCGACCAACGCTTCGGCCCGTCGGCTATCCGCATTGAGCAGACCGGGGAGAAGCTCCACCATGCCGTCCTGTGGCGCGTGGTCGTCGGCGACTGAGCGCGGGGAGGTTGGGGAAAGTACCTCCCCAACCTCCCCAACCTCCCCAACCTCCCCAACCTCCCCTCAGCAGAAGGAGTGCGCTCCATGCCTGGGTTCGTCCCATGTTCCCGACTCGCAAAGCGACCAGCCCGCGGGGAGGTTGGGGAGGTTGGGGAGGTTGTTTACCGCAGAAGCTGCATCAAATGCAGCCGTTCGGTCGCGTCACGTTATATCGTTCTGCGATATACTTGTGGAGAAGGGAGACTCCGATGGACGAACTGGTGACCGATGCGGACTCGGACGACCGCCTGTTGTGGGGCCTGGATTGTGTCGCGGGGCAGTTGGTCGCGCTCCAGCGCACCCTGGCCGTCGTCGCGTGGCAATTCGACAACGCGGCGCTGGCACGTGTGAGCACGGAGTTGTCGCAGTGCGTGGGCACGGTGATGCATGCCCGTGAGGAGCTGACCGACCATCGGCCGAGTCGCGCGGGTCGCCCGTCGGTGCGTGTCGGCTGGGGAATCGCACCGTCGCGCGCGCGACGACCACGCCAGCGCCCCACTGAGCCGGCCCGGTGACGCGCGTCTGTACCGTGTGCTTGCATCGCCGCCACACGGAGATTGACCGGGCGCTACTCGGTGGAGCGGCATATCGCACCATAACGCACATGTTTCACGTCAGCCGCTACGCGCTCATGCGCCACAAAGCAGCGCATCTCCCCCGATGGCTGGCGCAGGCACAGGAGGCAGAAGACATGGCCGACGCGGATAGCCTGCTAGAGCAGGTGAGCGCCCTGCACCGGCGTACCCTGGCGATACTCGGCAACGCCGAGGTGGAAGGCGAGTACAAGCTGGCGCTGGCCGCGATTCGCGAGGCACGGAACAACCTGGAGCTGTTGGGCAAGCTGATAGGTGAGATTGACGAGCGGCCGCAAATCAACGTGTTGCTGGCGCCGGAATGGCTGGCCACCCGTGCGGCGCTGCTAGCGGCACTGGAGCCGTACGTTGAGGCCAGGATTGCCGTCTCGGCGGCGCTCTTGGCGGTAGAGGAGGCACAACACAATGGGCACAGCGGCTGACCTGGCGATGGCGCTTGACCCGGCGGCCTTCAGCGTGGCCGCCGGCATCGTGCCCCACGCATGGCAAGCCGAAGTCTTACGCTCGACAGCCCCACGGATTTTATTGAATTGCAGTCGCCAAAGTGGGAAGAGCAGCACCGTCGCAACGCTTGCCTGCCATACCGCGCTCTATTCGCCCGGTTCGCTGACGCTGATTGTGTCGCCAGCGGAGCGGCAAAGCAAAGAGTTGTTCCGTAAGGCGATGGCCTGCTATCAGGCGCTGGGCCGGCCCGTCTCGCCGCATGCGGAAAGTGCGTTGCAACTCGAACTAGAGTCCGGAAGCCGCATCATTGCCTTGCCGGGCAAAGAAGGCACCATTCGCGGCTACTCGGGAGCCGGCTTGATTCTCATTGATGAGGCATCGCGTGTGCCTGATGAGACCTATCAGGCGGTAAAACCGATGTTGGCAGTCTCGCAGGGACGCTTGGTGGCTTTATCAACCCCATTCGGGACCAGGGGGTGGTGGTTTGAGGAGTGGCGCGGCGAGGAGACCGACTGGAAGCGCTGGCAGGTGCGAGCGACCGAATGCCCACACATCCCGGCAGAGTTCCTGGCCCAGGAAAAGCGCAAGATCGGCGCGTGGTGGTGGGATCAGGAGTACATGACGATATTCCGGGATGCTCAAGACGCCGTGTTCACGCAAGAGGTGATTGACCGCATGTTCGCCGAAGATTATGAGGTCTGGCAGCTTGGTTAAGGGAGAGGCAACACATGACGAACGATAAAGACGACGACGACGAGACGGCGGCGCGGCTCATTGCTGATGCGGAGCAGCAGGTGCGCCTACCCGTGCTATGGGCCAAGGTAGACGAGGCGCTAGAGCGCGAGCAGTTCACTGGGCCAGTGAATGCGGCCCGCTATGCGGGCGAACGTGCCGCCGCCATCGCCCGCACCGCTGCGGAGCGTGAGGGTCTCCCGGCGGATGACGTGCAGGCGCGGCGCAAGCGGGCCTATTTCGTCGCCTACTTTACCGACCTGGCCGATGAAGCGACCGTACGCGCTGAGGCGTGGCGCGCCGACATGTGGCGGCACGGGGACCCAGACGTGCCTTGACACACCCGATGTGCTGATGTGCTATACTCTCTGTAGGATAGCAAACAAGCAATTAAGCGGTAAACCAGATACTGTCCGGGTTGGCGGGCAGCAGAAAGCGAACGGTACGAAGCGATGGCAAGTTACCGGAAGGCCGCCGCAGCGGCGGACTATGCGGACATGCTGGCGGAATTGCGCGCGCACAACACGCTGTTTGGCCGCGCGGTGGAGCGCTGGAAGCCGCCCGTGGTCAGCGAGAACGGCCTGGAGATCGAGCTGTTGGTGACATTCGCGCCGGTCGCTTCGCCCAGTCCGTACTTTGCCGCCGCAGCCATCACGGAGGCGTATATCTTCCCCGCGCTGGGTGTGGCGGCGCTGGAGCGGGACCACGAACGGAAGGGGAAGCGGTCAGCATGACTGGGATTGACGAGTACTTCGACACACTGGCGCCCACGTCGCGCGACCGGCTCGCCGCCAAGCGCACGCAGCAGCAGGCACAAGCCGATGCGGAGGGCGTGCCGCTGGCCACGATCGAGTATCGGGAGCGGGAAGCCGCCAAGGCGCGTGAGTGGGACAGTGAGCGCCAACGGGACGCGGCAGCCGCGGCAGCGCTGGCCCAGGCAGCGGCAGCCATCCCGCCACTCGACGGTTACCCACCGCTTGCCCGCCCGGCCATCCACCGTGAACTGACGCGTCGTGAGCTGGAGCGGCAATGCCAAGAGGCCGAAGAGTGGGCGCAGCAGCATCCCTTCGAGGCGCAGGCAGCCGCAGCGGCCGCGGAGGCGGCGCGTACACGTCCTGAGCGCTGGCGGCAGTACGTGAGCGCGTATCCGGACGTGCGGGCCTTCGACGGGACATCCCGCGCGCATGACCCGTCGAGCGTTCCTGAATGGTTTACCTAGAGGAGCAGCAGCATGGCGAAGCAGAACGGTGGTGCAGGGTCCAAGCGAAGCCTGCCCACACCGCCTGGGCATAAGCCACCGCGCCAGGTGCCGCTGCCGGCGCGACCTAGTAAGCATGGGGAGCGCGGCGACGGCACCGGGAAGTAGCGGAGTCAGTAGCTCGCCCACAGGCGTGCGTACGTGTTCGGCGTGGATCCCGTCACGCTCCGCGGGGAAGTTGGGCACCAGCCGTACCGGCGTTTTTGGGGATATCGGCGCCGGTCGTACGCGGGGGCGAGCGTTGGAGCGAGCGAAGCGCAGCCACGACGGCTCCGTGGGCGCTCCGGTGCCTCAGCTCACGTCCGGCGGGCATCTATCCTGCAAGTGAAAGCGGGCAGGCCGTAGATCCGTGCTATGGTATGCGCCTAAGGACTGAGACGCAACGACATCGTCGACCGTACATCATCTAGGAGCGATTGACGGTGCCGCCGGCGTCTGCTATCGTACGGCCACTACTCATCGGTGGCGGATGTGGCTGTGCAGCGAGAGGATCAGGCGCAATGTCGAGTAATGATATTGAAGTGCTTGACGCCAGTGTCGTTGTCGTTCCAGCTGCTCCACTGACGCAGCTAGCTCACGTGTCTGCCCTCTTTCAGACAGATGAACTCAAGTCGCTGATGAGGACAGTTACCGCAGCTCAATCACTTCAACTTGACGCGGCATCAGGTAATGTTGCCCCAGCACTGTCCTTCGAAAGCATGCGCGACCAGAGGGTGGCGCATGTTGGTTCCAATCGGATAGCAGTCCATGATCGCACGGGTGATCAGGACTTTGATGTAGAGGCGCTAGCCCACATCCTGGAGTACCTTGTGCGGGAATTGGGGGTGACAGTTAGCGCTGTGGGAGCCAACTTTGACGTGACGTTCCCGGTTCCAGGCGGTAAGAATGCAGCGCAAACGATCGCCAACGCGTTGTTCAAGGATCGCAAGTCCTACTTAGCGGAGGGTATGGAGACCCTCGGAGGGGCCACCCGCCTATTCCTTTCACAGTCCGACGGTGCGCGTTATACCGTCGCTATTGAACCCCGTTTCAATAGCCTTGAGGCAACCGACCTGTACATCACGAGCAACGCGAACTTAGCGATCGAAGTGATGCCAACGTCGGAGCGGCTGGTGCAGCTGGTTCGTGACAATTGCGGAGTAGTTGAGCGTGTGGCTCGTAGCCTGTTCTCGGTTTCGTGGTAAAATGAGAACCTGCCCTAATTGCAGGCACAAGGAGGAAACATCTTGCTAGAACATGCAACAGGAAAGTCAGCCACGATTCCTGCGCCTGCGCTCATGTTCGGAACCGAGACACTTGACCAGCTTAATCGCCCTGGCATAGAACGGAAATACCCCTCCAGCCTGTCCACCATACTGCTTACGTGGTTAGATGCGCGAATGCCGGGCTTGAACCGAGCGGTCGAGGCGACCGCTAGCTATATCTGGTTCGATGAGCCGATGCAGGTAGACCTAAGCGGAGACATTAGCGCATTCAACAGACCGATCAACTGCCTCGTGACTCTTTCCTACCAGGCAAACGAAAGCGCCGATGTCACAGGAGCGCTGTCTGCATTTGAAGCGTCTTGGGCCAAAGTCGCGTCCTCCGTGTTGATTCGAAACAGGGCGATTGCGGCTTTGTTCGAAACGACGGCCCCTGGCATCCCAGATGCATACTGCGCACCAGTCCAAGCGATGAGTAACCAACCGCGCACGAGAGAGTTTTCCACTCCGACTCTCGTGGGAGAGAGTGAACCCGAAAATAGGGCGGTGGCACTGCGCAGCATGCCTCTTTCAGCTGAGGCGGCTGCTGCGATGGAGCGGATGTTGGCAGATCCCACAATACCTGCACATGAGGGCTCGGCGTTGCCTACTGTGAGTGCACAGGAGCTGTTACGTCGATTTGGCCGCCAGCCACACTAACGGCTTGGACAGGCAGCGATGCCGCGCCTTGAAATCACGCTGTTTACGGACGAGTTGTTGCCACTTCTCAGCGACTTCGAGTGCGGACCTGAGGACTACCAAGAGGAAGTCGCTGAGTGGATACGGGGTCAACGTCCGCGTACGGTGCTTGATGCCATCCATTCGCGAAGTAAACCAACGCATGTCTGGTTATACAGCACGTTAGTGGATGGCGTCGTTGGCTATGGCTCATTATGCGCCTCCAATTGGAGTTCTGTCCCCGGAGGGCGGCGCGACATGCCTATCGTCTTGATTCCAAATGCGGCCCTCAAGACGCGATTCCAGCACTATCCACCGGGCGCAGCGCCCGAGGACCGATACTCAACGCAGATCATGGAGCACCTCAAGTACGAGGCTCGTAACTTCCCACGGCAATTGCCGTTGCTGGGGCTCTTTGTCCATCCAAATAACGTAGCGGCGAGGAAGCTGTATTTACGAGTTGGGTTCACTGACTACGATCAGACCTATTACGATGAAGAAAAAGACGTCACGTACCAAGGCATGATTCTGAAACTTGCACAGCCAGAGGCGAGTACTCCGGCGCAGGAGGGATCAGGAATAGCGATGCCTGAGCCACAAGAGCCCGCTGCTGATTCGCCTAGTTCTGCGCCAAACACTCTCACCTTGCAGGAAGCCACGGCTACCGAGGCCAACACGCACCCACTGAGAAAGAAGCGAGCCAAGAGGTCAGCCGCAGAGGTGCGCAGAGCCGAGAGTAAGAAGCGAGGATAGCGGCCGCCCTCAGTCATGCGCCACATCGAGCACCCACTGGTTCATCACCGCGTCGTGGTACAGGTTAAACACCTGCTCGCCCGCCTCTGGTTTACTAAGTCTTCGCGGATGAGGTCTTTGGCCTACTGTACGTGCTCTACAAGATTCCAAGAGATGTACGCGAGCGGGTGGAGGTATTCGACGCCTTTTGGGTGAACTGACTTCAACAGCAATCGGGCTACCAGGTTTGCGCCCCCTGCTCGCCTGTGCTATAGTTGCCCCACTCTCCTCCCTGATGGTTTGCAGCGTGCGGGGTGACGGCGTGCCGGGCTAGTGTGCCTGTCAGCGAAGGATGCCCATCCGGGGAAGCGTTGGTTGGGCTGGGAGTATGCCTGCTGAGCCTCAGCGATTTGCGGACCTGTTCAACACGCCTTCCGGAGAGGCAATATACGCGCTCACGCCGCGAGAATTCGAGCGGTTCGTTGCCTATGTGCTGCGCCGTGCGGGCTATGGCGTCAAAGAGGTCGGACCACACTGGCTCAGGGGCGTCGATCTCGAAATGCGGCTGCCCGGCAAGACGCGCATCGTTGGAGGCGTAGAGTGTAAGCGCTTTGCACCGGACAAACTCGTCACCTCTCGCATCGTCAAAGATGTCAGAGGAGCGACCGCAGTCGACAAGCCAGGGGCAAAGCCATTCGTCATCACAACAAGCGATTTCAATGCCGCTGCACACCAATTGGCTGAAGAAGGGGCGCGGCGCGTCTATCTTCTCAATGGTTCTCAGCCTGTTCGTTATATCAGGTATATCCAAGGCTCACGCTACGATGACGATGACACAATCACGGCGCTTTCGCCCGAATTCTTCGCTGGCAGGGACGGCACGCCTTCACACGCCGTTGGCAACGCCAAGGTCCTCACGATTGCCAACAACAAAGGTGGTGTCGGGAAGACGACGACCGCCTATTATCTGGGGGCAGAGCTAGCGCGTCAGGGCAAGCGCGTGCTCCTCATCGACCTGGACGGGCAAGCAAACCTGACGGAGCGCTGTTTCCCTGAACAGGCTGCCGACCATAGCGACGGAACCGAGCATTTCCCCAACATCGCGCAGTACTTTTCAAGACAACGAGCACTCCACGATTTGATCATATCGGCAGGCAAAGAGCGCTTGAGCCTCATCCCTTCAGATCCGTACCTCACCCTCCGTGACCTCGGTGGCAGTGGTCGTCCTGACGTTGAGCTGCGGTTCGCGCGGGACGTACAGAAGGTGGGTATGCAGCCGCTAGCGACTCTGGGTGGCACCCCTGATTGGATCATTATCGATACTCCACCGGCGATGTCAGTTTTCACCCGAGCAGGGTTGGCCGCAGCCCAGTATGTGCTCGCTCCTGTGCGCCCTCGCACAGCATCGGTGACTGGAACCACGAATATGCTGACAACGTTACGGACAATTAGTGCGTTGATGGGGGGAAACGGCGCAACGTTCATGGGGGCCGTGATCACGCATTGGGATGGTTTGAAACTCAGCCAGAATTTCGCAGACCAAGTGCTCCCCCTGAGATTGCAAGACTTCGGCGGAGGGGCGTTCGAGACCAAGATTCCACTCGACAATCAGTTGGAGTTGCTAGGGCCCGGCGCAAAGATACGCGGAGCCGAGGCGTATGAGGCTTTGGCCGTTGAGGTGCTGCGCTATGTTCAGCCGAAGCCAGATAGCCAAGACCAGGTAGGGGCGACGACCTTTAGGCACGTACGGAGGGGGGAGGGCTAAATCAGTGGCCGAGAGACGAACGCGCACGGCTCAAGTTGTCGGGCAACCGAAGCCAAAGTCTGCGACTGCACGCAATTCGCTGGCGACACAGCAACTCGTGAGTACCCTTGGGACTGATAAGAAGGCAGCGGTCACGGCGGCTCTTGAGACTGTCAATGAGCGGTTGGCCTGGGACAGGGCGTTTGAGCAGAGCCTTCGCCAGCGATACGACGAGTTAGCAGCGCTCGCCACCAGCAAGCCAAAAGCAGCCCCTAGGTCGGCGTCTAAGCCTGCCTTAGCCTCCGGCCCCGCTCAGCGCGCGACGTTGGAGAAGTTGGACCCGTACCAATTACTCGAAGGCTTCGGGCGCGACCACCTGCGTGCCGCTCTTGCGGACACCACGCAGCGGCGCCTGCGGAGCGCGGTGGACGTGGTACAGGCGCGTCACCCAACGACGAAGCTGCCCAATCGAAACCGCAACGAAGACATGATCGATTACATCGTGACACACGTGGCAGGGCCCGGCTACTAGGTTCGCCGCACGGAATATGAGAGAGCCGTCTACTGTGAGGGCGCTGAGAACGTCGGCTCGATGCCCAACTCATATATGCGCTGAACGACACAGTAGAGGTTGTGGCAGAGCACCTTGCCGAACAGCTCGCCTCAGCGATCACGCCAGGGGAGCCGTGAGGCGACGCTTACCCCCAGAATCAGCGTCGCGGCAACCGGTCAGTCATGCGCCACATCGAGCACCACGTGAGCGTTACCGCGTCGTGGTAGAGGTCAAACACCTGCGCGCCGGCCGAGCCGCGGCAACACACGCGGAGGTAGGTCCGATCCTGCGCGCCCCGGCGCAGCGAGTAGGCGCCTAGCTGCGCTAGTCCTCTTCCCCTTCTGGCTCTGGCCAGGTGGCAAACGGCAGCGGCTGCCACTCCATCGTGTCTTCGTCCTCGCCAGCCCAGCGCCACCCGACGGCCCGATTGATCCTATCCTCGCCCACCTCGGCGCTGATGATGAAGCCATGCCGGCCCGTTAGCTTTTCTTCCTCGGCATGCAGCAGCCGCTGGAGTCCGATCAGCTCCCCGAGTTCCATCATCACGGAGATACCGTCCAGGCCGAGCACCTCCACGACCGTATGCATCGTCCTCTCGTCTTCGTTCATGGCGCCGCCTCCTTGCCCCGTAGGACGGCTGGGCAGGCGGTCGGTAACGTGGGCAGGGCAAGAAGATGCCCGCGGCCGCTAGAACAGAAGAAATAAGGCCTCGGGCGTTCTGTGTGCTTCTACGGATCAGGTGTGCAGCGGTAACTTGCTGGCCGCTACGTCCTAGGCCCATCTCGCACGCGTCAGGAGGCGCCAGGCGGCCCATAGCACAGCAAGGTGGTGACTCCTGCTCGGGCCGTCTGGCGTGCCGCCAGTATGCCACAAGGCGCGGCGTCTACGAGCTTGGATACTGTGAACCTTTACCATGTGGTCTCATGCGAGCGAGTAGGCGCTTGAGTGGACGCATAGTGAAGAGGCCACTCAGGAACATCCCCGTGAGCGTAACGGTCGGCGGGTGAGAGCGGCCGCGGGCACGGCGCCGGCAGATGCCGGTACCTATGGCGCCTCTTGGTCATTGAGCCGTAACATTTTGCCCCCTGCGGCCACTTCCTTACAGACACCGCTCGCCGCTCTCGCCCGCAGGTGCGGCGTACCGCACACACCGGATGCAGGAGCCGGCGGCGCACACGCTGGGCAAGCGTGTGGAGCGAGCATCCCGACGAGAGGAGCAGCGACCATGACGCACGATGAACAGGCCGTCGCCATCGCGCGCCTGTAAATGTCCGGACGCTTGCACGACTGGCGAAGGCGCTCGGGATCAGCGTACACGACTTGCGCACGGTTGACCCCGACACAAGGTAAGGGCTGGCCGGCTCCCTGGAACGGAGCCGGCCATGGGATGGAGCATCAGTGAGCCATCCCAAGAGCAGTGTAGCACGGAAGGCGAGAGGCAGCATGGATATGGATATGGACGCGCTACGGCTGCACGTTGTGGACGTGGGCGAACGCCACGGGCGCATCGTCGCTCGTGAGGAGCAGCACGCCAGGGCATTCTACGATCCGACCGACCCTGGGGCCGCCTCGCGTCTGCACGACTATGCGGCGAGTGCGGCAGCGTTTGCCATCGACCGACTGCACGTCAAGGAAGGGGTGAGCCTGAGCCCTTCCCAACAACACGCCCTTGTCATCGCGTACCGGGAAGCGTTTCTAGGCGGATACCGCGACTGGAAGCGGCACGGCAACAGGTAGGAGGGCAGCATGGACCGCGAGACGATGGATGCATACCTGAACATCATCCTGGATGCGATGGAATCGGCGCCTGAGGGCATGGTCAGCATCAAGCCCGACACGTTCTAT
>Ga0070707_100006331_pt1 | contig 11006 bp, 10 predicted proteins | sample KBSK5502metaG_FD_65468 | JGI IMG/M metagenome (GOLD analysis project Ga0070707, IMG submission 65468) | Corn, switchgrass and miscanthus rhizosphere microbial communities from Kellogg Biological Station, Michigan, USA - KBS K5-50-2 metaG | ecosystem: Host-associated > Plants > Roots >... | reverse complement strand
TCGACCGGGAGACCGTCAACGCCGTCCTCCAGACCAGCGACGGCGGGTACCTCATCGGCGGCGACTGGAACCAAACCAACCTGTCACCCGCACCCCACGGCGGGCTGCTGCTCAAGCTCGACTCGAGCGGCGCCGTCCAGTCGCAGCACGCTTACACCGGCCGGGCGCCTAACGGGGACGTCGTCGGCTCGGAGATCAACTCCGTGACTCCGTTGCCCAGTGGCGGCTTCCTGCTGGGAGGCGCAGCCGACCTGGTTCTCCTGGACGGCAGCGGCGTCCAGCTCGTGCCCTACATTGCCGAAGTCGACTCCAGCTTCAACCTCACCCAGCAGAACCTCTACACAGAGTCGGCACCCACGGGAAGGCCGATCAGCGAGGACTTCGTCGGTGCCAACCTGCTGGCCAACGGCGGCGCCCTGGCCGCCGGCTTCACCGAAGACCCCACCACCGGCCTCGGCGACCTGTACCTGGTCCAGGCCGACAGTACAGGGCAGGTCGGGACGAACTGCAACAACCTGCAGCCAGCTCCCGCGCTCAACAACGACAATCCCGGGCTGGCCCCGGTGAACGTAGGCCTCACCGTCCAGACAACGATCAACGCCCCGGCCAGCTCACCAGCCACCGTGGCCGAGGTTACCCCCACCTCCACAACATCCTGCTGAACCAACCGCCGCAGGCGAACCCGCGCCGCCGCAGTTCGGCGGCGCGGGTTCGAACCTGACATCCTCCGCGGGCGCGTTTCCTCAACGTCGTGCGCTCAGCGGCGGTCAGCGTGACCGGCACCGCGCGGGGCAACGGCATGACGGCTCCCGGACAGAAACGCAGATGCGCACTACCGCTCCCGGGCACGTGATCATAACCAGGCCCGATGCCTGTGCGCGGGACAATGAGGCGCATGCCCGCCATTCCGGAGTCCACCCGCAGCCCCATCATCCTGCGGCTGCTGGACCACGCCGAGCACAACTGGCCCCAGCTGGCCAAAGTCCAGGCCAGGTACCGCGGCTCCTTCGCCTACATGACCGGCGTCCCGCCCGGCGGCGAGCAGATCCCGCTATTCCGGCTCCGCTACGGCGGCTCGGCCCACTCCTTCGGCTTCGCGATCTACTCACCCGCCCGCGACAGCCATGAAGACGCTGTCTTGCTCACCGGACTGCCCATCGGCAGCCTGCAAGAAGCCCTCGACACCTGCACCGTCCACCTCGCAGCGCCCGGACACCAACCCGACCCCAGACCCCCGACGAACTCACGGTGTCACCCACTAAGAAGTCCTGACAGGATAGGGATTCCGCCTGGCTTCTTGCCGTCTCGCTGTGCGTGCCTTCATGCCGGTTCGCACCGGGGGTTCAGGTCTCCCGTGGGGGGATCTGGGACCTGGGGATCTCGCCCTCTGCCGGCGCGTCCTGGCGATTGATGCGGGCGAGTTCGAGGAGGGTGTCGATGGCGGTTTCGAGGGGACGGGTGTCCCGCTGGACCTGGGCGAGGAGGAGACCGCCTTGGAGTGCGGCGAGGAGGGTGACAGCGAGGTCGTCGGGGTCGGTGCCCTTCAGGAGGTGCCCGGTGTCGTGAAGACGGCGCAGCCCGTCGCGGATCGCGGCTGACCACTGCCCGAATCCCGCCGCGATCAGCGCGCGGGCCTGCGCGTCGGTCTCGGCGAGCTGCCCGGCGAGCGACCCCAGCGGGCAGCCTCCCTTGCCCTCGCTGCTCTTCGCCAGGGTGATCACCGTGTCCCGCCAGGCCCGGAGCCCTTCGGGGCTGCCGAGATCGGCCTGCCGCTGGTTGCCGGTGATGGTTCCGGCCTGGTAGTCGATGACTGCCTGCACAAGCTCGTCCTTGCCGGCGAAGTAGTGGGATAGCTGCGACCCGCTCGCCCCGGCCCTTGACCGGATGTCATCCAGCGTGGTGCCCGCGACACCGTGCTGGTAGATCAGCTGGGCGGCCGCCTCGACGATCCGGTTCCGGGTGCGCTCCCCCTTGGGAGTGAGCTTCGGCCGGTCACGTGCCTCGTTTTCCACAACGCCACGATACCAGTTTTCTGGGTTTGACAACCCAGTCTGTGCTCGCCAGAATGGGTTGGATAGCCCACTCTGAATGAGCGGAGAGACTCATCGTGATTCTTGTGACAACGGCCGGGAAGGTCGGCTCCGAGACGGTCCGCCTGCTGCGCGAGCGGGACGTGCCCGTCCGGGTGCTAGTGCGGGAACCGGCGAAGGTGACGGCGCTGGCCGATACCGGCGCGGAGGTCGCCGAAGGTGACCTGGATGTGCCGGCGAGCATTGATGACGCGATGGCGGGCGTCAGCGCCGTGGTGCTGGTCAGCCCGGCCGTGCCCGCCCAGGAGCTGAACGTCGTCCACAGCGCGGCCCGGGCTGGCGTGGGCCATGTCGTCAAGGCGACCAGCAAGGCCTCGGCGGACTCGCCGGTCGCGCGGCGGCGCTGGCAGGCTGAGATCGAGGCGGGGCTGGCTGCCTCCAGAATCCCGTACACGCTGCTGCGGTCGAACGCCTACATGCAGAACGTGCTGGCGCTGGCCCCGGCGATCGCGAATACGAGCAGCTTCGGGTCCTCGGCCGGCAAGGGCCGCTCCGGCCTGGTCGACGCCCGCGACGTCGCAGCCGTGGCCGCCGAGGTCGCCGCCGCCCCCGCCGGGCATGCCGGCAAGACCTACTGGCTCACCGGCCCCGGGCTGATATCCAACTACGACGTCGCAGCCGTGCTGTCGAAGCTGCTCGGCAGGACCATCACCTACCGGGAGCTCACCTTCGAGGAGAACAAGGACGCGATGATCCGCGCCGGCGTCCCCGGGCAGATCGCGGAGATGAACGCTCAGGCGTTCAGCCTGACCGCCGACGGCGACGCCGAGTGGGTCACCGAGGATGTCCCGTCGCTCCTGGACCGCCCCGCCCGGTCCTTCGGGCAGTTCGCCGCCGACTACGCCGCCGCGTTCTCCTAAAGACCCCGGTACCGCCGCAGCGGCCGGAGCCTGGTGTCAGGCGAGCGCAAGCCCGCCGTCGGTCCATTGGGTCAGGACGGCCTTGTGCTTGATCTGGGCGCCGGTCACGGGGTCGATCTTGAAGCCGCCGAACAGGGTTTCGGTGTCAAGCGCAGCAGCCTGAGCCCACAGTGGCTCAGGCGCCGTGCTGCCCGCCCGCCGGACGCAGTGCACAGCCAAGGCGGCACCAGCGACCGCTTGCACGCCTGGGTAATCGATCCGCGGCTTGGCGTGGTTGGCGTACGTGGTAAGGAATGTGGTCTCGGATGGCCCAATCTCGGGGGTGTTCGGCACGGCACCGGGGAACCACTGGCCGACGCCGTAGATACCTTCCGGATGCTCTACTTCGATGGCGAACTCCCGCACCCCCGCGGCGACCGCGCATATCGTGGCCGGAGGATGAGGGTGATCTTGCGCCCGGTGGACCGTTGCCACGTCCTCCTCAAAGGTGCCCGCCGAGAACAGGGCCCAGGCTTCAGACAGCGCGCTGGACGGCCAGGCACCGCTATGCTCCAGCCGCCGGGTGCGAATACCGGCGCGTTGCGCGGCCTGATCTGCGCCCTCCGCTACCTGTCGGCCAAACGATCCCTTGCCGCTGACAATCCAGAGCTCAACATCCTGGCCGTTCAGCACCCGCCGGATAAATTGTTCCGGGTAGCGGCTCGCCGGTGTCAACAGCGATATGAGGTGGCCAGCATAGGAGTTCTCGACGTCGTCGCCCGATCCGCCATGGTTCCACACCAGCCATCCCTCAGCGCTGGCCATCGATGCCGCGACTTTGACGAGCTGGGTGGAATAGGGGCTCAGCAACACATCCGCGGCGGCGGCCGCGCGGGGCAAGGTGCGCCGGAGCACCTGCGGGTCGCTTTGATCATCCTCGATGACCAGATCAGCGTGACCGTCGAGTGACCGCCAGGCATCCAGAGCCCGCGCCGCCTGAGTGCCGAAACGCGCGTAGCGGCCCGACAGCGACAGGCATGCGCCGACCCGGATCCGGCGCTCAGGGCGACCGGTCATCGCGGTCCATCGCGACCTCGTAGCGGAACTCATGACGGTCGGCCGCCGCGATGGTTTCCTGCACCTCCACCGGCTCGTCCTGCGCATCCAGGATGGTGCGGAGCACGCGAGTGACCGGCACCCCCTGCGGAAGGCGTAGCGACTTCGCTTCTTCCGGTGTGGGCATCCTGCTGACCAGGTCGTCAACCGACCGTGCGATCCGCCGCCGGATCGGCCCCGAGGGATCTTCGATGAGCGCGTGAACGCCACCCCGGATCTTCCGGGCCTGCGCAATCGGCGTACCGTCGGCAAGCCCAGCAGGGTAGTAGCTGTCACACAGCGCCACCGGCTCACCGTCGGCCAGGAAGACCCGGCGGCGCACCACCACCGGCGACCCATCTTCGACTCCCAGACGGATCGCTACCTCGGCCGGGGCGCCGACGGTGGCGACCTCCAGCAGATGTTGCTCGGGTGCCTGCCCCTGCTCGAGGGCTTGGGCGTTGAAGCCAGGCAAGCCCAGTCCCCGGTGCTTGCGGTAGTTGCCGCCGGTAATGAGCAGCGTCACGTGAGGCTTCGGGCGGACAAACGCACCCCGCCCCTGAGACGTGACGACAAGCCCCTCCGCCTTCAGTCGCGCAACAGCGCGGCGCACCGTGGGACGACTTGTGCCGTAGTGGTCGGCCAGCTCGTGTTCGGAGGGGAGGCGCTCACCCGCTGCCCGGCGTCCTGTCAAGATCTCACCGCGAAGCTCGTCGACGATCCGCTCGTATGGGAACGGCTCCCTCGCCTCGGCCACAACTTGATACTACAAGTGGGCCCCGCCCAAGACGGCCGCGCTTGGACGGCACCACCTCGGTTTCTGGCGTAGTTTCTGGGTGCTGGCCGGATACTGGTCTGGTGGGGGATCGTGTGGATTTCTTCGTCAGCCATGCTGGTGCAGACCGGGCGTGGGCGGAGTGGGTGGCCTGGCAGTTAATACTGCAACGGCACTTATCTGATCCCATAGGGGATTATTGAGTGCATGATGGTGGATCTTGTCACCGCGGAGCTGGACCGGGTGCACCAGCGGATCGCGGGCCGGTTCGGGCGTGCTGAGCCGCGGGCCCGGGTCCGGGAGTATCTGTCTGGGCTGGTCGCGGGCCTGGAGCGGAAGAACGGGTGGACGCTGGCCGAGCAGGCGGGCGAGGTGAGCCCGGATGGGATGCAGCGGCTGCTGCGCCGCGCGGACTAGGACGTGGACGGGGTCCGCGATGATGTCCGCGGCTATGTCGCCGAGCACCTCGGTGACGCTGACGCGGCGCTGATCGCCTCCTCTCTGGACGTGTTAGCTACAGCGTCGTCATGGGGATAGACCAAATAACTTGGACTTGTCCGGACTGCTGCTGAGGCACGCTGCTGGATCATCTGCGAGAGCGGTGGCCGCTGCAAGCCGGAATGCCCGGCTTGCCCGTCGAGCAGGCGCTCTGCAGCCCGCTTATGCGCTCGCAAGCATGCTCGCTCACAGTCATTGGGCCGTGTTAACCGGTGGCTGCCTCGCGACCGTGTTACCCGTCCTGGCTGATACAGATCGACTATGCGCTTCGTAGGTTCGGCGGTTCTGCCACTGCAGGTCGGTGCAGATCCGCCAGTTATGAGCATCGCGGGCATTGGCCCTGGCAGCCGATGCTCAGGCCGGCTGGATCACCTTGCTGACGATCCAGGCGTGCTTGCCGACCTGGCGGACGCGGGTGAAGCCGTTCTGCTCGAAAAGCTCGACCGTCGCGCTGAACAGGAAGCGCCCCTGCGCCTCGCGGCCGGCGGTCACCTCGGAGATCGCCTCGACAAGCCCGCCGCCACGATGGGCGATCTGGTCGAGCGCGCCTTCCAGCGCCGCCCGCGCAATCCCCTGACCGCGGTGCTTCCTATCAACGAAGAAGCAGGTGATCCGCCAGTCTGGCGATGGCGGGGCGGTCTTGTCGTACTCGCGCCTGTGCTTGATGCCCGGAAGTTCCTCGGGGCTGCCGTACTGGCACCAGCCCTGCACGGAGCCGTGCTCGTCGATGACGAGCGAGGCATGCGCGCGGCCTTCTCGGACCCGGCGCTCCTTTCCTGCACGATTGTGCGCCGCGTCCGTCCGGGAATCCTCGGGGTGATAGCCCATGCACCAGCAGCCGCCGAAGATCCCGTTGTTGCGCTCGACGAGTTCGGCGAACGCGGCCCATGTGGATGCGTCGAGCGGCCGGATCGTATACCGCATTGCCCGTCCTTCCAGGTGAGCGCCGCCCTGCCCGCTCACGGCTCCTCAGCCGCCTGCGACAGCAGGCGCGCAAGCTCGGCCGGCGCGCTGATCATTGGCCAGTGACCGGAATCGATGTCGGCAAACGAGACGTTCTTGCTCTTCGCCAGCTCGGGCAGCTCCCCCTGCTCGACCCATTCCTTGACCTGGGCCGGGGTGAACTCCGGGCAGACCAGCACCACCGGGACGTCATAGCGGCGCTCGTCGGCGAGCCTGATCACCCCGCGAGTGACCCCTTCCGGGACCGGGATCGCAGCCGACGCGATGGCCCGCTTCGCGGCGTCGTCCAGATCGGCGGAGTCCGGCCCTTCGAACTCACCCCAGCCCGGGAAGGGCATCGCGCCGTCTTGGACGGGGAGGGAACCGAGGTATGCCTCTCCGTCCGGAGAGGGGAAGCCGCCGATAAGCGCGACCTTGCTGATCTTGCCGGGGCGGGCGTCGGCGGCGAGCCACGCCAGGCTGCAAGCGGCGGAATGCCCCACCACCATGGGCCTCCCGGCAGCTGCATCGACGGCCGCGGCCACCGCGGCCACCTGATCCGCGAGCGTCGCCGACGCATTGCCGTCACCCTGGCCCGGCAGGGTGATCGGCACGGCGCGATGGCCGCGGGCTTCCAGCTGGGCGGCAACGTTATCCCAGACCGACCCGTCGAGCCACAGTCCGGCGATCAGCAGGATGTCCATGTCAGTCTCCTTCCTCACTGCGGTGCGGTCGCGCCCGGCGTGGTCAGCGGAGGCTTTCCTGTCCCCCGACGATAGATGCGGTTCCGGACGATCGGGTTCCTGATTAGCCTGCTTACGTGAAAGCCGGCCTGAGTCCCACCGGCCGGGCGCTCCGGGCCCTCGAGCTGCTGCAGGCCCAGCCCGGCATCACCGCCGGCCAGCTCGCAGCGCAGCTCGGCGTGACCGAGCGCGCCGCGCGCCGCTATGTCGCGATTCTGCGTGAGGCCGGCATCCCCGTGGAGTCCACCCGCGGACCCTACGGCGGCTACCGGCTCGGCCGGGGCACCCGGCTGCCGCCGCTAGTGTTCACCGCCGCCGAGGCGCTTGACCTGGTCATGGCCGTGCTCGACGGCAGCCACGCAGCAGCGGACGCCGGCGATCCGGTCGGCGCCGCCCTGGGCAAGATCATCCGGGCGCTGCCGGAGAACGTCGCCCGGCAGGCCGCTACCATGCGCCGACACGCCTCCGCCGCGCCCGACCGGGGGGCCGTGCGGCCGGGCACGGAGACGACGAGCGCTCTCGTTGCCGCCGTCGCGGCCCAGCGCCGGGTGAGCATCGGCTACTGCAGCCAGTCGGGCAGGCAGTGGGCGGAGGACGTTGACCCGTGGGCCGTCGTCGTCCGGCATGGCCGCTGGTATCTGCTGTGCCACTCGCATCGCGCCAACGCGGTCCGCGCCTATCGCATTGACAGGATTCAGTCAGTCACCGCAGGCGGAGAGCATTTCCGCGCACCTGGGGACCTGGACTACGTGGACCTGCTGGAGCAGCACCTGGGAGCTGGGTGGGAGTTCGAGACCAAGATTGTGTTCGATGCTCCCTACGATGAGGTCGTCCGGCATGTCAGAGCGCCGATGGGCCGCCTCAGCCGCACCGACGACGGCGCCCGGTGCGTGCTGACCGGCACCACCAGCAATCCCGCGATGTATGCCGGAGAGTGGCTCGCCGCGATCCCGCTCACCTTCCACGTCGCAGGCGGACCCGAGCTCCGCGCCGCCGTCGCAGATGTCAAGGCCCGGCTGACGGCCGCCCTGGGCGCACCGCCGGACAACGAGCGTTTGCAGCGGGCAAGGTCACCAGCCGGTTGGTAGTGTTTCTTGGATCATGGCCAAGAGCGTTACCCACGGCCGGGCCAGCCTGGCACCTCAGGCCGGCTTTCGGACCGAATGACTTTTCGGGAGCATCTCGGATGACCACCCGACGGCAGGACCGTAAGGGCCTGGCCTCGCGGCGGTGGAGGAACCGGCTGATTCCCGCGGCCGCCAGGGCGGCGGCCGCCGGGTCGCTGACCGCTTCGGTCTCGGCCGCCATGGCCTGCTCGATCGCGGCCAGCGGCGGCCGCAGCAGCCGCAGGTGCGCGGCCGTGGCCGCGCCGGGCTGGGTCCACCGGTGCACGAGCCCGATCGCGGTCTCGATGAGGTCGGCCTGCTCGACGATCTCGTCCAGCAGGCCGAGGGCCAAGCCGTCTTCGGCCCCGATCCGGGCCGACTCCATGACGATGCGCATCGCCTTGTGGCCGATCAGCCGCGGTAGCAGCATGCTGGAGGCGTTGGAGATAGTCAGCCCGATGGAGTTTTCCGGCAGGAAGAACTCAGCCGCCGGGGTTCCGATGCGCGCGTCGAAGCACAGCGTCATTTCGCACGCGCCGCCCACCGCGATCCCGTTGAGCGCGCCGACGACCGGCGCGCGCGTCTGCAGCGCGGCCCGGGTGATGTCGTGGAACAGTTCGACGTCGGCGATCAGGCCGCCCGGCGGAAGTTCTGCCGCTTCCCGCAGATCCAGGCCCGCCGAAAACGCCCGCCCGGCGCCGGTCACCACGATCCCCCGCGACAGCTCACCGTCGCCGAAGTGCCGCAGAATCGCGGCAAGTTCCCGGCGCATGCCGGCGGTGAGCGCGTTGAGCCGGTCCGGCCGCCCCAGCGTGACCACGGCGACGGCGCCCCGCACGGTCACCTCGATGTGGCCGGATTCGGCGCCCCAGGCCTCCATGGCATCCCTCTGTTCTGTCATGCCCACGTGTTCGCTGCCACGTCGAACACGCCGGTCCGCTGATCACTGTCCCGCTCGAGGAGCTTGGCCTTCTGGATACGCGCCGACGGCGTCATGGGAAACGCCTCCACGAACTCCAGGTAGGCGGGCACCTTGAACCGCGCCAGCTTCCCGCGCGCGTGATCCAGAACGCTCACGGCGGTCTGCGTGCTCGGCCGATGGCCGGGCGCGAGCTGGATGAACGCCTTGGGCAGCTCGCCGAACATCTGGTCAGGGATGGGCACCAGCGCCACCGCGGCGACCGCCGGGTGCAGCGCCAGGACGTGCTCCACCTCGACCGCGGAGATGTTCTCCCCGCCGCGGCGGATCATGTCCTTCAGCCGTCCCGCGTGGTGAATCCAGCCGTCGGCGTCGCGGAAGCCGAGATCGCCGGTGTGGTACCAGCCGCCGCGGAAGGCCTGCGCGGTGCTGTCCGGGTGGTTCCAGTACCCCGTCATCATCGGCACGCCGCGGATGAGGATCTGGCCGACTTCGCCATCGGGCAACGTGCCGTCGGCCTCATCGGCGATCCTGGCCTGCTTGCCGGGCGGCGGCTTCCCCATCGCGCCGGTCCCGACCGTCTGCCCGGCACGGAGCGGAACGGCCAGGTCCAGGCCGCTCTCGGTGGTGCCGTACAGCTCCCGCCAGGGCACCCCCCAGCGTTCCTCGAACCGCTGGTGCAGGTCCGGGACAATGCCCGAGCACAGCACCAGGCGCATCCGGTGATCCCGGTCCAGCGGGCTAACCGGCTGCGCGAACATCAGCATCGGCATGGCCCCGAGCACGTAGGTCAGGGTCGCGCCATGCTCGCGGGCCGAGTTCCAGAAGCCGGACGCGGAGAACCGGGGCAGCACCACCATCGGGCGCCCGCCCATCAGGCACATCAGCGCGGCCCACTGCGGGTCCATGTAGGAGAACGCCTGAGCCATCAGCATGACGTCCCCGGCTCGCAGTTCGGCCTCGATCGCGGTCAGCCACCCGGTCCGCAACCAGTAGTCATGCGAGAGCATGCACGCCTTGGGGAAGCCGGTGGTGCCCGAGGTGTACTGGAAGTTGGCGATGCCAGCCGGCTCCAGCGGAACCGCCGGATAAGTAGCACGCGCCTTCGCCCGTTCGGGTGCCAGCTCCGTCGGCGTCAGCACCTCCCGGACCGTCCCGGTCGCCGCAGCCACCGCTCGCACCAGACCCGCCTGCTCGTCCGCGGCCAGCACCACCACCGCGCCAGAGTCGGCCAGCACGAAGCTCAGATCGGCCTCCCGGTAGCGGGCATTGACCGGGACCGTGATCGCGCCAACCTTGCCGATCGCGAACCAGCTCAGCGGCCAGTCCGGCACGTTGCCCATCATGATCGCCACCCGGTCGCCGGGCCGGACCCCGTGCGCGACCAGGACGTGCGCGAGCCGGTTGCTGGCCGCATCCGCGTCGGCGAAGGTGAGCGACGCCCCGGGGAAGCGAAGGAACTCCCGGCCGGCGAACCGCTCGGCCGCCTCAGCGACCAGTCCGCCGATTGTGCGCCAGCGCGGATCCGGACTCGACCGAGCGCGCTCGAACAAGATGCCGCTCACGCGGCCACCCTAACGTCCGCCCGCCGGGACGACCGGCACCCAGCAGGTGCGAGTTGTCACCGCTGCCGCTGCGCACGACGTGCCTGCCGCGATTCACCGAGTCGTCGCGCAAGGCCTGGATCAGCGGCCGGGGATACCGGCAGGCGTCCTTGCCCCAGACGACCAAGCGGAAGAATCCCCCTCGCGCGACGTAATCAGCCCTCCGCTCAAATGAGGCGCGCATCGCCGCCGTTATGCGCAGCCGATGTGCGGCGCAGCGTGATAATAAATGCCGCACATAACTGCGGATTCTGTACCTCCAAGTGGTTGTTGAATGAGCCTTTTTCATCCTCCTTATGCCGCGTGAATCTCCAGGGCGTGGATGGCCTTGGCGAGCTGCCCGGCGCGCCAAGGGCAGCAGCGGAGCTTGCGGAGGATCCGCCAGTTCTTGAGCT
>Ga0070707_100006330_pt1 | contig 11006 bp, 10 predicted proteins | sample KBSK5502metaG_FD_65468 | JGI IMG/M metagenome (GOLD analysis project Ga0070707, IMG submission 65468) | Corn, switchgrass and miscanthus rhizosphere microbial communities from Kellogg Biological Station, Michigan, USA - KBS K5-50-2 metaG | ecosystem: Host-associated > Plants > Roots >... | reverse complement strand
CGCATCGACTCCACCCAGCACGACAAGCTGCTGACCATCTCGGGGCTGCCCCCCGACCTCAGCAACCCGCCGCCCGGCTGCCTCTTCCACCCGCGCTGCCGCTTCCGCGTCGACCGCTGCTCGCGGGAGGAGCCGCCGCTGGAGGAGGTCGGCCCCGCGCAGGCCGCCCGCTGCTGGGTGCTCATGAAGAACGCCCTGGCCGGAGCCGAGTCAGCGCGTTGAGCGCCCAGCAAGCGCAGGTCTCGCAGGCGCCGGCCTACGAGATGGCGCTGGTCCGCGTCGAGGACGTGGTCAAGCACTTCCCGATCGGCACCGGGCTCTTCGGCGGGCAGGTGGTGCGGGCGGTGGACGGGGTGACCTTCGAGGTGCGGGCCGGCGAGACCATGGGGCTGGTCGGCGAGTCTGGGTGCGGGAAGTCGACGCTGGGGCGCGTGATCGCGCAGCTGCAGCCGGCGACCGCCGGCCACGTGTTCTTCAAGGACACCGACCTGATCTCGCTTCACGGCGAGAAGCTGCGGCGCATGCGGCAGCAGATGCAGATGATCTTCCAGGACCCCTACGCGTCGCTGAACCCGCGCATGACGGTGGGCGACATCATCGGAGAGCCGCTGTCCAACTTCGGGATCGCGCGCGGCAAGGAGCGCGAGAAGCGCATCCACGAGGTGATGCGGACCTGCGGGCTCAACCCCAACTTCATCCGCCGCTATCCGCACGAGTTCTCGGGCGGGCAGCGGCAGCGCATCGGGATCGCGCGGGCGCTGGTTCTGAACCCGACCTTCATCGTGGCCGACGAGCCGATCTCCGCACTCGACGTGTCGATCCAGGCACAGATCGTGAACCTGCTCGAGGACCTGCAGGACCGCTTCAAGCTGACCTACCTGTTCATCGCCCACGACCTCTCGGTGGTGCGGCACATCAGCGATCGCGTGGCGGTGATGTACCTGGGCAAGATCGTGGAGGTCGCCGACTCCAAGGAGATCTACCTCAACCCGCTCCACCCGTACACCAAGGCGCTCCTCTCCTCGATCCCGATCCCCGACCCCGACCTGGAGGCGCAGCGGGAGCCGATCCTGCTCAAGGGCGAGATCCCCTCGCCGGTCAACCCGCCCAGCGGGTGCCGCTTCCACACCCGGTGCCCGATCGCGCAGTTCCCCAAGTGCTCCGAGGAAGAGCCGCCGCTGGAGGAGAAGGAGCCCGGCCACCGCGCCGCCTGCCACTTCGCTGGGCAGCTCTAGCCTTACTGCATCGCCTTAACAGCGCCTTCTGCCTTTCGCGGTCGGGCCCGCTTATGCTCCCGCGAACTCCATGGACATCCATCAGCTCTTTTGCTGGTTGCTGCATCGCAACTCGCGTGAGCTGCTGATCCCGGGCATCCTCCCCTTCGGCCTGGACGCGGTCGTCTTCTGCTGGCGCTGCGACCGGTTTAGAGGCCGGCCCGTCAAAGTCTTCGATCCCGCGTTGGGGCGAGCGTAGGCTGCACCGCTCACAAGATGTGGCGACAGTGGCCGGCTTGGGCGCCGGCCATCCTGGCGACTCGGCTGATGCACCCCATCTGCGTCGTTGGCTTCTGCGCTTCTCGCTCCTGCAGCTACCGCTGCACTCGCTGCGATGCTCGGCGCCGCCTAGCATCTGGGGCACCTCAGCCGAGCTGTCGCCTCATCCCGTGAGCCGTACAGCCTAGGCTCAGATTTCCTGATATCGCTGTTAGTCGAATAGACTGACAGTTTGATGCGGCAAAGGTTCCATCGCGGCTGGGCCGTATTGCTGGCCGGCGTCGTCGTATCGGCCAGCTTCCTGGCCTACATCGGCTACACCCTCCGGCAGCTCCCCACCCCCGGGCAGGAGGTGGCGGCGCGGGCGATCGCAGTCTACGACCGCAACGGGCAGCTCGTGGCCGACCGCGATCCCAAGGGCGAGTACCACGTTCCCCTGACCTTGGCCCAGATGGGCAAGTACGGCCCCGCGGCGACGCTGGCCGCGGAGGACCGCGGCTTCTACCAGCACGGTCCCGTCGACCCGCTCGCCATGACCCGCGCCGCGGCCGCCGACCTGGCCACCGGCAGCGCCAGCCAGGGCGGCAGCACGATCACCCAGCAGCTGGTCAAGATCCAGCTCCTCGAGCCGACCAAGACGGTCGACCGCAAGATGCAGGAGATCCTCCTGGCGTGGGCCCTGGAGCACCGCTACAGCAAGGACCAGATCCTGGAGATGTACCTGAACCGCGTCTACTACGGCCACGGCGCCTACGGGCTGGGGGCCGCGACCAAGGCCTACTTCGGAAAGGACGCCAACGCCGCCGACCTGACGCCGGCGCAGGCCGCTCTGCTGGCGGGCCTGATCCAGGCGCCCAACGGCTACGACCCCCAGACCCACTTCGACCTGGCCCGGCAGCGCCAGCTGTACGTTCTCCACGGCCTCGTCGCCACGGGCGCCCTCAGCTCGGCCGACGAGCAGAAGGCGGAGCAGGAGCCGGTGGAGCAGCAGCTGCGCTTCGACGCGGGCTACCGGCGGGAGAAGGCGCCGCACTTCGTCGATTACGTGATCTCGCGCCTAGAGCAGCAGTTCGGGTCGGCGGCCATCCAGCAGGGCGGGCTGGCCGTCTACACCACGCTCGACCCCGGCCTCCAGGCGCTGGCCGAGAAGTCGGTCCGGGACGGCGTCCAGACGCTGGCGGGGAAGGGGGTCAACAACGGCGACCTGCTGGCGGTGCGCCCCGCCACCGGCGAGATCCTGGCCTGGGTCGGCTCCGCCGACTACGCCAGCTCGAGCATCGGCGGCCAGTACGACGTGGTCCTTTCGCCACGGCAGCCGGGGTCCTCGTTCAAGGCCTACACCTACGGCGCGGCGCTGCACGACCGCAAGATCGCCCTCTGCACCACGCTCCACGACCAGCCCACGAACTTCAGCGGCTACCAGCCGGTCGACTTCGACAACCGCTTCCTGGGCACCATGAGCGCGCGCAAGGCGCTGCTGTTGTCGCGCAACGTGCCGGCCGTCGAAACCGCCCGCATCGAGGGCATGGACGGCGTGATCAGGCTGGCGCGGGCCGCGGGGGTGCGCTCGCCACTGGAACCGACGCTGCCGACGGCGATCGGAGCCAGCGAGGTGACCATGCTCGAGCACGTCCAGGGCTACCAGGTCTTTGCCAACCAGGGCACCAAGGTGCCGCTGGTCGGCATCACCAAGGTCGTCGACGGCTCCGGGACCGTCCTCTTCGAGCAGTCGCCGGGCGCCCAGGCCGGGCGCGAACAGGTCCTCACGCCGGCCGAGGCCTACCTGATCACCGACGTCCTCAAGGACTATCCGCGCCAGTGGGGGCTGGGCTGGAGCCGGCCGATGGCCGGCAAGTCGGGCACCTCCGGCGGCAGCCAGGTCGGGGTCCATCCCGACTCCTGGATGCTGGGCTACAGCCCGGACATCGTGGTCGGGGCGTGGGCCGGCAACACCGGACCCAACGGCCGCGGACAGCCCACCAGCGCCTTCGGGACCGACGTCGGAAGCACGATCTCGGCCGAGTTCATCAACGGGCTGCCCCGCGACTTCAGCCACTGGTACGCGCAGCCCTCGGGGCTCGCGCGCACGCACTCAGGCGAGCTGGTCCTGCCGGGCACGGAGAGCCTCTGCAGCGGAAACCAGGGCGACGACAACCAGGGCGGCGAGGACCACAAGAAAAAATGATGTGGAGTCGTTTCTTGGTGACTCTTAACAGGGTCGCGGTTTAGGGTTCGGCGGCCGGGCCTGGGGCTCCGGCACGTTTCAGAGCGTTTTCAGGAAGGGAGGGGGTCTCGTGAGGAGACTGTTGATTGCGGGCGCCATGCTGGTTGGAGCCCTGGGCACCCAGGTCAGCCAGGCCGCGGCGTCAGAGATGTTCTGCGATTGGGATCCGCCGGTGCTGGTGGTCACTCCGGCCGGTCACGTGGAGACCGTCTACGCCAGCGTCTGGACCTCGTCACTGCTCAACATCGGCCTACCGGTGGAGTCGTACACGGCAACGCGGGCCTACAACGCCGCGGGCAGCCCCGTGACCAACGTGGACATGTCCGTCTACGTGCCGGCCGGGCTGCTGTTCAGCTTCACCACCCTGGACATGGTCAACAGCGGGCTGCTGGGCGGCGGCCACCTGCTGGCCAGCGCTTATGGGACCAGCGGCCACACCACCCACCTGAAGTTCACGCTCAACGAGCCCTAGTCCGATGCAGTCGCGGAGGCTGCTCGACGCCTACCGCCTGAGCGTCGTCGCGCTGGCGGCCGTGCTGCTGCTGGCGCGGCTGCGGGGTGGCGAACTGGCAACCGTGGACCCCGTGATCGTGGCCACCCTGCTCGGGGCCGGGATTCTGGCCATCCAGTTCCCGCTCAGCATCGGGCCCAATCACAAGCTGGCGATGGACACGGCGGCCCTGTTCGCGGGCGTCATCCTCCTGCCCACGCCGGCGGCGGTGCTGGTGGCGGCCGGTGCCACCACCGGCGGCTGGACGATCTCGGCGCTCCGCAAGATCGCGCTCAGCCCGGTCAAGCCCCGGCTGGCCGTGGTGCTGCCCGGAGTCCTCTTCAACGGCGCCACCAACACGATCACCGTGGGGGCCGCCTGCGCCATCCGGGACCTGGTCCAGGGACCTGGGCCACTCCAGCTGCACAACCCGACCACGGTCTGGGTCATCCCGCTGATGGCTTTCGCCATGTACGGCCTCAACGCCGCCCTGGTCACGACCGCCGTCGGCCTGTACTCGGGCCGCAACCCGCTCCAGCTCCTCCTCTCCACCCGCCAGGTGACGGCTCTCCAGTACGCCGGTCTCTTCCTGACCGGCGTGATCGCCGCGGCCGGCACCGCCACCTACCCCTGGATGCCGCTGGTGATGGTGCTGCCGGCTGCGATCATCTACGTCTCGCTCAAGCGCTCCTTGCAGCTGGCCGAACAGACCATCCACGCAGTGGAGCGGATGGCGGACGTGGTCGACCGTCGTGATCCCTACACCTTCCAGCACTCGAGCCGGGTCGCGGCCTACTCGGTACAGATCGGCCGCCGCCTAGGCCTCAACCCGGACCAGCTGCGGGTGCTCCGGCTGGCCGCCCGGGTGCACGACCTGGGCAAAGTGGGCGTGCCGGACGCGGTGCTGCTCAAGCCCGGCCAGCTGACGCCGGCCGAGTGGGCCGAGATGGAGCGCCACCCGCAGATCGGCTACGAGATCCTGGGCGAGTTCGCGGAGTACGGGCGCATGCGGGAGCTGGTGCTCACGCACCACGAGCGGTACGACGGGACCGGGTACCCGGACCGGGCCGAGGGGCGCAGGCTGCCGCTGATCGCGCAGATCATCCCGGTCGCGGACGCCTTCGACGCCATGACCACCGCCCGGCCCTACCGGCAGGCGATGAGCCTGGCCGCGGCGGCCGCGGTCCTGGAGCGGGGGGCCGGCACCCAGTGGAACCCGGCGGTGGTCGCAGCCGCCGTGGCGGCGCTGCGCACGACGCCGGCGCCGGCCGGCCAGCCCGCGATCGCCCCCGCCTGAGGAGTCCGACCCCCTCCCCGATGGGGAGGGGCAGGGGTGGGGGAACACTCAACGGGGCCCCACCCGCGGCCCCTAGGGCCGCGACCTCCCCAATGGGGAGGTGGACGACCCGATCGGCTAGCCTCTCGTCACATGGCGGTCGAGCCCTTTCGCTTCCGGCCTCTCACGGTGGCCGACCTGCTCGACGAGTCGTTCCGCGTCTACCGGGCCAACTTCCCGGTGCTGGCGGCGATCGCTGTGGCCACCTACCTGCCCCAGCTCGCCATCCTGCTGGCCAGCGGCACCCAGGACATCTACACGGCCGCCCTCCAGGCCATGCTCCACCCGACCGCGCCCACCGATACCGGGACCATTCCCGGCTACAACCCGCTGCGCAGCCTGATCAGCCTGCTCAACTACCCAGTCCAGTTGGGGGTGGCGCCCTTCGAGTACGGCGCCCCCATCCTGGCCGCGACCTGGACGCTGCTCGGCTACCGGGTCACCCTGGAGTCCGCCATTCGCGGGCTGCTCCGCTACTTCTGGCAGACGGTGCTGGTGCTGCTGCTCTACCTGGCCGCCAGCTTCACCTTTCTCTGCTTCCCCATCGCCTTCTGGCTGTTCACCCGGCTGGCCTTCGTGCTGCCCAGCCTCTACGCCGAGCAGGCCGGGGTGGGCCGGGCGCTGGAACGGTCCTGGGAGCTCACCCGGGGTTCGTTCTGGCGAACGCTGTGGCTGTTCCTGGTGATGGGCGTGATGCTGTACGTGCTGTCCTTCGTCCTGACGCCGGTGTTCGTGGGCACCGCCGCCGTGATCCCCGAGCTCCCGCTCTGGCTGCGGGTCTCGCTGGGGCTGGCCTTCGTCGGGATCTCCTCGGCGATCATCTACCCCCTGTTCGCGATCGGCGTCACGCTGATGTACTTCGACCTCCGGGTGCGCAGGGAGGCCTTCGACCTCGACTTCGCCGCCGGGAGGCTGGCCGCTCGGGCGGCGAGCGGCGGCTGATCCGCCTCGCCGCGGCCGCCTTCGGGGCCTGCGCTGCGCTGGCGGTCGCGCCGGCGCCCTACGCTGCCCCGCCCCCGGCCGCCCATGCCTACGCGGACGCGGTCGGACGCGTCCTCGCCCGAGTGGCGGCCGGCGACGCTTCCGGGGCGGCGGTCGAGATGCGGGCCTCCGGTCTCAACACCGGCGAGCCCGAGATCTACCGCGACCTGACCGAGCGGCCGCCGGACCTGCAGGACGCGGACACGCGGCTGCGCGCGCTGCAGGCGGCGCTGGGCGCACCGGCTGCGGGCGGGGACCCCGCCCATGAGCGCGCCGAGATCCAGCGCATCCTCAGCCTCCCGCGCTACGCCGGCAACCAGCCGTCCCCCTGGGATCGCTTCTGGAACTGGGTCGGCGACCGCATCGCGGAGTTCCTGAACGCGCTGGCGCGCCCGGGCCTGGGCTTCGAGATACCCACCTGGATCTGGCTCGTGGTGGTAGCGGCGGCCCTCGCCCTGGCCGCCGTAGGCGTGCTGCTGATCGGGAGCCTCGCCCGCTCCTCGCGGCGCCGGCCGCGTGCCGCGGGGCTCGGCATCGAGCCCATGCGCAGGGTCCGCGAGCGCTTCCGCGAGGCCGATCGCCTGGCCGCGGATGGGGATTGGGAGGGCGCGGTCCGGGCCCTGGCCGAGGCCGTGGCCACCCGGCTTTCCGGGGAACCCTGGTGGGCGACCAGCCCGCAGACGCTGCGCGAGCTGTTCCGGCAGGCCGGGCGCCTGGACCAGCTGCGCCCGCTGCTGCTGGCCTTCGAGACCGTGGTCTACGGCCGGCGCGGCCTGGACCAGGCCGGCTATCGCGCGGCCGAGGCCGCGGCGGCCCCCATTCGAGCCGAACCCCCGATCGAGGAGCGCGCCGCGTGAGAAGCCGGCAGTGGCTCATCCTCCTGGTGCTGCTGCTGGTGGCCGGTGTGCTGGTCACCGCCCGCGGCCTCCAGGGACAGGACCCGGACTGGCACAGCCCGCGCAGCGACGGCCCCAAGGGCACGTCCGCGCTGCTGCTCTACGCGCAGGCGCTGGGGCGCCCGGTGCAGACCCTCCAGGGCTCGACCTTCGAGCTGCCGCCGGCCGCGACCACGCTGTTCGTCTTCGACCCGTTCGCGGAGTACACGACCGACGAGGCGACGCGGCTCAAGGACTGGGTCTCGACCGGAGGCACCCTCGTCTACGCCGACGACAACCTGGACGCGCGGCTCGCCGAGGCCTTTGACGTCCGCAAGAGCAGCACCATCGCGGTCGCCGCCGGCCGGGCTTCCGCGCCCTACTTCGAGGGCGTGAAGCGGGCGGGGTCCGGCACCGCCGTGAACCCGCTGCGGGCGACGGCCGGCCAGGCGGTGGCCCTGCGCAGCCGGGAGGGGTTGCCGCTGGCGGTGGTAGAGCCGCTGGGCTCGGGCCGGCTGGTCGCGCTCGCCGACCCCCTCCTGCTCTGCAACGGGTCCATCGGCAGCGACGACAACTGGCGGCTGGCGGCCCTGCTGATCGAGATGTCGCCCGCGGTCGCCATCGACGAGTTCCATCACGACTTCGGCAACGTCTCCAGCGCGGGCGATTGGTCGCGGCAGCCGCTGGGCATGGCGCTTCTGCTGGCCTTCGTCGCCGTGTTCGCGGGCGTGGCGCTGCGCAACCGCGCCTTCGGGCCCCGGCTGCGGCCCTACGCGGCCGGCGAGCGCTCGAGCGCCGAGCACGTCACCGCGGTGGGCCGGCTGCTGCGGCGCTTCGGCGGCCGCGGGATGGCGGTCGAGCTGGCGCTGGCCGCGACCCGGCGGGCGCTGATCGAGCGCGCCGGCATCGCGCGCGACGCCGGACCCGAGCGGCTGGTCGAGGTGCTGGGGCGCTCTTCTCCGGAGCTGGCCGCGGAGTGGACCGCGGCCGAGCGGGCGGCGCGGGAGGCCGCGGTGTCCGGCTCCGACTCGGCGCTGGCCGCGGCACTGGCCCGCTTGCACGCCCTCGCCCACCCGCGTCTGGCGCCAACCACGAAAATCCTCCGGTGACCGCTTCCGAGTTCTACGCCAGGTTCCGCGCGGAGGTGGCCAAGGTTCTGGTCGGCCAGGACGAGGCCGTGCGCCTCTGCGGGCTGGCCCTGACGGTGGGCGGCCACGTGCTCCTGGAGGGCGTGCCCGGGGTGGGCAAGACGCTGCTGGCGAAGACCATCGCCACCGCCCTCGACCTCGACTTCCGCCGGGTCCAGTTCACTCCGGACCTGCTGCCCGCGGACATCGTCGGCACCTCGATCTACGACCTCCAGGCGCGCGAGTTCCGGACCCGCCAGGGGCCGGTCTTCACCAACATCCTGCTGGCCGACGAGATCAACCGCGCGCCCGCCAAGGTCCAGTCGGCCCTCCTGGAGGCGATGGAGGAGCGCGGCGTGACCTTGGAAGGGCGGCAGCTGCCGCTGCCCGCCCCCTTCCTGGTCCTGGCGACCCAGAACCCGATCGAGTACGAGGGCACCTACCCCCTGCCGGAGGCGCAGCAGGACCGCTTCTTGTTCAAGGTCACCCTCCCCTACCCCGCGCCCGAGCAGGAGGCGGAGATGCTGCGGCGCTGGGGTTCCGGCCTCGAGCTGCGCGACCCCAAGGCGGCCGGCGTCACGGCCGTGCTGAGCGCCGCCGACCTGGAGGCGGGACGCCGTGAGGCCGTCGCCGTGACCTTCTCGGGCGACCTGATGCACTACGTGGTGCAGCTGGCCACCGCCACCCGCCAGGCGCCCGAGCTGATGCTCGGGGCCAGCCCGCGCGGCGAGGTGCTGCTGATGCAGGCCGCCAAGGCCAGCGCCGCCTTCGACGGCCGCGACTTCGCGACACCGGATGACGTCAAGGCGGTGGCCGCGCCGACCTTCCGGCACCGCCTGCTCCTGCGTCCGGAGGCCGAGGTGGCCGGGCACACCGCCGACACGGTGCTCAGCGGGGTGCTGGCCTCGGTGACGCCGCCACGCTGAGCTTCATCCCCCGCCGGCGGCTGCTGGCCGCGCTGCTGGGTGAGGCCGCCCTGGTGGCGATGGCGCAGGTCTCGCGAACCTTCTGGCTGGTGGCCGCGGCCTACCTGGTCGCGCTGGCCGCGATCCTGGTCCGCGACCTCTGGCTGCTCCCCTCGCCGCGCGCGTTCACCGCGTCCAGGGCCCTGCCCCGGCCGCTCTCGCTGGGCGCCGAGCAGACGGTCGGCCTGGTCGTGCGCTGCCAACGAGCGGCCGGCTTCTTCGCCGAGCTGGCCGACCACGTCCCGGCCGAGCTGCGGCCCTCCGAGCGCGTGCTGGCGGCGCGCTTCGACGCGGACGGTGTGCTCCGGGCCGGCTACCAGGTGCGGCCGCCCCATCGAGGCGCCTTCCAGGTCGGGCCGCTCGACCTCCGCGTATGGAGGCCGGGCGGCTGGTGGATGCGGCAGGTGCGGATCCCCGTCCTGGACGGCGGCCGCGTCTACCCGGACGTTCTGGCCGTGCGCCGCTACCAGCTCACGCTGCGGCGCGGGATGCCCATCCGCCCCGGCCAGCGCCGCGGCCGGCCGCCCGGCGCGGCCACCTCTTTCGCGGGGCTGCGCGAGTACCTGCCCGGCGACGACTACCGGCGCATCAACTGGAAGGCCACGGCCCGCAGCGAGCGGCCCATCGCCAACGAGCTGGAGGCGGAGCGCGGGCAGCAGCTGCTGCTGGTGCTGGAGTGCGGGCGCCTGATGACGGCGCCGGCGGGCGACCTCTCGAAGCTCGACCACGCGGTCAACGCGGCCCTGCTCCTGGCCTGGACGGCGCAGCATCACGGCGACCGGGTCGGGTTGGTCACCTTCACGGACGAGGTGCACGGATACGTGCCGCCGGGGAGCGGCCCCGCCCAGATGACGCGCCTGAACGAGGCCCTGTACGCGGTGCGGCCGGAATACGTGGAGCCTGACTTCGGCGCACCCCTGGCCTTTCTGGCGGGCCGCGTCACGCGTCGCTCCCTGGTCGTGCTCCTGACCGACGTGCTCGACGCCGGCGCCAGCCGCGACCTTCTGACCCAGGCGCTGTGGATGGCGCGCCGGCACCTTGTGCTGGTGGTGGCCATGGCCGACCCGGCCCTGCTGGCGGTGCAGCGAGCGCCGGTCGGGAGCGCGACCGGCGCCTACGAATGGGCGGCCACCGAGGAGCTGCTGGCCTCCCGCCGCGCCACCTTCGACCAGCTGCAGCGTGGCGGGGTGCTCTGCCTCGACGTCGAGGCCGGCCGGCTCAGCCCGGCCCTGGTGGAGCGCTACCTGGAGATCAAGGAGCGGGGGCTGCTGTGACCTCCTGGCGACCTGCGAAGAGCAGGTAGGAGTACAGGACCACCCCCGTGCCCAGGCCGACCCCGGCCTTGACCCAGACGGGCAGGTCGGAGGGCGAGATGTTGCCCTCGATCAGGCCGGCCACGATCAGGAGCGGCCCGAGGCCCAGGACCAGGGTGATCGCCCGCCGGCCGGCGAGCATCAGGGCGTCGGCCCGGCTGTAGGGCGCGGGGGCCACGATCGCCCAGCCCAGCATCAGTCC
>Ga0070707_100006328_pt1 | contig 11008 bp, 11 predicted proteins | sample KBSK5502metaG_FD_65468 | JGI IMG/M metagenome (GOLD analysis project Ga0070707, IMG submission 65468) | Corn, switchgrass and miscanthus rhizosphere microbial communities from Kellogg Biological Station, Michigan, USA - KBS K5-50-2 metaG | ecosystem: Host-associated > Plants > Roots >... | reverse complement strand
GTCTGGGACGAGGACACGAAAGACGCGGTGGTGATCGACGCCAACCTGGAGCCCGACGACATGGTGTCGCTGGTGAAAGAGCGTGGCGTCGACGTACGGGCGATCCTGCTCACGCACACGGACGTGGACCACGTTGCTGGTCTGCCTCGGCTGCTGGGCGACTTCGGCGACGTGCCGGTCGCAGTGCACGACGCCGAGCGCGGTGTGGTGGTCGAGGGCCAATCGCTGCGCGGGAGCAGCTGGGGCTTCGAGATGCCGAAGGTAGGCACGGTGGACCGCCTCGAGGAGGGCGAGACCTACCGCGCGGGGTCGCTCGAGTTCGAAGTCCTGCACACGCCGGGCCACTCGCCGGGTGGGGTGACGCTGAAGATCGCCAACGCGCTCTTCACGGGAGACGCACTGTTCGCCGGCTCCATCGGGCGCAGCGACTTCGACAACTCCGACGGCCGGCTGCTGCTGGACAGCATCAAGGGCAAGCTCCTGGCCGAGGACGACGAGATGCTGGTGTTCCCCGGCCATGCTCAGCCGAGCACGGTCGGCCGGGAGCGCAAGCTGAACCCCTTCCTCACCTGACGTCCAAGCCGCCATGGACGCGGCAAGTGCGGGCACCTGGGGCGCCTAGCCGAAGAAGCGGAAGGTCTCCTCGTCGACCAGCGTCACGGCGTTGCCGTGGAGGTCTTTGAAGTGCCCCATCGGCAGCCCGCCGGGCTCGTCCCCCGGAGGCTCGACCTCCACTCCCTGGGCCCGCAGGTTATCCAGGGTTCGCGCCAGGTCGTCGCAGACGAGCATGTAGTGAGGCGCAAAGCCGAGCTCGGCGCGGAAGCGGTCGGCCAGCTCCCCTTCGCCGTGGACGGTGACCTCGCCGAAGACGATCCGCCAGCCGCCCGACGCCGGTCCCACCGTCACGAAGCGGAAGCCGGCGTCGTCGCGCTGGTCGGCCAAGATGGTCAAGCCGAGCTTGTCCCGGTACCAGTCCGCGGCCAAGCCCGGGTCGGGCACGTAGTAAGCCATCATCATTCCCCGCCCGAGAGTCACGTCCCGGCCGCCTTCCGGGCCCAGGCCACCAGCTGGTACTCGTCGTCGCGCACCGACGGCGGCACCTCGTAGAACCAACCCAGCTCCATGGAGGGGTTGGTGGCGAAGGGGCTCGAACCGGAACGCAGGTACTCGAGGCGGGTCCCGGCGTCGGTGCGGAACCAGATCCGTTCGCCCTGCACGAGCGCGAACATCCGGCCCTCGCGGTAGAGCGCCCAGCCACCGAGGTGCGGCCGATCCTCGACCTCCCCGAGGGGCGTCAGCGTGTCGAGCAGGCGGATGATGAGGCTGGGCACCCGGCGAATCTTAGTGGCCGGTGGCGGCCTGACCGTTGAGCATCCGACGTCCCAGACGGCCGGGCGCCCTGCGGGCGCTGACGACTGCGTCTGGGGCCCCGGCGCGCCTCGTCACCCATCTGGAGATGGGCTCCTCGTTGCGCCACCCCATCCTTGCCGCCGGCCGCCTGGAACGCCGGTCTTCGAGCCTGCGGCCTGCTCAAGATCCGGCCTCCACCGGCCACTTAGAATCGGCGCATGCCCCCCAGCCAGCCGATCAAGGCCGCCCGCGGGGTTCGCGACGTCATGCCCACCGAACGCGCGGCATGGGAGATCGCCGAGACCGCCGCCCGCGAGGTCGCGCGCGCCTACGGCTACCAGGAGATCCAGACGCCCCAGATCGAGCTGGCCGCCCTGATCGAGCGCGGTGTCGGGCAGGACACCGACGCCGGGGGCAAGGAGCTGTATCGACTGGTCAAGCGCGGCAGCGAGGAGCTGGTGCTGCGCCCGGAGGCGACCGCCGGCGTCGTCCGCGCCTATTTCCAGCACGGCCTCAACCAGGGCCCGCAGCCGGCGCGGCTGTTCACGATGGGCGCGATGTTCCGCTACAACGCGCCCCAGCTCGGCCGCTACCGGCAGTTCCACCAGCTGGACGTGGAGGCCATCGGCGACGCCTCGCCCGCCTACGACGTCGAATGCATCGAGATCGCGCTGCGCTGGATGGGCGCCCTGGGGCTGCGCGGTCTTCGCCTGGAGCTCAACAGCATCGGCGACCGGAAGTGCCGGCCGGCCTACATCGACAAGCTGGTCGCGTACTACCGGCCACTGAAGGACAAGCTGCACCCCGACTGCCAGCGCCGCCTGGAGACCAACCCGCTGCGGCTGCTCGACTGCAAGGAGGAGCAGTGCGCGCCCTTCAAGGCCGGCGCGCCCCGCATCACCGACAACCTCTGCGAAGAGTGCGCCGCGGCCTTCGCAGCGGTGAAGGCGATGCTCGACGCGGCGGGCTTCGAGTACGTGCTCAACCCCTACCTGGTGCGCGGGCTCGACTACTACACGCGCACCGTCTTCGAGATCCTCCACGAAGCCCTGGGCGGCGCCCAGAACTCGCTCGGCGGCGGTGGCCGCTATGACGGCCTGGCGGCTGAGATCGGGTATGGCGACACGCCCGCGGTCGGCTTCGCGGCCGGGTTCGAGCGGGTGGTGATGATGATGGCGGAGGAGGGGGAGGAGGTGATCCCGCCGCCGGCCGCACTGGTGCTGGTGGTTCCCGACGGCCCGCTCTTCAAGGAGGCGGCCGAGGTCGGGCGCCTGGCCCGCACCACGGTGCCGACCGCCGTCGACTACTCCACCCGCAGCTTGAAGGCCAAGATGCGCGCGGCCAACCGGCTGGGCCCGCGCTGGGTGGCCATCCTGAACGCGGATGAGGCCGAGCGCCGGGTAGTGCAGCTGAAGGAGATGGCCGGCGGCGAGCAGCGCGAGGTGGGGTGGGACGAGCTGCCCGCTCTCCTTGAAGCCGAGCTCACGGGGTGAGCGGGTTCACCGCCACCCGCTGCGGCGACCTGCGGCCGTCCCACGCGGGGCAGGAGGTCGAGCTCTACGGCTGGGTGGCGCGCCGGCGCGACCAGGGCGGCCTGATCTTCATCGACCTCCGCGACCGCTGGGGCGTGGTCCAGGTGACGATCAACCGCGCCAACACCTCGGCCGAGGTGTACGAGGCGGCGTCAGCGCTGCGCAGCGAGTACGTGGTCCGCGTCAAAGGCCGCGTCGAGAAGCGGCCGCCCGAGAACGTGAACCCCAAGCTGCCCACCGGCCAGGTGGAGGTTTTCGCGACCGATCTCGAGGTGCTCGCCACCTCGAAGACGCCGCCCTTCCCGGTCGAGGGCGAGCAGGAACCGGAGGAGCGCGTGCGCCTCAAGTACCGCTACCTGGACCTTCGCCGCGCGCGCATGCAGCACATCCTCGAGGTGCGGCATCGCGTCAACAAGCTCACGCACGCCTACTGGGACGCGCACGACTTCCTGGAGGTGGAGACGCCGATCCTGACCAAGAGCACGCCGGAAGGCGCGCGCGACTTCCTGGTCCCCTCGCGCCTCTACCCGGGCGAGTTCTACGCCCTGCCCCAGTCGCCGCAGCAGATGAAGCAGCTGCTCATGGTGGCGGGGGTCCAGCGCTACTACCAGATCGCGCGGTGCCTGCGCGATGAGGACCTGCGCGCCGATCGCTCGGCCGAGTTCACCCAGCTGGACGTCGAGATGTCCTTCAACGACGAGGAGGACGTCTTCGACCTCGTGGAGGGCTGGGTCGGCAGGCTCTGGAAGGAGATCCTCGACGTCGACCTGCCGCGCCCCTGGCCGCGCATGGACATGAAGGAGGCGCTGCTCCGGTACGGGAGCGACAAGCCCGACCTCCGCTACGAGCTGGAGATCGCCGACCTCGGCGAAGTCCTCAAGGACACCAAGGCGCAGGTTTTCCGGGGGGCGCTCGATTCCGGCGGGGTGGTGCGGGGGCTGGCGGTCCCGGGCGGTTCCGACCTGACGCGGCGGGAGCTGGACGAGCTGGTCACCCTGGCCCGTGGCGCTGGCGCCCGGGGACTCGCCTGGCTGCCCGGCGGGCCGCTGGACAAGTTCTTGACGCCCGAGGAGATCGCGGGCGCGAAGAGGATGACCGGAGCCGCGGACGGAGACCTGGTGCTGATCGCCGCCGACCGCCGGCGCCGCGCCGAGAAGGTCATGGGGCTGATCCGGATCGAGGTCGCCCGGCGGCGGGGGCTGGTCAGGGAAGGTGAGTGGCGCTTCCTGTGGGTGTTCCCCATGTACCTCTTCGAAGAGGACGACGAGGGCAACCTGACCTACGGCCACCACCCCTTCACGCGGCCGATGGAGGAGGACCTCGCCTTCCTCGACGAGCGACCCTACGACGTGCGGGCGCACGCCTACGACATGGTCTGCAACGGGTACGAGCTGGCCGGGGGCAGCCTGCGGATCTACGACCGCAAGCTGCAGGAGCGCGTGTTCCAGATCCTCGGCCTGGACGACGCCACCATCCAGGGGCGCTTCGGGCACCTGCTGGAGGCCTTCGAGTACGGGGTGCCGCCCCACGGCGGGATCGCGCCGGGACTGGACCGGATCGTCATGATGCTGACCGGCACCGACAACATCCGGGACGTGATCGCGTTCCCCAAGACCCAGTCGATGCAGGACCTGCTCATGGACGCGCCCAGCTCGGTCGACCAGAAGCAGCTCGCTGAGCTGGGGTTGGAAATCAAGCGCCGCGGGTAACATCTCGGGCGTCCGGCCGGGTGGCCACGTGCGCGCTGCCCAACATTCGTCTACTAGGGACCCCGGAGTCCGGCTGGTTCGAGGACCGAAGGCAGGGGACCCACCTGGAAGATCCAGGACAACCCACCGTCACCTGGCCGGATTACTCCTCCCCGCTCCGCGGTGAGGTGCCGAGCGCAGCGAGGCGGAGGGGACGAGGTCCGCCCCTCCCCGCCGTCCCCCACCCGCGCCTGCGGCGCGACCTCCCCACAGGGGAGGTGGTTCTACTTTGACCTAATTAGCGCAAAATAGGGCATCCGCAACCCTTACACCCCCGGCCCGGGCATCTTCCCGCCCTACTTCGCCGGCCGCGAGGGGCCCACCCGCGCGCTGGAGCGCGCCCAGGACGCCATCGAGGCAGAGGGCGCGGCCGCCCCCCTCGTCGTGAGCGGCATGCGGGGGATGGGCAAGACCGTGCTTCTGCTCAGCTTCCGCGACCGCCTCCGGGCCGCCGGCTGGCTGTGTCCCGCTCTGGGCGAGTTCGACGCCGCCCACCGCGGCCTGGCCGGCGTCTGGGCTGACATGGCCGAGGAGCTCGACCGCATCTCCCCGCGCCGGCCGCCCCGCCGGCGCCGGCGCTGGCGGGTGGAGCAGGTCGACGTCAAGACCAGCGCCGGAATCGACCTCGCGGGGCCCCGCGCCAGCGCCGAAGCCGCGGGCAGAGTCCGGGCCGGCGCCCAGGACGACCTCCGGCACCGCCTGCTCGAACTGGCGGGCTGGCTGGGGCCGGCCGGGCTGCGTGCGGCCTTCCTCTTCGATGAGGCCCAGGACGCCTCACTCCAGGACCTGGGCCTGCTGGCCGAAGTTGGCCACGAGGCGGGCAAGGAGCGCTGGCCGCTGATGCTGGTCTTCGCGGGGCTAACGCCGCTGCACGACAAGCTGGTGCGCGCCCGCACCTACGCCAGCCGCTTCACGCCCGTCGAGGTTGACGCCCTCAGCGACGCGGAGGCGCGGGCGGCGCTGGAGGTCCCGGCTTCAGAGGCGGGCGTGGCCTGGGAGCGCAAGGCCATGAGCGCCGCGCTCGACTTCGCGCGCGGCGTGCCCTACCACCTCCAGATGATCGGGCTCCACTCCTGGGAGCGTCACGCGGATTCGCAGATCACCGAGGACGCGGTCGCGGCCGCCGTCACGGGCGCTAGGGCCGACATCGAGAAGGCCATGTACCGCCCGCTCTGGAACAAGGCCAGCGACGCCGAGCAGCGCTACCTGCTGGCGATGGCGCAGGCGGAGCGCTCGCGCAGCGGGATCCCGGTCGCCGAGGTCCTGCGCAAGCTGGGCAAGAGCCACGCCGATGCCTCGACGCTGCGCACGCGCCTGATCCGCAAGGGCCTGATCCATCCGACCCGCCACAGCTATCTCGACTTCAGCTACCCGGGCTTCGACCGCTTCGTGGCCTCCCAGCGCAGCAATCGGTGAGCGGAGTCCCGCCGGCGCTGGTCATAGACGTCCTGATGATCCTGGTGGTCTCCCAGCTGCTCTACGCATTCTTCCCCTATCGGAAGCGGGCATATCTGCCGGTCCTGGTGCTCACGACCATCGGCGTGGTCCTCGGCCAGGTCTGGGACCTGCTGGGCCTGCCCGGGTTTCGCTTCGGCAACGCCAACCTGATCCCGGCGCTGCTCTTCGTACTGGCGCTGCAGCCGCTGGCGCGGCGCCTGCCCATAAGATTTCGCTAGAGATCTGGCCGAAGATCCGTTCGTCCCACCGGTCGGAGCTCTAGTTCCAATTCGCGTTTCGGCGGCGGGCCGGCAGGGGTATTTCACGAGTTGAGCCTTTTCCTCTTCGTACTCGGCGTGTGCGCCGTGCTGGTGGCTCTGGCGCTGTCGCTTGCGCTGCTGCGCCTGGCTCGCACGCTGGCCGCGATGGAGGAACTGCTGCTCTCGGCCAACGAAGAGATGCGTGAGACCCTACCGGACGTGCGCGGAAGCCTGGAGAACGTGAACAACATCACGGCCGGCGTCAACGTGGCGCTGCACACCGCGGGGTCGGGCGCATCGCGCGCGGGGGCCGGCCTGGCTGCCGGCTGGTATGGGTTCAAAGTCGGAATGCGGAGCCTGCTCGGAGGTGGCGTCGATGAGTGAGAGAAACGGTGGCGGCGGCGGATTCGGCTGGGGCTTCTTCGTGGGCGGCGTGCTGGGCCTGGTGGCCGGCGCCTATCTGGCGTCGGGCCCCGGCCGCGAGCAGGTCGACCAGCTGCGGACCCAGACCATCGAGCTGACGGGGCCCAACAGCGCCATCCGCGCTCGCGCCAAGGCCGCCGCGGGCCAGGCCCGCTCGGCCGTGAGCGACCCGGAGCACCCGCTGCGAAGGGCGGTTCAGGACGGGGTGGCGGCAGCCCGCCGGCGCCGAGCCGAGCTGGAGGCCGAGCAGGACGTGACGCCACCGGCGGCCCCGGCGACACCGCCCGCGGAGGGCTGACGTTGCACCACGGGAGCTTCCTGGCAGAGCTGAGGGTGCCGGCTGACGCCGAGTTCATTCCCGCCGCCAAGCGGCTGGGGGCCTCGCTGGGAGCCACCCTCGGCTTCAGCCTGGAGGAGATCGACGAGCTCTCGATCGCGGTCGCGCAGGCGTGCGACAGCACGATCGACGCCTGCGAAGAGATCTGGGGCGAGGAGAGCGGCGCCGCGATGAAGCTGAGCTACGCCAAGACCGACCGCGGGATCGCGGTCGAGGTGGAGGGCGTGGCGCCCAGTACCAAAGCGCTGGCCCCCCGGCATGCCGTGCACCGCGACGAGCAGGTGCGGCTGCTGGCGGACCAAATGATCCGGATGTTCGTGGACGACTTCCGGAGCAACGTCGACGCCCCGCGCGGGCGCGTCCACCTGCGACTCGTCAAGTACTTGATCGGTTAGCGTCCTGAGCAGCTCAACCCCGATTCCGCGCGAGCAGCTTCGCGCTCTCCACCGCCGGTACAAGGAGACATCCGACCCGGCCGAGAAGGAACGCATCCGCGAGGAGCTGGTGCGCGGCTACGACAGCCTGGTGCACTTCCTGGCCCGCAAGTTCATGAACCGCGGCGAGCCGCTGGAGGACATCGTCCAGGTCGGCTACCTCGGCCTGATCAAGGCTATCGAGCGCTTCGACCCCGACCTCGGCAACGAGTTCACGACCTTCGCCACGCCGACCATCGCGGGCGAGATCCGGCGCTACTTCCGGGACAAGGGCTGGGCGATCCGGTTCCCGCGGCGACTCCAGGAGCTGTACCAGCAGGTGGTGCGCATCAACGAGCAGCTCAAGAACGAGCTGGACCGCCAGCCCACGGTGGCGGAGGTGGCGGCCCGCCTGAACGTGGAGCCCGACGAGGTCCTGGAGGCGATGGAGATGGCTCCCGCCATGACCCCGGTCTCCCTCGAGTCGACGCCGGGCGGGGGCGGCGACGCCGACGACGGAGGCCGGGCGCTGGGCGAGTCGCTGGGCGGGGAGGATCCGGGGCTGGACCGGGTCGAGCTGCGCGACCTGCTGGAGCGCGCCATGCAGCACCTGACCCCGCGCGAGCGGGCGATCATGGCCATGCGCTTCTACGACGAGATGTCGCAGTCGGAGATCGCCAAGCGGCTGGGAATCTCCCAAATGCACGTTTCCCGGCTGCAGCGCGCCGCCCTGGAACAGCTGCGCCAGTACCTGCCCGAAACCGCGGGTTGACGTTCGAGGAGCAGCTCGACCCCGACCCGGTGGTCCAGTTCGAGAACTGGTTCGCGGAGGCGCAGCGGGCCGGCGTGCCACAGGCGGAGGCGATGACGCTGGCCACGGCCACGCCGGACGGCCGGCCCTCGGCGCGGATGGTCCTGCTGAAGGGCTGGGGCCCGGAGGGCTTGGTCTGGTTCACCGGGTACCAGAGCCGCAAGGGCGACGAGCTGGCCGCGAACCCCCGCGCCGCGCTGCTGCTGTTCTGGCAGCCGCAGGGCCGCCAGGTGCGCGTCGAGGGCAGCGTCGAGAAGACGTCGGAGGAGGCGTCCCGCCGCTACTTCCAGACCCGGCCGGTGGGCAGCCAGGTGGCCGCCGCGGTGTCCCGCCAGAGCCGGCCGATTGGGTCGCGCGCCGAGCTGGAAGCGGCCTACCACGAGCTGGCGGCAGAGGCCGGCGAGGGGCCTCTGCCGCTGCCCGCGGAGTGGGGCGGCTACGTGCTCAAGCCGGACGCCTTCGAATTCTGGGAGCACCGCGACAACCGCCTGCACGACCGGCTGCGCTACGAACGAGACGGCGCCGGTTGGAGACGCTTCAGGCTGCAGCCCTAACAGAGACGTGCTAATGGCAGACATCCCGGGATATCAGGGGTCGGTGGCCCTGCAGATGCCTGATATCCCGGGACATCATGGCTGCCGGGCCGCTTCCGCCTAAACTGCATAGGCCCCGCATGACCGGGTCTGAACTCCGCCAACGCTTTCTACAACACTTCACCAGCCGGGACCACGTAGAGCTCGCGAGCGCGTCGCTGATCCCCGTCCGCGATCCCACGACGCTCTTCATCTCGGCCGGGATGCATCCGCTCAAGCCCTACTACCAGGGCGTGAGCCGCCCGCCCGCGCCCCGGCTCACGAGCTGCCAGAAATGCTTCCGTACGCCGGACCTGGAGGAGGTGGGGAAGACCGACCGCCACGGCACCTTCTTCGAGATGCTCGGCAACTTCGCGCCGACCGGCGACTACTTCAAGGAGACGGCGATCCCCATCGCCTGGGAGCTCGTGACCGAGGGGCTGAGGATGCCTAAAGACCGCCTCCGGGTGACCATCCATCCGACCGACGACGAGGCCGACGGCCACTGGCGCTCTAAGACCGACGTGCGCCCGGAGTGGATCTATCGCAACCAGGACAACTGGTGGGCGGCCGGCGACACCGGGCCCTGCGGGCCGGACTCCGAGATCTGGTGGGACCGCGGGGTGGAGTTCGGCTGCGGGCAGCCCGACTGCGAGCCTGACCACTGTGAGAGGTTCCTCGAGTTCTGGAACCTGGTCTTCATGGAGTTCGACCGCCAGCCGGACGGCTCGCTGCAGCCGCTGCCCAAGCCCGGCATCGACACCGGCATGGGCCTGGAGCGGATAAGCACCATCCAGCAGGGCGTCGAGACCATCTTCGACATCGACCTCTACCGGCCGCTGATGGACTTCGTGGCCGAGAACTCTGGCCAGCCGGCCGAGCGCTCGAAGCGCGTCATCAGCGACCACCTGCGCGGCATGACCTTCGTGATCGGCGACGGGGTGCTGCCTTCCAACGAGGGCCGCGGATACGTGCTGCGGCGGCTGATCCGGGGCGCCGCGCTGCACGCGCGCAAGATCGGCCTGCGCAAGCCGCTGAGTGCGGGAGTCGACGTGGTGGTCGAGGTCATGAAGGACCGCTATCCGGAGCTCGTGGAGCGGGCGCCGCACGTCAAAGAGGCCGTCGACGGCGAGGCGCAGCGCTTCAACAGGACGCTGGAGCAGGGCCTCGAGCTCTTCGAGCGTGTGGTCGCCAGACATCCGCGGCTGATCCCCGGGGACGAGGCCTTCCGCCTCCACGACACCTACGGGTTTCCGATCGAGCTCACGCGCGACCTGGCCCAGGAGCGAGGGATCGAGGTCGACCAGGAGGGTTTCCAGTCCGAGATGGCCGCGCAGCGCGAGCGCTCGCGCAGCATGACCGGCCAGCGCTGGCCCAACGTCTCCGAGCTTCCCCGCAGCGAGTTCGAGGGATATCGCGGGCTGGCCGTCGAAGGCGCGCGCGTCGTCGGGCTCCGAGTCGCCGGCGAGAAGGTGTCGAGGGCGACCGAGGGCGACCCGGTTGAGGTCTTTCTCGACGCCACGCCCTTCTACGCCGAGTCGGGCGGCCAGATCGGCGACACCGGCGAGCTCATTGCTCCCGGTGGCCGGGTGCGCGTTGAGGACACCCAGAAGCCGGCCGAGGGCGTCGTCGCCCATCTCGGGACAGTGGCCGTGGGCGCGATCGAGGCCGGTGATGCGGTGACGGCCGCCGTCGACTCCCACCGCCGCCGGCGGATCGCGCGCCACCACTCGGCCACGCACCTACTGCACAAGGCGCTCCGGGAGACGCTGGGCGAGCAGGCGATCCAGAAAGGCTCCTGGGTCGGCCCCGACCACACCACCTTCGACTTCGCGTTCAACCGGGCGCTCACCCCGGACGAGCTCGACCGGGTGGCGCGCCGCGTCAGCCAGCAGGTGCGGGCGGCGCTCCCGTTCCACGAGTCCTACCGCAGCTACCAGGAGGCGGTGGAGGCGGGTGCCATGCACCTCTTCGAGGAGAAGTACGGCGACACCGTGCGCGTGGTCTGCTTCGGCGACTGGACCTGCGAGCTGTGCGGCGGCACGCACGTACAGAACAGCGCCGACGTGGGCGCCACGGTGATCCTGTCCGAGTCCTCGGTGGCGGCCGGCGTGCGCCGGATCGA
>Ga0070707_100006323_pt1 | contig 11015 bp, 6 predicted proteins | sample KBSK5502metaG_FD_65468 | JGI IMG/M metagenome (GOLD analysis project Ga0070707, IMG submission 65468) | Corn, switchgrass and miscanthus rhizosphere microbial communities from Kellogg Biological Station, Michigan, USA - KBS K5-50-2 metaG | ecosystem: Host-associated > Plants > Roots >... | reverse complement strand
TCTCTAGCAACAGGAGACCGGTGACCAACACGATTAGCAGAGTGCATGCCGGTTTCTTCATATGTCCCTCCACGTCTAAACAGAGGAATGATTAACCTTCGCTTTGTCATTACTGGCGGCCCAGGAGCCGGCAAGACGACGATACTCGATGCACTGGCCGAACGTGGATATATTTGTGCGGCTGAGTCCGCACGCGCCATTATCAACAGCATGCTATTTCTCCGGAGGAGAGAGAAGAGTACATCCGGTGGCCGTGTTATCCGGACTTAAATATGGACGAATCGCAACTTCTCAAAGAGCAGGTTGAGTACTACCGGGCGCGTGCGTCTGAGTACGATGAGTGGTTTTTTCGAGAGGGCCGCTATGACCGTGGTTCCGAGCACCGTGCCCTATGGTTCGGCGAGGTGGCAATAGTCGAGGCTGCCCTCCGAGATGCGTTCCCACCTGGAAATGTGCTCGAGCTGGCCTGCGGTACTGGTCTGTGGACTCGGCACCTTGCAGAACGTCATTCGCATATCGTCGCGGTTGATGCTTCGCCGGAAGTCATCAAAATCAATCGAGAACGGGTCAAGTCGGACTCGGTCGATTATATTGTCGCCGATCTGTTTTCCGGCCTGCCTTCAGGTCCGTTCGATGCTGTCTTCTTTGGTTTCTGGTTGTCGCACGTCCCACCGAGCGAGTTCGATGCATTCTGGGAGCGAGTCCGTACGATCCTTCGTCCGAATGGCTCGGTTTTTTTTGTCGACAGCTTGCTTGATCAGGAATCCACGGCTCGGGATCACGACCCGCTGGATGAATCGGGGACTATGCGCCGGCGGCTGAATGATGGACGAGAATTCACGGTGGTGAAAGTGTTTTACGAGCCAACGTCATTAGAGCGTCTGCTGTCGGAACGTGGTTGGACGGGATGGGTACGTTCAAGTGGCAGGTTCTTTTTGTACGGGCTCGTCGCACCCAGGGCTGGCTAACACGAGCTTACGATAGGGATTTAATTCACCGTCACGACGACGAAAGTTAAATCATCGTGTTGTTCGGCCGCGCCGATCCATTCACGCAACATACGTCCGTCCGCGATCCCGCCAACGTGACTCCGGCTGCGGGCAGATGGAAGGCCGGTGGCATCACACCCGTCACCGTGTAGCTGCGCCTATCGAGCGTCAGAGGCTTTCCGATAATTCCGGGATCGGCCCCGAGCCGCTGCCAGAGCGAGTTTGAAATCACAACGCCGGTATCGTCATCGAACCACCGGCCGAGAACAGGAGGAACGCCCAGCTCCCGCACAAGGGATAACGTGACCATGACTCCCTGGACATGGTACGGCTCACCGGCGAAAGTCAGGTTCTTTCCGGCGTCGCGAAACCATCCAAATGCGTCGAAGGATCGAGTCCGCTCCTGATATGCACGCGCATCTTCGGATGAAAGGGATGAGTAATGCTCCGGATCGTTGGTGGCGGCCCCGAACACCGCAACATACCGTTCACCGTTGCGGTACGGCAGCGGCTTCAACATCACGCCATTGACGACAGTGTAAATCGCTGTAGCCGATCCGATGCCGGCTGCAAGCGCGGCGGCCGCCAGGAGCAGCACTCCTTTAGCGCTGCGCCAGGACCGCCATGCCTGTGAGACGACCATGCGGCATTATGAGCCGCGGATTACGCAGATTACCAAATTAGTTTTCGCGAATCGGCCGGGCGCGATGCGCCACATCCAATTCGGCGAAACGCCCTCGGGCAAGGAGTCGCCGCACCGAGAGCCGCGCGTTATCCAGGTAAATGTAAACGACCGGAGTGAGGAACAGCGTCACGATCTGAGAGAAGAAAAGCCCGCCAACTACAGATACGCCGAGAGCTCGTCTTGATTCTGCTCCTGCGCCGAAGCCCAGCGCGATTGGGAGCGTACCCATCAATGCGGCCATGGTCGTCATCATGATGGGCCGGAATCGCACGAGGCATCCTTGATAGATTGCTTCTGCCGCCGACTTGTCTTCGGTGCGCTGTGCTTCGAGCGCAAAGTCGATCATCATGATCGCGTTCTTTTTGACAATACCGATGAGCATGATGACGCCGACGAATCCATAAAGGTCCAGATTCATATCCAGGAGCGGCGAAATCCATCCCTTCACCGCAGCCATATGGAACAGATAGAGAGACAAAAGAGCGCCGAAGCCTGCGGAAGGCAGACCCGAAAGGATCGTGATGGGGTGAACGAAGCTCTCGTAGAGAATGCCCAGCACGAGGTAAATCACCAGAATCGACATGAGCACCAGGAAACCCAATCCGGAAAGAGAGGACTGGAAGGCCTGGGCATTACCCTGGAACATCGTGCTGATGGTCGTCGGCAGAGATGTCCGCGCCAGCTCATTGATCTGACTCACCGCGTCTCCGATGGAATAACCCGGCTTGAGGTTGAACGAGATCGTGACGGCCGGGAGTTGTCCGAGATGGTTCACGGACAGGGGGCCCATAGAGTTCGACAGTTTTGCGATGCCGCTGATCGGGACGAGCTGGCCGGTGGACTTGGAACGGATATAGAGCATCGATATCGCGTTCGCATCACGCTGGTATTCCGGCTCGAGTTCCACGATCACGCGATACTGGTTGTTCGGCGCGAGAATCGTCGAGACTTGCCGCAAGCCATACGCGGAGTAAAGAGCATCCTCAATCTGGTTGGCCGTGATGCCGACAGCCGACGCGCTATCGCGTGCGATGAGCACATTGATTTGAGGATTACGGATTTGAAGATCGCTGCTGACGTCCGCCAGTTGCGGCAACGCACGCATTTTCGCCTCAAAATCCACCGCCGAACGAAAGAGATTCTGCGTATCTGGACTTTGCAGGGTGAACTGGAACAGCGCTTTGCTTTGCAGACCGCCGATTCGAATCGGCGGATCGTTACGCATGTACACGGAGATTCCGGGCACTGCTGCAAGTTTTGGCCGGAGCGATTGCATCACCCGCTCGACCTGTGGACGCTGCGAGCGGGGCTTCAGCCGCACGTTTAATTGCCCCTGATTGATGCTTCGCGAGTCGCCGCCAAGTTGCGACATCACGTAGGCAACCGCAGGATCCTGTGCAACGAGTTCGGCCACTTGTTTTTGATGTTCCACCATCGAGTCGTAGGAGATCCCTTCCACCGTTTCAGTGGTGGCGTTGAACTGTTCGATGTCCTCGCTCGGCAAAAAGCCTTTCGGAATGATTTCGTAAAGGTAGATGGTCGCCACCAGCAGGAGGATTGAAGCCATCAGCGTTGCCGCCTGGTGCCGCAGGACTACTTTCAGGCAGCGTTCATAAATGGTGGCCAGTCCATCCCAGACTCTCTCGACGGCGTTGAACATCGCGCCATGCCGTTCGTTGCGGTGAGATCGTATGAAGCGGCTGCAGAGCATCGGCGTCAACGTCAACGATACAAACCCCGACACGAGAATCGCGGAGATGATCGTGACGGCAAATTCATTCAGAAGTCGGCCAAGCACGCCGCCCATGAACAACACCGGAATGAATACGGCCGCGAGGGACAACGTCATGGACAGGATGGTGAAACCAATTTCATTTGCACCAACCATGGCAGCCTGGTAAACCGTTCTTCCGGTTTCGATGTGCCGGACAATGTTTTCGAGCATGACGATGGCATCATCAACGACGAAACCGACAGAAAGCGTCAATGCCATCAAGGAAAGGTTGTCCATCGAATAGCCGCAGAGATACATCACGGCAAAGGTACCCACCAGCGAAAGAGGCAGGGCCAGGCTTGGAATGATTGTCGCGGACAGATTGCGTAGAAAGAGAAAAATGACAAGGATCACGAGAAAGAGAGCCAGCATCAGCGTGAATTTCACGTCATCGACGGAATTCCGAATGGTGAACGAACGATCGTACAGCGTGTACATGGTGATGGCTGGCGGGAGCTGAGCCTGAAGAGCCGGCAGCATCGCTTTCACGCCATCCACGACCTCGACGACATTCGTTCCGGGCTGCTTGTTGATCGCAAGCTGGACGGCACGCACGCCTTTCGGTGTGTTCGCATCGTAATACCAGCTCGCGTTGTACGGATTTTCGACACTGTCGATGACACGACCGAGATCAGTGAGTCTGACGGGCGAGCCGTTGCGATAAGCCACGATCAGCTGAGCATAATCAGCGGCCTTGTAGAGTTGTCCGCTTGCCTGCAGAGTTATGGTGCGCTGAGGTCCCCACAGTACGCCCGCGGGGATATTTACATTCCCGTCGTTGAGCGCGGCATTGACCTCATCGATACCGATCTGCCGCGTGGCAAGTTCATGCGGATCCAGCTGGACGTGTACGGCGTATTTCGCCGATCCCCACACCTGCACCTGAGCGACGCCCCTGACCGTCGACAGACTTTGTGCAATCAAACTCTGGGCGTATTCATCGACTGTCGAGAGCGGCAGCGTGGACGAGGAGAGCGCGAGCTGGAGGACAGGCTGATCAGCCGGATTCACCTTCCTGATTGAAGGCGGCGCGGGCATGTTCTGCGGCAGCAGCCGGCTTGCCTGCGAGATCGCATTCTGAACATCCTGGGCCGCGCCATCCAGATTGCGCTTCAGATTGAATTGCAGCGTGATTCGAGTATTGCCTAGCGTATTTTGCGACACCATCGAATCGAGGCCGGCAATGGTGGAGAACTGTTTCTCGAGAGGCAGAGCGACCGCAGCCCCCATCGTGTCCGGATTTGCGCCAGGAAGACTGGCCTGGACCTGGATGGTCGGATAGTCGACATTCGGCAAGTCACTCACCGGCAGCGCTTCATAACCGACGAAGCCAAAGATCAAAATGCCAACCATAACCAACGTCGTTGCGACGGGCCGGTTGATAAATAATTCGGGAATGCTCATAAAATTGTCCTATGTCTGGTGCGGACACATTCCCCTCCTTGAAAAGGAGGGGTGTCTGTGGCCTTAATGAAAAGTCGCGAAGCCTCCGAAGCGCCGCAGACGGGGTGGCGCGAAGCGCAAGCCCGATAGGGCGCAGCCTCAAGAGAAGTTCGGCGAAACTCTTCAGGCCTTAAGATTTCGCCGATCTGACCACCCCGTCTGCGCGAACTATGGTTGCTACGCGATATTTTCTTGCTCGCGCATCCACCCCTCCTTTTCAAGGAGGGGAATAATGCTTGATTCCAATTCGTTCCCATTATGACCGCCGAGGGCGTCAGCGACTCGCGCCGCCCTCTTCTTCGTCACTGTTTTTGATCTGGACTCTGGACTTGGGAGTTAATCGCGCCTGTCCGTCGACAACGACGAGTTCATCGACCTCGAGGCCTTTGTCGATAGCCGCACTCCCGTCGTGAGTGCGGCTGGAGACGACTGGCCGGAGTTCAACGGAATTGTCGGGCTTCACCACATACACAAACGTCCCATTCTGGCCTTCCGTCAGCGCCTGAGTTGGAACGACCTTCGTATTGGGTTGTTCCGAGAGTCTCAGCATCACACTCACGAACATGCCCGGCAGGAATTGATTATCCGAGTTCTCGAATGAGGCTTTCATGTGAAGAGTTCCGGTGGTCGCATCAATGGCGTTGTCGACGAAAATCACATTGCCCTGCCTTAGATGCGTTGGATCCTGCGCCACCGGGGCTGACACCCGAAGCCCGCCTTCAGCCATGTTCTTTCTGATATCCGGCCAGTATTGCTGTGAAACCGTGAAGTTGATGTAGATCGGATTCGTTTGATTGATGACGACGATCGGCACATCGGCCGTCTTGATGAGATTCCCAGGCTTCAGCATCACCGCGCCTGTACGCCCATCAATTGGAGAGTAGATCGTGCAATAGCTCAACTGCAGCCTCGCACCTCCGAGCGCGTGCCGGTCAACCTCGAGAACAGCCCGGACATTCTCAATCGCCGCGCGATCGGCTTTAACGGATTCCTCCGCTGCACTTGCCTGTGCCCGCGCCTGGTCCGCCTCGGCCGCTGCGATCAAGCCGCGCTGCATCAGCGACGCAAATCTCCTCGACTCGGCCTGGGCATACTCCAATTGGGCCGTGTCGCGAGCAAGGTTGGCCTCCGTCTGTCTCAACTGGGCCTGATCCTTCTCGATGTTGGCCTGCGCTGTGCCGACCTGACCCTGAGGAATCCGGGAATCAAGCGTGAACAGCAATTGACCTTTGCGGACGAAATCGCCTTCTTTGAAATGAACCTCGAGCAACTCGGCCGAAATTTGCGCCTTTACAGCGACCGTCGAAATCGGTTCGACATTGCCCACTGAACTGACTTCAACCGGCATCAGTTTTTGCGAAACCCTGGCGACGACCACTGGTGTGGCCGTGGACACCGGTGGTGGGGCCGTTTGTGCCGTACAACCCCAGACAGATGAAATTAAAAGTAGTGCTATCGGACCACGTGAAAAATTCATAAATCCAACTCAACGCTGAAAATGAAGAACGCCTTACAGGGAACGTTTTAAGTTAAATGGGAAATGGGTCAGATCTGGAAAGGAGGAGCGCGAGACGAGAAAGGCTGGCCGGTCCAGGTGGCGTGATCTTTGGAAGACGCCGGCAATGTGTGGCCCTGCGAACAGGTCGGAACTCCTGCTGTTTCCCGCGGTGATTCAACCACGAACTCCCGCTGGATGATTCTTTTCAGCCCCGGGTGCGTTTCGGGCTTTCCCGCCTTGCCGGAACACGCGGAATGCGGACCTGGGACGGAATGACCGAGCCCGAGCCCGGGAGCTTCCCTGGTTACCCAGTCATTGAACCGTTCGGCCGACGCTGAAGTGATCAGTACGCCGTACAGAACAGCAAAGGCTGTTACCGCGAACTTTCTCATGCACCTGCAGTCTATCCCCTGAATGGCTAAATGGCGAGAACATTCCCCTCTCGCAAGGGGCAGGCAGGAAAAGTGCGCTTTCGGTATAGTAAGCGTCCTGCAAGATGAGATTTGACCGGAAACTGCTTCAGCTTTCTGCGAGCGACCTCGCCAAACACCTGGCATGCCGGCATCTGACGTCGCTGGACTTTCTCGCCGCGCGGGGAGACATCAAACGGCCATACTGGCACGATCCTTCTATTGATGTTCTCGCCGAGCGCGGATTGCGGCATGAGACAGCGTACCTGAATCATTTGCAGGACCGTGGGTTCCAGGTATTGCCCGATCAAAGTGGTCTTGACCACGCGGGCCGCGTCGAAAGAACGCTGAGCGCAATGCGATCCGGCACGGGAGCAATTGTCCAGGCCGACCTGAACAGCGGGCGCTGGCGTGGCCGCGCAGACGTGCTCCTGAAAGTGAATCGGCCGAGCGCACTCGGAGCCTGGTCGTATGAAGTGGTGGACACGAAGCTCGCGCGTGAAACCAGAGGCGGCACGATCCTTCAACTCTGTTTGTATTCCGAATTAATCGCGGATATTCAGGGCTGTCTGCCGGATCACGCGCATGTTGTCACTCCCGGATGCGGTTTCCAACCCCAAACATTTCGTCTTCACGACTTTCTTGCCTATTACCGCTTCGTGAAATCGCGTCTCGAAAATGCTGTTCTCCCGGAGGGGAATCGCAATCTTTATCCGGAACCCGTAGAGCATTGCGAAATCTGTGACTGGTGGCCGCTCTGCAACGATCGCCGCAGAAACGACGACCACCTCTCATTCGTCGCCGGAATCTCGAAGCTGCAAATCGCTGAATTGAGCAAATGGGATGTAACGACTCTCGCAGGTCTCGCGAAATTGCCGCTGCCACTGCAGAAGAAACCGGAACGGGGCGCTCCGGATAGTTACATCAAGGTACGCGAACAAGCACGTCTTCAATTTGAATTTCGGACAACGAACACACCTGTTTACGAGTTACTCGCACAGCAGGACAGCTGTGGCCTGGCGAGGCTTCCCGAACCATCTCCCGGAGACATCTTCCTGGATTTTGAAGCGGACCCATTCGTTGAGGATGGTGGTCTCGAATACCTGCTCGGCTACGTCACACTGAACAGCACAGGAGAACCCGAATACTCGCCGATGTGGGCATTCGATCGCAGCAGTGAACGGCGCGCCTTCGAATCATTTGTTGATCTGGTAATGGAACGCCGCTCGCGGTTCCCGCGCCTTCACATCTATCACTTCTCACATTACGAGCCGAGCGCGCTCAAGCGGCTGATGGGCCGATATGCCACGCGTGAAGATGAAATCGATCGGCTCCTCAGGGCGGGAATTTTCGTCGATCTCTACGGAATTACGAAGCAGTCGCTCCGCGGGAGTGTCGAAACGTACTCGTTGAAAGATCTGGAAGTCTTCTTCGGATTCGTTCGGAAAACAGATTTACGCGATGCACGAACCGGTCTTCGCAATCTGGAATGCGCTCTCGAACTGAACGAAGTGGATGCGATTTCGCCGGACATCCTCGCAACCGTCGAGGCGTACAACCGCGAAGACTGCGTTTCGACTTTATACCTTCGAAACTGGCTTGAAGGAATCCGGCACGACCGGATTGCGCAGGGTCAGGAGATCCCGCGTCCGCCGGAGCAAGCGGAGAGCGCCACCGAGGCCGAACAGGAACGTCGCAAGCGAGCGCTTGCGCTCATGGCGCGCCTGCTCGTTCACGTCCCGGAAGAACCGGGCGAACGCACTCCCGAACAACAGGCTCTGTGGCTCCTGGCCCACCTTCTGGAGTGGCATCGCCGTGAGGAAAAAGCGCCATGGTGGGAGTACTTCCGGCTTAAAGCTCTCACCGACGACGAACGGCTCGATGAGCACTACGCGGTTTCCGGTCTCGAGTTCGTGAAGCGCGTTGGAGGGACGTCCACGTGTCCGATCGATCGTTACCGCTTTCCTGTCCAGAACATGCAAATTCGGCAGGACGATAGTGTCGAGACGTCGGACGACAAGTTCGGAAAGGTGGTTCAGATCGATTCCGCCGAACGCTCTATGGATGTGAAGAAGACCGGCGCGATGGCGGAAGTGCATCCGAAGTCGTTGTTCGCTCACACCGTGATTACCGCACACGAACAGGCGGAGTCTCTCTTCCGGCTGGGTACCTGGGTGGCCGATCATGGCATCGATGAAACGGGCCGATATCGTGCCGCACGGGACCTGCTGCTTGGTAAGCCGCCACGACTCCGGCCGGGTTCTCCTTCTGAACTGTACAATCCGCTGCAACTCGAGGACGGCGTCCTGCCGATACAAGGACCGCCCGGCGCCGGCAAAACCTACACCGCTGCCAGGATGATTTGCGAATTGCTCCGAGCCGGGAAAACGGTCGGCGTCACGGCAATAAGTCACAAAGTGATCCGCAAACTATTGGAAGAGGTGCTCGCGGCGGCCAAAGAGAAGAACGTCAACGTCCGGTGCGCCGAAAGGCTGAACGAGAAATCGAAAATACCAAACCCGTCGATTCCGGAGATCACCAGCAACAAACGTATGTTGGCTGTCCTTGAAGACGGCGAGACTCAGCTTGTTGGTGGCACAGCGTGGCTGTGGGCTCGCGAAGAGTTCGCCGGATCCGTGGACTTTCTGTTTGTGGACGAGGCCGGTCAGATGTCGCTGGCGGATGTGCTCGCGGTTTCGCAGGCTGCGAACAACCTCGTGATGCTTGGGGACCCTCAGCAACTGGAACAACCGGTCCAGGGCACGCATCCGCCGGGCGTCGCGGTTTCCGCGCTCCAGCATGTTCTCGGTACCGACGAAACCATGCCTGCGGAGAAAGGTCTTTTCCTGAGCGAGACGTGGCGTCTCGCGCCTTCTATTTGTGATTTCACCTCCGAATTGTTTTACGAGAACCGCCTGAAGCCGCATGAAGGACTCGAACGCCAAAAGCTCACCGGCCCAACCCGCTTTGCCGGCACAGGACTGTGGTACGTGCCGGCAATGCACGAGGCCAACCAAACCAGTTCGGATGAGGAATGTGGTGTTGTTGCCGCAATCGTGTGTGATCTTCTGCAGCCCGGAGTCTCCTGGATCGATGCGAAGGGCAACCCCCGCCCGATGACCACGCACGACATTCTCGTCGTCTCGCCCTACAACGCCCAGGTATTCAACCTTGCCGAGCGACTCCCAGAATTGAAAATCGGCACAGTCGACAAGTTCCAGGGCCAGGAAGCCCCCGTCGTGATTTACTCCATGGCAACATCGTCACCCGAAGAAGCCCCCCGCGGCATGGAGTTCCTTTACAGCGCCAACCGCTTCAATGTCGCCACTTCCCGCGCCCGCTGCGCCTGCATTCTGGTCGCAAACCCCCGCGTGTTCGAACCGGAGTGCCAGACTCCCCACCGAATGAAACTCGCCAACGTGCTCTGCCGCTACCGGGAGATGGCGCAAATCGTCGCCGAAATCCAGAAGACAGCAACAATCGCAGGTCGAAGCTAATTACGCTGAGTATGCTGTCATCCAGCTTCCGATTTGCCGCTACAATTAATTATGTTGTGAACGAGAATTAGCGGCAATGAGATGGCGCGACGTCAGCTGTCTTGATCACACGTTCGCATCTGGAAGACAATCGCCGCGTGAAATTCGAGATTGTCGGTGCGATTGAGCATGTTGAAACCATCGCATCAGGGCCGGGCGTTAAACTTCAGTCTTTTCTTCGCAAGGTTCACGGTCGCGGACGCTGGCGGAAACTCAAAGGCGTCGCTACGGTGCGTCTTCGCAACGGTAGCTTGCGCCGGGTCGAGTTGCATTGGTACGAAGCGCACGGCGTTCCTGGATAAAGAATGAAACGATCCACGAAACAATTTGCGCTCTGCATCGAAAACACTGGGAATGAGGCGTCACTGATTTTGGGTAAGGTCTATCGCGTGGTGCCGGATGCGCGAGCGGCCAAGGACAATCTTGTGCGGATCATTGACGAAAGCGGAGAAGACTACCTTTTTGACAAGGAGCAGTTCGTTTTAGTCGACTTCCCACCAGCCGTGAGAAAGAAAATTCTCGCCGTTCAAAACGCCAGCTAACGAATTAAGGATTCTTGCTGCGCGCGGTTTCAGCAGCTGCAACAGCACGCGCGGTTTCAGCAGCTGCAACAGCACGCGCGGTTTCAGCAGCTGCAACAGCACGCGCGGTTTCAGCAGCTGCAACAGCACGCGCGGTTT
>Ga0070707_100006318_pt1 | contig 11020 bp, 12 predicted proteins | sample KBSK5502metaG_FD_65468 | JGI IMG/M metagenome (GOLD analysis project Ga0070707, IMG submission 65468) | Corn, switchgrass and miscanthus rhizosphere microbial communities from Kellogg Biological Station, Michigan, USA - KBS K5-50-2 metaG | ecosystem: Host-associated > Plants > Roots >... | reverse complement strand
TCGTTACCTCCGAGTTGATCTCTAACATATTGTAAATCTTTCTGAGTATCATTATAGTAAAAAAGATGATGATTTTTGAATAGATTATGAGCCGTCCATATATGTGAAAGCGCGTCAAATAACTGTTGTTTCCGTACGGCTTGTAATGCATTAGCTTGATATTGACTTTTCATGATGGCCCTGCCTATCTGTCCATTGGTAACTCCCTTACTTACATCGTGTAATTGCTCTTGATATTCGCCGCTTTCAAAGCTGCTCTTTATCTTCAAGCTCTCGTAATATGCTTCCAAGGCCTTATTGAAATCCAATGTCTTAAAATGAACATTTCCAATTTGGTGGAGTATTGTAGCTCTTGATAAATTATCTTGTACTTCACGTGCAATTCTCATACTTTCATAATAAACAAATAATGCTTTTTCAAATTCGTTTTCATACAAGTGGATACCTCCCATTTCGAATAATATAAGGCATTTACGCATCTGATCTCTATTCGCTTCAAGATTAAGAAGAAGATTCTGATATATCGTTAATGCTTCATCATATTTCTCCCGATCGTGATATATGTGAGCCAATTGAGTTAGTACAATAGCCTGACCTAGCTGATCTTGATGTGACTGCCCATAGTGGTGTGATCTTATGTACCATTTTAAGGCATTCGCGATTTCTCCTTTTACATAAAGAGTATATGCCATATAGAATTCTGTCGCCCCTATGTTTAAATTCCAGATGAGGCCTTGTTTAAACAACAGACTATCATTATACAACTCTGAAACCTCTACGTAATCCTCAGACAATCCCAATTCTTTTTCATATTTTTCGTCTAGTAATTCTTGCCTTCCTATTCTAAGCTCCCGCTGTTTCGCAATCGAATAGCTTTCTTCATAGAGCCTTAACGCTTCATTCGGGTTTCCCTTATATTGATTGATAAGCCCGAGGTAGAATTTAACTTTGGGAAGGAAGTTAACGTCCGCTACGCTGGCAAAGTATTGTTCGAGATCCAAATACTTTTCATAAGCCTCATCGTACCTGTTCCACATCATCAAAACGCTAGCCAGCCCAAAAATGCACTTATTCTGCATTTGTTGTATGATTTGTATGTCTAACCAGATATGATAGAAATTCGTTTATAACAGCTGGATAGAGTACTTCAGCAGATGGCCTACCTATGACATTCCTATAGTCCAATCCGTCTGGCGCAGCTAACTCTTTTACCCGATCCATGACATATTTCCAAAGCCCTTCAGCACCAACTTTTTGGGCAACGCTGTCTAGCTCTATGCGATAACGCCGCAAGTATGGATCGTTAGTCCTTATACTTGGCGTGTACTCCTCTTCAACATCTGGTATTGTTATCTCGTAGCCATTTTGTTGAAGCCATGAAATAGTGCCCTTGTTAATGCCGATTATCGGTGTCTTCGATTTTGTAGCTTTAGGAATCTCATTGCCAACTGCATCAAAGTCAACTAGAATCCCAATAAATGACCAGTATTCTTTGACGGCTTCTATCAGCTCTTTACCATCTTCTGTAAAACGCCCTTGCGTATGTACTAGTGCCACGCCGTACTTGTCAGCGAATTCATAGAATAGATCAGCTATGCCTTCCTTTTCGATTACGATTACAGCAACTCCATTTCGCGCAAGCTCTTGGAAGTTGTCAATGTTGACAGGGTAATGATTACCCATATAGTACATGGTAGCCCTTGAACTTGCAATAATTCCAAGGTCTTCTCTAGTTAGTCTGAATAACTCTTTACAGCGTATCTTAATGAGACCCGCAATATACACTGCAGTTGTACTCCAATTCTTCTTTGGTTGGAATCCATCAGCTACCATTATAGGCCGTATACGATACCACACACCACGCTGTGTGATTCTATCTTTAGTTTTTAAAGATGGATTTGCCCGAATTTCTTGAAATCTTTTTCTTAGGAAAACATCTAAGTAATCTTGTGCGCTTTTCTCCCGTGAATTGTAGTACTGTATCGTAGCTCTATGACCCTTACCGTGGTATGATGGTATTTTGTAGGCTAAAGTTGAAAGTGCTATTGCAATATCATGTTGATATGGTTTCACATCAATCTTGGTTTTACCAGCTGATCCAAGCCAATCAGGACACGGTGTTTTAAGATTGAGAAATACTACAGATGGTGCTCTCCTTTTGGTTATACTCTCAGTTGTGTTGAATCCACATTCAGATAAAAGCTGATGAACAGACCATGCATTCATACGCTGGCCTTTACGTTCCCAGTTATAATTTCCACCGTAGAAGTAGCCTTCTCCGCCGTCTATAGCAGGAGTTGAATTAACATTTCCGACGATTTCAACCTCTCCTGCACTTTCAACACCTTTGTCTTCCCTTGGAGCCACTACAGCTTCAATTGTATAATTGAATTCTTGTCCAGTGTCTTCGTTCTTGTGATGTCCTGTGAGAATCTTAACTTGTGTTCGTGTTTTGTTGATATGATAATTTTCCGCTAGATTTTCGATTAATTCAGCTTGCCGATCTTCCTTCTTATACGGAAGTTTATACTTTGATTCAGCTGACATCTTGTGTAAATCTTCCCACAATTCGTTAATGAGTTGTGGATTGTCTGCTGCTTCCTTTACTGTTATCTCTTTGAATTTCTTCCTAAGACATTGGGACTCTCTCCACGTTTCGAATATTTCCGCAACTGGAATCGATGTATCGGCCTGGTTCTGAATATAGCTTTTGAATTCTCCACATTTGAAGTTCCAAGCACTTTCTTTCATTTTATTCAACACATCGATGCTTCGGCGGTATTTCCGCAGTAAAACTAAAGTCTGTCTTTGGTTTTCCAATTTTGTAACATCTGTAATACTTTTCAAGCTGATCTGCTAACTCATTGTTGAACCATTTCGGAAGTAATATCGGCACTTCTACTTCTGTGTAGGTGTCGCTATATAACGGTCCGTCTTCGAACTCGATCTTAATTGGTTCACTAGAACCTTTATGCACTGTTATGAATATCCTAGTCTCTTTACCATTGCATTTAACAATCACTGGTTCTTTCCATTGTTCATCGATAAACGAATTGTCTTCGTTCAACCCTTCAGTCCATGCGGCGTAGCCCATCCCTAGACCTCTCTTTAAAAAGTCACCAAGAGATCCACTTGTTTCTCTATGCTGATATCGTTTTGTGCTGTACCATATATCAAAATTAAATATCTGATCCAGATCCTCAAATATCGAAATGTTATCGACGTTCGAGTTCCGAACTGTTATACGCAGCATATGTTTCTCGTCTTCTGGTTTCCAATCTACCTTTACAGTTATGGCAATCTTTCTATCTTCCTTAGGGCTATCAGCATAGTAATCATTTAGAAAATCCCATGCATTATCCATTAGCTCTTTGAGTGCGAACCTATGCCAATCACCTCTTGGATATGTTTCTGATTCGATATCCCTGACATTGATGTAAGACATGAACTTTTTCGTTGATGTAGCTACTGGACCTTTTCTTCTCTTTGTCATAGTAGTTTTAGCCACTGCCTGGAAACTACAGATAGAATTAAATTCCTGAGATTCGCATAATAATTCAACCATTGGAATCACCAGTTCCATTTGGTTCTGTTGTTGCAGTCTGATTATCAGTACCACCTGTTGGACCAGACTGTAACAATTTTTTCAGTTCCATAATCCCTCCGTTATTTTTGATCTGCTGTTTCGCCTGTATGAGTGCGAGATTATTATTTACCCTGTTATTTCTCACATGACAGTCGCACAAACAACGAACCCTTATACCTAGACCACTATAGCCCCCAGTACATTCTCCACAAGAAGCAAGACAACAGGTTACCACTATTTGATTCTTATACATTTTTGGGTCTCTCCCCAACCGCGTGCGTCTTGATTGCGTCTTGTATTAATCGTGAAATGAATTTGGAACGGGCAATATCTCCCCTTAGTTGATCAATCTTTTCACGCAATTCGCTTGAGATGCTGAAGGTAATTATCTCTGTCATAATAACAAGATTAATAAATAAGTTTATTATTAATGTTAACTTTGTAGGAGATTCTAACAGTTAATGCTCAAAAATGATTCGCGGAGACGTTTAATAGAACATGGTTGGTTAGAGATCGCTAAAAGGCATTCGAACCCCTCCCTAGCACTTAACCGGCTTAAAAACCAGGCAGTTGAAGCAATTAATGATCTAGCCTTGCTGGCAGAAAAGTTACCCGATGAGGTCAAAAGAGAAATCTTCACTTATGGGAATGTACAAAAGTTGGTAAACTCCGTACTGGACGTGAATCCTGACGCTGATCCAGCTGATCACGCACGAAGCGTACATCTGGCGTCGAATATAGTAAGAATAGGAATCGGGACATGTTTAAGGTGGTACGTAACAGCAATAGAAAAAGACGCGGTTTTGAATGAGCCTATAAGAAGCCACTTACACAAATCAGCAGACATTTGCGATCAAATTGCATTTAAAATAAGATTACCTCAGATTCATCTGATAGAAGAAAAAGAAAATCTAGCTTATCTGTTTAATGTGACCAAAATTAAGGACATATACCAGACAAGGGTATCAGACATTCAAGGTGAAGACACTCAGAGGTTTATTGAGTTCTGCATGGAGGAATTTAATTGTGAATTTGATATAGTTCAACAGATTATTCAGACATCAGATAATGAGATAAAATTTGAATTCATTGATTCTCCGGGAGAATGCATCAGAGGAGAATTGGTTAGGAGTGACCATAATTACGCACTTAAAAGAATGGTCGACGGAGAACTGATACTAAAACGAACTCTCATTGCTCAAAGAGAACACTACAATTACTATGTGTACAGAGAGAAGAGGAAGACATAGTAAAGAATGTCTTCATACTGTCAAGGGTTTGTAACTAGATGGACAATTATTTAATGATCACATCTGGATAATCTATGATTTGTTTAGCGAATAATTTTCTCATAATCTTTATTGTTTATTCTTGCTGTGTCTTTAATATGCCGCTATCAAACAACGTCTTGGAGAATTCATTGACTCTGTTCTGATCTTTTATATTCGCAACGGCGGTGAGTAATGTTTGCATCTGTGATTGTATTGTATTGAATTGTTCGCTCATTGTTTTTAACTGATCTTCCTTAGCTTTTTGTGATTCTAATGCTTCCTGGTAGCCTTCAAAACTCATTATCATTTTACATTTGGAACAGAACTTAGCATCTTGAGTATTACCTTCATTACAGTTAGGACAAATCTTTGGGTTCAACCTATCAATTGGAATACTGTCTTTAGAAACTATGCCATATGCTTCAAGTAAAGATTCAGAAGATTCATCCCCAAATGTATTTCTGTGCCATATTACTATTCATAGACCAACCTGCATGTTGATTTAACGTATTGGATTTTAGCTTTAGGCTTTTTTCAGTTAAAGCACTATGGCGGCGTATGTAAGGATTGAATGGTTTGCCCATAAGGATCTTTATCTTTTCTTTATCTTCGTTTGAGATAGATTTGTCTTTTAATAGCTTTGGAAAGAACTCTTCATTGAAGTATTTGTAAATTCCATATAGACCTTTAGTGCCAAGTTGCTTGCCCATAGAGTTCTTACCTAAAGCTACAAAAAGAGGAGAGTTTGAATTATTACGACTAGGATGATTCGACAGCCAATCTTTTATGTAAGGTATTGACTGGATTAACGGTATGTGCCTCGTACCTGTCTTGCCATTAACCAGGACTTCTGCGTATTGCTTGTTACCAGCTGTTTTGAACAAGATATCTTTTATTTTCAGACTCAATATCTCATGCGGACGTGCTGAAAGATCTCTTGCCATTGTATGATAACACCTATCACGTTTGTTCGTAACCCACTTTAGGAATACTAGATCGTCTTCCTGCGACCATAAATCGGAAGGTTTGTAGCAACTTATCTCTTTTCTTTTTAGCTGTTTTATACCTATGATACAATCAGGCTTTCTCTCCAATGCTGATAACTCGTTCCTTTTTTTTGGCTCATGAATATCAGGATAATGCAACCATTTGAAAAACCGAGATAGTATTACCAACTTTGTATTGTAACTACCTATCCACTTGTGTAATGGGTCTTTATCTTCTGGTTTGCGACATTTATCAAGATAGTAAAGGATATCTTCTTGTGTCATATCAATAAACGTCTTTGCAATTCCAACTGCTTTTGATAACTCTGACAAAAACTGGAGAATGTTCCTTTTGTAACTGAGTGCTGGGTTAATCTCTCTTTTCATTGCTATAATATATTCACATATTGACAATGCATTTTCTTTGGATAGTCTCTCCCTGTCTCTCAGGACGAGTTCGCAGAACTTATTAGTAGTAGAAAATCCTTCAGTCGCCAGATTAATCTTTCGTTCTACTAGTTCTTGTAGTAATAAATCATCGTTGCTATTATTATTAGTCCTACAAGATGATAATATTTCAGCTATCGATTTGTTTGAACGCCTTGCCATATAGTAATATCAATTACTTCAATAGATTAATAATACTTTGTATGAGACACCATTATGATTATCTGATACTTTATCAACTACGAAAATCGATTTAAAGTTCTCTCATGCTTGGATAAAGCTACGCTACAATCAGCATCTACCTTCGAAGTTGAATTGGTAGGCTCCCGGGGCTTATACATCTCTCACATACCAGATCTTTTGGAATCATCACCTACGACTTCTACTGGTCTATTAACTACGGTGAATCCCAATATTTCGATATATCATTTTATAGATTGATCCAGATCAGATACGCTAAATGCAATACGATTTATTATTGGGTTGTTCCTTTTACTTCGTTTCCTCGTTTTACACATTCCTTTAAAGATTTCAAATTGTAGGACATTTATAATAATGACACTACTTATATTGTAATGCGAGATATAACACGTCTGAAGGTAGTTGCCTACGTCTACAAAAGATAAGACACTCATAAGGAGCATACGTATAACAAAAGGACTTGATGATCTATTACTGAAAGACGCCAAAGCTAAAAGGATTAGTGCTAATGCTCTGATTGGCAGCATAATGACAAAGTATGCTGAAATGGATAGATACAATGAGAGGTATGATACGATCACTTTAAAACAAGAGAGCTTTAGATCTATTCTTCAGGTAGTTGAGGACGACAAGCTTGCTCAAGTTGCCAAAGAAATAGGATCTTTAATACCTAAACAATTCCTGTTGTTTTGGTTTAAGAGGTCCGATCTTGAAACATATCTTAGATATCTTTCTTTAGTATGCAGGTACAATGGATTTGGTGAATATGAAGTTGATATTGATGATGATAGAACTAATTACACAATCACTCTAATCCATAATATGGGAGAAAAATGGTCAAACTTCCTCAAGGACTGGTTACAACAAGGAATGAAAACTACAACTGGGATCATAGCAAAGATTGATATCAGCAAAAACACAGTGGTTGCAAGATTCCATGTGTCCTAATAACGATAGAAAAACAGACACTTTGTGGAACTCAGAACAACGGTCGTGGTAATAATAACAACATGGTAGATAAATCTACTTTCTCTAATGTATGAATAAGTGCTTTAAAAAGTCTGGTTTGTTGTTGATGTTGTAGTTGATTCTCGATCAATACTTTCTTCTTCAGATCCTGGGTGTCTAATGAAGAGTTAGTAGTGAGAGAATTAGATAGTTAATGTTAAGGTACAAGGAATTTGATTATTATTGAACTCTTGCTAAAATCAAGCCTCGAGTTTATCCCAAGCTCAGATTTTATTCCTTAAGACAACATGTCTGAGAGTTTGACCACTTCTCTCCTAATACATGGTGCATAATAATTGTATAATTTCTTCGGTCTGTTTCAAGGTCATATTTAGCAAATCCAGTATATTTGTAGAGTAACGAAAGTCACTCAAGAAATGCATCAATCTCTATTTGTTTAAATCAGAACATCAGGAACTCTTTGATGGCTGTTGCTCTCCCAAAGCAGCCCATAAATAGAAATTTTATGTGTATGCAACAATAGCGACATCATAATTTTTTAACACGCTGTTCTTAAATTCGGTTCCTATTTCATTTTCATCAAGCAATATTTCATTTCTGGTAACCCTTATTGGATAGCTGTTATAATACATCATTGCTGTGATGAATAGCTCTGTATTTTCTATTGTGATTTCAAATGTTATGTTCCTTTGAGGGTTCTGGATAGTCAAGTATTTTTGAGGGCTGTAATTTATGTTCCAACCAATACTATTTTCCGATACCCAACTATTTTCTATTACTGTTGCAATCATATTGTTTATTTTGTCGAAAAAATTGATGTCAAGAAGGAAATACTTCCCATTGTCTCTAGTTATTGTTATAAGGTCAAAATCATCGACTACTAATATTCGGTGAGTGTTAATAAACTTGGATTTTCCTACATTTATGACCAACTCTTGCGATTCTACAAAAAATGCATCTTTTGGTTGTAATTTATTATGAGGATCTTTTTTCGCATCACGTAAATATGATTCTGAGAGATCCCCACTATCATATTCGTCATAGTGTGGGGGACAAAGAGATATCATATTCTCAGGAAGAAATGCTTGAATCCGATTATACGGAACAATATGAGCATACTTTAGTAAAGGAGAACCACACAGAGCACACCCAAAAAAACATTCTTTTCTAAGCTGTCTTTGGATTTGTAGAGGAACATTTCTCCCCAAGTCAACTGACATATACAAAAATGGCTAGCCATATTCGAATATATAATCTTGTCATTTCAACTCCCAAAAACATCCAAATTGAGCACATGTTGTCTTGGCAGTCAATAATGCAAGTGTTTTGAAATACGACCATAATATTCCTACTAGCCCCGCTTATGCTAATGACCGAAGGATGATAATGTGGCTTTTACAGTTTCTAGGTCCTCACAACCTATCAAATCACAAATCATAATCTGTTTTCTGAATGATTCAATATCTTCTTGTAGACAAGTCAAAAAAGGATGAGGGCCGTTAGCTCCGATGATCTTCCCATCCCTGGTTACGCCGTTTCTATGTAGCGATAATAATGCTTGCCCCGATTGATGTCCTCTTACATCTTTTCCGCATACAACCAGATAAAGCAACGCTGATTGTTTTAATGTAAATCGGACCAGTGTATCTAGTCCCTTATTTTCTGAGAGTAATCTTCCAACAATTAAAATTCTGCTCATTATATCATCTGTTTTAGCAATAGCCTGAAGTAGAGCCATACTAGATAGTGTACAGATAGCCACACTCTTTCCTTCTCCTATATAATATTCATGCTTGATTGGGATAAGAACTTCGCATAACCTTCCAGCAACATTCTCTAACTTATTTTTGAGCGTAGTATTAGCCATTTTGGTACATCAAGATAGATGTTTTTCGGATCTATAAAACTTCTGTCTCCCTGCTGCCATTATTTTATCATTCCTTCGCTACGCAAGTCTTTAAGTATTTTCATTAATGTATCATAGTCTACATCTACTTCATTCAGAATAACAGAATGTTCCACTTTTCCAGTTTTTCTAATAAATTTTTCAACGGTTCTCTTTTTCTTTTGATATTGTCTTGTCTGCATCTTCTTCTCCTTACTAATATCAGCAAGTCTCAAATATAGTCCTCTACTTTTGGGTCAGGAGCTGCCTTCATCATTGGCTCATCCCAGCAGACACAATAGCAGTTTTCTAATCTTAAATTTGTACAAAGTCAGCAAAAATGGCAGTCCGAATTTGCCAGCAGGCAGTATCTGTAAGGAAGCAAATTTTTATGGCAACTCCTTAAAGGACGCCTTAGGTCCTGATGGCTACAATACACTAATCTAGTAAATTTAGTGACACTATATAAAAGCCTAAATAAGTAAAGTGACAATAACTATCAACGGAGTACATTACTTCCATTCCCACATTACGAAATATTCAGTATCAGGGGAATTAAGTCATATACTTAAAATAAAATTGACCCTCTCTGCAAGAATGGATATGACACTTAATTTGGAACAAATATTGAGAACAGTAGAATTATTACTACATAATCAATACAATTGGTAAGGTTATTTGAATTATCACGGTAACTTAATTTTGATTTATTCTTACTTATGTCTGCTAAATAATAGTATGTATCCTTTACGACCTCTGGCCGCAGGCTCATGTACAGATCTTTTGTTTGGTATAGTCATAAAGGACGATTCGAAAAGCGCATTAAAATGTTGTAAAATGATGTAAATTCTTATATTGATAATTGTGCAATCACTACCCAGTTTTAGGTAAATCAAGTGGGTACCCTTACAGCGGCAATGGAGGCAATCAGAGCTGCGTCTTCTAAATCGTGGCGAATCATAGCAAGTCGCAGATCAGGCGAAACAAAGGATGATTGGCTAGCGCATTTCTCTATCGGTATAGAAGCCGATGCTATCAAGGCAGGTGAGAATATTCGTGTTATAAGAAATTCTGAATTGACTGACTTAACTGCAGATGAAACCAGAAGAATCAGCTACATTGTGATGGTGGTAGATCAGTATAATAGCGCGTTGCGAATTTAGGTCCCAATTTGTCCCAGATCAGATCAATAGTAACCTCTATTTGATGCAGAAAGTATAATGTCGATAAGGTGGACGAGATGACAATTAATTTAGAAGAAATAATACGAAAGGTAGAATCGCTGCTACTTAATCAATCTCCTGCTCATGATTTCGAGCATGTACAAAGAGTATATAGAAATGCTGAGATGATAAGTAAGAAAGAAGAAGGCGCTGATTTGGATATCGTTCTTCCTGCTGCTCTACTACACGATTTGGTAGTCTATCCAAAGGGAAGCAGAAAGACTAAACATTCAGCAGATGAAAGCGCTGACATTGCCAAGAAAATATTATCTGAATACAAGTATTATCCAACAGAAAAAATAGAAAAGGTTGTTTATGCTATTCGTACACATAGTTATTCAAAGAAATTAATTCCATCTACTTTGGAGGGCAAAATTTTGCAGGATGCTGACAGGTTAGATGCAATAGGTGCAATAGGAATAGCTAGAACTTTTAGTGTTGGAGGTAGCGAA
>Ga0070707_100006317_pt1 | contig 11021 bp, 9 predicted proteins | sample KBSK5502metaG_FD_65468 | JGI IMG/M metagenome (GOLD analysis project Ga0070707, IMG submission 65468) | Corn, switchgrass and miscanthus rhizosphere microbial communities from Kellogg Biological Station, Michigan, USA - KBS K5-50-2 metaG | ecosystem: Host-associated > Plants > Roots >... | reverse complement strand
GGAGCCGGTCGTGGTCGCCAACGACTTCGACGGCTACTAGGTGAGAAGGCTCGAGCATCGCGCTTGACCCGCGGCACCGCGAATCGTGGCTCGCCAGGCGTACGCGCGCTGAGCGAATGCATGCGCAAGGGCACGCCTGATCTGAACGTCGACCGCCAGCGTTTCCAAGAACCGGTCCAGACGAGAAAACGTGGCAACGATCACAATGGCTGCAATGGCTGCACTCGGCGTTCGTTCGGGTTCGCTCCCGTTCGCTCGCTCCCCTCGAAGTCGCTGCAAACGAGAGGTTTCAGCGAACCCGAGCAAACAGACGCGAACGCCCGCCAGCCTTTGCCATGCAGAAGGTCGAGGGTTCGAGTCCCTTCATCCGCTCCTAAAACCCCCGTAAAACGGGGGTTTTTGTTTGGGGACCAGGCAACGTGAGTCCCAGATGAGTCCCAAAGACTGACGCGGTTTCCCGTCTTGGCCAGCACGCTCGCACGTGGAGGAAGAGACAGCGCGTCCCCACGGTCGACTTCTGAGCTTCGGGCCGTATTGTCCAGCGCACGTGGGCATGACGGTCGACGAGCCGCTGGTGGAGGCTGATCACCACCACGAACCCCTGCCTTCGCAGACACTCAGGCAATTCATGGCCCGCGGCCGACTCGGCTGCTGCGTTGGATCACCTCCCAGCCACGAACACTGCCCTTTGCACGCTTCCGGTTTGAGAACCAGTTGGGCCGTGGGGCTGGGCCGATGAGCCGATCCAGCTGTGTGCGCTCGACTCACCGCGCTAGCGGGCGCCGGCCCCATACGGCCATGATCAGCGGCGAGAGGAGAGTCATGTCGGGGTCGTCGAGAAGCGCGAGCGCCTCTTTGTATCTTTCGGCGGTGATTGCAGCGGAGGCGACGAGGGCGGGGCCGAGCCGCTCGAAGGTGAGGCGCGGAAACTCGGCCCATTCGTGTCCACCCTCGATCGGCAGGACCCGGCCTTCGCCGCCCATGTCGCGGAGGCCTCGCTTGCGAAACTCTGCGACCAGCCGCCGGCCGTAGTTCGGCTCGGCGCCGCGTGCCCCGAGGAAGGCCAGGAGCGCGTCGTTCACCTCGACCATTGCGTCTGGCGCCGAGGCGCTGAAGGTGGAGAAGTCGGGCTCCTCGACGAGCAGCCAGCCGCCGGGTTTAAGCGAGCAGAGCATCCGGTCAAGAGCTCGGTCGCGCTCGGCCACGTGCAGCAGGACGAGCCGCGTATGGACGAGATCGCACTCGCTTTCGGGGAGTTCGTCGACTCCGATGTCGTGACGACGGACCTCGAGACGCCCATGCTCGAGGGCGGCGAGGAATCTCGTCTCGAGATCGGTTGCCAGCACGTATCCCTCGTCGCCGACGCGTTCGCAGAGCCAGCGCGCGACCGATCCGCCGCCGGCGCCAACCTCGAGGCAACGCCATCCCGCGGCGACTCCGAGTTCGTCGAGGTGGCGGATCGTGCCGGCGTCGAGCATCGACTCGATCCGCGTAAGCCGCGCCCGCTCGGGCTCCCACTCGTGATCGAACGCGTAGGAAGTATTCATCCTCGCCGCTCCGCCAGCGCGTCGGCCGCGGCTGCCCGCTCGCTGATCACGAGCATGCGCCGGAGGATCTTTCCTGACGGCGATTTCGGGATCTCGCGGACGATCTCGAGGCGGCGGATCTGCTTGTGGCGCGAGACGCGCTTTGCGACGTGGGCGATCAGCTCGGCGGGGTGGACGGGGTCGTTGAGCACGACAAACGCCTGGGCAGCTCTCCAGCCTCCTCGTCGGGGCAACCGATCACGGCCGCGTCGGCGACTGCGGGATGGGCGAGCAGTAGCTGCTCGAGCTCGGCGGGCGCGACCTGGCGGCCGTTGACCTTGATCAGCTCCTTGAGGCGGTCGACGACGTGGAACCAGCCGTCGGGGTCGACGCGGACGATGTCGCCGGTGTGCAGCCAGCCGTCGGCGTCGATCGTGGCGGCGGTGGCCGCCTCGTTGCCGAGGTAGCCCCGCATCTGTGCCGGCGATCGGGCCACTAGCTCGCCGGTCTGTCCCGGGGCCACGTCGACGCCGGTCGTGCAGTCGACGACCCGGCATTCGACGCCGGGGACCGGCGGGCCGATCGACTCGGGCCGGTCGGGGCCGTCGTCGGGGGCGATGCAGATAGGGGCGCTCTCGGTCATGCCGTAGCCCTGCTTGATGCGACAACCGATGCGCCGGGCGGCGGCGCGCGCGATCTCGCGACCGAGCGGTGCGGCGCCCGAGGTCAGGACCCGCAGGCTCGAGAGGTCGTAGCGGTCGACCGACGGGTGCTTGGCGAGCGCGAGCACGATCGGAGGAGCGAGCACGATGCGGGTGACGCGATAGCGCTCGATCGCTCCGAGAAATGCCTCGAGCTCGAACCGCGGCAGGATCACGACCGTCGCGCCGGAGCTGAGGGCGTTTTGCAGCACGATCTGCATACCGGCGATGTGACAGAGCGGCAACGCGGCCAGCACGACGTCCTCCTCGCTCACCGGCTCCGGCACCCTCAGGCTGCACACGGCGGCGACGAGATTGCGGTGGGTCAGCATCACCGTCTTGGGAAGCCCGGTCGTGCCGCTGGAAGACAGCAGCACGGCCACCTCGTCCGAGCCGATAACGGGCAGTGGCGAAGCTTCCGCCCCGTCCACCGGTTGCGAGATCGGCGACCCGGCACTCGCCTCGGCGAGCAGGAGGAGCTCCTTCGGCCACGTGCCGGCTGCGCGCGCCAGCATCGCAGCGAGGTCGGGCGTCGTCACGACCCAGCGGGGTTTCGGGTCGGCCAGCTGGGCGGTCGCTTCGGCCTCCGCCACGTCGGGGCTCATCGTCATGACGACCGCCCCGGCCGCAAGCGCGCCGTAGTAGACGATCGCGAACTCGGGCGAGTTCGGAGCGCACAGGGCGAGCACGTCTCGTTGGGCGAGACCCTGCGCCACCAGCCGCGATGCCGTCGTGCGAACCGCCGCCGCCAGCTCCGAGTAGGAGAACGACCGGCCGGTCGAGGCGTCGATCAGAGCTCCGCGCGCGCCTCGCGGCTGCCAGTCGCGCATGACGAAGGCGGCCAGGCCGAGTTCGGGCACGTTTTCGGCCGCGTAAGGGCCGGTGATGATCGCGGCGTTCTGTGCGGCCGGGGTCTGTTCCAGAGTGGGCATCTCGCTCTCCTGTTCGCTGCGGTGAGGATGGCGCGAGCCCGGGGAGGGCGCATGGGCAGAACTACCAGTCTTTCCGCCCGCGACTCTTTGCTCGCCGCTTTTTCGGGTGCTACAGGAGCTGATGCTCGAGTGCGAACAGGGCCGCCGCCGCGCGGCTTGAGGTGCCGATCTTGAGGTAGATGTCCTGCACGTGATGCTCGGCCGTGCGCGGCGAGACGACCAGTCGCTCGGCGATCTGGCGGTTGCTCAGGCCTTCGGCGATCAAGCGCAGCACCTCGATCTGCCGGTCGGTCAAGCCGGCCGGCGCCGCGCGCAGGATCCTGCCGCCAGCGCCGTGCGCGGCGGCCACGGCCCCGCTCACGGCGTCGGAATCGAACCGACCGCCACGGGCGTCCCGCCCGAGCGTCTCACAGGCCTGATCGAGGCTCATGGCCGGGCGGTACGGTCGCGGCTGCGTCATCGCCACCAGCGCGTCCGTGGCCGCGATGACGCGGGCGGCCATCGGGATTGACGAGCCGACGGCGCCGCGGTGGTAGCCGCTGCCGTCGAGACGCTCATGGTGCATGCCCGCCAGCGCCGCCTCGCTCGCCAGGGCCGGGGAGCGGGAGAGAACGCGCTCGCTGTGGTAGGCGTGCAGGCGCACCGCCTCCCACTCGAGCTCGGTCAGCGGTCCCGCTTTCTCGATCACCGCATTTGAGATCGCAGCCTTGCCGATATCGCGAAGCGCCGCCGCCCGCCGCGCCTGCGCGACCACCGCGTCCTCCAAGCCGAGTGCCGATCCCGCCGCTCCAGCGAGCTCGAACGCCCGCCGCGCCGATCCGTGCGTAAACGGCGCCTTCAGATCGACCGCCTCCCCGAACGCGACCGCGATCTCGTCGATCGCGCCGTCCGGAACTCGCAGCGGCGGCTCGGGCTCCTCGTCGGGCAGACGACGCAACAGATCGACAGCCGCGAGCTCCGCAAGGATGTTCGCGCCATCCCGGCTGAACGCCTCGGCCACCGCCGGATCGATGACGCGCGCAGCCCTGGCTCGGAGCGCCGCCACTGCTGCGTCCGGGCCGGCCAACAGGTCGAAGAGCGACGCCGTGAATGCGGCGGGCACGATCCGCGCCGCGAGCGGGATCTCCTCACCCTTGCGCCCGAGAAAGCCGCCCTTGCCGTTGTACCACTCGCTCAAGTGCCGCACGGTGGCCTGGACGCCTTCGGGAAGCCCGATCCGACGGGCCGTGCTCTCGGCCACCTCGCACGAGGTCTGGTAGAGCACCCGCCCCATCCGTCGAGCCGGCAGCGTCAGCCCGAGCCGCTTCAACAGGCCAGCTTCCGGGCTGAGCTCGACGAGGAAGCGATTGAGGATGTCGGCCGGCCGGGAGAAGTCGGTCTCGTCCGCGGCGGCGTTCACCTCGATGTTCCGTCCGCCGTCCAGCGCACCGGTGTCGTGGGCATGCGCGACACAGCCGATGTGCTGCAGCAACGCGGCGTAGAACGACTGCTGAACCGTCTCCTCGTCGGCATCAACGCTGCGAGCTAACCGGCAGGCGATGAAACAGGTGCGAGCCGCCTGCCCTGGCTCACGCCCACGGCCCACATCGCCGATCGCGGACAGACCGATCAGCGGATCAGCCAGCCGAAGCCCCACAACGCACCATCGTGCAACACACAACGACGCTTCGCCTTCTCGTCCTCGTCCGAGAAGTCCAGGTGTACGCGCCGCACAGCGAGCTGTAAAGAGTCGGAGCGACAGGGGTCGACGCGTCGATTTACACACCGCGGGATCGTGATTCGATAACCAACGTGCGCGGCGCCAAGGTTTCGGAAAGGAAGTGGAAGCCGTTCCGAAAGATGCGTCCTCGACACTCCCCGTCGCAGTCCAAGCGAAAGGAGCTGACCGTGGCGACGGCGACGGCATCGCTCGACCAGACGAGGGTCGAGGCGTTCATGGGCAAGGTGATCGAGGACTTCAGCGGCACGATGACGACGCTGCTGTGCGTGCTGGGCGACCGCCTCGGGCTATTCGAAGCGCTGGCGGAGGGACCGGCGACGGCGGCCGAGCTCGCGTCTCGCACCGGCGTGAGCGAGCGGTACGCGCTCGAATGGCTGAGCGGACTCGCGGCGGCCGAGTACATCGAATACGACCCGCCTGAGCGTCGCTACACGCTTCCGCTCGAGCACCAGCCGGCCTTCGCGGAGGAGGCGGGCCCGATGTTCCTGTGTGGGGCGTACCAGATGGTGCCTGCGATGCTCGCGCCGTTCGAGCGGCTGGTCGAGGCATTCAGGAATGGAGGCGGCGTTCCGCAGGAGGCGTTCCCGGACGAGTTCTGGGACGGGATGCAGCGCTTCACCGCAAGCTGGTTCGAGAACCTGCTGCTCGGTGAGTGGCTGCCGGCGCTCCCGCATGTGAGGGAGAAGCTCGAGCGAGGGGCGCTCGTCGCCGACGTCGGCTGCGGCAGCGGCCGCGCCCTGCTCAAGCTCGCCCAGGCGTTCCCCAATTCGCGCTTCGTCGGCTTCGACGCGTTCGAGAGCCAGATCGCACGCGCGGCGCGAAACGCCGCAGATGCGGGAGTTGCCGACCGGGTCGGGTTCAGGCTGCTCGACGCCGCTCAGGGGTTGCCGGGCGAGTACGACCTGATCACGACCTTCGACGTGATCCACGACGCCGTCGACCCGCGCGCAATCATCCGTGCGGTCCGTGGCGCGCTCCGCCGAGACGGCAGCTACTTGCTGCTCGAGATCAACTGCGGGGACCGCCGCGAGGACAACCTCGGGCCGATCCCGGCGCTCTTCTACGGGTTCAGCGTGTTCTACTGCCTCACCAGCTCGCTCGCGGGCGGGGGTGAGGGTCTCGGCACTTGCGGCTGCCCGGAGGCGAAGGTGCGCGAGCTCTGCACGCAGGCCGGCTTCGGCCGCATCGATAGGGTCCCGGTCGAGAACCCGTTCAACGTCCTCTACGAGATCAGGTCGTGAGAGGGGCCGTTCCGGCACGCAGTAGCCGCTGGTGAACCGCTTGAGCCTCTCGACCGGGCGAGATGCCCAGCTCGTCGCGCAGCAGCCGGCGCAGCTGCTCGTAGACGCGCAATGCCTCCGGCGTGCTGCCGCGAGCCGCAAGGATCTCCATCAGCAGCGCGTATCCGGGCTCGTGGTAGGGCGCCAGCTCGATCGCCGCGCGGGCGTGCCGTTCGCCGAGCGGAAGCTCCGAGCGACCGGCATGGAGCGCGGTCCTGGCGCAGCACTCGTGCGCCCGTACGCGCACGTCTTCGAGCTCGCGCCGGCGCTCATCGAGCCAGCGCCCGTGGTAGTCGGGCATGAAACCGCGCTCCGTGATGTAGACGGTGATCCGGCCGGCGGCGTACGCCTGCCCCCAATCACCCGAAGCGAGCGCGCCCTCGGCGCGGTGGACGGCGTCGACGGCCGCCTCGGTATCGATCCACGCGTCTTCGGGAAGCGTGAGGCGCGGCTCGTGGCGGCTCGCGAGAACGTCCGGGCCGAGAGCACGCCTCAGCTTCGACAAGAGGACGCTGAGGCCGCTGTCGGGATCCGAGGGCAGCGCGTCCTCCCAGAGGGCGGCGATCAGGGCGTCGCGAGTCAGCGGACGGTGGCGGTTCACGACCAGGTACGCGAGCAGCAGGCGGCCCTGGCGCCCGGGAAGCGTCCCCTCGATCCTGCGCCCGCCGATCCTCACCGTCATCCGGCCGCACAGGTGAATCCGCGTCGGGTATCGCATCGAAGTCGTCCGTCAACCTACTACTGGCAGTGCCGACCGAAGGAGGGAAAGCGGTGTCGATGCTGATCAAATGCGACTGCGGCTATGTCGCCCGCGGCGAGACCGAGGAGAAGCTGCTCGCGGCAGCACGCGAACACATCCGCGAGGTCCACCCCGACCAGCAAGCGAACGTTACGGACGAGGACCTACTCGCGATGGCTGAAGAGAACTGATCCGCGAGCGCGTCTGACCGGCCGGCCGGCCGCCTCGTCGCAGCGCCCCAGCCACGCAGTGCTTAAAGGACGCGAGCGACGGACGGGCGCGCGAGAGGAATGCGTTGGTCGCGGGCACGAATGCGGTCGACCGCCCAAGGAGCGATTAGGAACTCGCGGCCGCGGAACCTGACCAGGATGGGCGACACCGACGAACGTCGGAGCGGCCTTGCTGCACGAGGCGCTCGCCTTGATCCGGACCTCGTTGCATTCGTGGAGGTTCGTCGAGTGGTGGCTCCGAGGTGGGCAGGCCTGATCACGACAGGCGAGGCGACAGTCAGGAACTGCGCGAGTCGACCAGCGCGGGAGCGAAGCCGCACACGCTGGGACGAGCACGGCCGACTGGTTCTGATCGAGGACGCCGGTGGACGCTACGACGACGTCGGTTCGGACAGCGCCACTTCGAGCAGGCGCTGAGCCGCGGCGGACTCTTTGGCGCCGACGCGCGCTCCGAGGGCAACGGTGAGGAGGCGTCCACCGGCTCATTCGGCGAGCCTGGAGGAGATGCTCTGAAGAGCGTGCGACTCCGTCAGAGTCAGCGCGCCGAAACTGCCGAAGAGCTCACCCGAAAGTGAAGCGCGCGCCTGCCCGTGCGACGTGCGGTGCGCTGGATGGCAGGTCTCTCGAGATCGAGCGCGGCTTCGGAGCCTCCAGCAAGCCCGTTGATGCTTATCGTCGCGTCTGCCGCTCGATCGTTCGCAGCATCTTGTGTTCCATCATGAAATGGACGGGTTCGAGCACCAATGGCATGAGCGGTCGTAGCCAGGAAGGTCGGTAGTCGGCGCGAACGCGGGCGAGAAGCCGGCCGGAAGTTTCGTTCACTGGCGCAAGCACGAAAGCCCACGTCCAGTCGAAGACGGCGCGGTCACGTTCGCGGGCCGGCGCGGCCGTGAGCAGGTTCATGCGGTAGTGCAAGACAAGCGCTCTGGCCGGCTCGAGGACTTCCACGGTGAGTCCGCCGGCCGGGCTGAGAGCAAAGGTGTCACCGACGGCGAGTTGTTGCAGTAACTACACGCTTGGCGGACCCGCCTTCCGCGAAGTCGCCCGCCCCGATCACACGCTCGAGCCGGTCGTAGCTGTACCAGCCAGCGCGGCCGTATCCCATTTGCACGGGCCACGGCCAGACTTCATCGGCAGGCGCAGAGATGTCGATGCCACGGGTCGTCTGCCAGCGCGCCGCGACAAGATCATCACCAGGAAACGAATGGCGACGCTCCCGGCCGCTTGCGCCCGCCCCAGCCGAGGGAGCCGCGGCCGCACGACAGCGAAGTACCGGACGGCTGTCGCAAGCAGCAGCGTCCGAGGCCTGCGAACGGCCATCACGGCAGGTGCCCCGGCGGGGTCGGGATTGGCCTGGTCGGTGCCGATGCGGCCAAGCTCAGAAAGGCGGTTTGCTTACAGAGCTTGGTGATCTCGTCATCCGGGATCAGGAGCGCGAACGCACTGGGGCCACGCGCCGTCGGTGTGGGGCACCCCGCTGGTGCCCGCTCGCGGGCCGGCCGCCTTCACTCGCGCATCCCTCGTCGTGACACCCTGTTCGGCATCTCAGATCGGGTATTGGCGGGGGCTGTCCTGGATTGTAATCCAGCGTAGCTCGGTGAACTCCTCGAGCGCGGCCTTGCCCCCGAAGCGGCCCCAGCCGCTGTTCTTGACGCCGCCGAGTGGCATTTGCGGCTCGTCATTGACGGTGGCGTCGTTGATATGGCATGCACCCGTTTCGAGACGCCGTGCGACCTCCATAGCTGCGTCCAAGTCGGCGCTGAATATCGCCGAGGAGAGCCCGTACTCGGTGTCGTTGGCGACGAGCACCGCCTCGTCGGCACCGTCAACCCGCACGATCGAGACCACCGGTCCAAACGACTCCTCGTAGTAGATCCGCATCTCCGGCGTGACGTCGGTCAGCACGGTCGGCTGCAAGCAACGTCCCTCGGCCCTGCCGCCGGTGAGGACCTTTGCGCCTTTGATTACCGCGTCCTCGACGAGCTCGCGGACCCGCTTGAGGGCGTCGTCGGTGACGAGCGGGCCGATCTGCGTGCCTGGGTCTCGTGGATCACCCACGGTCAGCGAGCGGGCTCGCTCGCGCAGCTTGTGCGCGAACTCGTCTGCCACCGAGCGATCGATGACTATTCGCTCGGTGGAGAGGCAGATCTGGCCCTGATGCATGAACGCGCCGAAGCTCGCGGCAGCCACCGCCCGCTCGATGTCGGCGTCGGCGAGAACGATCATGGAAGCCTTCCCGCCCAGCTCGAGCAACACGCGCTTGAGATGCCGCCCAGCCTTCTCGGCCACGATCCGGCCCACCCGCGTGGAGCCGGTGAACGTGATTCGCCGGACCGCCGGGTGTGCGATCAGCTCCTCGACCACGTCTGCAGCGTCCTCGGGTTCGTTGGTTACAAGGCCGATCGCGCCGGCCGGTACGCCCGCGTCCCGTAATGCGTCGACGATCGCTGCGTGCGTGCGCGGGCACTGCTCCGAGGCCATGAGCACCACGGCGTTGCCGTAGGCCAGTCGCGCGGCGACCGCCCGAACGCCCAGGATGACCGGCGCGTTCCAGGGCACGATCCCCACCACGACCCCAACCGGTTGGCGCACCGCCAGGGAACGCTTACCGGGGATGTGCGATGGGATCTCCTCGTCGCGCACGGACGCGTCCGTCTGCCCCGAGTAGTAGGAGAGCATCTCGGCGGCGAGCTTGACGTTGAACCTCCCCCAAGCCAACGTCCCGCCCGTTTCCTCGGTAACACGAGCCGCAATCTCGGCCTGGCGCTCGATCAGCGCCTCCGAGGCACGCCTGAGCAGCGCGCCCCGCTCCGCCGGCGGCCTCGCCGACCAGCTTGGGAACGCCCGTCCGGCGGCCTCCACCGCGGCACGGGCCGACGCTCGAGCCGCGGCCAGCCCATTTCCCACCCGCTTGGCGGCACTGCTTGCGTCCGCGTCGGCAAGCTCTTCAGTGGTTGACAGATCCAGAGTCATCGCGTTCTCCTTGTCAAAACTCGACGGTCGTGCCGGCGCCGCTCTCGCGCGCGCGTCGCTCGAGGTACTCGGCGGCGGCCAGGTCCTCGACGGCGAGGCCGAGGGACTCGAAGACGGTGATCTCGTCTTCCGCGGTGCGGCCCGGCGCCGTCCCGGCGAGCACCTCGCCCAGCTCCGCCTTGATGTGCCCAGCGGTGATCGCCCCCTCTTGCATCGCGAGCAGGTAGTCGCCGGCCTCGTGCTCGGCCGACTCGCGGCGGTCGACGACGAGCGACCCCCGGGCAACCGCCGCCCCGTCCAGTTCGCGTGTGTGCGGGAAGCAAGCGCCGACCGCGTTCACGTGTGCGCCGGGCTTAAGCCACTCGCCGAGCACGACCGGCTCCGCGGAGGAGGTGACGGTGCAGACGACGTCGGCGCCCCGGACTGCCTCCTCGGCTGTCTCCACCGCGCTCGCGAGCGGCCACTCGGCCGCAAGCAGCTGGGCGCTTTCGTATGTCCGGCTCGCGATCCGGATCCGCTCGAATTGCCGCGCCTCCAGCATCGCCGCGAGGTGCGCGTGCGCCTGGTAACCGGCGCCGACGATCGCCAGCTCGCGTGCGTCTTCGCGGGCGAGCGCTCGCGTCGCGACCCCGGACACCGCGGCGGTGCGGATGGCGGTGATCGGTGTCGCGTTCATGATCGCCGCAACCTCGCCGGTCGTCCCGTCGTAGAGGATGACCGAGCCCTGATGGCGGTCGAGCCCCTGCGAGGGGTTGTTCGGAAAGACGGCGTTTGTCTTCAGGCCGTATAGCGGACGCGACCCTGCCCGGTGCGTGGGCATGAGGCCGAAGAAGCTCGATTCGCCCGGCGGCCGGACGACCTGCCGCAGCGGCAGGTGGAACTCGCCCCGGGCGAGGGCGACCAGCGCCCGCTCCATCGCC
>Ga0070707_100006314_pt1 | contig 11026 bp, 8 predicted proteins | sample KBSK5502metaG_FD_65468 | JGI IMG/M metagenome (GOLD analysis project Ga0070707, IMG submission 65468) | Corn, switchgrass and miscanthus rhizosphere microbial communities from Kellogg Biological Station, Michigan, USA - KBS K5-50-2 metaG | ecosystem: Host-associated > Plants > Roots >... | reverse complement strand
TTGATCGTCGCAGTCAGTGGCACGGCCAGAATCGGTCCAAGCAAACCACCAATCAACAGGCCCCAGACAAAAATTGATACGATCACCGTCATTGGGTGAAGCCCGACCGAATTACCGACAATGCGCGGCGCATAAAACATTCCCTCGAGGTTTTGAATTACAATAAAAATGATTGTCACCCAGAACGGATGCCAGAAATCTCCCCATTGGAACGCGGCAATGACCACCGCGGGAATCCAGCAGATCACGATGCCGATGTACGGAATCATTGTAAGGATAACAACGAGAAGGCCGATGAGGGGCGCAAAATTGAGACCGAGGATTATGAGCGCGCTGCCGATGAGTGCTCCATCGACAAGACAAACGAGCAGTTGCCCACGAAAATAGGCGACAATGTAGCCGTTGATTTCGGACAAGACCTCGGCCACTTCATCTTTGAGTGGTGATGCCCGCAACGGCAGATAGTCTTTCCACCTCTGCTCGATCCCCGGTCGCTCTTTCAAAAAGAAAAACAAATAAATCGGCACCATCACGAGGCTGAAAAGAAAACCGGCCACGCCAAGGAATCCGCCGATGCTCTTTTTGAGTATGTTCCAGAACTTCTCGGTCAGAGTTGGAAAATAGCGTTCGAGATTTGGAGTTAGCTTTTCGACATCCGCTTGAATGCGCTGCCGATCAGCTGAAGTCATTTTAGTCGGCGCGGGAGCGATTGTCTCGATTGGAGCGGCAGATGCTTCGGGCGCGGCGCTTGGTTGTGGGTGCGGCGCGGGCCCGAGGAAAAAATTTACGATGCTGGTGGTGAGCGATGTGCTTTTTCCGCGCCCACCGCCGGCCGTGCCGAACGTGCGATTATATCGAACGATAAGATCGACAAGATGGTCGCGCGCCGTTTGCGTGTAAGCAGGAAGCTCTTTGGCAAAATTCGCGCTCTGCATCGAAATAGTTGGGACCAGCCACCAGATCAAAGATCCAAGTGCCAAAAACGCAGCGAAAAAGATGACGGCGATGGCGGGAGTGCGCGGCATGCCACGTCGGCACAATCTTGTGATAAGCGGATCAAGCAGGTAGGCGAGAATGGCCGCGATCGCCACCGGAATTAAGATCGGTTGCAGGAAACTGATAAGGTTCGCGCCGACCCAAACCACCGCACCCGCAATTACGACCAGAAAAACGACAAAGAGGGCAGTGAGCGCCGCCCACATCGTTTTGTCCTGCCAGGGCGTCGGATATTTACTCATCGGTGCAACCGAACATTGTGCCCGCCCTTCGGCAAGCGAGCTCGCAGCGGTGGCCAGCCGCAATTATTGGATTGGATTTGCATTCTGAAGTTGGCCTTTGCTTACTTTGGTCTTGGTATTTTCGATCTTTTCGACGAGTCGTTTATTTTGCGGATCGAGCGCTAACGCTTTTTGCCAGTTTTCCATCGCCTGCGGGATTTTGTTCAGTTTCGCGTAAGTGTCGCCGATGTGCTCAAACACGACTGGATCATCGCGGCTCAGCTGTTGCGCGGCACGAAGCAGGTCATTTAATGCCGCTTCGAACTTTCCATGTCGGAAGTCCAGCCAGCCGAGCGTATCGAGGTAAGCGCCATTGTTTGGATCGACCTGCAAGGCGCGCTTGATCAGTTCCTGCGCTTCTTCGAGATGCCAATTGTGATCAGCCCACATGTAAGCAAGATAGTTGCAGGCATCAGCGGCGTTCTCTGGATCGAGCGCAATCGACTTTTTGAAAAGGTCAGCCGCTTTGTCATAAAGACCGGCCGCTTCCGCCGCTGCCCCGTAATTGAAGAAGAAGCGAGCGTTTACCATCTCAGAATCTTCCAGCTCTGCTTCGTGCAATGCTTCCTCGAACGTGGCGACGGCTTGCTCTGGACGCTTCGCTTCTCTTTGCGCAATCGCGAGATAGTAAATTATTTCCGGCGCGCCTGGAAAACGCTGACGCGCTTCGGTCAAAATTTTCATTGCCCGCTCATTCTCTTTCAGCGGTCCAAGAAGAAGCTCGGCCAAATGCATATAAGAGCCGGCGCGGGTTGGATTGATTAGGAGGCTCTGCTCGTAATTGGCCGCCGCTTTGACGAAAACTGCTTTTGCCTGGGCGGCGTGATTCGCCCGCAGGAGGGCTCGTCCAGCATCATCAAGCAGACCAGCGAGCAAATCATACGGCTGATACTTTTCCGGATGCTCCTTGATGACTTGCTCCAGCATCTCGATCGCTTTGTCACGCTGGTTGGTTAGAACAAAACCGGTGGCAAGTTTCTCTCTCGCGCCAGTGTCATCCGGCTGCAATTCGAGCAAACGTAAATAAATGGGAATGGCCTGGTTTATCTGTTGCGACGCCGCATAGTAATCCGCGATGTCCTTTAGCACTGCCGGATCGTCGCCAGCGTGTTCGGCCGCTTTTTTGAAAATTTCATTAACCCGGGCTAATTGCTCAGGTTTGGCGGTCGAGTCAGATTTGAAGACAATCGCTGCGTAGAGTTTTCCAAGCCGCGTCCAGAACGTTGGATCGTCGCTGCGTACTTTCGCGGCCCGTTCCAAGGATTGCAGCGCTTTCTTTTCGTCTCCGCTGGCAAGTGCAATCTCGAAAAGTCGCTCGTAGGCACCGATGTTCCGCGGATCGATGGCAATGGCTCGATTAGCGTAATCGATCGCCTCGTCGGTCCGCTTGAGATAGTTCGCGTAGATAAAGGCCAGCTGCAGAAGCGGCTCAGAGGCATTGGGGTTGGCCTTGATCGCATCTTTTAAAACGTCGATCGCCTCAGGAAAATCTTCGTTGCGTGCCAGTAACGCGGCGACCCTGGAAGCCAGCTCGGATTGCCCTGGATCGACATTAAGTACTTTGCGATACGCCCCAAGCGCCTTTTCCATTTCCCCACTTTCTTCGAACGACATCCCCTCGACAAAATGGGCGAGCGCATCGGCTTTATGTTCATTTTCCGGCCGCAAACTAAGATCTTTGGCCGGGCTGAGAGTGACAAAATCATCCTGGTGCTCCGCTTTTTTTGGCAACGAGATCGCAGGAGCAATCTGAGGCGGCGTAGAGGGCGATTTGCGGGTGCGAGCGAATGCCACGCTTGATGGCGTCAAGAAAAGCGCGACGACCAATAACCAATGAATCAGCCCTCGGTCTCCATTCAACCGCCTCCTCATCTCTGTAACTTTAGCGTCCCGCGCCCGGGTTGCAAACCACCGGTGTTTGCCTAACGAGTGGTCGGACGGGCCTCACTCATGCCTTGTAGCGCAGACGCTTTTTGTGACGATTGGCTCTCATGCGCTTGCGGCGCTTGTGTTTGGAAATTTTTGCTTTGCGTCGTTTCTTAAGTGAGCCCATTGGCGAATCCTGAATTGCAGATGGTTGAGTGCGAATGGAAACATGTTTGTCGCCCGGCTGCAAGTTAACTTCCTCTGATGGCCACTGCCGTTCTTTAAACACGATGATCGGAACGCCGTCGCTGGTGAATGGAAAAGCACAATATCAGCGACACCCGAATTTCTCAGTTTTTTGCCCGCGCCGTAAGACCGAAACGGTGACGAGCGCACATCCGAATCCGCAGCGTTAAAACGCAGGAGCGAAGCTAACCTCATTTGAGGACTGTCCTATGCGTGGTCCTCTTGCCGAAGAAAGATCGGGCTGGTGGGATTTGAACCCACGGCCTCCTGGTCCCGAACCAGGCGCTCTACCAAGCTGAGCCACAGCCCGGATCAAACCGGCAAATCGGGTAATGCGCCTCTTACTTCGCGCATTTCGAACTGGCTGGCAAGAGGCTTCGGAAACAGATCTAGTCTCTATCTGCCTGAAAACCTGTCAGTCTGGCCGATGTTAAAAAGGAACTCAATATGCGTCCCGAAGGAGATCCCCCGAAGGAATTCTCATTTCTGCAATTCTCCAAAAATTGAGAAAAAGGGAATCAAAATTGCTATTTTACTCAAAAGTAGAGAGTACCAAAAAGGCATGTGTTCCCCCCGGAACATCCATCTTCAATCTGGCACGACGTTGACCGAGGTCCTCATCGCCGTGCTTCTGTTCGCAATCTTCTTCATGTCGGTTTTCGAACTCAATGCGGTTTGCCTCCGCTACATAGATGCCGGCAAGGAATCGATTGCAGCTTTGGAACTGGTTCACGACCGAGTCGAGGTCTTGCGCAATCTTGCATTTACCGATCTGACGAACACGGCGTATTTGCAAGGTCTCTTGAGCTCACCGGCAAATGGGTCGGATTTCGCGAAGAAGGCTACTGAGGTTGTTACCGTGTCACAATATCCGGTGCCACTCGGTGTAACCCAGTTAACTCGTAAGGGCGATGGTACCGTCACGACCGATTCGACCGCCACAGACTTGGGAATCAACCTTGTGCGGGTCGGTGTTACCGATACCTGGAACATGACCTTTGGGGGACGAACTCGTAGTGCCCAGGTCACGACCATTATCTCCAACGGAACGAAGAAATGAAACTATCAAACCGAAGAAACACACACGGATTTACCCTGGCAGAACTAGCGCTCGCAATCGGCATCGGCAGCCTCGTCCTCGGTGCAATTCTCAGCTCCTCTATTGCGTTGCTGAAGGCATTAAATGCGGTCGACAATTATTTTGGCACACAGATGCAGCAAATTCGTATCATCGACTATCTCAACCGCGATGTGAAACGGGGGCTTTCGGTAATCACGTCAGCCGATCTCCAAAGCGTTACAATTACTATTCCAAACTACATCATTCAGGCACGCGATCCCGAAGCGATCGCGAACCCTTCGCTAGTGGGTACATCGCGCACCCCCACCATCAGCAATACCCCCAGCGGGCCCCAGGTAAACTACGGTTCTTCAACCACCGCGGTCGTTTATTCCATTAGCGGATCATCCATCTTACGAACGGAAAATGGAGCTGTTACCACGATAGCGTCAAGCACTGACCAGCTAGTGCCGCAAACAACTGATGTTGAATTATCCAACACGGAGTACACCAACACAAGCATCAGCTTTCTCCCAATCTTCACGTCAGGCAACCTACCGGCGGAACGCACTGGTACTACCCTTTTCTCCACCGCTTACCTCCGGAATAAACGACGTGGCTAGGCAACGGAAGCAAAAATGAAAACTGGGCAATCGGAAAACGAAGCGGGCAATGTGCTTATTTGTGCGTTATGTACTATTCTCGTCGTCTCGATCATTGGCAGTGCGGTGCTGCTCAATTGCACGACTCGCTACAATGTGGTTGCCAACCAAGTGCAAAGTTGGAAGGCGGCTCTTACGGCAGCGGAGGCAGGCGGGGATATCGCTTATTCAGAGGTGAGAAAGACCGTTTTTGATCCGACGCATGCTTTCAGTGGATGGAGTATTTTGGGCGCCGTCCACACCGGCTCAGTAGTGACTCTTGTTAACAATGCCCTCAGTACCAGCAGTACGGTGGATAATTTTTACAACGATCCTATCACTGGCAATGCGTGGTACCGGATTCGAAGCAAAGGAACGGCCACTGTCCCCGGGCTTCGACGCACGGGCATGGACGACCGAATGCTCACGGGGGCCCGGGGGGACAGTCTTTTGCGAAAAATCGATTTTCAGTACGATCACTTCGTCGCTACATATGGTCCTAATGGTGACAACATCGGTCTGGCGTTGGTACCCGTAAGCGGGCCTCAGATCACGCGCCGAATCGAATTAATCGCGGCGCCGATCACGCCGTTTGAGGCGGCGGTGAAATGCTCCACCGCCTTTTACGGACCTGGATCGGCTGGCTGGACCGACAGCTACAATTCGAAAAATGGCCCCTATTATTTCGCGGCCAACAATCCGGCCGACCCACACTATAACGACGCACGCAGTGGTTCAGTGGAGGTCGGGGGCCCGAACTTTACTCTGGGCGGGACGATTTATGGCAATGTTTCCACCAACGGCGGTAACGTGACACCCTCTTCCAATATTCAGGGCGTTATTGACAATAACGTACCTTTCACCATCCCTCCCTACGTGATGCCGACCAACCTGCCGCTCCCTCAGCCCCTGCCAGTCGCGGTCATAGGTGATGTCACGATCAACCCGCTAGTAGCCGGCAGCCCCACCACCCCCAACTTTTACCTGCTTTCCTCCTTTACCGGTCACCTAAAAATCAACCAGGCCGGGAGCGCCCAAACCTACGTTGCCATACATGTTACGAGCGATATTATCGGGTCAATCGACATAGCGCCGGGCGTGCATGCTCAAATTTTCTTCGATGGCAATATCAGCTTAAAAGCTGGCGACATCACGAACGAAAGCGGCCTCGCCGGGAATCTTCAGTTTTATGGCATCAGTCCGCTCGATCCCTCCGTCACACAATCAATTAGTATTGATCCACCGGGGAATTTTGCCGCTACTTTCTATGCCCCAAGCGCTGATTATCACATGAACGGTAACCCCGATGTAACCGGAGCAGTGGTTTGCAAGACGTTCTATGGGAATGGAAACACCAGCTGGCATTACGACCGTGCCTTGGCCACGCTCGGAGACGCCGTCGATTATCGGATCGCCAGTTACGTGGAGGACACTAGGTAAATAACGAGCCGAGCGCCTCCCGAAATTCGGAGACTGCTGGAAACCGAGAATTCCTCTTAAAAAAGACCGGTAACAAGAAAACAATCCGGTTGACAACCCGCCGCTCCGCTCGCAGAGTCAACGCTCAATTTTTATGATCGCGTCACACTTCATGCCCTCCGCTCTCGCCGCTAGCGCGCCCACCGTTCTTCAATTTCCGACGGAAGCGACCCGGGCCATCCGATCCCTGCGCAATATGACGACTCAACTCCTCCAGGAAGCAGCTCAAGTAATCCCAAATCAACAACTCTTGATTAACGTTATCTCCAAGCGCGTGCGCCAGCTCGGCCTGGGACATCGACCCATGGTGGAGACCACTCCGCGGATGTCGCTCACGGACATCGCTCTCAAAGAGATTATCGCCGGCAAGCTTGCTTACGAGTCCCTGCAGGAGTCAGCCGACGGCGCCTAGATCCCGGCCGCGTTTGCTGACGCGAGCATGGCTGCCGAGTCGATTATCAATCGCAAGGCGCTGCGCGATTTTCACATTCTCGAACGCTACGAAGCGGGCATCGAGTTGAAAGGCAGCGAGGTCAAATCTATCCGTGCCGGTAAGGCCAACATTGGCGATGCTTTTGCCCGAATCGAGAATGGCGAAGCCTTTCTCTATAATGCCGACATTCAGCCGTACGAAAAAGCGAGTCACGAAATTCCCGCCCCCAAACGCGTCCGGAAATTGTTATTACATCGGCCAGAGATCGACAAACTTTACGGCGAAACACAAGTAGGCGGTCGCGCGCTTGTCGTCCTCAAGCTTTACTGGAAAAATGGCAAACTCAAAGCCGAACTTGGCGTCGCGCAAGGTAAAGTTGCGCGCGATAAACGGGCGGATTTGAAAAAGCGAGCCATCGAGCGTGAGACCGCGCGCGAAGTCGCCCGCTTTAACCGGAGGCGCGGGTAAAATCGAAGATGGTCATGTCGCGCTTCGTGCGGGCAACACTGGTTTAATACACTTGGACAACGACACGACGCAAAGAAACAACCGAGCTAAAGACGAATCGGTGTAGCTGCGGTCGCTGATCGCGGCCTCAATCTGAACGCTGGACGCTGAACACCTGCGCGCGAATACTTTCGGAGTTCAGCATTGATTGTTTTCTGCAAATGAGCAGACGCCTTTTCGTCGCGATCGATCTCCCGGCGTCGCTCCAAAAAATCCTTGTCGATCTGAATCCGAAAATCAGCGGAGTTCGATGGACGGAACCGGAGCAAATGCATCTGACGCTCGGGTTCTTTGGAGATGTGCCAGAAGACACTGATCTAAAGGTTCGCGAAAAACTGAGTGCCATTGAATTCGGTGCATTTTTTTTCCCGATCATCGGTATAGGTTGTTTTCCGCCAAAAGGTCCGCCGAAAATCATTTGGGTCGGTGTCGGCCGTGGCCATCCGCATCTATTTCAAGTCTACAAACGCGTTCAGGAAGCAGCGCTCGTCTCCGGGCTCGAGCCGGAGCTGCGCCCATGGCATCCGCACATCACACTTGCGCGCTGCCGAGAGATCAATCCGGGCATGGTGCGAAATTTTGTGAAAAAAAATGTCGATTTTGATGCCGGAATAGTCCGCGTCGACGCGTTTCATTTGTATTCGAGCAAACTCACCCCTGCCGGCGCAATTCACACGTGCGAGCTGAGCGTGTCGGCTAGGTGAATCGAGATTCGTGATCCGAGAATCGTGAATCAGAACGCGATGCAACAACCTTGTAACGATTTGACGATTTAACGATCCCCGTCGTCACAACCCTTTGGTCGAGAGCGGTGCGGCAATATGTTCGAGGGATCGTCGTTCCGCCGGCACTCCTATCAACATTTCCGTGAGCGCTCCAAACACCATCAGCGCGGCTGCGACGAGGTATGCCATGAAGAGACCAGTGCTTGATCCAGTGGCGATAATCCAGCCAAACAACACCGGCGCACCGACGCCGCCGGCAAGCGTTCCGATCGCGTAGAAGATCGCGATGGCCAGAGCACGAATTTCGAGCGGAAAAATTTCGCTCACTGTCAAGTAGGCCGAGCTCGCTGCCGCCGATGCGACGAAGAAAATAACTGTCCAGGCCAGTGTTTGGGTTCGTGCCGTCAGCAGCCCTGCATAGAAAAACCAGCCTGTTAATGCCAGTAAAATCCCGGCAAGACCATACGTGATCGTGATCATCTTTTTGCGGCCGATGGCGTCGAACAGGTGTCCGAGCAATAACGGCCCAAGCACGTTTCCCAGCGCGAACGGCAGAAGATAGCCGCCAACACTTTTCTCCGGCACGCCGTAAAATCGAATCAGCACCAGCGCATAGGTAAAGAAAATTGCGTTGTAGAAAAACGCCTGTGTCAGCATCAACACGAAGCCAAGCAACGACCGTTGTCGATGTTCGTGCGCAATTGCGTTCCAAATTTCCCGCCAGGGCGTATGCGTGCGCGTTCGGACGCGCGTAGGCAGCAGGGCTGGAGTAGTGGAGTAATAGAGCGGTGGAGTAATGGGTTCCGACCCAAGCGCATTACTCCAATACTCCTTTACGCCATTACCTCGCTTCGTCGCGATCTTGGCTTCGACATCAGAAACAATGCGCTCCGCCTCGTGATTCCTCCCGTGGATCATCAACCAGCGCGGGCTCTCCGGAATCCAGCGACGAAAGAAAATCACGATCAATCCGAGAGTTGCGCCGATCCCAAATGCGAAACGCCAGCCCAGCCAAACCGGAAGCCGTCGCGGATCGAGCAGCACAATTGTCGCGGCCGAACCAAGCGCGGCCCCTACCCAGTAGGAACCGTTGATGATCAAATCGACGCGCCCGCGGATGCGCGCCGGAATCAGCTCGTCGATCGCCGAATTGATCGCAGCGTATTCGCCACCGATGCCGGCGCCGGTCAGTGCGCGAAAGAAAGCGTAGCTCGCGAAATTCCAGGAGAACGCTGACAGCGCCGTTCCAATCAGGTAGACCGCGACGGTAATGAAGAACAATTTCTTCCGGCCAAATCGATCCGTTCCGTAACCGAAAAGGAGGGCACCGATAACCGCTCCCGTGAGATAAGAGGTTGCGGTCGCGCCCACTTGGGTAGGGCTCAATCCGAGTGTCTCATGCCGCGTCAAGATCCCGCCTAATGAGCCGGCGAGCGTGACTTCAAGTCCATCGAGAATCCAGGTCGCACCTAACGAGATAACGATCAACCAATGCCACCGGCTCCACGGCATGCGATCCAGCCGCGCGGGCACGTACGATTCAATCACTTCAGGACCGGGCATATTATGGAGTGCGCGGACATGTCCGCGCCTTTAAAGCGGCAACATGTTGCCGCACTCCAAAAGCCGGGTAGCCACGCTTGTCAACGCTCTCTACTGAGTCGCGAGGGCACTAAAATTCCGTCGCGCATGCCGTGAACAAATTTCTTGTCTGCTGGAACGATCGTTGCAAGCGCGCCGCCTAATTTCACACGATTGCCTTCGACGAAATAATACGGACAAAGACGCACGCGGCCTTTCATCGCTTTCAATTCGCCGGCATTCGCATCCCAATATCGATGCTCGAGGAGCCGGCCTTTGTGAAAGCGCTGCATGATCGTGGGCGACGACTCGAAGGTTGCGAGTGCGCGCTCGATTCTGCGTTCCCATTCGGCATGCGCGAGATCGGAACCGAGCGCGATCCCGCGGCTGCCCCAGCCAAGCGGAGAAAATCCGCTCACTTTCAAAAGTAATTCTCGATCTTTCTGACTGAACCTGGCCGCCTCGCGCCAATCGTGAATCTCAAGACGCGGAATCACTGCGTGTTGCGGCAACGGCGTCGGGTCAAGCAGCCACGAGTAGGGGATCACCTCCTGGAGTTTGAGAAAATACTTGTCGCCCAGCTCGCGGCGCCAAAACTCGTGTAATGGCTTCAGCCAGAAAAGCGCGAACCACATTTTCTCTTCCAGGTAGGGCTTAATCGGCGGCGTGATCGTGATCTTTCCGTCCGCATTCGCGCGCAGTGTCTGATCGATCTTGGGGATATTTGGCAGGTCGAATAGCTCGAAGAAGCGATAAACGGCGCGTCCGTTTCGTGGTTCGTACTTTTCGGCTGCGACGACGCGCCACGATGCAGAAGATACTGGATTCTGGATGGTGGATCCTGGATGTCGGAAAGACGCGGTGCGTTTATCATCGAGTATCGAGGATCCAGGATCGATCGTCTTTGCATTCAATCGCGCGGCCAGCCATTCCATTTCCGGCCGGTATGTTGCCGCTTCTTGCGAGATTACGATATCGCCACCGGTCGGCAGAACCTCCTGGAATCCATCCAGCATTCCGTCGAGGCCACCGATGATTTCTTGGTCAAATGTAGAATACGTTTGATTCAGCCACGCGGTTACGCCGATTCCCCCGGGCACCGAATCAATCTCGGCGATGATGTAACCCTGGTCCGTGAGAATGAGATCAGGGCGAATGACACGAGGTAGATCGTCACGAATTTCTCGTCGCCGTGAGAATTCGATCAGCTC
>Ga0070707_100006312_pt1 | contig 11027 bp, 8 predicted proteins | sample KBSK5502metaG_FD_65468 | JGI IMG/M metagenome (GOLD analysis project Ga0070707, IMG submission 65468) | Corn, switchgrass and miscanthus rhizosphere microbial communities from Kellogg Biological Station, Michigan, USA - KBS K5-50-2 metaG | ecosystem: Host-associated > Plants > Roots >... | reverse complement strand
CGTCCCGCCGCCCCAACCCTGACGACGCTCGAGCAGCTCCGGCCTCGCACTGCAGATGACGAGGAGAGCTACGCCACTGAGCCAGTCGACCAGTTCGTCGACGAAGTCGAGCAGACCCTCGTCGGCCCAGTGGAGATCCTCGAACACGAGCACAAGCGGCCGCTGCTCGGCGAGCGCCTCGAGATATCGCCGCCACGCTGCGAACGCCTCGCCACGGCGGTCACCGCCGAGCGCTGTTTCGCTCTCGAGCCCAACGAGGGGGCCAAGGTGCGACTCGACCCAGCGGGCGTCGCTCTCGTCTTCGATGGCATCGGCGACCGCCGCTCGCAGCTTCTCCGCCGCCTCGGCCTCGCTGTCCCGCTCGAGGATCCCGGCCTGCGCCTTGACGACTTCCGCGAGCGCCCAGAACGCGACCCCGTCGCCGTAGGCAAGACAGCGGCCCTGCCGCCACGTGATCAGCTCCGGGTCGGCGTCGACGATCCGTCGGAGCTCGTGCACGAGCCGGCTCTTGCCCATCCCTGGGACGGCGACGAGTGTGATCAGCTGTGGGATCCGCTCGTGCCGCGCGCGATCGAATGCGTCGCGAAGAACGGAGAGCTCGCGCTCGCGACCCACGAGCTCGGTGCGCGCATGGTGGGTGACGTCGACGCCGAAGCGGGCGCGTGCCTCCAGCGCCTCCCAGCCCGGAATCGGATCGGCCTTCCCCTTGGCGTCGACGGGCTCGACCTCGCGGTAGTCGATCGCCCGCCTGGTCGCTCGATACGTCGTCTCGTCCGCCAGCACGCCGTTGACGGGAGCGGCGGCCTGGAGACGAGCAGCAGTGTTGACGACGTCGCCCGTCGCAACCGTCTCACCCTGCTCCGGTTTCGCCGAGAGCCGGACGAGCGCCTCTCCGGTCGTGATCCCGATCCGAAGCTCGATTCCCACCTCTCCCGCGTACTGGCGGATGGCAAGCGCGGCACGCACGGCCCGCTCGGGATCGTCCTCATGCGCGACCGGCGCACCGAACAGCGCCATGACTGCGTCGCCGATGAACTTCTCCACGGTGCCGCCGTGGCGCTCGAGCTCGCGTCGCAGCCGTTCGTGGTAGGGCTGCAGGAAGGCCTCGACATCCTCAGGGTCGAGCTGCTCCGCGCGCGATGTGAAGCCGACTAAGTCGGCGAAAAGGACGGTGACGACCTTGCGCTCCCGCCGCGGCTCAGCCATGTCGTGAGTCTAGGGCGGTCGGTCGGAGGTTCGCGGCTCCACCGCAGGTGTACAGCCGCGGAGGCGTCGGAGCTACGGCGCCGAAACCGCCGCGGTATACACGTCGAGCTGGTGGAGCGTGCCGTCCGGGTTGTTCCCTGTGCTGTTCGAGTTGTCCGCCCAAGCCGGGTGGGCGATCCCGCCGTAGAACGACAGGCCGGTGTAGTCGCCGTAGTCGATACCGTTATGCGCGTCATGCGCATTTGAGGTGCCCGCGCTGATCTGGATATTGCTGGTGAATGTCTGCCCGTCGCTGCTGAACGCGCCCCACAACTGAGCATCGTCGTTTGGTAGACCGTCGCTATCGCCCGCACCTCCGGTTCCGAGGTCGTTGCGAGAGTCGTACCAGACGACCGCAATCCGCCCGCTCGTCGGATCGAGCGAGATCTTCGGGAGGAACTGACTGTTCACGGTGCTGTCGTCGTTCACCCGGACGGGGGCACTCCAGGTAGCACCGCTGTCGTCGGAGAAGCGAACGAAGATGTCCGTGTTGTCGCTCTCGTTCTTCTGCTCGAGCGTGTAGACGAGGTAGACGCGACCATTGTGGGGACCGCCAGTGCGATCCCAGGCCAGGCCAGGCTCCGCGTCGACGGACCGATCCGGCTGGGGAGGGATGAAGTCGAATCCGCCGACGTGCGTGTCGGCGACAAAGACTCGGCTACCGAACCCCGCGGGGCCGAGCCCGTCCGGATCGACATTCACGAACAGCTTGCCGCCACCCTGTCCGCTCTCGGTGAGGGTGCAGACGTTCATGACCTTCCCGCCTGGTCCGATTGCGACGTCGCCGTAGGTGCAGTTATTGGTGCCGGGAATGACCTCCGAGGTCGAAAAGGCTCCCACCTGCCCCAACCCGGTCACGGGTGCGCCGAACGCGCCCATCGGACCGCCGATGTTGACGATCGCCCAGACCTCTCCTTGTGCTGCTGTGATCGTGGGCTGGTCGACGAAGCGGAACAGTCCCTTTTCGCCCGCACCCTTGCCGTTGCGCTTCCCGATGCCGGGGATGTTCGCGATCACGTTGAAAGACAGGCCCCCGTCGGTCGACAGGGCAATCGGCAACGTGTCCTCCACATTGAAGAGGTACGCGAGGAAAAGGTTTCCGTAGTTGTCGAACGAGAGGCTCGGGTCGCAACAGGCGTCGCCGAGGTTGTCGTTGTTCCCGATGAGCTTCGTAGTCCATGTCCGCCCGCCGTCGAAACTCACGCCCTCCAGCATCCCGGCGGCCGGAAAATCGACGTTCGAGACCATGACGATGTTCTGAGGATTCGTCGGGTTGACGGCGATGGCTTCTTCCGACTCGTTCGTATGCCGCTGGCTGATGTCGATGTTTAGTGGCGTTACGGGCGCAACCGGCTTGCCCGAGCCCGCCGGCACGGCGACTAGAGAGGCGATCAGGACCGACGAAAGGACCACCGTTACAGAGAGACCCGGGCGCATTACTCTCCCCCTTCCTAGAACGGAACAGCGGGAGGCTACATCCGTCCCTGTTCGCGAGCAACCGCGTAGTACTACAGGTGTCAGGCTCGAGCTTGCGCGGACAGAACGAGCAGGTCACGAAGTTTCGCCCTGGAACGTCTGCTGCGACGGCGGCGGCTGGTGGATGAGGCCGGTGATCTGCCCGAGTGGCCACTTCGGGTGAGGTCTTGACTTCTCGGTCTCGGAGTTCTATTTCCTGTGGCCTGAGCAGATCTCTTTCGCCGGTTGTCGAGCAATCACTGTCGCGACGACAGTTTCTGATCGCCGCCGGTGCGGGTGCTGCATCGCTCGCGTTTCCCGAGCCTGCGTCGAGCGCGCGAGGCGTCCATCCGGGAGGCAGCGTCGTCCTGCAGTGGAATGCGGCGTTCCTGGAAGGTGTGCGCAACTCGAAGCTGGGCCCACCGATGGTGGCACGCGCGCTCGCGATCGCGCACACGTGCATCTACGACGCCTGGGCGGCATATGACGACAAAGCGGTCGGCACACGCCTAGGTAGTTCGCTGCGCCGGCCGCCCCGAGAGCGCACGGCGGCGAACGCAGCACAGGCGATCAGCTTCGCAGCGCACCGGGCGGCGATCGACCTCTTCCCGGGCAACGCCTCGTCGGTCTTCGACCCGCTATTGGGAAACCTGGGCTACGACGCTGCCGACCATTCGACCGATACGACGACTCCGGCCGGAATCGGCAACGTCGCCGCTGAGGCGGTGCTCGACTTCCACCACAGGGACGGAGCGAATCAGTTGGGGGATGAGCCCGGCGGCACCGGCGGAGTTCCCTACTCCGATTACACCGGTTACGTGCCGGCGAACGACCCGATGGACATTCGGGTGTCCTTCGACCCGGCGACTGTTCACGACCCCGATGCCTGGCAGCAGCTGCGCTACGTCGACGCCGGCGGAACGGTCGTGACCCCGGGCTTCGTCGGCGCCCAGTGGCAGCACGTGACGACGTTCGCCGTCAGTCCAGGATCGCTGCGCTCCTCAACCGGACCTGCGAGATACGGATCGCCCGAATACCTTGCGCAGGCCCGGGCGCTGATCGATCTCAGCGCCGCGCTGACGCACGAGCAGAAGATGATCGCCGAGTACTGGGCGGATGGGCCTCACTCGGAACTCCCGCCTGGCCATTGGAATCTGTTCGCGCAGTTCGTGTCACGCCGCGACCACCAGGGAGACCACGAGCACGGCCTCGAACGGGACGTGAAGCTCTTCCTCGCGCTCACGAACGCGGTCTCCGACGCCGGCTGTTGCGCGTGGGACAACAAGCGTTCGTTCAACTCCGTTCGCCCGATCACGGCGATTCGCACACTCTTCCGCGGCCAAATCGTCCGCGCTTGGGGCGGCCCGTACCAGGGCACGAAACTCATCGACGGCGCGACCTGGTTTCCTTACCAGCCGACGACGTTTCCGACGCCCCCGTTCCCTGAGTACTCGTCCGGGCACAGCAACTTCAGCGCCGCTGGTGCGGAGATTCTCAAACTCTTCACGCACCGCGACCGCTTCGGCGCCTCCGTGACGCTCCCCGCCGGCAGTTCGAGGGTCGAACCCGGAGCAGTCCCGAGCAGCGACGTCACGCTTTCCTGGTCGACGTTCTCAGACGCGGCCGCTGAGGCGGGCATCTCGCGGCGCTACGGCGGCATCCACTTCGAGCAAGGTGATCTCGACGCTCGAGCTACCGGCCGAATCGCTGCTCGACTCGCGTGGGAGCGGGCTCGGGATTACTGGGAAGGAGGCTAGTTCGTAGGAGTTTGCACACCCCCAAACCGGGTAGTAGCTCGTTACTGCGGGGAGAAAGGGGAGGAGCATGAAGAGACTGGTTGGCGGGCTCGCCGTCTTTCTTGCGGCGTCGGTGCTCGTTCCTGCCACGTCATCGGCGGCGGGACCTGCCGCGGCCACCGGCGGCGGCAGAGGGACGACCGACGGCGTACACGCATTCTCGGACTTCGGCTTCAGCGTGATGCGGTCGAGTGGGGGTGCCGTCGAGGGGCACTTCAACTGCCTCATGGCGGGGTCGTCGCAGTTTCCCGGCTTCACACTGATGGCCGTGCGTGGTCAGGTGACGCACGCAACCATAGGAGCGAGCGGCGCGAGCTTCGACGGGGCCGGCATGTTCCTGGCACCGGGGGTGTTCGACAAGTCTGCTGCCACCTTCCACGTCGAGGTGACGGCGGGCGGCCCCGGGGTCGGGACGTTACATCTGACGCTGCTCACGCCATTTTTGTTCGATCTTCCGGTGGAGCACGTCCTACGCGGTCAGATCAGCATCCACTAGGGAATGAGCACGAGGGAAGGAGGAAATATGCGACGCAGCGCACGGTTCTGGGGGCTCGGCGCCGTCGTGGCGCTCGCTGCCGCGCTGACGCTCCTGACGACCTTTGCCTCAGCCGCGTCCTCGGGCGAGGCTCAGCACGTTCGCTGGGACATCATCAGCACGACCGGGATACCTCCCGCGCCCCTGAATCCCGGTGGTCACGCTTCGGCGACGGCTCCCAACGGTGACACGATTACGCTCATGGGATCCGGTCATTTCGTCGCGCCCGCAAGCGGAGGAGGGTCCAGTGCAGTGGACGGGGGAGGCACATGGACCACATCCTCCGGTGGGAGCGGCACCTATGAGGTCACGGCGCTGGTCAGCTGGGAGCGCGCCAATGACCAGGCCAATGTTGGCTTCGTCGACAAGATCGACGAAGGGACTCGGACGAACGGCACAGCCGTTCTCAAGATCGCGTTCTCGGACGGGAGCAGCGGCGTTCTGACCGTTGGTTGCCACGGTCCTGGGGCGCCCCCTGGGATCTTCGAGGGAATCGCGACGACGAAGGGGTACAAGACGTACTACAACGTGCCGGCGCCCGCCTCGGGCGTGGATGCGGGCCGCACGATCTTCCACGTTCGTTAGGGCCTCGACGCATCGAACTGCGACAGGGCAGCCACCTCGGCTGCCCTGTCGCTTCTCGAATCCGCCGGGTTAGAAGTGTGACGTGAGGCCGGCGCCGCTGGCGTCGCCGTCGACGGACGCTTCCTCCGCGGCCGCGCCGTCCTGAGCGTTCTCGTACCACGAGTAGGCGTACTTGCCGTCGTCCAGATCCTTGGCGAACTTCGTCAGCTTCAGGGGGTGGAACGTGTCGCACATCACCGCGAGCTCGTGCGTCTCGTGCGTGCCAATCGACTTCTCCGCGAGACCCGGCTGCGGCCCGTGCGGCAGGCCCGACGGGTGCAGCGTGATCGAGCCGACGTCCACCCCCCGCCGCGAGCCGAACTTGCCCGAGACGTAATAGATCATCTCCTCCGACTGCAGATTCGAGTGGTGGTAGGGAATCGGCACGGCGAGGGGATCGAAGTCGAGCTTGCGCGGACAGAACGAGCAGATCACGAAGTTGCGTCCCTGGAACGTCTGGTGCGACGGCGGCGGCTGGTGGATGCGGCCGGTGATCGGCTCGAAGTCGTGGACCGAGAACGTCCACGGATAGAGGTAGCCGTCCCACCCCACGACGTCGAAGGGGTGGTAGTCGAGGAGGTATGTCTGGTAGCCGCCGCGGACGCGCACCTTGACGGGAAACTCGCCCTGGTCGCGGTGCGTGTTGAGCTCCGCGGGCGGATGGATGTCCCGGTGGTAGTACGGCGCGCCCTCGAGCATCTGCCCGTACTGGTTGCGGTAGCGCTTCGGGATCTCGACCAGGCCCGGCGTCTCGAACACGAGGTAGCGCTGCTCGCCCTCCGGCTCGAAGCGGTACGTCGTGCCGCGCGGGATGACGATGTAGTCGCCCTCCTTGTAGGGCACATTGCCGAAGATCGTCTCGAGCGTGCCCGTCCCTTCGTGAACGAAGACGACTTCGTCGCCCTCGCCGTTGCGGAAGAAGTAATCCATGCCCTTTGCCGGACGGCAAAGGGCTATCTCGACGTCGTCGTTCCACATCAGCGTCCTGCGCCCTGTGATCTCGTCGCCTTCCGCCTCGATGTCGTAGGTCTTCAAGTGACGGTGCGCGTGCGTGTCCGGGACCCATTCGTCGCGCTTGATCTCCTCGAAGCCGCCGATCTTCATCACACGGCACGGCGACTGAAGGTGATAGAGGATCGACTCCATCCCGACGAAGCCCTCCATGCCCATGACCTCCTCGGTCAGGAGCGTTCCGTTGTCGCGGAACTGGATGTGGCGCTTGCGGGGGACGTCGCCCAGGCGCTGGTAGAACGGCACGACTAGAGGATAACGACGGCCGCGCGGGCCGAGCCCACACGGCCTCTTTGCGCCGCCGCCTAGTCGGCGGCTTGGACGGCCGCGCGGGCCGAGCCCACACGGCCTCTTTGCGCCGCCGCCTAGTCGGCGGCTTGGACGGCCATTGCCGCGAGAGCGCTCCCGATGATGGGTGCGAACTTGAAGCCGTGCCCGCTGCACGGCGAGCCGATGACGACCCTGCCGCGGCGTTCGAGGATGAACTGCTCGTCGGCGGTGGTCGTGTACATGCACGTCTCCACGGCGACCGGATCGGGGTCGGCATCAGGGTAGGTGCGGGCGATCCACTCCGACACGCGGTCGACCACCGCCGGGTCGGGCTCCCCCGGCTCGTCGGGACCGGCAACGGCTCCGGCGTGATGCACGCCCCCCTTCAGGCCGTGGAGCGGGTCGTGCAGCGAGAAGATCAAGTGACCGCGCGTCTCCGGATCCAGCTGTGCGACCACCGGCAACGGCTCGCCTTCACGGCGGAAGTACGCAACGGTCTCGCGGGTAGTTCGGACGGGCAAGTCCGGGATGAAGTTCCTGACCCACGGGCCGACCGTCAGTACGATCACCTTTGCGTCGAGCTCGTCGAGAGATTCGACGTGCGTCTTCTCCTCGAGACGGGCGCCGCGCGCCAGCGCGCGGTCGATGAAAGCTCGGTGCGCGACGTCCGCACGCACGATGCCGGCCTCGGGCTGGAAGAGTGCCGTCCACCCGTCTGACACGCCGAGCGGCCAACGGCTTCGTGCTTCCTTGGCTTCGAGTAGCTCGTACTCGACCCCGGTCGCCGCGAGTGCATGCTGGGTGCTCTGCTCCGAGCTCTCGACCAGCTCGAGCAGGCCGTTCAGCTCGAGCAGCTTCTGCCCCGATTCCTGCTCGAGCTCTCGCCAGCCTGCGAATGCCTCCCTCGCCAGCTCGACGAACTCGACCTCCGGGTAGGCGAGCCGCACGATGCGCGAGCGGCCGTGGCTCGAGCCGTGCGCGTGTCCCACGCGGAACTGCTCGAGGAGCAAGACGTCACGGCCCTGGCTTGCCAGCGCGTAGGCAGTGGCAGAGCCCATGATCCCAGCTCCGACGACGACGACCTCGGCCTTCAGACCGGTCAAGCTACGCGGTTCCGCAGGACGCCAATCCCCTCGATCTCCAGCTCGACGTCGTCGCCGCGTTGGAGCCAGCGCCCGTCGCCGTGCTCGAGAATGCAACCCGTTCCCACCGTGCCCGATCCGAGGACGTCGCCGGGACGAAGGTGCGTGTTCCGCGCTGCGTGGGCAAGCATCGCATCCCACGAGTGGTACATCTCCGCGAGGTCTCCGCGCGACCGTTCCTCACCGTTCACGCGCGCGATCATCGTGCCGCTCCTTCCGTCGAATTCGTCGGGAGTCACCAGGATCGGTCCGAGGCTGGTCGCGAAGTCCTTGCCTTTGGCGGGACCGAGCCCCACCTTCATCTCGACTCGTTGAAGATCGCGGGCTGACCAGTCGTTCATGATCGTGAAGCCGCCGATCCCCTCGTCCGCGCCGATGATCGCCGCGACCTCGAGCTCGTAGTCGAGCTCGTTCGTGTCGGGTGGATACGGAATTTCGTCGCCAGGTCCATAGATCGCCGCCGGGTTCGAGAAGTAGAAGACCGGGATCTCGTACCACTCGGGCGGCACCTCCTGTCCGCGCAGCGCGCGGGCGGTCTTTACGTGTTGCTCGAAGGCGTAGAAGTCGCGGACGGAGGGCGGATGCAGCACCGGCGGACGGAAGTCCACCTCGGCGAGCGGATATTCCGCGTGCCTGCGCGCCGTGCCGCCGCCGGTGAAGAAGGCCTGGAGCGTCTGTGCCGCGAGCTGGACGACGGCGTCACCCTCGATGACCCCGGGCCAGCCGCGCTCGAGCTGCAGATCCTTCGGAGTGAACATGCAGAGTTTCATGACACTCTCGTCGCGGTTGCGTTCCCGTGCCTGGCACCGGGACGCGTCCGGGAAGCCCGCCTCGCGTCGGAGAACGCCGAATCGCGTGCGTCACTCGTAACTGTTTCGTACCGGTGCCTGGCACCGGTACGTTCCGCGAGCCCGCCGCGCGTCATGGCTCAGTGTGGACGATCACGTCGGCGATGTCGGGACGCGCGCGCCGGATCCTTTCCTCGATGTCGCTGGCACGGGCATGCGCCTCCGCCAGCGCGCTCGACGGATCCAGGCCCAGCGTCAGGTACGCCAGCAGCCCTTCGTCGGTGCGGACGAAGCGCAACTCGCGCGGCTCCTCCCCCGTGACCTCGCGCACGATGCGAAGCACCACGTCCCGCTCCGCGCGGTCGTCTCCAATCCGCCTCCCCTCGACCGCCTCGCCGAGCGGCTCGATGTGCGTCTGAACCGAGTCGACCTCGGGGACGGCGGCCGCGATCGCGCGCTCGACCTCGCTCGCCACCTCGTGCGCCTCCTCGAGCGTCATCTCGCCCGGCAGCTTCAGATGCAGTGACACGTCCGTCCGGCCGCCGACGTCGAGAACGCTGACGTTGTGCACCTCTCGCACCGAGGGAACCCCCAGGGCCGCCGCGTGGACGCGGTCGCGGATGGCAGCTTCGTCTTCCTCGGGCTCGACGTGGACGACGACGTCGCTCCCGGGTAACGCAGCGCTGAGCGCGTCCTCCACGCGGTCGGCGGCCGCATGACCCTGCCCGACGGCTGCGCCCGGCGGAACGCTGATGACCGCGTCCATGAACTGCCGCGCCCCCGCCTGCCGCATCCGGAGTCGCCGGAGCCTCACCGGCGGGTCGATCCTCGCGATCGCAGCGCGAGCCGCCTCTTCTGCATCTGCCGGTGCGCGATCCATCAGGACGTCGATGTTCCGCTTCATCAGCCGCGCGGCGGCAAGGAGGACGAGGACGGCCACGAAGAGCGCTGCGGCCGAGTCTGCCCCCCTATGGCCTTCGTGCACGAGCACGAGCCCCACAAGCACTGCGACTGAGCCGCCGAGATCGCTGGCGAAGTGGAGCGCGTTCGCCGCCAGCGCGGCACTGCGGTAGCGACGCGATGCGCGCCACAGGACGGCGGTGCGACTGATGTCGACCACGATGACGATCCCGATCACCGCGAACGCGTACCAGCGGGCCTCGACGGACGCCGTCCTTCCGCCGACGAGATGCGTGATCGCCCGCCACGCGATGAAGAAGCTGGCCGCGACGAGGATCGCCGCTTCGGCAAGAGCGGAGAGATGCTCCGCTTTGCCGTGGCCGTACTGGTGTGCGATGTCCGCGGGCCTCACCGCGACGCCGAGTGCAAAGAACGTCAGCAGCGCAGCGACGAGGTCGGTGCCCGAGTGCAGCGCCTCGGAGATGAGGCCGAGACTGTGCGCCGCAAGACCGGCGCCGAGCTTGAGCGCGATGAGCACGATGGCTGCGACCACCGAGACGAGCGCCGTCCGTCGCTGAGGATCCACCCGGCTAGTGAAACAGAAGAGCCCGCCGGCAAGGCGGGCTCTTCGCTCTCTCCTCTTTCTGAAGCTACGAGCTGGCGATGTCCCCGTGGAAGTGCTCGTTCAGCGTCGTACCGGACCCCTTGCCGCGGTCCTGCCAGTGACGCACGAGCAGCTTTCCGTTTCCGCCACTGCTCGGCGCCGTGTAGTTGTAGTTGAACTTGCAGTCGGTGCTATTCGTCGCTCCGTCGCACGAGAACACTGCTCCCGCGCCGAAGAACGCCGAGATGAAGTCACTTGTGAAGCACGCGGCAACACACGTTCCCTTTTTGTTGAACGTGCCACCGGTGATCGTGCCCTCGAGGTAGCCCCCGAAGCGGCCCTTCACACCGGCGCGAACGAGATGGCCGTGCTTGCTCTTGTTCGCGGCGCAGTTGCCCGGGCTGTTGCCGGCGAAGGTCGTGAACGTCCCCTTGTCGGCGCGGCGCAACCGGAAGGTGCCGTCGCCGTTCGCGTGCACCTGGTAGGTCCGGGTCTCCGTCAGGGTCGCCCACGGCTCGGTCCCGTCACAGCGACGGTCGGTCGTCGTGAGCGAGAAGGTGAACTTGTTCTTGCCCTGTGCCTTGCCTTTGCCCTTGCCGCCCGGATCGGCGAGGCCCGACGCGGCGAGCGTCAAAACCCCGACTAGCAGGACGACCG
>Ga0070707_100006311_pt1 | contig 11028 bp, 11 predicted proteins | sample KBSK5502metaG_FD_65468 | JGI IMG/M metagenome (GOLD analysis project Ga0070707, IMG submission 65468) | Corn, switchgrass and miscanthus rhizosphere microbial communities from Kellogg Biological Station, Michigan, USA - KBS K5-50-2 metaG | ecosystem: Host-associated > Plants > Roots >... | reverse complement strand
AACCAAAGAAACCAAGGCAACCAAAGAAACCAAGGCGGCCAAGAAGTAACAGATGGCACACAAGAAAGGCGGCGGGTCATCCCGCAACGGACGCGACTCGAATCCCAAGATGCTGGGCGTCAAGATCTACGCGGGCCAGGACGTGCTCGCTGGCACGATCCTTGTCCGGCAGCGCGGCAGCAGGATCGCCCCCGGTGATGGGGTCGGCCTTGGCCGCGACCACACACTGTTTGCGCTGGTCCCGGGCAAGGTCCGGTACGAGCGGGTGGGCAAGGACGGCCGGCGCGTCAACGTAGAAGCGACCGCAGACGCCAAGGCCTAGCCAGAGCTCAGGCGCCCGTACCCGGCCGTTCATCGACTCGGCTCGCGTCCTCCTGCGCGCGGGGCATGGCGGCCGCGGCTCTGCTTCATTCCGTCACGAACCGTTCGTCCCTCAGGGCGGCCCCGACGGCGGAGACGGAGCACGCGGCGGCTCTGTGTGGGTGCGGGCCACGACCGAGCTGCTCGACCTCTCCCCTTACGTAAGGCGGCCGCGCTGGCAGGCTGAGCCTGGGGGCGACGGCGCCGGCGGGCGCAAGACCGGCAGGCGTGGCGCGGATCTCACGCTCGACGTGCCGGTGGGCACCGTGGTCGTGGATGAGGCCGGCGCGCTGATCGCCGATCTCGACCACCCCGGCGCACGGCATGAGGTCGTGCGTGGCGGCGCGGGCGGCAGGGGCAACGTGCACTTCAAGAGCCCGACGCGGCGCGCGCCCGACCACGCTGAGCCCGGGGTGAAGGGGGAAGAGCTGACGGTCGTGCTCGACCTCAAGCTGATAGCCGACGTGGGACTGGTCGGCCCGCCCAACGCGGGCAAGTCCTCGCTGCTGCGCGCGCTGACGGCAGCCAAGCCGAAGGTGGCCGCCTATCCGTTCACGACCCTGAACCCTGAGCTCGGCGTGATGGAGGTCGGGGGCCGCGGCATCGTGCTGGCCGAGATCCCGGGGCTCGTGGAGGGTGCTGCGCAAGGCGCCGGTCTTGGACTTCGATTCCTGCGTCACGTCGAGCGCACCCGGCTGCTCGTCTACGTGATCGACGGCGCCGCGGCGGATCCGTGGCACGACTTCGAGGTGGTGCGCGCCGAGGTGGCCTCGTTCTCTTATGCGGTCGCCGCCCGGCCGCACATCGTGGCCGTCAACAAGATGGATCTGCGGGAGGCGCGGCGCTCCCGGACGCGGCGCAAGAGGACTTACAACGTCTCCGCCAAGACGGGCGACGGCATCCCAGAGCTGGCTGAGGGAATAGCCGATGCGCTGGCACACGCGCCGAAGCTGCCCGCACCTGCTCCCCGCCTCGTGCCTACGAAGCTGGCGCCGGTCTCGCCGGCGCTCGCCGTCCGGCGCTATCCGTGGGGATACCGCGTCAGCGGTGACCGGGTCGAGCGACTGGTCCAGCGTACGGACCTCGATTCGGACAGCGCGCTCGAACGGTTCCAGGTCGAGCTCGACCGTATCGGCGTCAGCGCAGCCCTCGAGTCCGCCGGCGTGAAGGCCGGCGACACGGTGCGCATTGGACCGTCGGAGTTCGAGTACCAGCCGTGACCACCGCACAAAATCTGCGATCTTGCGGGGATCCCGAATGAGGATGGGCGTGCTGGGAGGAACCTTCGACCCGATTCACCTCGGCCATCTCGCCGCCGCCGAGGCGGCCATCGATTGCGCCGATCTGGACCAGGTCGTGTTCGTGCCCACCGGCACCCCACCTCACAGGCCCCGGGCGATGGCATCAGGTGAGCAGCGCCTCGAGATGTGCCGCCTCGCCACCGCGGGCGATTCGCGTTTCAGCCTCTCCAACGTCGAGCTGGACCGCGCGGGACCCTCGTACACGCTCGACACGCTCCTGGCGCTGCGTGGCGCGAACCCGCATGCGGAGATGTTCCTGGTCCTCGGATGGGACGCAGCCTCGCAGCTGCGATCGTGGTACCGGCCCGATGAGGTGCTTGCGCTCGCGCCGGTGATCGTGATCACGCGACCGGGAAGAGCCGCTCCGACGATCGATGACGTGAAGACGGCCGGCCTCGATGCCACACGCGTGATCCTGTGCCCGCGGCCCACGCCGTCTGTGTCGGGCAGCGAGCTGCGGCGCGACCTTATGGCGGGGCGACCGGTCACGGGCCGGGTGCCGGAGGCCGTCGAGCATTACATCGCGACCCATCACATCTACAGGGGATAATCGAAATGGTCTTGAAGAAGAGTCCCACGCCGCTGCAGCTTGCAAGGCTGCTGCGCGGCGCCGCCGTCGACAAGAAGGCATGGGACTGCGTAGTGATCGACGTCCGGGACAAGACCTCACTCGCCGACTATTTCGTGATCTGCGAGGGGGAGACGGACCGGCAGGTGCGGGCCATCGCCGACGCGATGGTCCAGGCCGCCAAGGAGAAGGAGCTCAGGCCGCTCGGCGTCGACGGCTATGAAGACGCCGGCTGGATCCTGCTCGACTTCGATTCGGTGCTCGCGCACGTGTTCCTGCCCGGCGAGCGCAGCTACTACGATCTCGAGAGTCTGTGGACCACCGCGGCCAAGCGGCGCAAGAAGGCGAGCTGACTAAATGATCTGGGCGTATCGGTCGAACACGCCGCGCAGCTCGCTCGGCGGCTCGACCTTGTGGCGCTTCATGACCTCGAACAGGCTCAGGATGTGGCGCACCCCGGCGAGCGTCACGCCCTTCTCGCGCGTTAGGTGCTGGATGACCTGAACCTTCACGATGTCGCGCTGCGAGTAGCGCCGGCGGTTCGTGGCGGTGCGGTGCGGCTCGAGCAGGTTTGCGTCCTCGTAGAGCATCAGCGTGCGCGGATGCGTCTCGAGGATCTCGGCCGCGACGCTGATCGTGTACAGCGGCTTGTCGAGGTCACCGAAGGAGCTCTGTGGCGCGCGCAATCCGAAGCGATTGCTCATCAGTGGAGCGACCTGACGATCTGGATAATGGCCGGCCCGAGGAGCACGATCCACAGCACTGGGAAGATGCACCCAACCATCGGGAAGACCATGCGCGACGAAGCCTGGGCCGCGCGCTCCTGCGCGGTCTGCCGCTGCCGCCGGCGCATCTCTGTGGCCTGCACCCGCAGGAGGCGCGCGATCGGAACGCCCATCTGGTCTGATTGCACGATCGACTCTACGAGGTGGTGCAGGTCGGACACTCCGCTCTTGTCGGCCATGTTCTCGAGCGCCTCCATGCGCGGCCTGCCGAGGCGGATCTCGCGAAGGACCTTGCCGATCTCGTCGCCCAGCGCGTTGTGGAATCGCTCTGTAATGCTCAGCAGACCTTCGTCGAGGCTCATGCCCGACTCAACGACGAGCGTGAGCAGGTCGGTCGCCTCGGCGAGCGAGCGCTGGATCTGCTGCTTGCGGGACGAGATCCGGTACTCGAGCCACACGCTCGGCGCCAGGTAGCCAACCACCGCGAGAATCGCGCCGCTCACGGGCGCGACGATCACCGGCGGCAGCGGCAGCTGCAGGATGAGACCCAGGGTCAGGCCGACGATCGCCAGCAGCGCGCCGAGTCCGTAACGCACTGACTGGAAGCCGGCGGGCGTGAGGCTGCCCGGGTCCCCCGCGCGGCTCAGCTTCTCGCGCAGCTGGCCCGCGGCCAGCGCGGGAAGGCGGTTGGCGACCGGGCGCATGAATTCTTCGAGCTGCTTCAGCGCGGTGGTGCGTTCGACGGGACGGGCCCACGTCCCGGTGGCGGTCGCCCTGGCCGCTCTGCGGCTCACATCGATGGCGATAAAGAACGCGATCACGACCACGCCGCTGATCGTGCCCGCGATGATCGCCTCGAGAAGAATCGCATTCATGTCTCGAGCTGCGTCATGCGGGAGATGACGATGTTCCCGATGAGGACGAGAAACCCCGCGATGCCCAGCAGAATGTAGCCGACGAAGGTGCTGGTCATCGGCGCGAAGTAGCCCGGCACGAACACGTAAAGGCCAAGCGCCAGCAGGATCGGCAGGGCGGTGATGATCGTCGCCGAGGCTCGGGATTGGGCGGTGAGCACCCGCATGTCGCGCTTGGTCTGCAGGCGGTCGCGCAACGTGTCCGAGATGTTGTCCAGAACTTCGGCCAGGTTGCCTCCGACGCGGACGTGCAGGAGGATGGCCGTGACGATGAACTCCAGGTCGGGGCTGTCGATTCGCAGCAGGAGGGAGCTCAACGCGTCCTCCACCGAAGTTCCGAGCGCGATCTCCGTGGTCACGCGCTCGAACTCGGTCGACACCGGCGGCGGCGACTTCGCAGCTACGGTCTCGAGGGCGCGGTCGATGGCGTATCCCGTCTTCAGCGAGTTGGAAAGCAGCTGCAGCATGCCGGCCAGCTGCTCGTTGAAACGGTCACGGCGGCGGCTCTGCAGGTAGCGGACCACCAGCGGCGGGACGAGGAACCCGACCACGCCCAGGATGAGCGGGCCGACGGAGAGGCCGAAACGGAACAGGCCGATGAGCGCACCCAGGGCGACTGCGCCGATACGAACCATCAGGTATTCGGCCGGCGTGATGCTCAGGCCGGCGCGGCCGAGATCCTCGGCGAGGGTGGGCTTGCCCTGCACCCGCCGGCGCTGGCTCAGCGTGTCGGCTGCGGGACGGAGCAACCGCTCGACGAGCTCGCGCGGCGTCGCGCGCGGTGGTGTCGGCACCGCCGGCGCCGGGGCACGTTCACGCCGGATCCGGTCGACGCTCCAGAAGAAGATGGCAATGGCCAGCGCCGCAGGCACCGCGATGACGACGGCAACGAGCTGGCTGCTCATCGTGCTTCAGCCCTGGCACAGGCACCCTCTCCCGTCGGCGGGAGAGGGATCGGGGGTGAGGGTGCTGACGAAGCCACCGCCGCTAGAAAAGCGTTGGGAAGGCGGCCTGGACCGTCTGCAGCGTGACCCCTTTGGCCGAAGTCAAGCCCGGGCAGGTCGGATCCGAGGCCTCGGAGCTCGACGGCTGGTAGTCGTGGTACGACTCGAGCTCGTACTTGAGGGATGCGTATGTCAGGAACCAGGTGATGAACTCGGACTGGCAGTACGAAACCACAACCGTGAGGCTCGAAGCCGTCGCGGACGATGAAGCGCCGTTGGCCGAAGCCGATCCGACACGGATCACGTGGATGTCGTGAAAGATCGTCTTGGTGGCGATCTTGCCGCTCGCGTTGACCGTGGCGATGATCGAGATGTAGTCGTCGGGCTGGATGTTGCCGCCGACACCCTGCAGGTCGCTGGTCGGCAGCTGCAGAGCGACATATCCCGACGGAATGGGGAGGTACTCAGACTGAACGCCGAGCGCCGCGCCGGGCTTGGCGATCACATTGGCTGTGATCGGCTCGCCGGACACAATCGTTACCAGAGGGATCATGCCCTTCACATCTGCGGTGTTGTGGAAGAAAAGCGACATCGGGTAGCCGGCGACCGGGATGCTCCTCATCTCGAGTGCCGATGCGTCGATCGGGATTCGCGGCTGCAGGTCCCTGGTGGCGACGACCACGGATTGCTGGGCCGTGCCCTGGCCCGAGCTGGCGTTGATTGCGACCAGCACAAAAGCCGCGATCACGAGTATGGCGAGGAGGATTCCGAGGAGGGTAAAGGGTCTCCGAGAGGTCACTCCGCCCAGGTTAAGACGCGCCACGGCCGGACCATCATAGGCAAGATATCCGCGTGTCGCGCCGCTTAGAGAGGCCTCTTCCAGGCACCCGACGGCGCCAGAAAGGCCAGTCGTTGGTCGAGTTTGCGCTCTCCTCGGTCGTGCTCCTTTTGCTGGTCGGAGGCCTGGTCGACATCGGGCGCGCGATCTACATCACGGAGGCGCTGTCGAACGCCGTTCGCGAGGGCGCGAGGCACGGGGTCTGGTTCGACGCACCCCATCTTCAGTCGCCTTATCTGTACGACGCGGAGATCAAGTCGGTCGTCGACCAGGAGCTGGCGGCCGCTTCGCTTCCGGCCACAGTGCTGAAGAACCCCGGCACCACGTGCCCCGCAGTGACCGACGGCAACACGTATCACAACCCGCCGTATGCGAACGCCGCGTACCCTCCGACCGCGAACACGACGTGGCTCTACATCTGCTACTCCAACACACTCGGCGTTGACTTCGGCGGGCCTCAGACGGGGCAGGGCAACTCGGACCTCAATGTCATCGTCCTGTACACCTACGCGCCGCTGACCCCGCTGATCGGCGGCCAGTTCGGCACATTCCGCCTCGCCAGCAACCAGCACATGACGGTGCAGGGCCCGTAGCGGTGACATCCACTGCGCCCTTTGCCTCCAGACGTCGTCGTCGACTCCACGAGGCGAAGCGTCCGCTGGGGCCCCCGCGACGCAGTCGCGGGAGAAGGCTTACGTCCTCACCCGCGCATTCTGGCCAGCGCTCCCAGGCGCTGATCGAGTTCGCCCTCATCTCGCCGGTACTGCTTCTGCTCGTCTTCGGGATCATCGACATCGGCCGCGCCGTCTTCTACTACGACACTCTGTCGCACGCCGCACGTGAGGGCGCGCGGAACGCGGTGAGCGCGTCGGCGCCGCTGCCGACGGACGCGTCAGTACTGGCGGCGGTGATGCAGCAGCTCGTGGGCGCACCGGTGTCGGCGCCGTGCCCGCAAGGGCCCGTGACCAGCGCCACGCCGCCGGCCAACACCGCATGGCTCTACGTGACCGAGGTCAATCCGCCGGCCACGGTCGAGACCAACCCGCCGGTCAACGCTCCCGGCGGCGAGTTCGCCGCGCCGGCGAGTGGTGGCTGCAGCGCTGTCAATCCGGCCGCCGGCAACTCGACACTACAGGTGACGCTGCGCTTCAACCTTGTGCTGATCACGCCGATCCTCTCGCAGGTGACGGCCGACCACATAGTGCTTACAGCCGCGGCCATCTTCAGGACTGAGTACTGATGCGACTGCCACCGCGCCTTCAACAGGGTCAGGCCATTGTGCTGGTGGCGCTGATGCTGGTCGTCGTGGTGGGCATGGCGGCGCTCGCCATCGACGGCTCGCGCGCTTACGCGCTGCGGCGTGACCTGCAGGCAGCACTCGACGCTGCGGTCCTGGCCGCGGGTGACAACTATCAGAGGACCAACAGCTTTCCGTCCGCCGAGGCGGCCGCCTCCAAGATCTTCGGCACCAACCTGCGGCTTTACACCAACCCATCCTGTTCGCCGGGGTACATCTCGCCCGGGGCTGCACCGGTGACGATCACGTGCACTTTCTCGGACGGGACGACGCTGACCCAGGTCGTGGCGAACGCAGGCCCCGGAGGCAAGGCCTTCACACTCACAGCCACGCGAACGCTGACGCTTCAGTTCGGCCGCATCCTCACCAACGGCACCACGCCTACCCTCTCCGCGTCGTCCGCGGGCGGCGTCAACAACCTCGTCTACTCGCCGACGATCGCAGCGCTCGACCAGGCCGGCTGCGGCGGCTCCGGCGGGTCTGCCATCACCATTGGAGGGGCCGGCACCCTTTCGGTGTTGGGCGACATGGTGTCCAACGGCGCCATCTCGATCTCCGGGCCGACGGCGCGCGTCAGCGGCGACATCTATGCACGATGCCAGTCATCGGTGCCGGGATCGTCCCTGGCGTGCTACCCCAGCGGCGCCTCGACTCCCTGCACGTTTCCCGATGTGGCGGGGTCAACGCGCTCGGGCTTTAACCTGGCCGACCCCGGGTTTTCTCCGCCGGCGGTGCCGGGCGGCAGCCAGGCGCTGGGCAGCAACGTTGTGCTCTTGCCGGGCGCCTACTCGTCCAATCCCAGCTTCACGACTGGCCGCTGCTGGTTCCTGAGCGGAGGCGTTTACAAGTGGCTGAGCGGCTACACCAACACGGCCGACTTCGTGAGCAACGAGCTCAAACCGCCTGACGAGCCGGCAGTGGGCAGCAACACCGTTTTGGCCGCGAACCAGTTCTGGAACACGGACGGGTTCAGATGCGCGGGTTCCTTCGTCACAGCGACCTCGAACGACCCGAGGAACCCGGTGCGCAACGGCGTATGGGGTATCGAGCTCACGTCGGTTCGCAACGACACCTACGGTGGTGTGAGCTACACACGCGAGAGCGCCCCGTCAATGTGCCACACGGTCAACACGGCGACGAGGAACGACATCGTGCTCCAGGTAAGCAACGTCCCTGGCGCCACCTCGTACAACGTCTACCTCAGCTCTCCTGGAAACGCGTGCGGCGGACCATTTGGGCTCGCCGGCAGCATTCCGGTGACCGGAACCCCGGCCAACAACCTGACCAGCCCGTGCCCGATCTACCTGGGCGGAGGCTGCAGCCTCGGCAACGAGCAGCTGACCATCGATCAGAACTTTCTCGGCACGTGGGCGCCCAATCTGCTGGCGCTTCCCGGCACGATCGGCGCCTATCCGCCCGATCCCGAGACGTCGCCGCTATCCGGCTTTCTTCCGAACCAGAACCCAGGTCGCGGCGCAGGGTCTGCAGGTGATCGCGCCAATGAGAACGCGTGCCTGACCGTAGGTGGCGCCTTTTCCTCGTGCCCGGCGGCGATCACACCAGGGGCTGTCGAGTTCTATGCGCCGTCCGGCGGGTGCATGAACCTGTCCGGCACGGCCGACAACTTCGTGTTCAGCGGCTACCAGTACAACTGGGTGCAGCTCTACGAGCCGGCGAGCAACACGTGCGCCAACGTGCTCGGCGCCGCCTCCAACTCGGCCCTCACGGGCCTGATCTACACGCCCGCCGCCTCCATCAGCATGCCGTCGACGTGGCTGTTCGAATCGGGCGGTATGGGGGGTGTCATCGCCGACACCCTGAGCATCACCGGGTCGCCGGCTCTTACGTACACACCGGACTACGCGCCGGTTCCGTTCTCCGCTCGGCTGGTGGCCTGAGCGTCCGCGGCCGTCTCCGCGCCCGCCACCTCGTGTCCGTCCCCGACCGCCGGCGGTGACTCCGCCGCTCCGCCAATGGCCGCCGCAGTCTCGGCCGGCGCCGATTGCAGGCGGGACCGCACTGCGCTCGCCGAGCGCATGTCGCGGGAGTCCTCGAATCGCTGCGCCGCCACGCCCCACGCCGAACGGGCCTCGTCGCGGCGGCCCAGGCCCGCGAAGGCGTCGCCGCGCAGGGCCAGCGCCGAGGCGCGGTCCTTCGTCTTGTCCGCCGGTAGCAGCATCAGCTCGCTTTCGATCAGGCGAAGCACCTCTTCGTAGGCACCGACCGCGAGCGCGTTCTTCGCCGCCTGCGCTAGGAACGACGAGGTGCGCATGGCGTCGGCCGCCGTGCCGGCCTGGTACAGATGGTTCGCGATCTCGGCGGCGTGGTCCTTGGCCGTCTTGCCGTAGACGCGCTCCAGGGTGTCGGCAACCGCGAGGTGATACGCCTGCAGCCGCGGCAGCGGCATGGCTGCCAGCACGCGCTGGCGGACCAGGTCGTGCGAGAAGCGGTAGCGCTCGTTTCCGGCCCTGGACAGCAGCCGCGCCTTGGTCGCCTCTTCCAGCGCCTCGCGCAGCTCGCCGCCTGACAGCTCGCCGAAGGCCTCGAACAGCGCGACGTCGAAGTCGCGCCCGATCACCGCGGCCGCTGTCAGCATGCGGTGCGCCGGCTCGCTGAGCCGCTCGAGGCGACGGCCGATGAGGCCGCGCACGCTCTGCGCCAGCTCGAGGTCTTCCTCTGTGTAGCTGGCCTGGGATCGCGAGCGCACGCCGCCGAGGAGGCCTTCGGACTCCGCCATGTAGAGGTATGAGTGCTCGACGAACAATGGGTTGCCCTCGGTCGCGGCCTGGATGCCGATCAGCTGCACAGCCGTCAGCGCGCCGCCGGCCAGGCTCATCAGCATCTTCTCGACCTCGGCATCCGTCAGCCTGCCGAGCGCGATGCGCTGCGCCCGGCGGCGGCGGAGAAGTCGCGCGCCCACACCGGTGAACGGCCGCTCCGGGTCGAGGTCGGTCTCCCAGTAAGTGCCGATGACCACGATCCTGCTGTTGCCGAGTCGCTCGGCAAGGTCGCGCAGCAAGAGCACCGTCGCCTCGTCGGCCCACTGGAGGTCGTCGAGCACGACCAGCAGCGGCTTGGCGCCCTGTGAGGCGACGAGCACGTCGAAGACCGCTTTGAACAGCGACTCGCGCCGGCGGTCGGGCGTGGCGTTCGAGCCCACCGTCGTGCCTCGCACCTTGTTGCGAAGGCCAGGCACGAGCTCGGCAAGCATGGCGCCGCTGGTGGCGGCGAGCTCCTGAAGAGGTCTTTGTGGAGCTACTGCGATCGCGCCGGCCAGGACATCGCGGAACGGCGCGTATGGGGCCTCCTCCTGCTCGGCGCAGCGGCCGTTGAGGACGATCCATCCCTTACGCGCGGCTTCGGTGGAGACTTCTGCGACCAGGCGCGAAGCGCCGATGCCGGGCGCCCCGGCGAGGAGGATCATGCCGCCGGTGCCAGTGGCGGCGCGGTCCAGGACGAGGCGGATGTCGAGCTTCTCCTGGGCGCGACCCACGAAGCCGTCGCCCGGGGTGGTGACGGCCGGGGCGATGGCCGCCGGCATCTCGCCGGGGGTCGCCTCGTGCAGGCGCCACCGGTCTGGGAATCCCTTCAGCTTGTAGTGGCCGCGGTACGTGAAGTGGATCTCGGCCACGGGCCCGACCAGCTGGCGAACGACCTCGGAAACGAGCACCTGCCCGCCCTTGGCCTTGCCCGCCACGCGCGCGGCCATGTTGACGGCCGCGCCGAAGAAGTCGCCCGCCTCCTCGACGACCTCGCCGGTGTTGATGCCGATGCGGATCCGAAGCCTGCGGTGTGGGTTCGCTTTGCTGTAGTCGCTGATCGCACGCTGCATGTCCAGCGCGCACTCGACCGCGTGCCGCGTCGAGCCGAAGCTCACCATCACGCCGTCGCCGAGACCCTTGATGCGCCGTCCCGCGTGCTCGGTGATCTTCTCGCCGACGATCGTCTCGTACGCCTTCATGATCTCGTGCGACTCAGTGAAGCCGCGCGTCGACAGCAGGTTGGTCGAGCCTTCGACGTCGGTGAACATGATCGAGACCGTGCCTTCCGTCTGACCCGTCGAGAGGCTGCCGATGATCGT
>Ga0070707_100006310_pt1 | contig 11028 bp, 9 predicted proteins | sample KBSK5502metaG_FD_65468 | JGI IMG/M metagenome (GOLD analysis project Ga0070707, IMG submission 65468) | Corn, switchgrass and miscanthus rhizosphere microbial communities from Kellogg Biological Station, Michigan, USA - KBS K5-50-2 metaG | ecosystem: Host-associated > Plants > Roots >... | reverse complement strand
CCACCACCGCCGTGAGCGGCAGAATGGCCAGCAGCTGACGCACGATGCGGGCTTTGGCCTCCCAGCGACTGCGGGTGGAGGGCGGCAGGCGCTGCTGCCCGGCGAGGCGGTTCTGGTTGCGGCAGGGACGTCGCCAGAGCCGCGAGCGCCGGGCCCGACGCAGCGTCCGGCGCGTCTTGACAGCCTTTTTCACGTGGGCAGGCGCTTCCACCATCAAGTTGAGGACGGTCGCCTTGATCCCTACCACACTGAACCCCTCGAACTTCGAGCCGGGATCAATCCCCACCACGAGCGGTTGATTGTCTGGTGCTTGCTCGTAGCTCAGTTGTAGGTAGAAGAGGCCCAGCTTGTTGCGTTTGGGATGGGCCTGACCTGCCTTGAGTAAGGCACGGGCTTTGGGTGGGGTGCAGGGCATCACGGGGATGCCCTGCACATCGACGACAGGAACACGCATAGGAGGATTACCTCTCTCCTGGTCCAAGCCAGGGTGCAATGTCCCTTCGGGAGGGCGAGACAGGCATAGGTCGGACGAGCCGACCGTCGGCGCGGGCATTGCCAGAAGGGGGCAGGACTAGGGAAGCATCCTGCCGTTCTTGTAGCCCGTCTCGCTGCTGCTGACCGCAGTCAGCCCCCTAGACAGGACTTGCGTTGCGTTCGCCCTTACGCAAGCCCCAAGGCCTACGCCGTGGGGTTCCTGACAGTGCTGTGACCGAGCATCGAAGTGCGCGAGCAATGCGCGCCTCGGCTGGGACGACGGCCACTTCGTAGGCCTCCCCTGCGAAAGCGCGCACGGCGTCGAGGGAGTCAAACCACATGATGGTGCTGAACTCTACCTCCTCCCCAAGGGCGCGACGCAGTAGCTGAATCTCCCGGAATCCGGGTATCTGGCGCTGCTCGATGCCGGGGAAGATTTCCTTGTGCAGGAGGGTCTCATAGGGGTCAGCATTTGCCTGGGATGTCCAGCCGTGCCACACACGCGCGATCATCGGTAAAGCCTCCCGTGTCCAGTATCCTGCTCTTGTGCGGCTCAGGGAGCCGCGTTCTAACTTCTGAAAGTGTAGCAGGCCAAGAGCACAGTGCAAGCGATAACCATCGCTGGCAGCACGCCGCGCATCTTCGGCCTCAGGCAAGCCACCTACCCAAGGTATAGCATGCCCCAAAATGCTCGTAGGGTTACCTTTGCGCTACGCGGTGGCGCCAGCTTGATACTCCGCCTGCCATGCGGGCGCCCACCCTCTCCCTTCGGCTCCGCTCTGGCTCCCCCTCTGCCTCTGGGGTGGGGGCTGTCCAGCCCTTACGGGAGTAGGGCGTGCGTGTGCTCGTAGCGGCGGACCGTCTCGTGCGCCTGCTCGATCAGGGCGACCTCGCCGCGCTGGCGCAGGGCCTCTTCGAGTTGTTCGGCGTGTTCAGCGGGGATGACACGCCAGCCAAGGCGGTAGACGAGGTCGCCGCCCAGCCAGCCAGAGGCGGTCAACACCGCCAGCGCCGCGCCGGAGAGGGCGACCGCCGCCGTGCGCGGTCGCCCGTCCGCGGGACTGTGTGACTCACGACGCAGCAGCGGGCTGGCGAGCAGCAGAGCGAGCATCGAGGCGTTGAGGTAGCCGTGGATCGCACCGGTGCGGTAGGCGGGATGCTCGCGTGGGACGGCCCGATAATCCCAGAGGCCAACCAGCGCGGCCGCGACGCCGCTGGCCCACGCGCCTGTATGCATGGCGCGGGCGGCGAAGCGCCAGATGTGCCTGAGAGTGGCGAAGTCGAGAAGATCGCAGGCGGTCCCGCCGGCAAGCATGCCGATGGGCAGGTCGGTGAGCAGCGCATGGAGCGGGTGGCCTTTGATAAGCGGATCTTTCATGGCACGGCGCCTCCCTTGTATCTACACGAGCATACAGTATGCCGCGGCAGCGCCACAAGCGCGGTTAGATGATCCACCAGCCCGCCAGGTAGGCGGCGAGGAGCAAGGCCTGCGTCATGAACCCGGTGCCGAGCAGCAACGTTTCTAGCCAGGGGCGCCGCGCAGACCAGCGCGCCAGCAGCACGAAGATTGGCACCGCCGCGAGCAGGAAGCGGCTGACCGACGCATAGACATCCTGCAGGACGGGAATCGGCGCGGCGATGCAGACGTAGAGCAGTCCGAGCATGTAGAGCGTGAAAGAGACCGGCTGGCGGCGCACGGCGCAGAGCGTAATGAGGGCGAAGAGCGCCAGCGGCGCGTAGTCTACCAGCATGCGCATCTGGTCGTACGAGCCTGGGGCCGCGGTGCGAAAGGTATGCGCGGCCAATCGTAGCGACTGCCAGGGCAGCATTGGCTGGCGATCCCAGAAATGATGCTCGGCGGAGAGGAAGGTTGTGGGCTTGCCGAAGCGCGCGTTGAGATAGGCCATATAGGTGAGGATGCCGGCGGGCACCGCCCCCAGCAGCGCCGCGAGCTGCGCCATCCCGCGTGGGTCGCGCAGCTGGGCGCGCCAGCCGTCGCCGCGCCAGCAGTCGTGTTGCCGGGCAAACTCCCACGCCAACGGCACGATCAGCACCGCGGCGGTGAGGTGCGTGAGGCTCGCCAGGCACGCGCAGACCGCCGACCAGCCCCAGTGGCCGCGCCGCGCGCAGAAGAGGCTGAACACGGCCAGCGCGACGAACAGCGAGTCACTATAGGGCGCAGCCAGGAAGAACGCCAACGGATAGGCCGCGAAGATGCGCACGCCATGCGGAGCGGCATCGAAGCCGGCCTCGCCAACGGTCAGCAGCGCCAGGCCGATGAACGCCGCGAGCGCGGCGAGGTTGCTGACGAGCAGGCCAGCGACGAGCACGTGGCCGCTCGCCAGCACAATCAAGATATGGACCAGCAGCGGGTAGAGCGGGAAGAAGGCCGTCTGCGTCGCGCTCCAATAGCCGCGCTGCGCGATGGGGAGATACCACTCGCTATCCCAGCGCTGCCAGGTGGCAATGAACGTGTGGATCGAATGGCCTGCCTGCGGTTGGCCGGCTGCCGCGAATTCAAACAGCACGGCGGTAACGCCGCAAACGGCGAGGGCCACGCGTGTCGCCAGCCAGAGCAGCGCGGCGCGCAGGGCAATCGCGCGCCAGGCCAGCGGCCGGGGGGTGCTTGGGGCATGGGCGAACCCTGCGGCGCGCAGGGTGGGCCAGCGCAGCGCGGGCCGGATACGCTCGCCGATGACCTCACCCATCGTAGCTAAGCTCAACACTGCTGGACTCCATTCCTTGTCTCCGCGTTTCCGCCCGCCATCGTCTCGAAACCTGCCTGGTGCCTCTGCCCACTTGTCGCAGGAGATATGCCGCGCGCTGGAGGTGCGAGGATGACGTGTTCCTGACTTCAATCGCGGGCATCACGCGACCACACGCAGTGCTACAATGGGGGCACCACGCCAAAATGACGGGACGGGAGACATGACGATAGTGGGAGAGCACGAGACATCCGATCTGCACGAGCCGCCGCTGCTTTCGCTCGTGCTGCCCGTCTATAACGAGCACGACCGCCTGCCCCGCACCCTGCGCCTGCTGCGCAAATACCTCAGCCGGCGGCGCCTCGCCGCCGAGATCATCGTCGTGGACGACGGTAGCACGGACGACACGGCCGCGCTGGTGCAGCGGCGCGTGCTCACCTGGCCGGCGCTCCGCCTGATCTCGACGCCGCATCGCGGCAAGGGCCATGCCGTGCGCGTGGGATTGCTCGCGGCACAAGGCGCCTACATCTGCTTCTGCGACGCCGATCTCTCGATGCCGATCACTGAGCTGTCGAAGTTCCTCCCCCCACTGCGTCCCGATGTCGCGGTAGCTATCGCCTCACGCGAGGCGCGCGGCGCGCATCGCTATGGCGAGCCGGTTCACCGGCACGTGTTCGGCCGCGTCTTCAACCTGCTGGTGCGGGCGCTGGCGCTGCCTGGCATCCAGGACTCACAGTGCGGCTTCAAGAGCTTCCGCGGCGAGGTGGCGCGGCAGCTGGCCGCCGCGCAGACGCGGAACGGCTGGGGCTTCGACGTCGAGCTCCTCTACCTGGCGCGCCGCTGGGGCTACGGCGTGGTCGAGGTGCCTGTCGAATGGCACTATGCACCGAGCAGCCGCGTCTCCCCCCTGCGCGACTCGTGGCGGATGGCGCGCGACGTGCTGGCGGTGCGTCGCAACGCGCGGGCGGGCAACTATGAGAAGCCGGCGGCACTTTCTGGCCAAGCGTACGCACAGACGGCGCCAGGCGAACCCGGCAGAGATGCCGCGCGCGCACGGAGTGCTGAGGCCGCCGCGCCCTCACGCTAGCGCCGGCCATTGGGGAAATGCACGCAGTGGTGAAAGGGTTCGTGCTGGTAGCGCTGAACGCGGCCAAGGCACGCCTGCCAGTGCCAACGGCGCTGATCGCGCCGCCGCGCCGCCTTCGCCCGGCCACACTGGCCCTGCTGATCCTCGCCGCCGCCTACTGGGGCGTGCTGGTGGACGGCGCGGTGATTCCGGTGCTCGCGCCGTCGAGCAACTCCACGCTCTTTCAGGCCAGCACGGCCGCGCTCTTCGCGCTGCTCGGCATCTTTGGCGGACCCCTGGCCGGCGCGCTGGGGGGACTCGTGCGCGACGGCAGCGGCTACCTGCTCACGCTCGCGCTGCATCCCGCACTGGTGGCCCAGCCGGGGTTCCTCGCCTGGCTGGGCCGCGCCGTGGTGGACGTGGTCGAGGATGTAATGCTGGGGCTGATCCCCGGTCTGGTAGCGCTGCGCACGCGCCGGATCAGCGTGCTGGCTGCCAGTGCCGCGGCGACGGCCTGGCTCTCGCTGCCATATCTCGTCGCGGGCAGCGTGCTCTCATCCGGCCGCCCCGGCGACCTTTGGGTGACACTGACCACAGCCGCCGACGACTGGAACGAGCCGGTCGATCCCGGCCTCACAGTCTATGCGCTGGTCACCGGCGCTCTGGTGGCGGCCGCGGCCGCGCGCTGGACCTCCCGCCCGCGCCGGGCACTTGGCATTGGCCTGCTCTTTGCCCTCCCGGTGCTGCTGCTGCTCGCGCTCGGCGCACACGCATAGATACGGACAAAGGCGCTACGGCGGCGGCGCCTTGAAGGTGGCCGCGCCGGGCAGCGCTGCGCTCGGGCCGAAGCTGATGTCGCCAGTCTCGAGCGCCAGCGGGCCGAGCCGTGGGCGCGCGACCGACGCCGGCGCGCGCGTGCCCCAGACGTGCCAGCCCGCCGGACTCTCCGCCCCCGCTGCAGCGGCGGGCAGCGACAACCAGGTGATGACATCGTCGCCCGCGCCCCAGCTCAGCGCCGGGCAGGTCGTACTAAGCGCGGCGCCGCGAGGCTGACCGGCGGCGTCGAGCGGCTGCGCGAAAAACGTATAGCTGGCGAGGCGCGGCCCCCGCGGCTGCGCACCGTACCAGTACGTCACGGCGTCGCCGCCGCCAGCGGCATCCATGGGCGGCCCGGACCAGCGCAGCAGCAGCCGGCGCGTGCCATCTGGCGCGGTGTCGAAGGCGTAGGCGGCTGGCTGGGACGCGGTGTGCGGGCCACTCGCCGCCACCGGCGTCTCGCCAGGCAGCGACGCGCCGGGCGGGAGCGCATAGAGCCGCAGCGGATCGTCCCCCGCTCGCGAGAGTGTCTGCAGGAGGGTCGCGCCGCGTAGCTCCGCTGCCACAGTGCCGGCGGCGACGGTGGATGTTGCCAGGGTGACAGCCGGCGTGCTGCCTCTGGCCGGCGCGAGCAGACAGCTCGACCCGTCGTACACGCTGGCTTGCACTGTGCCCGCGACCGCCAGATAACCGAAGGATTCTTCGTCGAGCGCCGATGTCGCCACGTGCAGGCGGGCGCCACGAGAGTGGGCGACGCCCGCCGCGGCAGCCAGCGCCGCCTGCTGGTTGGCGAGCGGCAGGCCATAGTGCAAAGGCATCTGCCCCCGTGCGCCGTCATCGAAGGCACCCGAGTGCACCGTGACCAGCTGCGCCGCCACCGCAACGCTCTGGCCGGCGGCCATCAGCAGCACCGCGAACACGAGCGCGCCAGGCGCCAGCGCGTTCCACGCGCCAGCGGAAGGCAGCTGCACGGCAGCCAGCAGCGTGGCGAGCCGCGCCGCCAGCCAGGCCAGGAAGCCTCCCAGTGTCAGGAAGCAGGCAGGCACTATGACGAGCAGATAGTGCTCGTGAATCGGCGTGCTATGCTTGAGCAGCGGCAGCAGCGGCGCCACCTGCCACAGCGCCAGCAGCGCCAAGTAGCGCGCGTTGGTCCCGCTCGCCAGCAGCGGCGCCAGCGGCGACGCGATACGCCGCCAGCGCAGGGCGTGCGCCGCCAGCGCCGCCACGAGCCAGCCCACGCTGAGGCAGTAGAGCGGGATAATAACCCGGCCCACCCAGTGGTATGCGTGCACGGCGGAGGCGTATGCGGTGCCCGCTCCAAACGTCAGCGCGTCCGCCGGCGTCAGCACTGAGCGCAGTGTCCGCACGGCGGCATCATCCAGCACAGAGCGCATGCCAAGGTACTGGCGGAACGCCGCGATATCGGCGCCGTGACTCGCCAGCTCCCAGGCCAGCGTTGGCAGAAAGAGCGCGACCAGCAGCGCGAGGGGCAGCGGGCGCAGCCGCGGGCGCACGTCACGCCAGCTCAGTGCCAGGGCGAGCACAGTGAGCGCGAGGAGCGGAGCCGCGCTGGGGTGAAGCTGCACGGCCATACCCCAGAGCAGGAGATTCCAGCCGAGCCAGCCGCTCCGCCGCTCGATCGCGCCGCGGCACGCCGTCCAGAAGAAGAACAGCACCACCGGCACCACCAGATTCGGCTGCCAGATGAAGCGCGAGAACCAGACGGGCCAGAAGCTCGTCGCGAAGAGTATGCCTGCCGTAAAGGCGGCGAGCCGCCCGCTATGGCGGTCCGCGATGGCGTAGAGCAGCGCGACAGCCGCGAGATTGACGAGCGCCGTGGCCAGTGTCCCCCAGAACGGATCGCTGAGCAGCGCGAAGGGCAGCAAGAGATAGACCGCGACTGGCGGGCTGAGTGTGCCGATCGAGAAGCGGATGCCGGTCGCCGGCAGCGCGTGGTGCTCCAGCGCCAAACGGGCCAGCCCCAGGAGCTCCGCCTGATCGCCCAGGAAGCTTGTCTCCCGGAGCAGCGCCAGTCGCAACACGGCGGCCACCGCCAACACGAACAGCCCGTCTGGACGGCGCGCCCACGTCGGCAGCCGGCCGCCCAGGGCACGCAGCATGCGGAGCGCGGCGCTCCAATTGGCGGGCAGGCGCGCATTCTGTGGAGAAGGCGCGGCGACGGGCGTGCTCACGAGTGGTGCTCTACTCCTCCCCGCGGGCGATGGACAACACTGGGGGCCTCTGCCGGCCACACTTGCTCCGGCCGCCGCTACGCCCAATCGTACCTCAGCGCGGCAGGTGCGACCCGCCGGGCACGCATCCTCTCCGCGCGGACTTCTGGGTACGGCGCGCGAAGTGTGAGCTACGACCTCCAGCGTCACTTTCTCCCTGATGTACAATAGCGCCAGTTCACCAGCGGGAAGGGGAGCGCGCTATGGGATGGGACTGGGACCAGCACGACGACCAGGGAGTAGCGCCAGACGGCGACGCGCGCAGCTACGGTGAGTCCGATGACCCTCAGGCGCGCGACGAAGAACCGACGCGTATCGTGCCCCGCAGCCAGGCGAATCCGGTCCCCGAGCCGGACCAGTGGATCACCCAGGTACTGCCCCCATCCTATTATGCGCGCCAGACGCCCGCGCATCTCTCCGTCGCGGACCCCGCGCGACGACAGAGGCAACGGCCGTGGATCATCGCGGTCTGTGCGCTGCTGGCGGTCGCCGTGGTTGCCGGCGTCGCGCTCGTCGTCATCCATCCCTTCGCCGGGCCAAAGACCGTCAAGAAGAGCGGCCCAGACTGTGCGGGCAACCCGGTCTGCAAGGCCGCGGACGGCTACCTCACGGCGTATTCCAGCGCCAACTTCGAAGGCATGTACGCCTACACCTCGGAGGCCAGTCGCACGCGCTTCAGCACTCCAGCGATCTTGCACGGCGTGTACAAGGACGCCCACGACTACATGGTGAACCGCTCGGCGTCGCTGATCGACGAGGCGCGCGTCTACACCATCGGCGAGACCCAAGGCGCAGTCAAGCAGACGAGCGATACCGAGGCAACGGTGCCGGCCGAGATCGTCATGACCAGCTCGCGCCTGGGCACCTTCACCGAGGACATCACGATTCCGCTCGTGAGCGAGCACGGCCAGTGGCGCGTACAGTGGAGCCCGGGGCTGCTGTTCCCCAAGCTGGACGACCCCACCAACGACCCTAACTACACGCGGCTGGTGCATCTCTTCACCGCCGACGCCAACCGCGGGACGATCTTCGACCGCGACGGCAACGCGCTGGCCAAAGACGACACGGTCTTCACGGTGGCCGTCATCCCAGGGCAGATCAAGAATGAGAGCAATCTGCTCGCGGTGCTGAGCGCCGCGCTGAGCCGCACACCCGAACAGATCAAGGCCAGGTACGCTGGGGCCGCCCCGGGCGACACCGTGCCGATCCGCACGGTGACAGCGCAGCTTTTCAGCCAGATTCAGAACCAGGTCAACGCGCTGGTCGGCTCCGGCGTCACCATCACCAACGGCGTCGGCCGCGTCTACCCCTATGGCGCGGACACCGCTGCCGTGACGGGCTACGTCTCATCGGTGACGGCGGACGATCTGAAAAACGACACGACGCACTACTACGAAGACGGAGATGTGGTCGGCCGCGCCGGCGTCGAAGCGTGGGGCGAGGAGTCGCTGCGCGCGGTGCGCGGCGGCAAGCTGGACATCGTCGACCGCAACGCCGACGGAACCCTCGGCTCGGTGGTCTATACACTGGCCTCCCGCCAGGCCTCTGCCGGGCAAGACATCCACACCACGATCTCGCTGAAGCTGCAGCAGGCGGCGATGGCGTCGCTGCGCACCAAAGACGCGGCGTTTGCAGGCGGCGCCTTCGCCGACGACCCAGGCACCGGCGAGGTGCTGGTGATGGCCAGCAACCCCACCTACGACCCCAATGACTTCGCCCACAGCCTTGACGGCATCGATGCGAAGCTGCATCCGCAGCTCAACTGCGCGCTGCAATGCGCAGACCCCACCGGCTCGATCTTCAAGATCGTGACGCTGGCGGCGGGCCTCGAACACGGCGTCAAGTCCAGCGACATCTTCACCTGCACTGGCACGTATCAGGTGCCTGGCGAGGACCATAAGCGCATCGACGACTTGCCTACCGGCCATGGCAGCCTGACCGCACCCAACGCGCTCGGCCCCTCCTGCGACGTGATCTTCTGGAACGTCGCCGTCGTCCTCAACCAAAAGGACCCAAACGTGCTGCCGAGCATGGCCAAGGCCTTCGGCTACGGTGAGCCCACCGGCATCGTCGGCGTGCCAGACGGCGTGGATGCCGGCGGCCTCGTGCCCGATCCGCAGTGGCTCCAACAGAATAAGCACGCCGGCTGGACGCCCACCGACGCGGCGAACCTGGGCATCGGCCAGGGCTTCTTTAGCGCGACGCCCGCCCAGGTCGCGATGGTGAGCGCGGCGCTGGCCAATAACGGCATCCGCATGCAGCCGCGGCTGGTTACCAGCGTGCAGTCCGCCGGCGGCACGGTGGTGCGGAGCTACCCACCAAAGCAGCTCGGCAAGCTGCCGCTCTCGGCGGATAATCTCGCCGTCATGCAGGTGGCCATGCTTGGCTCAACTTCCACGCCCAGCGGCACCTCGTACGATACGTTCAAAGATTTACCGCTCCGGCTCGGCGGCAAGACGGGCACAGCGGAATCGGGGCAGGCCCACCCACATGCGTGGTTCACCGCGTACGCGCCGGCCAGCCCGGTGAGCGGCCCCGCGGTCCAGGCCAAGATTGCCATCGGCGCGCTGGTGGAGTATTCGGATGTTGGCGATAGGAGGGCCGCGCCCGTCGTGAAGGCGATCCTCAAAGCCGAGTTCAACATCTAAGGCGGGCTCGTCGTCGTGGGCGAGTCGCGCGCGGCACTGAACGTGCTGGCGCACCTGACGGCAGACGGGCTAACGTCCATTGTATGTGCCAACAGCGCCAGCGGATGCGAGATGAGACATGCACAGCCGCGCACCTCAGCGCGACGGCAGGAAGGCGCGTTCCCCGTGACAGACGGCACCCCGCGTGTGGGCACCGGCTACGACGTGCACGCCTTCGCGCCCGTGGAGGCGGGACGGCCGCTGATCGTCGGCGGCGTCGTGATCCCCTTCGCGCGCGGGCTGGCGGGCCACTCCGACGCCGACGTGCTGATCCATGCGGTGGTGGATGCGCTGCTCGGGGCGGCGGCGCTGGGCGACATCGGCACCCACTTTCCCTCCAGCGACGCGCACTGGCGCAATGCGCCCAGCACGGAGTTCTTGGCGTTCACGGCAGAGCTGCTGCGCGACCATGGGTGGCGCATCGGCAACCTGGACGCGACGCTGGTGGCGGAAGCGCCGCGCATGGGGCCGCACGTCCCGGCGATGCGGGCACAATTGGCGGCGACGCTGGGCATTCTGGTCGAGCAGGTGAGCGTGAAGGCCAAGACCACCGACGGCCTGGGATTCGCGGGGCGCGGCGAGGGGATGGCCTGCTATGCCGTCGCGCTCATCGAGCGGACGGCGAGCTAGCGTGTCACTCGGCATGAACGGCGTCACTGATGTCGTAGGATAACGTGAGTTCGATACCGTTGGCGAACTCGAAACCGCGGTCCCTCTGCGCCTGCATGTCGGCTCTCGAAACGGGCCAGAGTTCACCATTTTCCACTCGGCTACCTGCGTCAAATTGAGTTCGTCAATGGTATCGAACTCACGCCATTTAGACCAGGCGCGGGGTATTTACTACGTACTGATTTTATTGCGCTCCATCCTGTTTTGTGGTATTCTATTGCTATGAAGCTGAGTGCCTACGCCAAACAGGTGGGCATCACCTACAAGACGGCCTGGCAGTGGTGGAAGGCCGGACAGTTGGACGCCTATCAACTGCCGACCGGCACGATCATTGTCCGGGAGCCACAGACAGTCGCATCCGGCGTCGCGTTGTATGCCCG
>Ga0070707_100006309_pt1 | contig 11029 bp, 7 predicted proteins | sample KBSK5502metaG_FD_65468 | JGI IMG/M metagenome (GOLD analysis project Ga0070707, IMG submission 65468) | Corn, switchgrass and miscanthus rhizosphere microbial communities from Kellogg Biological Station, Michigan, USA - KBS K5-50-2 metaG | ecosystem: Host-associated > Plants > Roots >... | reverse complement strand
AGCGCTCTTTCCACGGCGTTTCTCGTGTATGGAATCACATGGCTTTTCGGAGTGACCGGCCAGACAAATCTGCAGCGCATCACCGAATCATTGGCGAATACCGGCATCGATCGCAGCGCCGCGCTCTTCGGCATGGTGCTGGTTCTCGTCGCGTTGGGCTTCAAGATCGCGGCTGTGCCGTTTCAAATCTGGGTCCCGGATGTTTATCAAGGGGCTCCCACACCGGTTACCGCCTATCTTTCGGTCGGATCGAAGGCCGCGGGTTTTGTCGTGTTGCTCCGCGTGTTGCGTCCATTTCTAATGCTCCCCGAGACACACCGATTACTCGTTGTAATCGCAATCTTAACTCTGATCTACGGCAACCTGGCTGCGCTGCCGCAAGGCAACTTAAAACGGCTGCTCGCTTATTCGAGCATCGCGCACGCCGGCTATTTGCTCATCGGCGTCGTGTGCTTGGACGGCCGCGCGGTTATCTTTTATCTCGCTGCTTATTTACTAATGACGCTCTTGAGCTTCGCCGTCCTGGTGATCGTATCGCAACAGACTGGCGATCGCATTTCGGACTTCGATGGATTAGGGAAGCGCTCGCCATTTCTCGCCTTTGCCATGCTAATTGCAATGGTCTCGCTCGCCGGCGTGCCATTCACGGCCGGATTTCTCGGAAAGTTTTTCATCTTTTACGCTGCCATCGCCCAGCGCCAAATCACGCTGCTCGTCGTGGGTGTGATTACTGTGGGCTGCGGTTTTTATTATTACCTCAAAGTTGTCCGCGCGATGTACTGGCAATCTACCGCCAGGATGGACAAGATCCCAATCAGCGCGTTGTCGCGCTTTGCGATGAGCGCGCTGATTCTTGCGATCATCGGGCTCGGCGTTTATCCGCAGCCGATTCTTGATGCGTTAAAGCGTTAAAAAGGTTGAAGCCCGCGAATCACGCGAATAGACACGAAAAAGAGCAGGTTGGCTGTCGATCGATTCGCGTTAATTCGTGTGATTCGCGGGCAGACTTGGCTCTAAATTTTTACGGTCTATTCGCGACCATTTGCGGGGCAGGTTTACCTAGTTCAAGCTCGGCGCTCACCTTCTGGATTTTTGCGTCCTGGTCTTTCAAACGCTCGTTGACTGCGTCGAGCGCAGCTTCGAGTTTCTGAACCTTGCGGTGCTCTTTGAGGAACTCGTTCAGCAACATCGCGTTCACCGCCTCGTAGCGCACGGTAAAGATTTTCCCCTCGGCATCACGAGTCACTAGAGCAGGATTTATCTTTTCTACTTCCTCGGCCACGAGACCGAACTGCGAGGCTCCCTCGGGATCAATCTCCTTCTTGTAGCGAAAGGTGACCGGTTTGAGCGCCAGGATCGCTTCACTGGCCTTGTCCATCGGCTTGATCTCATCCTTGAAGCGCTGCGAGGAAGACGCAACGCCAAGTTTACCGTTGCTGCTTACAAGAACTGCCGAGCCTGTAACCGCTACTCCGGAAATGCCCGCGACAAACGCGCGTGTCTGGTTTCCTGCCGTCCCGATACGGATGGTGCTAGCCTCGGCCGCCACACCATTGTTGCCGATATCGATATTGTTATTACCGGTAGTGAGATTACTGCCAGCCTCGGAGCCCAACGCGATGTTGTTACTCCCGGTGTTAAATTGGAGCGCTTGGAAACCCTCGGCCGTGTTGTCGCTGCCGGTGGTGTTGCGCTCGAGCGCGGAAACACCGGTCGCCGTGTTTTGGAAGCCCCCTGCGCCGTTGACGGGGTTGTTCATTTCGAGTGCTGCGCGACCGATGGCCGTGTTATTGATGCCGGTTGTATTAAGAACGAGCGTACTCGAACCGATGGCCGTGTTACTGTTGCCGGTTGTATTATCAGCGAGCGCGTCATAGCCGGTGGCCGTGTTATCGTCGCCAGCTACACCGTTGATGCTCGTGTTCCTAAACAGCGCATCAAAGCCATCAGCTGTGTTCCTGCTGCCGGTGGTGTTAGAAACGAGTGCACTAGCGCCTGTGGCCGTATTCAAGCTTCCGGTCGTGTTGTTTTGGAGCGCCTCATAACCGGTGGCCGTGTTGTCGTGGCCAGATATGCCGTTAATGGTGGTGTTGTGAAGGAGCGCTCCAGAACCGTTGGCCGTGTTGTCGCTGCCGATGGTGTTACTGCGAAGAGCAAAAACACCAGTGGCGGTGTTGCTGCTGCCAGTGGTGTTGAAAACGAGCGCTTGATACCCGGTGGCCGTGTTGTCGTTGGCGGTAGAGTTGGAAAAGAGCGCTTGCATACCATTGGCTGTGTTGCGGGTGCCGGAGGTGTTGCTAGTGAGCGCCGAATACCCGGTGGCCGTATTGTTCGTACCGTTCACGTTAGATCTGAGCGCAGATTGACCTGTGGCCGTGTTAAAGCTGCCAGTGTTCTTAAAGAGCGCGCTGGCGCCGGTGGCCGTGTTGTTGTTGCCGGTGGTGTTGCTAGCGAGCGCCTGAGAACCGATGGCCGTGTTGTTGGTGCCGCTCGTATTGCTAAAGAGTGCTTCAAAACCATCAGCTGTGTCGTTGCTGGCTGTGTTCATTGTCAGCGCTTGAGAACCGGTGGCCGTGTTGGCGACGCCGGTGGTAAGGGTAAACAGCGTAGCAGCACCGATGGCCGTGTTGTCAGTACCGGTACTGAGGCTGCCAAGGGCAGCAGCACCCTCGGCCGTGTTGCCGTTGCCATAGTCTCCGTCTGGTGCTGGGCTAACCGCTTGCACTCTCGGCGAAGGCGCAAAGCAGGCAAACGCGAGCAGGATGAGAATGAAGCCATGCCGTAGGGGCGAGCGGCTAATCAAATTTCTTCCCAATGGAGTTGTCGTTTTAGAATGAAGTATTTGAGTAGGCATAATCATAATGTTCCTTATCTCCGGCTGGCATCAGAACTGGAGAACGGCGTAGCCATTTCCTCCATTTCCTGAGACAGCTGGGTTTTTAGCACCCAGCCCTCCAAACCCTCCTTTTGGAGGGAAGTCACGGTAAAACGGCTCCACTCCTCCTTGCCCCAACTTAAAAGGATCGGGTAGAACATTTGCTCCTCTACCGATCTGTGCGTTCGGGTCAGGTGTTCCTGGCACTCCATTTGTGCCATTGAAACTGCCACCGCCTCCCCCGCCTGCGGTCAGCAGTGTGGAGGAGGAGCCCAGAATTTTGATCAAACTGTTTCCCCCAGCACTTCCAGAATTACAGCAGCTCCCTGAGCCACCGGTTCCAAGGGTAATCAACAGTGTGCTTCCCGCGGTCACGGTCAGCACTTTACACGAGTACGCGCCGACGCCGCCGTCCCCGCCTTTTGGATTACTACTGGTGGTGCCGCCGCCGCCGCCGCCAGCACCCCAGAGTTCGGCTAATATTTTTGTTATATTAGCTGGCACAACAAAGTTCGTTGATCCTGCAGTTTTGAACTCTTTGATCGTACCTGGAATAAAATTTTGGCTCGATTGGGCGTTCAGTTGGCAGACTGCCCCTAATAAGAAGAAGCCCGTTGCCGCGCTTATTAATCCGCATCGCCACGACGGCGAGCGGCCGACAGATTTTCTTAGGTGTAGAGTTGTCATATTTGTAGTTTTTGTTTTTTGCATTGGATGTTTGTCATTCATCATCCCTATCCCGAAAATTAGAGACGAAGTTCCCGAAAATTTTTCGGAATGACTGAAGTTTTTTAACCGCGGATTACGCGGATGCCGCGGATGGCAATGAATTGTAGGTCGCCGCCGGTGCGGCGATCGAAGGCGGTTCGTTAGGAGTTGAGAATTCTCTGGCTCTAAGGAAAAAGCTTGCGAAGGGAATTGGTCAAATGAGAGCATGGATGGGATGTGAACACTGAGGCGGCAGAAACGGCCAATCATAGCGCTGGCCGGTTCAGCACGACGCGCTGGAGCGTGGTGCTTTCGTGCGCCGATTCAGGAATAGAGAGCGCCGCTGCGCACGATGCCCTGAGCGAGTTATGCAAGACGTATTGGCGGCCAATCTTCGCGTATATCTGCCGTCGCGGTCACTCGATCCAGGATGCAGAGGATCTCACACAAGATTTTTTCGCAAGCCTGCTCCAGGGGCCTCTTCTTCGGCGCGCCGATCCAGAGCGCGGTCGTTTCCGTTCGCTGCTACTAAAGGCGCTGCAAGATTTCCTCGGGCATGCAACTGAGAAACGCGACGCGTATAAAAGGGGTGGCGGTGTGAAATTTGTCTCGTGGGATGACTGGATGGCCGAAGCGCCGTCGCAGTTGTCAATCTCACCCCAAGCGCTCAATTCATGGTCTCCAGAGCAACTGTTCGATCTGCGCTGGGCTGCGACAGTTGTCGAACAAGCGCTTCGGCGTCTGCGCGAAGAATGTCAAAGCAGAAGGCGGCTCAGATTGTTTGAGACGTTGAGCCTTTATCTCACTACGGATCGCGCAGACGTTTCGTATCACAACCTTGGTGCGACCTTGGGAATAACAGAGTCGGCGGTAAAAAAACAACTCCACAATCTGCGGCGCCGTTACCGCTGGCTCATCTGCGAACAAGTCGCCCAGACCGTCGAAAATCGGAATGATGTCGAAGGCGAAATTCGGCACCTATGCGCGACGCTTGCTGCCGGAACTGAGGCAGCGTAACGCCCAATGAACACGAGTTAAACGCAAATCCGAGCTCAGACCTCTGACTTCGTGTCCATTCGTGTCCATTATTGGTTAGAATATGAATTTCCACGGCTTTTCTGATTCTGTCGTGGGCGGGATGGAAGGCCCGGCGAAGTGTCCGCGCTGCGCCGCGACTACGCAGTTGGGCAATGGACTTTGCCTGAACTGCACCCTGCGGGAGGGACTCGATGGTGATCGCGAGGCATCGCGCGAATCGTTCGAAGCGATCCTAGCCCAAGACGAAGTGCACGACACGTACTGGCGGGTTGGCAATTACGAGATTCTGGAGGAAATCGGACGTGGCGGAATGGGCGTGATTTATCGCGCGCGTCAGCGGCATTCACGCCGGATCGTCGCGCTCAAGCGAATGGTGTCGTACCACGCCGATTCGCGCGAGACGCTGGAGCGTTTTCGACGTGAAGCTGAAGCGGCCGCCAGTCTCGATCATCCGAATATTCTTCCCATCTACGAGGTCGGCCATGGCGAAGACGGCCTGCCGTTTTTCAGCATGAAGTATGCGGCAGGGGGCAGCTTGCAAAAAGCCGGGCCTGCACTGCGCGGTGAACCCCGCCAAAGCGTGCAGCTGATTGCCAAAGTGGCACGTGCTGTCCAATACGCGCATGAGCACGGGGTTTTGCATCGTGATCTTAAGCCGGGAAACATCCTGCTCGACGCTAGTGGCGAACCATTCGTGACCGATTTCGGATTAGCCAAATGGCTCGATACCAGTACTGATCTCACACGCACACTCACAATCTTCGGCACGCCTGGTTACATTGCACCCGAGCAAGCCAAAGGACCGGTAACTAAGCTTACTCCAGCGGCGGACGTTTATAGTCTCGGAGCAGTCTTGTTCGATCTGTTCACGGAGCGTCCGCCTTTTCTGGGCGAACACGCGCTGGCTGTGATACAACAGGCCAGCGAAAAGCCTGCGCCGAAGCTGCGCTCACTCGCCCCGGCGCTCGATCGCGACCTGGAGACGATCTGCGCGCGTTGTCTGGAGCGCGAACCTCACGCGCGCTATCGCTCGGCGGGCGAGTTAGCTACCGATCTTGAACGCTGGCTGGAAGGGCGCCCTATCATCGCGCGCCGCGTTTCGCCCTCGGTGCAGGCCTGGCGGTGGTCGAAGCGTAACCCGAAGCTCGCTGCTGCCACAGCCGCAGCGTTTTGCTCTGCCACCGCAGCCGCGTTCTTGTTCTTTTTTCATAATGGCCTGCCGCTTCACTCAAGCCTCTCCGAAACAGTTCGCTCAGTTGCTGTTCTTCCTCTTAAGAATGTTACCGGCAATCCCGAAAATGAATATCTCACCGACGGCTTAACTGAAACTCTCATCAGTAGCTTGTCGAAAACTGAAGGATTAAAAGTGATTTCTCGCGGATCAGTCTTCGCATTCAAAGGAAAGGAAATCGATCCGCGGGAGGTGGGCAGACAACTGGGTGTAATGACCATCGTAGAAGGCGGTCTTGTAAAAAGCGAAGGCGCAGCCCGCGTGTCGGTGCAACTCGTGAGCACCACGGACGGCCGCGTCCTCTGGTCCGGCGAGAGTTTCGATGATTCTTTCAACAACGTCTTTAGATTGGAGAACGAACTCATTCGCAGCGTAGCCGCCGCCATCAGGCCAAAGCTTGGAAGCGAGCAAGAATACCGCATAACCAAGCGCTACACGGAGAGTCCTGAAGCTTATCAGCTATACCTGAAGGGCCGTTATTTTTGGAATGAGAGGACCGAAGCAGACATAAAGAAGGCCATCCATTACTTCAACCACGCCCTCGAAAAGGACCCGAACTATGCGCTGGCGTATGCTGGGCTCGCTGACTCCTACGCTTTGCTCAACTACTACAATGGATCCCGGCCGAGTGACAGTTTTCCCAAAGCCAGGGAGCTGGCTGAGAAAGCGCTGAAGATCGACGACAGTCTTAGTGAGGCGCATGCGGCGCTGGGATACGTCAAACGTGCTTATGATTGGGATTGGACAGGCGCGGAGAGAGAGTTCAAGCGAGCCATCGAACTGAATCCAAATTACGCGACCGCCCATTTCTGGTATGGCGAACATTTGACATATCTGGGAAGATTCGACCAGGGCATCGCAGAGATTAAACACGCTGAGGAGCTGGATCCGCTCTCACAGATTATTTCGGGTAGTGTTGGCTGGGCTCTTCACATGGCACGCCAGCCCGATAGAGCGATCGAGCAACTTCGCAAGACTTTGCAGATGGACCCGGAATTTTCCATGACCCATTTCTACCTTGGAATGGCCTATGAGGGAAAGGAAATGTACCAGGAGGCCATTACTGAGTATCGGAAGTCGGAGGAAATTTCACCAGCAGGCCCAGGGATAGTCGGCCTCGGGCACGCGTATGCCATGTCCGGAATGAAAGAAGAAGCGCAAACGATCTTGGACGAAGTAAAAGAGCGTGTCGCAAACAATCAGGCCCGGCCGAGCGCTGTCGCCATAGTTTATGCCGGTCTCAACGATCGCGACCATGCCTTTGAATGGATGGACAAAGCCTTCGAGCAACGCGCTGAAGGCGTAGTTTATCTTAAAGCTCAACCTTACTTTGACAGCCTCCGTTCAGATCCGAGGCGGGCAGCATTTCTGCAGCGCATCGGCTTGGAGTGATTGGTCGATCTGAGCGATGCTAATCGCTCAACTCCACGTTCCAGTAAGCAAGATCGACAAAGTGTCGCCAGCTTTCATGCTGTGGCGCAGAAAATGTAACGTGCACGAACGGACGCCACTTCGGTCGCTTCGGCTTCCGAATCAAACCCATGTGCGCTTCCTGCGGAAGCCGGTTGCCTTTGCGTGTGTTACACCCAATGCACGAGCAAACTACATTTTCCCATGTCGTGGTCCCGCCTCGATCGCGCGGCACAACATGATCGAGATTCAGCTCATTTCGCTCAAAAATTTCACCGCAATACTGGCAGGTGTTCTTGTCGCGCTCGAAAACGTTGTGACGCGTAAACTTCACTTCCTTTTTCGGAAGCCGATCAAAGAAGAGCAGAACAATCACGCGCGGCACGCGGATCTTCCACGAAATGGTTGTGACCATTTCGTGTTCTGGCGCGGTTACCGAAAAATCGCGCCAACTTTCGAAATCATGCGTCCAAAAATTGTTAGCTTCGTCCGACGAGACGACGTGGGCATGGCCCGCATAGACCAGCGCGAACGCGCGCCGCGCCGAGCAGATGTTCACCGCCTGCCACAGGCGATTGAGCACCAAAACCTGACTGTTTAGCAATGTATGCAAATCTCTATGGTTTACCGCGATGTGGTCTGCTCTTTGCGGACCCCTGTGCGGAAAGTCGCGCGAAATTATCATCCGTATTTTTCGTTGTCAATTTGTGCGGGTCGTGATCGAATGTATTCGCAAAATCAACTTGTCGATCAACGACACCCTCATAAGATCAAATGCATGGCAGGACAAGGCTCAGCGGGTAACGTCCTTGCAGCGCTCTGTAGTTTCTTTATTCCCGGCCTGGGACAATTGCTCCAAGGCCGGCTGCTAATGGCGATTGTCCAGTTTTGCCTGGCCGCAATTCTCTGGTTTGTGCTGCTGGGCTGGGTCATCCACCTTTGGTCCATTCTCGACGCCGCGCTCTTCAAGCCAACGTCATAGAAGAGCAAAGGCGCCTAACAATCCGGCCCGAAGATTTGCGACGGACGATCCCAAGCCAAAGCGCGCGCCCCGCCTTTTTAAGCGCGGTTGGGGATCAAGCATTGCGATATGCACTGTGGCATACGTAAATAGCTCGTTTCCGGATTAACCCGATCCCATGCCAGACGCGCCTCCCGAACAACGCCAACTCGCCGCCATTATGTTCACGGACATGGTGGACTACAGCGCGCTGGCTCAGCGCGATCAAGCGCTCGCCCTGGAGTTGCTCGAGGAGCACCGGCAGATCGCCCGCTCGCTTTTCCCGCGCTTCAACGGCGCCGAAATTAAAACTATCGGCGACGCATTTCTGGTCGAATTCCACAGTGCCCTCGAGGCCGCCCAGTGTGGCATCGAGATCCAACGCACCCTCGCCAAACGTAACCACGATGTTGCGGCTGATCGGTGCATTGAGGTGAGGATCGGAATTCACATCGGCGACGTAGTGCACCGCGGCGGCGATGTTTACGGTGATGGGGTAAACATCGCTTCCCGTATTCAGGCTGTGGCTGGAGCGGGCGGGATTTGCGTCTCAATGGATGTCGAGCGGCAAATTCATAACGCGCTCGAAGCTCGCCTCAAGAAATTGGTCCCAACAGAATTGAAAAATATTCACGTGCCGATGGACCTGTATCGGATTGTGCTGCCATGGGAGAAAGATATTCAATCCAAGCAAGCTGCGCGCCCCACTGCCGTTCGGATACGCCGAAAAAGTTCGCTCGCGTGGGCTGCGGCCGCTTTGTTCGCACTCGCCGTAATTGCCGGTCTCGTCTGGTGGCGACAGTTAAAGCCCGCATCTCAGACGCCTCCCGTTAATGCAGCACCAACCGCCAAATCGGTCGCGGTCTTGCCATTCGTCAACATGAGTCCGGACAAAGAAAATGAATATCTGAGCGACGGCGTCACCGAAGATTTATGCACCGCCCTGAGCCAGATAAAAGGCCTGCACGTGCCGGCGCGTACTTCCTCATTTGTTTTCAAGGGCAAAACTGAAGACATCCGCAAGATTGGCGAACAACTTAACGTGGGCACCGTTCTAGAAGGAAGCGTCAGCAAAGCCGGTAACAGACTTCGGATCAGCGCCCAGCTAGTCAACGTCGCGGATGGTTTCCATCTGTGGGCGGCTAACTATGACCGGGAAATGACCGACATCCTCGACATCCGCAGCGATATTTCGCGGCGCGTGGTCGAAGCGCTGAAAGTTCAGCTCGGCGTCGAAGAGACAGAACGACTGGCCAGGAAACCGACAGAAATGACAGAGGCTTACGAGGTTTATTTGTTAGGTCGCTATGAATTAAACAAGTTCACCGAAGCTGGCTTTACTAACGCAGTGGCGCATTTCAAACACGCGATGGCAATAGACCCATCGTTTGCTCTGGCCACGGCCGGTCTGGCCGAAGCTTACAATATGCTTGGTTACTGGAATTATCTTCCGCCCAAAGAGGCTTTCCCAGAAGCAAAGACCGCAGCCCTTCAAGCCTTGAAACTTAATCCCCGCCTTGCCGAAGCTCACACCGCATTGGCCTTCGTTTATTACGAATTCGACTGGCTCTTTGAAGAAGCCTACCATGAATTCAGTGAGGCCGTTCGCCTCAACCCGGCCTCGGCCACCGCGCGGTTGTGGTTTGCAGAATTTCTTCTCGGGATGGAGCGTTACCCGGAAGGTGACGAACAGTTCGAAATTGCCAGGAAACTAGACCCTCTCTCGGTGCGGATCAGTTTTGATCTCGCGGTTGAGTTTTGGTTCAAGCGGCAGCCCGATCGAGCGGAGGAGCAGCTGCAACGAACGCTTTCCATGGATCCTGGAAACAGTCTGGCCTACGATTTCCTTGGTCAGGTTTTGTGGAAAATAAACAAGCCCGCTGAGGCTTTCAGCGCCTTTGAAAAAGCCAGGACCTTTGAAGGTGCATTTAGCGGGGAAGAAATCGGAGAGATGCGGAAGGCCTACGAAACCTTCGGACTTTCAGCTTACTTGCGGAAAGTAAACGAATTGAGGCAACAGCATCTGGCCCGGGGAAAATATCAGTCTGCGCTTATCATTGCTCTGAATTATGCGGCTGCCGGCGTTGACGGCGATGCCTTGGATTGGCTGGAAAGGGCCGTCCATGAGCATAGCACCTGGCTACCGGAACTGAAAATCGATCCAACTTGGGATAGCCTTCGTTCACAGCCTCGCTTCATCGCAGTGTTGAAGAAGGTCGGCTTGGAAAAATGAAACCACAGTTTCCTACTGAGCAGTCGGATTCTGGAGAATTTCAACGGCAGGAGGACGCGTTTCGCGAATGGATTTCGAATGATGGATCGACATCCTATCCTGCGGCGGCAAATCGCTATCATCTTTATGTCTCGCTCGCGTGTCCGTGGGCGAGTCGCACTGTTATCTTTCGAAAGTTAAAAGGACTCGAAGACGCGATCGGCATGACAGTTGTCGATCCGATCCGTGACGAGAAGGGCTGGGCATTTCGCGATCCTGATAAAAAATGGGACGACACAGAGGTCATTCCTCCATCGACCGATCCGGTAAACGGCTTCCACTACTTGAGCGAAGCGTACGCGGCAACCGATCCGAATTTCAACGGCCGCGTCACCGTGCCTGTGCTTTGGGACAAGGAAACGAAAGTAATCGTGAATAATTGCGAGGATGACATCTGCCCAATGTTCAACAACGCGTTTAATGTCTTCGCGAAAAATCAAGAGGTCGATTTCTTCCCGAAAGGGATCGCGGATGAACACGCCAAGTTGGCAAATT
>Ga0070707_100006308_pt1 | contig 11030 bp, 5 predicted proteins | sample KBSK5502metaG_FD_65468 | JGI IMG/M metagenome (GOLD analysis project Ga0070707, IMG submission 65468) | Corn, switchgrass and miscanthus rhizosphere microbial communities from Kellogg Biological Station, Michigan, USA - KBS K5-50-2 metaG | ecosystem: Host-associated > Plants > Roots >... | reverse complement strand
ATTTATTCGGGTGGACGGTCCTAATGTGCTTGCTGTGAAGGTCACTCCGGAAAGAGGGCTGCTCTCAGAAGATGGCGTCGTGGTCGGCGACCATTCCGTTGAGTTGGCCGATAGCTGGCTCGACTGGATAAATTGGAAGTACATCGGCTACCACGATTCCGAGCGTAAGGTGAATATCCCATTCGTGCCCGACCGCAACGCAGGAATCTGGAAGCGTGTCCTTCTCAGTACGACTGGCGCGGTTACGCTTCGGAATCCTTATGTCGTTACCGATCTGCCGTTGCCGGCGCTCAGTCCTGCTGCTCTTACGGTTTACTGTGATCTGCGTAACCATAGCGAGAAACCTGTATCAGGAATTCTTCATGGCGAGATTTCGCGAGCGGGGAAGTCGCCAATCGTTTTCGAAAAAAAGGTGGCTTTGCGGCCCTCGGAAACTGCCGAAATCGTAGTCACGCCTTCTGACGTGGCCCAGCTCTCCGTTGCGGATCCTGAGTTGTGGTGGCCTTACCGCTGGGGCAAGCCCAACCTTTATCACCTGAAAGTGAATTTCGAATCGGACGGCAAGACTTCCGACACTCAGGAAATTGATTTTGGCATTCGCAAAATCACGCAGGCCCGCGATCAGGACAACAGCTTTCCGGAGATTGGAAGTGGTGGAGGCAATTTTTATCTGCAAATCAACGGCCGCGATTACCTGATCCGCGGCGCGGCGTACACTCCAGATCTCCTTTTCAAGAATGACCCCGACCGAGATGCGGCCACTATCACCTATGTCAAGGACCTGGGACTGAACCTCATTCGATGGGAGCTGAAAATCGCAGATGAAACCATGATCGATCGCGCTGATAGGGAAGGTGTCCCGGTCATGCTGGGCTGGATGTGCTGCATGCAATGGGAGCACTGGAATTTGTGGAGCGCCGAAGATCAGTGGGTCGCCAGGGCGAGCCTACGCGCGCGCCTGAATGAATTGCGCGCACATCCGGCGGTTGTCCTTTGGGCGAACGGCAGCGACGGCCTGCCTCCCGACCCGGTTCTCAACGACTATCACCAGATCGAGAAGGAATTGCACTGGCAGAATGCAGTGGTCGATACCGTGGCGGAGAGAAATCGCACATGGAGTGGCATTCACATGGTGGGCCCTTATGTGTGGCGACCGCCATACTATTGGTTCAGCGACGTCTACGGCCCCGCCCGCGGCTCATCCGCCGAAGAGGGCGATAATGAAACTATCCCGCCCCTGGAAAGCTTGAAGAAGTTCATTCCCGCCGATCACCTTTGGCCGCCCGACGATTACTGGTATTTCCACGCGGGTGGAAATGAGGGAGGCAACAACACGCTGGCAAATATTCGCAGGGCGCTCAACCAGCGTTATGGCCCCACTAATAGCGCGGAAGAGCTGGCGAAGAAAGCCCAGTTAGCCTACTACGAAGACGTTCGCGCGCAATACGAATCGTATGCAACCCACTGGTCCAACCGAAAAATGGTGATGCATTGGATGATGAATAGTCCATGGCCATCATTCTTCGGACATCTCTTCGATTATTACTTCAAGCAGGGCGGCGGTTATTTCGGTGCCAAGAAAGCCATGCTGCCGGTTAGCGTAGCGTGGGACTACTATGCCACTGCCGACCGCAGTACTGCGCGTGTGTACGCCGTAAATCAGACCGCTGAACCCCTGCGGCACGTGAACGTGTCGGTGGCTTTTTACAATATCGATGGAACGCGTAAGTATGCGAATGAGACGAAAGATCTCGAGGTAGCTCCTTATTCGTCATTCCCCGCCCTGTCGGTGGCACGGATTCCAGGCCTCAGCTCAACCTATTTTGTCCGTTGCCGGATGAGCGCAGCCGACGGCAGCGTTCTGGCCGAAAACACTTACTGGGAATCTACAACGGATGACGATCTTGGCAGCCCCAAGAACGATGACCAGTTCACAACCAAGCTGGTGAAGTGGGCTGACCTGTCAGCGCTGGACACGATGCCCCGGAGTGAAATAACGATTTCAAGCAAGTTTTCAGAATCTAACGGAGAAGGCACCGCTCGAATTATGCTCACAAACCATTCCAATCACGTGGCCTTCTTCTTGCGCGCAGAAATCACGAAGGGAGCCGACGGGGAGGAACTGCTGCCTATCACCTACGACGATAATTACGTCACCCTCTATCCTCACGAAGCGCGAACCCTCGTGGCGACCTTTGCAACGTCGGCTTTGGATGGCCGCCCCGCTGCATTGCGTGTTGAGGGCTACAACGTAGCGAAAAAGATCGTACCACCCAATCAATAGCTGCGACCGTGCGGGGCGAAATCTTCCGAACGGTCCATGCCGCTCACCAATTGGCCCTTATGTCGGTCGACGTGCCGCCCGCTGCGGGAACATAGCACTTGAGGGTATAGTCCATCACCATGCGATCGGCGTTGAAGCGCCATCCCAATGTCCGGATCGTTCGCTTCATGCGCCTGATCCAGCCGCGCGGCAGGCCGTCGCGGTCGCGCTGGTAGTAAAGCGGAATCACTTCTTCGCGAAGGGTCCGCAGAAGGTCTTCTCCATCGCGAGTGTCGTGGACGCTCATGTTGGAGTGAGTTCTGCCAGTTCCGATGGCGAAGCCGTTCATGCCGTCGTAGGCTTCCGCCCACCAGCCGTCCGGGACCGATAAGTTCAACCCGCCGTTGAGGACCACCTTTTGACCGCTTGTACCGGAAGCCTCCAGCGGTCGTCGGGGATTATTCAACCAAACATCGACGCCCTGCACGAAATGACGGCCCACATTGATGTCGTAGTCCTCGACAAAGACGAATTTGTCGGAGAACTTCGGATCGCGCATGAGTTCGGCGATCTGTCGCAGAATTCGCTTGCCGGGTTCATCGCGCGGGTGCGCCTTCCCGGCAAAGACAAACTGCACTGGCCGTTTTGGGTCGTTCACCATGGAGGCCAGAGCTTCGATGTCCGCCAGGAGTAGATTGGCGCGCTTGTAGGTCGCAAAGCGGCGGGCAAATCCTATGGTGAGTGCGTCCGGACTGAGAACTCGCGCAAGCCTCTGTAACATCTCGGGGGACTCGCCGCGATGCTCAGCCTGCTCGACCGCCCGGTGCCGAACAAACTCGAGAAGGCTTGATTTTAGATTGAGATGCGTTTCCCAAAGTTCGCCGTCGTCCACGCTCTCAATGCCCTCCCAGATTTTCGCCTCGCTGCTGCGCTGGTGCCAGCCGGTGCCGAGATGCCGGTCATAAAGGCGAAACATTTGCGGGGCGAGCCAGGAGGGAACGTGAACCCCATTCGTGATGTGGCCGATGGGAACGTCGTCTTCCGGTTTTCCCCGAAACAATCCCGTCCACATCGCGCGGGATACCTCACCGTGCAGCGCGGAGACTGCGTTTGCGCGCTGCGACAGTCTCAGAGCAAGCACGGTCATGCAGAACAGCTCGTCGGAATTGTTGGGATTCTCACGTCCCAACCCCAGAAAGCTCTCTGGGGAAAGACCAAGCGATTCCCGCAGCGGTCCCAAGTGCTCTTCGACGAGGGTGGCATCAAACCGATCGTGGCCGGCGGGCACCGGAGTGTGCGTAGTAAAGACGACCTCGCGCGACACCCGCGGCACCGCACTGTCGAACTTAATGCCTTCGTCTTCCATCCGAATGCGGATCGCCTCCAGCACCGCGAACGCACTGTGCCCTTCGTTCAGATGAAGCACGCTGGGCGTGATGCCCAAGGCTTTCAAGGCGCGTAACCCACCGACTCCGAGCAGCAGTTCCTGGCGAATCCGGATGCGAAGGTCTCCACCGTACAAACGCGAAGTCAGCTCCCGGTCTTCCGGAGCGTTTCCTTCCACGTCTGAATCGAGCAGGAGCAGATCTCGGCGTCCCACTTTCACGCGCCACACTTTCGCACAGATGCGGCCGCTCCGGGTTTCGATCTCGACAACAATCGGTCTGCCATCTGTCCCGATCGCCGCTTCCATGGGCAACTGATTTACATCTGTCTCGAGATATTCTTCCTGCTGCCAGCCGTTGCGATCGAGTCGCTGCCGAAAATATCCTTGACCGTAAAACAGTCCGATGCCCACCAGTGGAATGTCGAGGTCAGACGCGCTCTTGATGTGATCGCCGGCGAGTACGCCTAAACCGCCGGAATAGACCGGCAGCGACTCGTGCAAGCCAAACTCGGCGGAAAAATACGCCACCGGGCGGGGTCGCAGAACGCCGGCATGCCTTGCTCCCCACGTGCGGTCAGCCTCCAGATACTCACGCAGGCGGCGATAGGCATAGTTAATGCGGCTGTGGAGAACGAGCTCCGCCGCGCGCGCCTCGAGCCGAGCTAAAGGAAACTCTCCCAGCAGTGAAACCGGATTGTGATTGAGTTCGTTCCAGCGCGCCGGGTCGAGATCGAGAAACAAACTCACGGAATCGTGGTCCCAACTCCACCAGAGGTTACGGGCCAGTGCCCAGAACCGCTCCTGGACGGGGGTAATGAACCGGTCCAGCGTGCGGGCTTCACTTACCACCGGAGCCACCTGAGTCGCGGCTTCGGTCAGCATCCGAATTTCTTCTTCGCTGAAAACGCGGGCTTCGAGGGTTTGAACTACGAGAACGCCCTGCAGAACGCCCCGATCAATCAGCGGAACTCCGAGAAATGATTGGTAGTCGTCCTCGCCTGCTTCGCTGAAATACTTGAAGCGAGGATGATTCTTCACCTGTTCCACCGCTACCGGGCGCACTTGCTCCGCCACCAGGCCGGCAAGTCCTTCATGGATAACCATGCGCAGACTGCCAATACACTCCCGGCGAAGACCGAGCGTTGCTGCCAATACAAGATTGGCGCGATCCGGTTCGAGCAGATAGGCTGAACACACATCGGTCCCAAACCTCCTGGCAATCAGCGCCACGACGTTCATCAGCGTCTCTGCCGGCTGGCCTCCCTCAGCCGCGAGGTTTGCGATTTCCTCCAGCGTCAGCACATACCCGGCATCGCGGGACTGAATAGCTGGCCCAACTTCCTCAACTGCTTCGCTGTCTCGATCCACTCGGTAAACCAACCTCCATTTCTGCTGGTACAGCTTGGTTTGATTTCTTCGCAACCTAACCGACTGATTGCGGAAACATGCTTTGCCGAAAGACAGCTGCTAAAACACAGCTCATTCGGCTTCTGTCAATCATTGCACCAGGGAGCCATCACACTGCACGCGTTCCGGCCCAAAAGTGCTGACCGTCGGTACGTAGGTGTCTCGGTTAGCCCGCCACCAGCGCGTTAGAAGCTCCTCCAGGTCGAGACTTTAAGGCCTCGCGCCCAACCAGTCCAACTCAAATTGCTGATGCTGGGAATAGGCTGTCTGGTTGTACGCTGCTGGGGACGGAAACCGTCGTCATCCGGGAGACTCCCCTAGCGTCCCCTGCCCGCTGGCCCCGAGATCAAAATCAAACTACATGATACACGTCGCTACGCCGAGATCTTCTCACGTCCGAGAGACAAATATTTTACAGCGCATTGATTCGAAGTCAGGCTAATTCTTCCAGCGCTTGAAGCCTATTCCCCTGCCGATCGTTGGCCGCTGGAGCACGAGCTGTTGGCCTTCCAAAGACGCAGCACCCCACGGGCAATGTGTGTCACTTGGGAGTATTTTCTGACGACGCCGGCGGTGTATCATCTCTGCGCGATGTTAAGCCGACAGACCAGCGAGCAGTGGATCGCACAATACGCCACTAGCCACCAGCACCCAGTCAACCGGGCTTGCCATACGCTCGGAATCCCCACCATTCTATTTTCGCTCGTGCTCTTTCTTGCCAGTATCTTCTTCCACCGGCTGTGGCTTTACGCCGCGGTCCTTATTCTTGCTGGGATGGATACTCCAGCTTGTCGGCCACGCCTTCGAGCGCAAGGAACCCGAATTTCTTCACGACTGGCGCTTCCTCTTTGTCGGAGTGCGTTGGTGGTGGGCCAAGATCCGCGGCAGGGCCTGACTTTCGGTCAGCAGGATAGTTCTGTTCCAATCGTCAAGGAAATCGCAACTATCTCGGGGCGGCAATGTTTCCTCAGCTGGCGCGTTTCACCGATCTCGGCTTGCTTCTCCTTCGCCTGATGGTTGGCCTGGTCTTTGTCACCAGCGGCTACAGCCATCTCAAAAACCCCGAGGCTCGTGCCAGGAGTATTGAAGTGAGTAAGGGCGTCACCATCTTTCTTGGCGTCGGCGAACTAGCCGGCGGGCTGGGCGTGGCTTTTGGGGTGCTGACTCAACTTGCCGCAATCGGACTGATTCTCATCATGTTCGGCGCCATCCAAAAGAAGATATTTTCCTGGCACACCGGTTTCTGGGGAGAGAAGGCTTCGGGATGGCACTACGATCTCATGCTTGTTCTGATGAGTGCTGTGATTCTCTTTACCAATGGCGGCTCGTACGTGCTCGTCAGATAGTCGAGACCCTACGCGGTAAGATATCTGGAGGGCAATTCCGCCCGGGCTTTCCACCGAGCGTACAAACTTGCGCCGCGAGCACACCGTCGTCTATGCTTCTTGCAATGGATGCCTCCAAGAGTGATGGCGCAGTTTCTGGGTTAGAAAGACAATGCATCGCCTGACTGCCAGATTTTTATTGATCTTTGCGCTCGCGGGGAACGTCATCCCGCTGGCAGTGGCAGCTACTGCCCCGCCGCCTCATGCCTGCTGCGTCCGCAAGGTCGCGAGTCATTGCCACGAGTCAGCAGCGTCGGAGTCCAACCAGCCCTCAATCCGGGCTAGCGGTTGCTGCAGCCATGACTGCTGCCGCGCGGTGATCACGGCACAATGGGCCAACCCGCAGCCCAGAGCCGAAGGCCCTTTCGCGAAAAATGTCAACGCCCACGTTGCCAGACCGCAGGCAGATTCCCCGATCCTGGAAGTTTCGAATTTCCAATCTGGTCGTGCCCCACCCGCTTGCTGAAACTATCTCCCGCATAGCTGCGAGCTCTCTCTGGGACTTTAACCGCCTTCACGTGGAAGGAAGGCTTTGCATCGGCCAAAGGACTTGAGGAATTTCCCTCAGTTCCATGCGGTTCGCAGTGCGGAGCGGCTCCACGGCGGTTTTTTCGAGACGGGCTGCCGCATTCCATGGGGTGCGGCGTGGCGGCTGACTATCCCCAATTTCTGAAGGACCCCTGCAGAAGAGGTTAAGAGATATGACCCGATCCCGTCTGTTCATATTTGCCGGCTTATTCTTGACCAGCTGCGTCGCTTTTGCCGATATCTTCGGCTCCATTCGCGGGGTCGTTCACGACCCGCAGCACCGTCCCGTGGAACGGGCCATGGTCATGCTGCACTCTAAATCCTCTGATTGGGTCGCTACGACGAAAACTGATGCTGCGGGACAGTTCACGTTTGGCGCTGTTCCGCTCGGCGAGTACACGGCTACGGTGGCGAGCCCAGGCTTTTTACAAACCTCGCAGGCCGTCGTCGTTAAGTCCGGTACAGAGCCCGTGCTGCATTACCAGCTCAAACTCGGCGCAGTGAAAGAATCGGTTACGGTCTCCGCCGAGACCGAAGCAGCGCCGAGCGACTCGGTGACGCCCACCACGCTGGTCAGCCGTGCCGACGTCGCGCGCACTCCCGGCGCTTCCCACACCAACAGTCTAGCCATTATCACTGACTATGTTCCCGGTGCTTATCTCACTCACGATCAGCTTCACATTCGTGGTGGCCATCAGGTGAGCTGGCTCATTGATGGCGTCCCCGTTCCCAATACGAACATCGCTTCCAACGTTGGGCCCCAGTTCGATCCGAAGGACATGGATTATCTCGAAGTGCAGCGCGGAAGCTACGAGGCGTCCGAAGGCGACCGCACCTACGGTGTCTTCAACGTCCTTCCCCGCACTGGATTTGAGCGCAACCGGGAAGCCGAGATCATCACCAGCTTCGGCAACTTCTACCAGACCAATGACCAGTTCAATCTCGGCTCGCACAGTTCACGCTTCGCCTATTACGTCAGCCTGAATGGCAATCGCAGCAACCTCGGCCTGGAGACTCCCGTCGCGCAGGTGATTCATGACGCCGAAAACGGATACGGCGGGTTTGCCTCGCTGATTTTCAACGTCGATCCTTCGAACCAGCTCCGACTCGTGACCTCGATGCGCCGCGACTATTACCAAATTCCATACGACCCTGATCCGAACTCTTCCACCCACGGATTTCGTGACAGCCAGCACGAGGCCGACGCCTTCGTAAACTTCTCCTGGGTGCACACCTTCAACTCAAAACTGCTTTTGACCACATCGCCGTTTTACCATTTCAATCAAGCCAACTGCGACGCAAACGCGCTCGACTTTCCTTCCGCCACGACAGACCATCGTTCATCAAATTACGGAGGCGCACAACTCTCCTTCAGCGTGAATCTTGCCAGAAACAATCTGCGTGTTGGGGCCTACGGTTTTGGCGACCACGACAATCAGCTGCTTCAAGTGATCGCGCACTCTCCGACGGTTGCGGGTCTGGCGTCCACCCGCCAGCTGGGCTCTGGCGGCCTCGCTTCTTTCTTTGTAGACGACAAATTCAGTGTCGCTTCCTGGCTGACCCTAACCGCCGGGATTCGGCCAACGCATTTCTCCGGCGGCGTCAGCGAATCCGCCATCAGTCCTCGCTTCGGCGCAGCGCTGGTCGTTCCTCGACTTAAATGGACCTTCCGCGCCTTTTACGGCCATTACTATCAAGCGCCGCCGCTTCTTACTGCCGCCGGCCCTCTCATTCAATTCGTCAATCAGAACAGTCTCGCCTTCATCCCCCTACACGGCGAGCGCGACGAGGAACATCAGTTCGGCGTTACCATCCCCTACCGTGGATGGACGATCGATGCAGACACCTTCAAAACCAACGCTCACAATTTCTTCGATCACAGCAACGTCGGTGAATCGAACGTTTTCTTTCCCCTTACGATTGCTCAGGCGATCATTCGTGGATGGGAACTCACCCTCCGCTCGCCGCTGCTCGCGCACCGCGCTCGGATCCACCTCGCATATTCCAACCAGGTTGCCCGCGCCCGAGGACCCGTTACCGGAGGCCTCACTGATTTTTCTCCCGGCGCTGGCTTCTTCGCGCTCGATCATGACCAGCGCAACACTTTGAACGTCGGCGGTGACCTCACCCTTCCCTGGGATTCCTATGCGTCGACCAACGTCTACTACGGCTCAGGATTTACCAACGGCAATCCCCCGCCCGATTACCTGCCGCAACACACAACTTTCGATCTCTCTGTCGGCAAGAATTTCGGCGAGCGCTTCTCCGCCTCGCTGAACGCCCTGAATGTTGCCAATCGTCACCTGCTTACGGATAACAGCCTCACCTTCGGTGGCTTCCATTGGAACAATCCGCGCGAGATCTATGTGGAGTTACGATATCGCTTTCACTACTAGGGGAGTCAGGTGCGGATTGTGCCGCGACCTCCTATCAAGGCAACCGGCACACTCTCACCGCATTATTTTGATAAGAACAAGGGAGTCCCGTCACACCCGGTTGCTGCACAACCACCCAACTCACGCCGTAATTCTTCTTTAGTCGTGCCAAGTCCTCTGCGCTAAAATTCTTCCATTTGCGGACGGCCTGCATCTGCTCCGACCACTCCTCGGCCAGCGGGGGAAACATGCTTACTGCCCCGCTGTCTTTGTTCACATCCACCGTCCTGCTTCTCTGTGCCAAAGCGCGGAATCCTATGGTGTCTTCCCCGGGTATCCGCATATAGAAAGGATCCAGCCCAAACAGCGCGTCCGGCGGCGTGTTGGCGCGGATCCAAACGAAAGCTTGTGCCCATGGATTCTTCGGCGTCAGGCCTGGCCATTCAATGTGTGCACTGGCGGGAAAAAGCGCGCGTTGTGCCGCAAACATGCCCGCGCTCAGAGGCAGAAACAGCACAATCCAGCGCCAGACACGGCCCTTCAGCACGTACTCACCGAGCAGTCCGCCGGCAAGCAGGAACATCAGGATGTAAAGCAGGTGCAGGCTGCGGAGAGGCTGCAGGCGGGCCAGGGTCTCTAAACTTGTTGGGATTGAAATAGCCAGCGCGGCAGCACAGTAGGCCAGATCGTAGAGAATCAGGGCGCGGCAGATCCGTTCCATCTTTCGCCACTGCCGCGTACGGGCGACTCTGCCAAACCACCATAACAGCGCGATCGGAGCGATCACTCCAACCCACTCATACCACTGCCAGCGCAAAATGTAGTGTGCTGAGTGATAGGAAACCGCCTCGTGGTAGGCCTGCGAGGAAGGGGCAAACAGCAGGCTCGTCGGCAGCAGAAGACAGGCCATTGCCGCGCCCGCACCGATAGTCCTGCTTCCCTCACTCGTTTCCTTACGAGCTTTGTATCTCGCCATGGCAGCCAGCAGGACACAGAACGAAATCGCATACATCGGCATTAGCGGATGCACGCTGACGGCAAAGGCCAGCCAAGCTACCGCGCGCAAGTATTTCCTTTCCAGGGTGCGTGTGACCGCGAACAGGCAGGCAAAGGCCGAGAGGTTCCGCGGATTCAGGTATTGGTCCACGATGTAGAGGTCGGTCCCGGCGACTGGCAGTGTCAGCAACGCAGCCACCAGCGTAACCGCCGCCCATCGTGCCCTGAAACTCGGAAAACACTTGCCGCTCAGCTCCCAGCAACCGAGGAGAAAAAGAAAAATGGAAGCCAGATGCCACAGAAAAGTTCCTGCTTCAAAGGGCAGGCGTGTAACCCGCAAAGAGAGCGCAATGAGATTGGGGAACAATGTCAGGTTGGCATGGGAGGCGAAGAACTCGCGCCCCACGGGGAACAATGCCGGGTTAAGAATCTTCTCAACGCCAGGCAGGTAGATCTCCGCATCCTCGGCGAATGGATGATATCCGTGCACAAGCAGGGCGCTTGCCGTGAGCGCGAGCAGGACGACTAGCGATTTGTATCGGTCAGATCGAATTCCGTTCACTCTTACTTGCTCCTCTGCAGTTCCCGATACGCCTCACTCTTCGAAATTCCGCGCTCCTTTGCCACTTTCTTCAGCGCCGCCTTCTCATCGACTTTCTCCTCGGCCATGATCTGCTCAATCCTCTCAC
>Ga0070707_100006307_pt1 | contig 11030 bp, 13 predicted proteins | sample KBSK5502metaG_FD_65468 | JGI IMG/M metagenome (GOLD analysis project Ga0070707, IMG submission 65468) | Corn, switchgrass and miscanthus rhizosphere microbial communities from Kellogg Biological Station, Michigan, USA - KBS K5-50-2 metaG | ecosystem: Host-associated > Plants > Roots >... | reverse complement strand
GAGATGCATGAGGGCCTCAGTCTGGCGCGTGGCCTCCGCTTGCGTGGCGGCCACCAGGGTGGGGATGCGGACCACGGTCGTCGGGTCGCCGGGGTGCCCCGCGTCCTTCCAGGCCTGCCGGTAGCTTTTCACGTCTTCCTTGAGAACCGCGGACCCTCTAAGGTTGTGAGGAGAGCTGCCTGCCCCGACGGCGATGCGATAGCCCCTGGTGCCCATGGGCACGAAGCTCTCCTGGCTATCCACGGGCAACAACATGGGAGGATAGGGCTTCGGGATGGCGAGGTACGGTTCGTAGAAGGCGGGGTAGTTGTAGTACTTCCCCGCGAACCCGGAGAAGTGCTCCTCCGTCTAGAGCTGCTTCATGACCTCCAGGAACTCAAAGAAGTGCTCCCGACGTTCGTCAGAGCCGCGCGTGCGCCCTCCCGCGCCGTAAATGAACCGGCCTTGGCTAACCTGGTCGACTATGGCGACCTGTTCCGCGGTCTGGAGGGGGTCCTCCAGCTGCAGATTATCAAACGAGTATCTTTCATGTGGCAGTGCTGATGCGGATACGGTCTCCCCGGCTTGCTTCAACACCGGGCGGTGAATGGACGACCCGATCTTGATCCTGCTGGTGCGGCCGGCGATCACAGCGGCCAGCATGAGCACCTGAGGATTCATACTCGCCTGCTTGGAAAAGTGACCTCCCCCGAGCCAGATGTAGTCCCAGCCCATCGCCTCCACCGTATCAACCTCGACGAAATTCCTGGCGTAAGCTTCCTCCTCGAGAAGCTTCCCTCCACTATAAGCGGGATCCCAGGGGACGTTGCCACCAGCGTACAAGGCATTCCAGGTATTGAAAAGTCCAAAGTCCATCATCGTCCCGCCTGTGTTGCTTAGCGATACGACCCTGAAGGGTGATCAAGGCTAGCACTGGTGGCAAATAGTGTCAACTATAGTAGTAACCCATGGTGTTAGTATCTTCCAAACCAACAGTACTTGTTGGCCTTATTGTAATGGTTCTGCACTTCCTCCACGCTCGTCAGGAGTGTGAAACCCTGCCGTGTATGGAGGAGCCCATGACCACCCTGGATTTTATCACCGCGTTGTTCTATGAGGTCGATGAGCAGCTGCGCGCCATGCCCAAACACCCCGAGGCCCACCTCTGGCCCAGTGAGGTGGTCACCTTGGGCCTCCTGCATGCGCTCAAAGGCGTCGGCAACCGCGCGTTTTATCGGTGGCTGACGCGCGAGGTCGTGTCCCTGCTCCTTGCGGATAAATCTTGCGGGCCTCTCTCAGGCCGTCTAGGCGACATGCATCAGACAGTCCTCAGCCCTCGCATCCGGTTTTCACAGCCTCGTTCGGCTCTCGACAGCGGCTTTTGGGCGTAACACCCCCACACAGTTACACGATTCGCCTGCTCGCCACTCCCGCTACAGCACCTGTGGCTGCGGCCATGGCGGCACGTGGAAGAGCAACATCTCGCGCAGCGTCCAGACGTGATCCGTCAGTCCAGCGGCCATGGCGGGCGTTCGCGGCTGCCAGCGCTTGGCCGAGCCCGTGCCGTGCGTCGGCTCAGGCTGGAGCAGCGGTTGGCGTAAGCTCGCATGAGGCAACACGAAATTGTGATAGACCTGATACAACACCAACTGCTGGCGTAACCCCGCTTCATGTTTACACAAGGTGTTGACTCGACGCCCCACGGCAGCCACATGCTGACGGATGCTGAGGTTGACGCGTTCGACGAAGGCCGTGTTGATCTGCCAGCCGTGTGCTGCGAGCACCTGCTGAACCCGTATGGTCAAAATGTTCGAACTCGCCTTCCCACGGGAGGTTACGCCTCTCCCATTGCCAGTGCTTCGGCTTGTCTTGCGCTCCACTCTCACCCATACTCAGCGTCAAGAGGGACGGCAAAGGCTGCGGGGAGAGGCGATGGACTGGCAACACCTGCTGGCGTCTATCACTGGGACCGTCGATCAGGAACTGCTGTGACGCAAGGAGTCCCTCGTGACCGCAAACCGCATGCTTCGTCACCAGAGCACCGGTCGCGTCCGTTGGCGCGATGGCGAGCGCACGACCCTGGCGGACATCGGCCAGAAGCTCGGCAAGTCAGCGCTGGCAGAGGTGGCCAAGGTCGTCAAGCCCGACACGATACGCGGCTGGCACCGCACGCTTGTCGCGCAGAAGGTTGACGGCTCCAAGCAGCGCACGACCCCCGGTCGCCCTACGATCAGCCAGGCACTGGAGGCGTTGGTCGTCTGCATGGCCCAGGAGAAGCGCTCCTGGGGCTCTGACCGGAGCGGCGGCGCCCTGGCCAATCTCGGGCACACCATCAGTGACCAGACCGTGGGCAACATGCTCAAGCGTCATGGCATCCCCCCGGCCCCGGAGCGCACAACCACGACGACGTGGAAGGCGTGTATCCGCACCCACCTGGACGTCCTCGTGGCGCCCGACGTCTGCACCGCCGAGGTCTGGACGTTGGGCGGGCTGGTGACGTATGCCGTCTTGTTTTTCCTGCCTCTGGGCAGTCGGAAGATCCAGGGAGCGGGCGTCACGCCGCCTCCCCATGCAGCGTGGATGATGCAGGTGGCTCGTCACGTGACGCTGGAGGAGTGGGGTTTCCTGTCTCCTGGGCAGGAGCTGAGCCAGGCCCGGGACGGGAAAGACTGTCCTGCCTTGCAGCACATCATTGACGCCGCCGGGGTCAAGCGGGTGCCCCTGCCGCCGCGGTCGCCACCTCTGAACGCCTACGCGGAGCGCGGGGGACGATCGGGGCAGGAGGAGTGGCTGTCATGGCTCATTCTGTGTGGGGAAGCCGTGCTTCGCCATGTGCTGACGCAGGATGTCGAGCCTTTGCACCACGAGCGGAATCACCAGGAGAAAGGCAACGTGCTACTCTTTCCTGTGATCAGCCAAGACACGGCGCGTCAAGGCCCGCTGCAGTGTCGTGAACGGCTCGGGGGACTCCTGAAAGACTACGTGCGCGAAGCCGCATGAGTTTTTTGACCATATGCCTCCTAGAGTACTGGTGATGGGACACCAGGTCCGGTCGCGATTGGCGTCGCGCCGGACAATGACGCAGGGGACTTCTTGCCGCACCTTGTGCAACCACTCCACGCTTGACAATGTCCAGGATGCAGCCGAGAATGTGCCTTGCCTGGGACGTGTGGCGGTTTGTCAAGGGACAAGCGCTGGGCGCAGGCGGTGGGGAGAGTCGTGTAACTCCTGCTTAACCTCTTGTACGTGCCTGAGACCGCTTCCTCTGCGTACGAGGACACCGACGTACGTCAGCGCTGCAAACCTCCCCTACCTTGGGACTGCGAAGTTGGGACGAGTCCGCCTACTTCCACAATACAGGGAGGGATTCCTATGCACACCCAGCTTGCCTCTTCCCACTCTACTGAAGGTATAAGTCGTCGTGAGCTACTGCATAGGGGCCTGACGGTGTCTGTTGTACTCCTCTTTCGTCCCGCCACGCTCTGGGGCGCCGACACGACACCGCCCAAGCGCGGTGGCATTCTGCGTGTGCGCGGCTATGACCCCGTCCACTTCGATCACCACCTCACCAACAACGCCAAGACTAATACGACCCTGAGCTTTGTCCATAGTACACTGGTGCGGTATAAGGTCGGTCCGGAGATTCCGCCCGGCACGTACACGGTTGAGCCGCATCTGGCCGAGGGTTGGGAAGAACCGGATGACCTCACCTACGTGTTCCACTTGCGCCGCGGCGTCAAATGGCACAACAAGCCGCCGCTCAACGGCCGCGAGCTGGTGGCCGACGATGTCAAGTTCACCTTTGACCGCTTCCTGCATGAAAAGGCCAATGTGCTCCGCGACACGCTTGAGTCCGTCGACCGGGTCGAGGTGGTCGATCGCTATACGGTGAAGTTCGTCCTCAAAGAGCCCTTTGTCTGGCTGGTGCACAGACTGGCGAACCCGGAGGGGATGTGGATCATTGCCCCCGAAGTCGTACAACAGTTTGGCGACCTGAAGAAGCCGGAGAGTGCCATGGGCACCGGCCCCTTCCTGCTGGAGCGCTATGAGCCCAACGTCAAGACGGTGTTTAAGCGCAACCCGGAGTATTTCCGTGAGGGTCAGCCGTATGTGGACGGGGTAGAGTGGCTCGTCCTGGAGGACGAATCCACCGGCTTGGCCATGTACCGCACCGGGCAGGTCGACTGCGGCCCCTGGCACTGGTGGGCGGTGCGCCAGGCCGACCTGGAGTCGCTCAAAAAGACCCATCCGCACCTGATGTATCAGGATTTCCTCTCCATTGTGCCGAGCGGCATCACCATGCGCACCGATCAGCCTCCCTTCAGCGACGTGCGTGTGCGGCGCGCCATCTCCCAGGCCATCGACCGGCAGGCGATTATTGAGGCCGTGTATCTCCGGGGCGAAGCCACCCCGGCGATTGGCCGCGGCCTGGCCGAGTGGTCGCTGCCCGTTGATCAGCTTGGGGCGGGCGCCAGGTATTATCAGTATGATCCCAAGGAAGCTAGGCGCCTGCTGGTGGAAGCCGGATATCCCAAAGGCTTTAAAACGCAGCTGACGACGACCTCGGGCCTGGGGCGTGACCTCGTGGATGCCGCGCAGCTCGTGCAGCGTTTCCTGAAAGACGTGGGCATTGAGGTCGAGTTGAAGCTGCAGGAGTATGGCGCGTATACAGCGACGACGGTGCAGGGCAAATACGAGGGCATGGTGTACGGCCCCAGCACTGGTGCCCGGGACCCCGACGGTCCATCGTATCGGATGTACGTCCCCAACCAGCCGCTCAACCGGGGCTATGTCAACGACCCTACGCTCACGGCCCTGCTCAAGGAACAGCGACGCACCAGGGACCTGGAGGCGCGCAAGCGGCTCATTGATGCGTTTCAGCGCTATGTGGCCGAGCAGCAGTACTATGTGTATACGACCTCCGCCATGATGACGGGCTCCTGGCAGCCCTATGTGAAGAACTATGCCCCCAACCAGACCTTCGACTACGGCAGTCGGGTTGCCGCGCTGTGGCTGGATCGGTAAGTATCCAGTGGTGAGTAGCCGCCAGGAGGGTTTCAACTAAACCTACTGTATGCCCCTGTGACAACCCCTCTTGCGTGATGTAACCCATTGTTCTATCAATCGCTTCCAACGAGCATCTGTTGTCGGCATGCCATTCTATGGAGGCGAAAAGATGAGAGCCGTGTGGGCCTCGCGTCAAGAGGAGTTGTTGAACGATTGCCTCGTTTCCCCTCACGTATTTGGGGTGAACCAGAATGGCATTAAGATAATCGTAACCTCTTGTCTCAGAAGTGCTTAGGGTGGATGCATGGTCTCGTTCAACCTCCTACCACCGGCAGCGCCCCATGTCTCACCCCTGTATGGTTAAAAAACTCGAAACTGCTTTGACAGCAGAGTTTATGACACGGCCATTGCCCAGGCTTCGGCTTGCATCCTGCCCACTCTATCACGCATACTCGACGCTCATTGATCGCGGAACAAGCGGAGGGTGCAAGGCATATGGAAGGGTGTGAAACTGCGAGCGCAAAGCCTTGCGCACAGGAGACGTGATCGCCACAAGTTTCTTTGGGAGCTTATGGAGCGCGTGGCGGAGACAGTTGCCCAGGCGTGCCCCAGGGAACAGCGTCCGCATACTGCTGGTCGTGCTATCGAAGCCATCGGTCAGCATCCCCCGGACCCGGTAGGTTGGCTCCTGCTGGACCGCTGCACGTTGGAACTCCTGATAGGACTGAGTAAAGACTGCCGTGCTGGCGTGCTTGGTATAGCCCAGGTGCCAGGTCACGCGGCCACAGACAATGGTGGGGAGATACACCTTCTCGGTGAGACAGCGGCTGTGCTTTGCATCCGCCAGGCAATAGACAGGCAGTAGCAGCCTACACCGGGTGAGCACTGTCACGATACTCTGCTGGCCCAGAGCGCAGATCAAGCGGTAGAGAGCCATGGGCGAGACGTGATAGAGCACCGCGCACAGCTCCAAACTGAGGCCCCCGTATGTCGCCAACAGGGCATCACGGGCTACTTCAGCCTCATCTGGCGGTAGCGCAAGACGAAATGTGGCAGAACAGTGCACACGGCTTTGCAGGTCGTGCACTGCATCCGCCACATGGTGAGACCGCCCAGGCGGACATGGGCGTAATGGGAGTGGCGCGTCAAGCACCCACCGCCACGACAGGTTGCCTTGTGTGTAAGTTGCAAGCCAAGGGCCAGGAGAAAGGCAAGGACGCATTCGAGAAACGCCTTGCCGTCGCCAAGAAGCTGAACGTAGGTCCCTTCATTGTGGAAATCGACGGTGATGGTGCGGTTTTCACGGGTTGGGCGGGTTGTGTTTCGCATGGTCCCCCTCAGTCAGATAGTCGATGCCATTGGTGCCCAAAGATGAGGACAATGCTTCACAATTTCAAGAGGATCGCAGTGGTGTCGGAACTTTACCACTAAAGTCGATGGAATGTGGGAAAACTGTGCTACGATAGTCATTGCTCAAGTCCTCACGTGAGGGGTTGAAGGGTGGGCGTGTGACTTTCTGCTTCCCGGCGTGGGTCACGCGCCCGTTGTGTTTGTAGCCAACATGACTTTGCTCTGTTTTGCGCTCGCCCTGTCGGGGTCATCGCCCTGCTTTCCTCGTCCTGGCTACCGTCTCGGGAGTTGTCGCTTGCCCGGTAGCATCGTCATGTTGTAAAGATATTTTAGCACAAGTGAAAAACACTCTCTAGTGAAAATACTTTTCTGTTGTGCTATCTTTCCAGAGAAGGAGGATTGCTTATGCTACTTGCGCAACGGCTACGAGAGCTCCGCGCCCGGTACGACTGGTCATTACACGAGCTTGCCGAGCGCTCTGGCGTCCATTACGTGACGATTCACCGCGTGGAAAAAGGCAGTACGCGTATTACCGCCCCCGTGGTGATAGCCCTGGCCAAGACGCTCAACGTGACCACAGATTACTTGCTTGGTATGGATGCAGAGCCACCACAGCACGAGACACAGAAACCCATGCAGGAAACCACACCACCCGCCAAGCCGAAGGCCAAGCGCCAGCGGACCCGCAAAGCCGCTCCGGTGGCGTAGAGACGCCGTCAAGAGCCTATAGGCGTATTGCGTGTGTGTAGCAGAAAGGAGTGTACTATGCGGGGTATACGCAAATTTATGAGAAGTCTGTTGATAGCGCTGTTGGTGACGGGGAGCCTCGCGGCCGTGTCCCCCGCCCAGAGCGCGCCACGGGGCCATCACGGGCGACACCTAGGATGGTACCACGGGCGACACCTAGGATGGTACCACGGGCGACACCTAGGATGGGCGCATCGGTGGTAAAGAGCGCAGCACCAGGCACAACAGGAGAGCCCCTATGAGCACCAATGCCGAGCTCTACGCGCAGGATTTCTATCGGTGGACCCAGGAGCAAGCCGCGCTGTTGGAGGCTCGGCAGTGGGAAGCTCTGGATCTGCTCCACCTGATTGAGGAGCTTGAGAGCTTGGGACGCCGCGAACGCCACGCCCTCTATGACGGGCTCATCGTGCTGCTGGCACATCTGCTCAAGGGTGGTGTTCTAAATGTGGAGATACGTCGCTGAGTGAAGCCCACAAGGCCTTGTTTTAACATAGGGAAGATGCTCTGGTTGAGCCATCATCTCCACTTTTAGCGGGTGTGCCCACCTTTTACACATAGCGCTCTGAAAAGGGCTGTACTGCTCATGATGCCCGCCATGAGATGCCGGTTACACATGGACCCGTATTGGAGCAATATGCATTTATCCAAAACAAAATCAGCAGGTTAGTGACAAATGCTCATAATCGTGACAGAAGGCCGTGTAAAAAGTGGGACACACCCCTTTTAGCACACTACCCGACACACACCGTCTTGCCTCGGGATGCGGGGCGCCTGACGCATACGGTGCAGCGTGCGAAGCCCCTGCCTTACCGATCTGGTCGCTGCGCTCTTCCTCTGTCTGGCATGCGGCGCACTGGACAAGGTTCCACCTTTTCTTCTTGCAACAAATCAGTTTTCATGCTATTCTCTGAAGCCTGCCTTATGAGATCAGCAAACAGCCTCTGTGACCTCTAGGCTCTCTTCGCCGTTTCTCCTACATCATGCGCTTGCATTGGTTGCTTCTGCATACTGTTCGGATGACCTGGCGATCGTTTCTCTGCTTTTTCACCAAAGGATACGTGCGTGAATATCTTTATAGGCAATCTGGCCTTCGGCTCGACTGAGGATGACCTCCGCCAGCTCTTTGAGCAGTATGGTGCTGTGGACACGATCAATATCATTACCGATCGTGACACCGGCCGCTCCAAAGGCTTTGGATTTGTGGAGATGCCTGATACGGCTGCAGCCAAATCGGCCATGCAAGGGCTCAATGGCAAAGAACTCACCGGTCGTGCCCTCACGGTCAATGAGGCGAAGCCCCGTGAACCACGTCGTGAGTCGAGCCGCTCCCGCTGGTAAGCAGCAGGCCGCGGTGGACGCACGCAGGCTGCGCAGCCTGCCAAGCGGTTCGTGAGAGACGGCTCCCCTTCGGGGGGGCCGTCTCTGTTGACGTCCCTACGCCTTGGTCGCTGTGCATCTCTCTGCACGATAAGAACTGTCGAGCCCCGTACTGCGTTTTGAAAAGCTTGCGGAGCATATCAGCTATCGTTACCCTCTCTGCATCTCCTTCAACACCCCCTCAAAATGTCACTTGTGCGGTTACCCCTGTTAACCTAGATGGCTCATATTGGATTCCGGGGTCTTACACACCCTGTAAAGGACTTAAGCACTTGATATTAAACGGATTTTTCCAAATCTTTGCGCCACCCAAAGACATACGCTAACACCTGTCCACTCTGATAATCAATCGCATGCCACAACCACCGCGGCTCCGCTTTCTTCCCCACGTAACTCCACATCTCATCGAGTTCTGACGTCAGCCCGCGACGCTGCGCCAGCTCGTCGGCGCGACAGATCTCAACCTCCACGTGCTCTGGGCGCAGGTGCTGCACTACCGCCTGATTCACTTGCTGGATCTCAGGTGCCTTTTTTTTAATTCTTTCAGGACCGTGGTAGGACTCACATGCAACACGCGCGCCGTATCGCGAATGCCGCTGGCATTCATCGCCATATCGACGATCTGTTGCTTGACGTCAGGTGATTGGCCGGCGTAGCTGTATTCCAGGAGAAATGTGCGTCCACGCTCCGGGCATGCGCGGCACCGGTAGCGTTGCTTGCCTTCAGGCGTAGTACCATGCCTGACGATATCGGTTCCTTGGCAGTATGGGCAGTGTAGCACTTGGGTAATCATCATGGCTCGCTATCGCACGGGTGATTCTGTTCCGCTTAGACACCCATACAGGATAGCAGATCCACAGCTCTGCAACACCTTCGGACCGCCTTATGGCTTGTGGAGCGTATGCTCCCACGTTTGGGTGACCAGCCGCTTCATCGCATCCCTATCAAGAGAGCTCGCAGTGCTCCACCCAGAGCGCCCCGCGCTTGGGTGGGGGTGAAGCGAGCGTTGGCCTGACAGGCCAACAGTTTTTCCCCTAGCATAGGCTACAAATAAACTGATACACTTTAACCAATACGGCTTCCTGAAACCGACACGGTTGCAATACCTGCGGTCACACAACACAGGAAGTGCGGCTCTTTCAAATCTTGCTTCGCGCGGTTGCACAGGAGAGTCCTGTGCGTAAAAGTGAGAACGCAAAGCAGAGCAACGCAACGAACAACCCAGAGTGTGAGGCTGCCAGGTCAGTGTCCTCTGGGGCTCTGTTCGGCGGGTCAGGAACTGACCCAGGGTCGTGTACCCAGAATCTCCTGCCAGATCGCTTGCGATTGGCAGGAGAGGTTCAAGCCCATGTCGTCTGTGATGATAACCGCGAATATCGCGTCCCCTATGCGCGCCTGACCACCCAGGAGCGCCAAGCAGACACGGCTCCGCGATCACGGCCAGCGTACGGACGGAGAACTTCATGCTATTGCGGCGTGCGCCACCGCGTGGAGCGTGGCGCACCAGCTCGCGGGCTGGAGTTTCCAGTTTGACCACGCCACAAAACGCGCTGGCTGCTGCAACTATCGTGCGCGGGTCATCTCCCTCGCTCACGCGTATGCACGGTCTGCTGCAGACGAGGCGATTGACGACACACTCCTGCATGAGATGGCCCACGCGCTGGTGGGGAAGGAGCACGGACATAATCAGGTCTGGCGGGCCAAGGCGGTCGCGCTCGGCTGTTCAGGACACCGCTGTCACGACGTGCAATTCACCCCACTGCGCTCCATCGTCACGTGCGACAATGCGTGCTGGGTCACGACTGCCGAGCAGCGGTAGCGTGGCGCCGTGTGTCGCACGTGCCATGGCCAGGTGCGCTATACGACCTACACAGAGGAACGCTGGCAGCAGGCACGCACGGGATCGTAAGGAGCAGGGAGCGTCTGCCTGTGTAGCAGCCGTAAGCACGGTCTCACGGTTTCCTCTGGTGATGTGGGGGACGCTCTACCCCTTGTGTATGGCCATCGGCACGCCATTTTCGCACCAATCAGCAGACGAGAGGGCGCTTTCGTGGAGCGCAATAGGCCGCACTATGGGATATGCCGTTGCAGCCCAGCGTGGCATACGGCATACTGAGACACCTCAGGTCCGCCGTGCCGCGGTGCACGGCGGACCGAGGCGCTGTGCTTGCCTGGGAGCTCTGACCATGGCCACCGTCGCACCGCCAACCCCCTTCCGGCTTATACGCCGCGTCCCTACCAACACGAAGCGGTGGCGGCCCTGCTGGCCGCTGCAGCGCGGGGGGTGCAGCGGCCCTTACTCGTGTTGCCGACGGGGACGGGCAAAACCATTATCTTTGCCCTGCTCGTGCAGCGGCGCGGTGGGCGCGCGCTCATCCTGGCACACCGGGATGAGCTGATCCAGCAGGCGGTCGACAAGTTGCACTTGGTCGATCCCAGCAATTCCCGCTGAGCCTCCAAGCCCAGTGATCACTGTGTCAGCTGACCTGGCCTTGCGTAAACATCGATGCGAAAATACCCCCTGACTTGAACGATGTGATATGCTCGTGATGGGGTTTCCCATGTCCATT
>Ga0070707_100006302_pt1 | contig 11035 bp, 10 predicted proteins | sample KBSK5502metaG_FD_65468 | JGI IMG/M metagenome (GOLD analysis project Ga0070707, IMG submission 65468) | Corn, switchgrass and miscanthus rhizosphere microbial communities from Kellogg Biological Station, Michigan, USA - KBS K5-50-2 metaG | ecosystem: Host-associated > Plants > Roots >... | reverse complement strand
CTGGAGCGGTACCGGGTCCACCCCGGCGCCGTCACCGCCCTGGAACTCGACGCCGGGGACGAGCTCACGGTCATCGACACCGAGGGCCGCCAGCGCGGCGAGCTGACGGTGCTGACCCAGGGAGCCGAGGACTACGCGGCGCTCGGGACCGCGCCGGACACGGCGGCGACCGTGCTGCGCGCGCTGGCCAACGGCGCTCCCGCCATGACGCCGGCCCCGGCCGCGGCGTTTGGAATGCTGGTGACCGGGGCCGACGTTGGCGCCGCACTGGCGGCCCGCGGCCTGGACCCGGCCGCGGCGCGGGCCGTGGGGCTGTTCGGCGACTGGTCGCCCGCCGGGCAGTCCGCAACCTTCGCCGCGCAGCAGCCGGTCACCGTCGTGGTGGCGGCGCCGGGCGGCCCGATGCCTGTGGACGCGGACAATCCGCCCTCCGACCTGGTGGTCGAGGTCCGGCGGGCGAGCCCGCGGCGCGCGGCGCAGCGGCCGCTGCCACCGCCGCTCGCGGACCCGGTGCTCGACCTGCGCGTGGACACCGCCACCGCCCGGTCCTACGAGGTCGAGGCCGGGCAGTACATCCAGGTGATCGACGTCGAGGGCCGCCAGTGCTCCGACTTCCTCGCGTTCTGCGCCCGGCAGCTGGCCGAGGGAACCGAACGCGGCCTGGACGCCACCACGACCCGCAACCTGATGGGGAACGCCTACCCACAGCCTGGGCTGTTCGGCAAGTTCTACGACCAGGACATGCGCCCGCTGGTGGAGGTGGTGCGGGACACCGTCGGCCGGCACGACACGTTCGCGCTGGCCTGCAACGCCAAGTACTACGAGGACATGGGCTACCCGGGCCATCTGAACTGCACCGACAACTTCAACGGGCAGCTCACCCGCTACGGCATCGCGGCGCGGCGCGGCTGGCCGGCGCTCAACTTCTTCTACAACACCTCCTTCAGCGAGGCGAACCAGCTGCTCTTCGACGAGCCGTGGTCCCGGCCTGGCGACTACGTCCTGCTGCGGGCCATGACCGACCTGGTCTGCGCCTCCTCCGCCTGCCCGGACGACATCGACCCTGCCAACGCCTGGAATCCCACCGACATCCACGTCCGCGTCTACCCGGCCGAGCGGAGGTTCTCGATGGCGATCGCGCACCGCGTCACCCCCGACGGCGAGCCCAAGCTGACGAAGGAGACCGCGTTCCACCCGCGCTGGTCCCAGCTGACCGGGCGGACCACCGAGTACCGCGGCTACTGGCTGCCCACCAGCTTCGACAACCACGGCGCCATCGACGAGTACTGGGCGTGCCGCGAGGGCGCGGCCGTGATGGACCTCTCCCCGCTGCGGAAGTTCGAGGTCGTGGGCCCCGACGCCGAGGCGCTGCTGCAGGCGGCGGTCACCCGCAACATCCGCAAGCTCGCCACCGGCCAGGTCGTGTACACGGCGCTCTGCAACGAGACCGGCGGGATGCTCGACGACGCCACGGTGTTCCGGCTCGGCCCCGACAAGTTCCGCTTCGTCGGCGGCGACGAGTACGACGGGATCTGGCTGCGCCAGCTCGCCGAGCGCCTTGGCCTCGACCGGGTCTGGATCAAGCACTCGACCGATCACCTGCACAACATCGCCGTGCAGGGCCCGAAATCGCGCGACCTGCTGCGGGACCTGGTGTGGACGCCGGCCACCCAGCCGGCCTTTGACGCCCTCACCTGGTTCCGGTTCGCCATCGGGCGCATCGGCGGACCGGAAGGCTTGCCGCTGATCGTGTCCCGGACCGGCTATTCCGGGGAACTTGGCTATGAGCTGTGGTGTCATCCACAAAACGCGCCCGCGCTCTGGGACCAGGTATGGGAGGCCGGCGCGCCGCACGGGCTGACCCCCCTGGGCCTGGACGCCCTGGACATCCTGCGCATCGAGGCCGGCCTGATCTTCGCGGGGTATGAGTTCAGCGACCAGGTGGACCCGTTCGAGGCCGGCATCGGCTTCACCGTCGCGCTCAAGACCAAGGAGGACGACTTCGTCGGGCGGGCCGCGCTGGAGCGGCGCAAGGCCGCTCCGCAGCGGACCCTGGTGGGGCTCGAACTCGAGGGGAACGAGCCCGCCGGGCACGGGGACTGCGTGCACGCCGGGCGCTCGCAGGTCGGCGTGGTCACCAGCGGCACGAGGTCGCCGATCCTGCGCAAGAACATCGCGCTGTGCCGGATGGCCGTGGAGTACTCGGAGATCGGCACGGCCGTGGACGTCGGCAAGCTGGACGGACACCGCAAACGCATCCCCGCGACCGTGGTGCGGTTCCCGTTCTACGACCCGGACAAGACCCGCCCGAGGTCTTAGCCGGTCGCGGTGTCGCCGACCACCGTGCCGAACCGGCTGCGGTGGAAGACCAACGGCTCGCCCGCGTAGAACTTGACCCGGTGGACCCGCCCGATCACGATCGCGTGGTCCCCGCTCTCGATCCAGTGCTCGAGTTTGCACTCGATGTGGGCAATGCAGCGATCCAGCAGCGGCGCGCCGAAGACGCCCACCCGCCAGGCGAGCCCGGCGAACTTGTCCTCGGCGGGCCTGGCGAACCGTTTGGCGATGTCCGCCTGGTCGGAGGCGAGGACGTTGATCGCGAAGTGCTGGCTGCGGGTGAAGCCGCTCAGGCTTGGCGCGCGCAGGTCGACGCAGAAGAGCACCAGAGGCGGCTCGAGCGACACCGACGCGAAGGAGTTGGCGGTGAGGCCGTAGCGGGTCCCGTCTTCATCGCAGGTGGTGACCACGGTCACGCCGGTGGTGAAGGCGCCGACCGCCTGCTTGAAGTCCCATGTGTCGACCGTCCCCGCGCGCAGCTGAGAAGCTCCGAACATGGCCACTCCAGAATTGCCTCTGCGGCAATGTGGTTGCCTACTTATAGCCAGTTTAGGGACTGCTAAGCCTCCGCGAAAGCGCCATGTTCGCAACGGCATTGCCCATTGGGCAATAGCGCCCGCCAGCGAGCCTACCCGGTTCATGATCATGGGAATTTGGCGGCTCCAGGTTGGCGTGCCAAATCCGAAGCATGATCTTGGGTGGCCAGCCTGGCAGCCAGTTCTGGGGTCTCGCTGTCGGCAATGATCGCGGCCAGGGGTGGCGGGGGTCGATGGGGTGATGGTGGCCCAGAAGGTGACTGTGTTGGGTGGTTTGTCAGGGGGAGCCGTCTGGGGGGAGGCCGAAGGCTGAGGGGTGTAGCCAGTGGGCGATTGCTGTGACGGCTGTGGCGTTGCGTGGGCTGGGGGTGATCTCGTCGTAGCTGAGCGGGAGGAAGCAGCGGTTCTTGACCGCGGTGAGGTTGCGGGTGGTGGGGCTGGTCTCCAGGAATTTCTCTTTCTGGGCGGCGGTGGGGGTGCCGTAGTTGTTGATGATGATGCATTGGGGGTCTTTGCTGATGACCTGTTCCCAGGACACCGAGGCGAAGCTCTGCTTGAGGCCGGCGAAGATGTTGGTCCCGCCGCCGAGTGTGATCAGGGCTGTCGGTGTGGCCAGGCCGGCGCCGGTGAACGGGGCTGCCTGGCCGCTGTCGTAGTCGAAGACGGTGACTGGCTTGAGCCCGGCTACCTTGGCGTGTGCGGCGGCTACCTGGTGCTGCATGGCGGCGATGACCTGCTGGGCCTTGGGGCGGACGTTGAAGATCTTGCCGAGGTTGCGCAGGTCCTGGTAGGTGTCGTTGATGCTGACCGAGTTGATGCCTTTTGGGACGCGGGCGCAGGACTCGGTCAGGACCAGTGTTTTGATGCCGAACTGTGCCAGGCCTTGCGGGGTGAGGCTGGTTCCGGTCTGCAGGCCGTAGTCCCAGCCGGCGAACAGGAAGTCGGGGTGCAGGGCGATGAGTGCTTCGCGGGTGAAGTAGTTGGGGGAGACGTCGCGTACCTTGCGGAAGCCGGCCAGGTAGGGGGCGGGCACCGGGTGGCCGACCGGGCCGTCTCCGGTGACGCCGAAGGTCCCCACCATGCGTGATTCCAGGCCGAGCGCGAGCATGTCCTCGGTGGTGTTGATGTCGTTGGAGACGGCCCGTGTGGGGGCCCGGTTGTAAGTGACCGGCACGCCGCAACTGGTCACCGTGACCGGATAGCCAGGGGGCGCTGCGGGCGGGGGCGCGGCCGTGGGCGCGGCGGAGGAACCGCAGGCCGCCAGGGTGGTGCAGGCCGCGAGCAGCGCCGCGGCGGGCGTGACCATGCGCGGGGCGCGGCTGGGGAACCGGGGAGGCGGTGAGAACCGCACTGTGTCTCCTCTCAGTGGCCGGTGACGTCCGGCGGGTCCGGGGCAGGCGAGACCCGCGGAACAGGCCGGTCAAGGCGGCGGGTGCGGCGCGGGATCAGGTGCGGGGTGCCGGTCTCGGGATGGGCGATGACCAGCACTTCGGTGCCGTAGGCGGCGCGGACGGTGGCGGCGGTGAGCACTTCGTCGGGGGGCCCGCCGGTGATGAGCTGCCCGTCGGCGATCAGGTGAACGGTGTCGCAGAACAGCGCGGCGAGGCTGATGTCGTGGATGGCGGCCAGGACCGTGACGCCGAGCCCGGCGACGAGTTCCAGGATCTCGACCTGGTAGCGGATGTCGAGGTGGCTGGTCGGCTCGTCGAGAATCAGGTGATCGGCGCCCTGGGCTAGAGCCTGGGCGATCAGGACCCGCTGTTTCTCGCCTCCGGACAGGGTGTTGAACCCGCGGTGGGCGAGGTGCTGGCACCCGACGCGCTCGATGGCCTGCTCGGTGATGGCCAGGTCGGTGCCGTCGTCGCGGTCAAACGCCCGCTTGTGCGGGGTTCTGCCGATCATGACCAGTTCGGCGACGGTGAAGTCGAATTCGAGGGTGAATTCCTGGGCGACCACGGCGATCCGCCGGGCGGCGTCCCGGGGCCGCAGCGCCAGCAGGTCTTGCCCGTCCACGAGCACCTGGCCGGCCGCGGGCCGGTGGACCCGGTAGATGGCCTTGAGGATGGTGGACTTTCCGCTGCCGTTGGGCCCCAGCAGCCCGGCGAAAGTTCCGCCGGGAACGGTGAAATCGATGCCGGTGACGATGCGCCGGCCGGCGATGTCCACGCACAGGTCGCGCAGTTCCAGGCTCATCCGGTTGTCCCGTACAGGTAGGGGCGGCGCCGGATGAGCACGATCAGCAGCGGCGCGCCGATGAACGCGGTGATCACGCCGATCGGCATTTCCTGCGGCGCGACGATCACCCGGGCGAGCAGATCGCCCAGGACCATGAAGGACGCGCCGAACAGCATCCCGGTCGGCAGTACCCGGCGGTGTTCCGAACCGACCATCAGGCGGACGATGTGCGGGACGACCAGGCCCACGAACCCGATCACACCGCTGACCGCGACCGCAGTCCCGGCCATCAGCGAGGTCACGATGAACAGGTCACGGCGCAGCCGGTGCAGGTCAACCCCCAGCGCGGCGGCCGGCCCTGCCCCCAGGGCGAGCGCGTTCAGCGACCGGCCCTGGGCGAGCAGGTAGATCATCGCGGCGGCGAGCACGATAGTGGGGATCGGCAACTGCTGCCAGGTGGCCAGGCCGAACGAGCCGAGCAGCCAGAACAGCACGGCCTGCGTCGCCTGCGGGTTGCCGCGGAAGATCAGGAAGCTGGTCACCGACTCGAACAGCGCCGACAGCACCACCCCGCACAAGATCAGCTGGGTTGGCGACAGCGCCCGCCCTTGGCGGGAGATAAGGAACACCGCGCCCATCGCGCCCAGGGCCCCCAGGACGCTCCCGGCTGAGATCGCCCAGGCCCCGAGCGACGCGAACGCGCCGAACAGCAACACACAGGTCGCGCCGACGCTGGCACCCGAAGACACCCCCAGCAGGAACGGATCGGCGAGCGCGTTGCGCACCAGCACCTGGACCACGGTCCCGGCGGTGGCCAGCGTCGCCCCGACAAGCGCGGCCAGCAGAACGCGCGGCACCCGGATCTCCCAGACGATCGCATCGGCCACGCTGTAACGGGGGTGGCCGGCCAGATGATCCACGATCACCTGGAGCACTGCTCGCGGGCTGAGCGGCACCGAGCCGATGGCCACGCCCAAGACCATGCTCACCAGCAGAAGCGCGGTACACGCCAGGAGCACAACCGGCAGCGGGAGCCGACGCGGCGGCACACCCGGCGGGCCGGGCTCGCGCGCGCTCCGCGCTGGCTCCCGGCCGGAGGATGCCCGGCCGCCGGGGGCCTGGGACTCGCTGGCAGCGGCGGCCCCGGCAGAATCTGGATCGCCGTTGGCCACGGTCATCGCCTGCCGGGCAGATGAACGACCGCCGAGCGCTGGTACGGGGGTGGCACCCTACGCGCCGCCCTTCCATCGAGGGCCATGTCGTCGGCACAGCACAGGCGACTGGGCTCGCCCCCGAAGGGACCACCATTGCGGACAGCGCCGGAATCTCACCGGACTTCGCTGCATCTGCGCCGCCCCGGACCGCAGCCAGAGGCGGCGCCACTCTACGAGCCCGGCCCTAACACCGTCAAGACTCAGCAGATGAGCAACTAACAAGGTATTGCCACTTTGGCCATGCCCCTGGTAAGAGTCAGTTCGCTTGTGTTATAACTGCACTAGCAGCATAATGCATGCATGACAACATCAATCACAATCCGGGACGTTCCTGACGAGACCCGTGATGAGCTGGCCGCCCGTGCCGCTCTGAGCGGCCGGTCACTGCAGGAGTACCTGCGAGCCAGGCTCGTTGAGCTTGCGCGCCAGCCCGACGCCGAGACTCTTGTGCAGCGGATCCATGCCAGGAAGGCTGCGACAGGATCTTCTCTGCCAGCCGACCGCATCCTGTCCCATCGCGACGAGGATCGCCGGTGACCCTGGTTGTTGATGCCTCGCTCGTGGTGTCAGCGCTCGTCGATGGGGGCGCCGCCGGTTCCTGGGCGGAATCCCTGCTCGCCGGTGAGCCGCTCAGTGCCCCGCATCTGATGCCGGTCGAGGCAGCCAACATTCTGCGCCGGGCCGCCGCCGCGGGCGAGATTTCCGCCGATGTCGCGGCGATGGCACACACCGATCTGCTCGACCTGCGGGTGGAACTTTTTCCCTACGCCCCATTTGCTCCCCGGGTATGGGAACTCAGGGGCAACCTCACCTCCTACGACGCCTGGTATGTCGCATTGGCTGAGTTCCTCTGTTCCCGGGTTGCGACCCTCGACCTGAAACTGGCGCGGGCCACCGGGCCCCGATGCGGTTTCGACACGCCGCCCGCGGCATGAGGGCCGGTAGGTTAGCTGTGCTGGGCGGGGTGAGGCTGCTCGCGGCTGGCTGCCCTGTGGCATGCCCTTGCCACCGAGTCAGAGGAGGCTGAGCCGGCGGGCGGCCCGGAGCTTTCCGGGGGTGCGGCCGGGGTGCGATCAGAGGGCGGATGAGATCAGGGCGGCTCGCTCCAGGAGGAGTTCGGCCGCGCTGCGCATGGCCCGGGGATTGAAGCGCACCGCGGGGCCCTGGACGCCGAGGATCGCCACCAGCGTGCCGGCCCCGGTCAGGACGGGCGCGGCGACCGCGTTGAGGTCCTCTTCGCGCTCACCGAGCGCGTCCGCCCAGCCCCGCTCCCGCGCCCGGGCGACCTCCACGTCGAGCACGGCCAGATCCAGGATGGTGCGCTCGGTGTAGGCGGGCAGGCCGCTGCGCGGCGGCGTTCCGCCGTGGGCGAGGAACACCTTGCCCACGGCGGTGGCGTGCGCGGCACTCGTCCGGCCCACCTCGGCGACGCTCCGCACGGACAGCGGGCTCTGCACGAAGTCGAGCGTGATCGCCTCGTGCTCGCCGGGGACCGATAGCGTTGCCGTCTCCTTGGTGCGGCTGGCGAGCTCCACCAGGTAGGGCCGGGCGAGCGAGCGGATGTCGAGCCGCTCGTGCACCGTGTTCGCCAGCCGGACCACCCCGATGCCCAGCCGGTAGCGCCCGGTGGCGGCGACGTGCTCGACCAGCCCACCGCTGACCAGCGTGGCGAGGATCCGGGAGATCGTGCTCACGTTGATGCCCGTGCGCCGCGCGATCTCGTTCGTGCCCAGCTCGGTTCGGGCGTCGGCGAGCTCGCCGAGGATGGCCACCGCCCGCTGCACGGCCGCGACCTGACGGGTGGCTGGCTGACCGGTTCTGGCCACGGTACAATTCTCCTGGTATGGAAATACTATTTCCCATTGGGCAATAGCGCCATGGTAGCAGGCGCGACGCGGGAGGGCCAGACGTGATGGTTCCAGAACACAGCAGGTATGTGATCGTCGGCGCGGGCATCCACGGGCTTTCCACCGCGTGGCACCTCGCGCGGGAGCTGCGCAGCCGCGGCCAGGGCGGCGGCGGGGACATCGTCATCCTCGACAAGGCCGGCGTCGGCGCCGGTGCGTCGGGCATCGCGTGCGGGGTCATCCGCAACAACTACTTCCAGCCCGCGATGCGCGAGCTGATGGCGCACTCCGTGGCCATCTGGGAATCGGACCCGGAGGCGTTCGCCTACCACCCCGTCGGTTACATGCAGATCGCGCCGGACGCCATGGCTGCGGACGTGGCGAAGATCTACGCCGAGCAGCAGGCGATCGGCTACCCGTCGGTACTCGTCGAGGGCGAGCGCGACTGCCGCGGCTACATGCTGGAGATGTTCGACGACTGGCAGGCGGCCGGCGTCGCCGCGATCCTGCACGAGCAGAAGGGCGGCTACGCCAACAACGTTCGCTCGCTGCGGGGCCTGGCGGCCAAGGCCGAGGCCGAGGGCGTGCGCATGGCCACGGGGATCCGCGTCACCGGGCTCCGCACCGGAGGCGGCGCGGTCACGGCGGTGGAGACCGACCAGGGCGAGGTGCGGTGCGATCAGCTCATCATCGCGGCCGGCCCCTGGATTCGTGACCTGTGGGCGATGCTGGACCTGCCCGCGCGGATCTCCGTCACGGGCCGCGACGGTACGGTGCACGAGGGCCGGCCGATGTGGACCTACTGGGCCCTGCAGGAGGGCACCGTGGCCATGGATCCCAAGGAGTTCACCGACAACCGGGGCGGCTTCCCGCCGGTGCTGCACGTCGACTCCAGCGCGCCGCTCTACGACGACATCGACGGGGATCTGATCACGGACAAGATGTGGGGCATCTACTACAAGCCGGACTTTTATTTCGGCGGGGTCCAGGGCGGCACCTCGCCCTACGTCGTGGAGCGCCCGGCCGCGGAGGTTGCCGTCGACCCCTACGGCCCGGAGAACCCCGACTACACGGTGAAAGAGGACTTCATCCGGATGTGGACGTCCGCGCTCGCGCACTGCCACAAGCGCCTGGAGGGGAAGCGCCCGCTGTACCGGCACGAGCCGACCGGCGGGATCGGCGCGTTCACGCCGGACAGCTTCCCCGTGTTCGATACCTTCAGCCAGAACGCCTACGTCATCGCCGACTCCAACCACGGGTACAAGATGATCGGCGTCGGCGCGCTCGTCGCGAAGGAACTGCTCGGTGAGCCGCAGTCCCTGCTGGCGCCGTTCCGGTTCGGCCGCTACCGCACCGGCGACCTGCACCCGACGAGCCACTCGCCGTTCCCCTGGAGCTGACATCGGCGCCGGGGTAGGCAGACACGAAATCGAGACAGAACCGGCCATCCCGAGAGCAAGCTTCTCAAGAAGAGGTGAGCGAGAGCCGGAACGCGTTATTGGCGAACCAGTCGCCCGCAGCCAACAACGTCGATCTGTCGTCGGATTGCAGAGCGACTTGGAGAACCATACAGTGACCGTGATGAAAGGCGCACGCATCACGGTGAAGTGTGACTGTGGCGAAGTGAGCTACCTCGCCTACGGGCAGACCTGGCACTGCAATTGCGGCCGCCGGTGGAATACCGGTCAGATCCCAGCCGACGAGTACTGGGGGATCATGCGGGAGATGCGCCGGTTCCGGCTCGGCGCGATCGGGGCGGCCCTCATACTCTGCCTGACGTTCGGGCTGCTCACCTTCCTCGTGGCGCAGCGCCTTCTGCTGCTCCTCCCGGTCGTCATGGCTGGTTGGTACCTCTTCTACATGCCCCGCTGGCGGCGGCGCGTGAGGCAGCGGGCGCGTAACCTCCCGACCTGGCAGCTACACCCCGAGTGACATGGCCACGCAACTCAGGCGTCCCGGGTCCGCGGGCACCAGGCCGCGAGGTGATGGCAGGCCCGTTCTCCTTGCCACCTTCTTCGGCGTGCCCTTCGACCCAGGCGCCTGCGAGTTCGCCGTCGCCTCCGCCCTCGAAGCGGGTCATCCACTGATCGTCGCAAACATCGTCGAGTTGCCTCCGCTCCCCATGTCGGTGCGACTGGGCTACGACCACCTCGATGACCCGCCAGAGATCGAGTCTGCGCTCCGTGCCCCGGCCGAGCTCGCACACTCCCTCGGAGTGCAGGTGGAGCGGTTGCTCGTGCGAAGTCCGCGCCCTGTCACCGCGCTCTTGGAGCTCACGCAGGAGCGCCGCCCCGGCCTGCTCGTGCTCGGATGGGACCCCGCGCGGCTCCCCAGGCGCTTCTCCCGCCGGGTCTGGCGGGCCGCCCGTGATCAGGTTTCCTGCCTCGTGTGGCGCACGGGTGAGGACTACGAGCCGCCCGCCTGCGAGGAGGCAGGAGCAACCGGTTAAGCTACCCGCGCAGCCGGATGGCTACCAGCGGAACCATCGCTCGCGGCGGTCCCTGTCCACAACGAACCCCGCGACCCAGACGACGGTGAGCAGAAGGCCGACGATGTAGGCCCAGGCCAAGTTCTTCCACGTCGCAAGCGTCAGCACCAAGCCGGTGACGACCAGGTAGACGATCATGGGTGTCAGGTTGGCCCACTGGACGTCCGGGCCGAGCGGATCGGCCGCCGACTCGGTCGTGCCGCCCGGTAGCGGCGTTTCGTCGGTCATGACCCCTCCCCCCCGGCGAGCGGCGCCGCTCCGACAGGCACGCGCTCCGCAGTCCGACGGTCGCTCCAGGCCCGGTAGTAGTAGATCACGATTCCGGCCAGCACGATCAGCCATCCCAGGCCGACGTAGCTCCAGCCCCAGGACGGCGCGCCGACGAACAGCAGCACGAGGTTGACCGCGGCGAACACCACCCCGAGGCGGATCATCGTG
>Ga0070707_100006301_pt1 | contig 11035 bp, 7 predicted proteins | sample KBSK5502metaG_FD_65468 | JGI IMG/M metagenome (GOLD analysis project Ga0070707, IMG submission 65468) | Corn, switchgrass and miscanthus rhizosphere microbial communities from Kellogg Biological Station, Michigan, USA - KBS K5-50-2 metaG | ecosystem: Host-associated > Plants > Roots >... | reverse complement strand
TCGACGGCAACAGCCGGTGCGGCAGCCCGCGGCGCCTCGGCGGCGGGCGGCGCCGTGGGAATCACAACAGCGACCTGGCGCGGCTGCTCGGCGGCCGGGGCCGCGCGTGCCACGGCGGGGGCTGGTGCAGCGGCAACGGCGGGGGCCGGCGCAGCTGCAACGACGGGCGCTGCCGGAGCCGGAGCCGCCGGCGCCGACAGGATCGGCGGCGCGGCTTCGGCGACCGGGCGGGGCGCCTGGCGGCTCGGCAGTGCCGATAATTTCTGTTCGAGCTCGTTGACCCGAGCGCGCAGATTGTCCCGCTCGCCGACCGCCTTGTCGCGCTCGCTGCTCAACTGCTGAAGCTTTTTCTGGGTCTGGTCGAGGCTGCTCTGGGCCTGGGAGTGCTTGGCCTGCCCATCGGCGAGTTCGGCGGCCTCCTTGCTGAGCCTGGCTGTCAGTGTCGCGCGCTGGGCGTCCGCCAGATGCAGATCGCGCTGCGCCTGTTCGAGGGCCCGGGTCAATTGCGCGATCCGGTCCGCCTTGCCCTGCTCGGACAATGCGGCTTGCTGTTTTGCTTCGTCGCCGAGGGTGTCGATCCTGGCCTGCGCCGCTGCCAGATCGTTGCGCAGCCGGTCCACCGCATCCTGCAGATCGGCATTGGCGCGCTCGGCGCGTTGCGCCGCGGCTCGCTCTGCGCCGGCGACATGCTTGTAATGGAGATAACCGACCGCCGAGTACGACGAGGCGCCCAAAGCGAGCGCAACCACAGCGCCGATCGCCGTCGGTCCGGGCCGCTTCACCGCGAAGGCGCGCACACTCCTTGCCGCGGCGAGGCCGCCGCCCGTCAATGCATAAAGCGCGCTTTTCGACACATCCTGCGTGCGGATTACGACAGCGCGAAGCGATCGATTTTCTGGGAAGAGCTCGCTTCCCCAGCGCAACAGATCGGTCACCCTACTCCCCCACACCGGTGTCCGAGCCGTAGGTGTCCGGCGACGAGCGCCAAACCAGGCCTCGGAGACAAACCCCAATCGGAAGCCGCCGCCGTATGCTCTGAAGGCCGGATCGTCTCAGGGATTAACCCTAATGAACGCCCAGCTCCCCACCCCGCATGACCGGCGCGCGGCATCCCCCAACGCCGGTTGACCCTAACCCGTGATTCCAGGAGTTGCAACAGAAAATGTCGTCTTGCGCGAATGCTTTCTCGTGTAATTCCGGCAAAGTCGAGAAACCTCGGCTACTTGAATCAATTAACACAAAGTTAAGTCGTCAAAAGGAAACCGGCATCAATGGTCATGGATTGTCGTTAGGCGGGCTGTTGCTGATAGGCCGGGCGGGCTCTATTGGCGGCGATGCAACACCGCCTTGCCGGAGATTGGCCAATTCAGCGGGAGGGAAGCGAGAGGGACGACAAATAAGCAACAGGAGGCGTTGCAGATCGGCAACGCCTTAGGGCGCCGAATCAGGCAGGGATCGGCAACTTCGCTGGAGCCCGCTCCTGAGGGGCAAATTGCGTCTGGTAGTAATCGGCAAAAATGCCGCCGCGCCGCAACAGTTCCGGAAGCGTGCCCTGCTCGGCGATAATGCCGTCGCGCAACACCAGAATCAGGTCGGAGCGGCGCACCGTCGACAGACGGTGCGCGATAATGAAGGTGGTTCGCCCCTCCATCAGGCGCTCGATTGCCTCCATGACGAGGGCTTCGGTCTCGACATCGAGCGCAGAGGTCGGCTCGTCGAGGATCAGGATCGGCGCATCGCGCAACAGCGCGCGGGCAATGGTGATCCGCTGTTTCTCGCCTTCCGACAGGACCACGCCGGCTTCGCCGAGCTGGGTCTGATAGCCCTCCGGCAGTCCTGCGATCATGTCGTGGATGCGCGCCGAGCGGGCGGCATTCTCGATCGCGGTGTGATCGGCGCCGGGCCGGCCATAGGCGATGTTGTCCGCCACCGACAGCGGGAAAATCAGAGGCGGCTGCAATACCATGCCGATCTGCCGGCGCAACGAAGCGATCTGGTATTGACGAACATCGACAGCGTCGATCAGCACGCTGCCGGTCGTCGGGTCGAAGAAGCGCGGCAGCAAGCCGAGAAGGGTCGATTTGCCGGCGCCGGTCGGCCCGACGATCGCGACCTTCGTCCCGGCTCCGATCGAGAGATCGATATCCTTCAGCACCGGGGTCTCGGGGCGGTAGCGGAAGCTGATGTCGCGCCAGGCGACGTCGCCCCGTGCGCCTTGTGGCGGGAACTGCCGCGAGCCGCTCTTCAGATCGGGCTCGGTTTCCAACACCTCGAAGACTCGGGTGGCGCCGACCCGTGCGCCCGCGATCAAACCCCAGCTCTGCGTGATCTTATTGATCGGATCGTAAAGCTGCGCGAGGTAGGAAATAAAGATGATCAGCTGACCGAGCGTCAGCGTTCCCGACATCACCGCGCGCGCGCCGGCGTAAATCACGACCGCCGTGCCGCCGGCGATCACGACGCTGACCGCACCCGAATAGAGGGTCTGCCAATTGTACATGCGCAGCGTGGCGCGCAGGCTCTCGCGGCTGGCGCCCATGAAACGGCGGTGCTCCTCCTCCTCCTTGGTGAAAGCCTGCACGACCTTGATCGCCGCCATGCCCCATTGCACGAGCGAATAGACGCGGGCATCGGCGTCGCGCACCTCGGTGGCGACCTCGACGATCTTGCGATTGAAGACAGAGATCACGACAAACAGGATCGGCACGACGGTCAGCGCCAGCAGAGTCAGCACCGGATCCATAGGAAACAGCACGATCAGCATGCCGCCCAGCAGAATCACCGCCGAAAGGATCGGCAGCACGCCGTTCATGATCATCGTCTGAACCGCGAAACTGTCGGCGGTAATCCGGTACATCAGATCGCCGACCCGCTGCCGGCTGTGATAGGCCAGCGATAGACGCTGCAGATGCGCATAAAGGTCGCTGCGCAGGTCGTTGACCATATCCTGGCCGACCCGGATCGTCGTGTAGTTGTGCAACAGGGTCAGCGCGCCGGCGCCGAGATGGACAACGACCATGCCGGCGCAGGCGACCACCAGCAGCACCGGCGCGGGCAGCGACAGCAATGAGCCAATCGGGCCGCCGAACGGGGCCTCTTTGCCGCCGAGCACATAGTCGATGATGATCTGCAACGGCCACGGCTTCAGCAGCTCGAAGGCGGTAATCAGGAAGACTTGGGCAAGCGCCCAGGCGACCTGCCAGCGATGGGCCTTCAGATAGGGCAGGAGCTTGGCGACCATCGCGCGTCCTCTGCAGAACGAACCGGGGACGGACCCGGCGCCGCGTCAGACCATGGGCGCACCGATCGAGCGCGGCGCGCGTCCGATCGGGCCGGCAGGCGTCAACTTGGCCTGCTGCGCCACCGCTTCGATGATGCGGTGCATCAACCGGCCGAAGGTGACGAGCTGCCACCCCACTACCCCCAGGTTAACGGCTCCGAGCGCCAAAAAGATCATTGCGACGAGCGGCGAGCCAAGGATCAGACCGGCGGCCGTCACGGCGGCGCAGCCCCGCAACAGCACGCGGGCAAGGCTCGACATTCGCATCGCACAGCGCACCCGCAGCAACCGCTTCGGCCCGCCATGGTTCTCGGCGCAGACCGTGATGAGCGCCCGGCTCCAGAGCCCGCGCGAAATCTTCAGATCCCATTTGCTCCAGCCGGTATCGGGCACGACGAAATATTTCTGCGGCAACAGAAAATCCATCAGCCCGGTGAGCAGCGCCTCTTTTTCGCCAGCGAATTCATTCCAGTAGGACAGCGTAAAGGCGCGCGCCGGCCAGTCGATACGGGCCCGCTGCTCGACTGGCGCGACACCGACATGATCCTGGGTCTGCATCGTCTTGAAGCGCCATTTGAGGCGTTCCCAGCCGCGCAGCAGCGGGCCGAGATAAATCAGCAGAGCCACCAGGGCCCGCGCCTTGAACCCGGTGAAGCGCTTGTCGATCGGCGCCTTCAGCGCGCCGTTGACGCACATGGCCCAGGTCGCCAGCAGCGGCACCGTCAGTAGCCAGAACCAGCCGCCGGCAATGATTCCGGCGGGCGCCAGCAGCAACGCCGCGAGGCTCCACTCGAACGTCAAGGGCAACAGCGATGTCAGCGAGGAGGGCGGCTCGTACATGGTCTGGAACAGGCCGCGCCCGAACACCCCGGAATAGATCACGGGCTTGCGCGACAGGAGGAGCGCCGCCGACAAATCGCCATAGATCCGGCCGAGCCACTTCGCCTGCCCAAACAAATTGAAGCGGAACGGGTGCTTGGCGTAGACGAGGGCCTCGGCCTTGCCGTAGCCGCCCTGCTGGCCGATATACGCGCGCACAGTGTTGCGGCGGAAATGCCAGACGATCGCCGCCGGGCTGAAACCGATCGTGTGACCGGCATCCTGAAAGCGCCAGCAGATGTCGACGTCGTCGCCGGCCGCGCGGTAGACCGGATCGAAGCCGCCGAGCCCCATGAGCACATCGCGCCGAAACGCCATGTTGCAGCCGGCGATGTGCTCCGCGACCTCGTCGCTGATCAGCACATGGGTCGGTCCGCCGGGCGATACGGCGACGGCGGCCGGAACCAGGTTGTCCTCGGGAGGCGGGAAATTCGGCCCGCCGCAGGCGGCAAGGTTGCTCGCCTCCATCTTGGCGACGAGGTAGGTCAGCCAATCGGGATCGGCAACGCAGTCGCTGTCGGTATAGGCGACGATCTCGCCGGTTGCCGCCTCGGCGCCGACGTTGCGCGCGACGCTCAATCCCTTGTTGGGCTGGCTGATGATGCGGCAGAACGGAAACCGCTCGGCGATTTCGAGCGTGCGGTCGGTCGAGCCGTCATTGACGACGATGACCTCGTAATCGGGATAATCGAGGGTTTCGAGCGAGGCGAGGCAAGCCTCCATCGTGCGCTCGGCATTGTAGGAGCACACCACCACCGAGACCCGCGGGTAGCGCGGCAGAGGCGGCGGCAGGGCGCCCTTGTAGCGAGCGGCGACCGCATAGAAGGCCGGTTTCGGCTGGCGCTGGCGGTCGACGAGCCCGAACGCCCAATCCTCGATCAGATGTCCCCCGGTGAACCATTCGTCGGTCCAGGCAAAGACGAAAGTGCCGGCGACCCCCGAGGCAAAGGCAGCTCGTACCTGCCAGCCCAGGATCTCGGCCTGCTCCCGATCGCCGTTGCGCATCGAATCGATGCCGAACTCGGTCAGCACCAGCGGCTTGTCGACGGCGAGGTTATGCAGGCGGGCGATATACCGGCGAAACGCGGTTTCGTCGTGCAGATAGACGTTGAAACACAGAAAATCGGTGAAATCGATCGTCAGGTATTCGGTCGACGGGAAATTGGCGTAGCTCACCAATGCGCCGGGATGCTCCTGACGCACCAGAGCCACCAGTTCCTTCAGGAACCGCCGCACCTCCCCCGCGCCGTGCCAACGAATCATGTCCGGCGGGATCTCGTTACCGACGAGATAGGCGAACACCGCCGCATGGCGGCGGCAGGCGCGCACGCCGCCGCCTACCGCCTCGCGGATTTCCGCCTGGATCGCGGGACTGTCGAGGAACGCGACATGCTGCGACCAGGGCAGCCCGACGAGAACCTTGAGCCCCGCCTCCTCGGCCGCGTCGAGCAACCAGACGGGCGGCACGGTGAAAACCCGCACGGTATTGACGCCGGCGCCGCGCATCAGCGCGAAATCGCGCTCGACAATTTCCGTTTCCGGGAACTGCGCGCCGTGGCTGCCGGGGCCGAACGGGCCGTAGGTCACGCCCTTCACGAAATATTTGGCGTCTTCGGCAAAAAAGAATTTGCCATGGACCCTGATATCGCCAAGGCCAGCCGCCGCCCGGTCCGGCAGAACCGCGCCAGGCGCCGGCGTCTCCAACGTCAGGATGTCGCTGTCGATCGCGCTCATCTCGCCAGATCCCGAATTGCGGGGGGTGCCGATTGGCTGAAAATCGTCGGCCGTCGCGTAATCGCCGAATTTATCTGTCATTTTCTGCCCAAAACCAAGCGATCAGCAGAAACATCCACAGGCACAGCCGGGAATACATCAGGGTTGTGCATGATCGGCCCGGCGTTCCCAAGCCAGCGCGGTAGCGATGATCGTGTCGAGATCGGAATGCCGCGGTTGCCAGCCGAAACGGGTCCGGGCGAGAGCGGGGTCGGCGACGAGCTCGGGCGGATCGCCTGCCCGCCGGGCCGTCTCGCGGAACGGCACCGGCCGGCCCGCGATCCTCTCGACCGCCGCGATGACCTGACGCACCGAACAGCCTTGCCCGGTGCCGAGGTTGAGGGCGCCGCTCTCGCCGCCGCCGGCGAGATAGCCGAGCGCCCGCACATGCGCGTCTGCAAGATCGGTCACATGGATGTAGTCGCGGATCGCGGTGCCGTCCGGCGTCGCGTAATCCGTGCCGTAGACCTCGACCGCTTCGCCGGTGCCGAGTGCGGCGCGCAGGACCCGCGGGATCAGATGGGTTTCGGGCTCGTGGTTCTCGCCGATCTCGCCGTCGGGATCGGCGCCGGCGGCATTGAAATAGCGCAACGCGGCAAAGCGCAGGCCGTAGCACTGATTGTACCAGTGAAGCACCCGCTCGATCGCGAGCTTGGTCTCGCCGTAGGGGTTGAGCGGCCCTTTCGTCGTCGCCTCGGCGATCGGCAGCCGGTCCGGAACGCCGTAGACGGCGCAGGTGGACGAGAAGACGATTGTTCCGACCTCGGCTTCGCGCATCGCTGTCAGCAACGCGAGAGTGCCTCCCACATTGTTGCGATAATAGGTTTCGGGGTCGGCCATCGATTCGCCGACATAGGCAAGCGCGGCAAAATGCATGACCGCAGCAATGTTGTGGGTGCGCAACGCGGCGGCGAGCCGCGGCACATCATGCAGATCGCCTTCGACGAGCGGCCCCCAGCACACCGCCTCGCGGTGGCCGCGGGACAGATTGTCATAGACGACCGGAAGATACCCGGCGCCGGCCAACGCCTTGCAGGCATGGCTGCCGACATAACCCGCCCCGCCCGTGACCAGAACCGATTGCGTCATATCGTGCCGACCGACCACTGCTGCGACCCGAGCGAGAACGCTGGATTGCCACTTCCTCTTCCATCCCGGAGGGGTGCGTCAGCTCGCCGCGCCTGCCAGCATGGGAATAACCGCGATGGGCTTTCGTTTTGGGCTGCATTGGCCACCGACCATGACCCGGTCGCGGCAATCGGGTAAAAGGGCGGTTCTCGGCGGCTTTTCGCGTCGCCTTTTTTGATTAGGACGGCGGTGAACAACCGGTTCAGTCAGGGGAGTTTGCGCTGATGCGCGTTGCGATGATCGGGACAGGGTATGTCGGCCTCGTCTCGGGAGCGTGTTTTTCGGAATTCGGGGTGACCGTCACCTGCGTCGACAAGGATGCCGGCAAGATCGAACGGTTGTCGCGCGGCGAGATGCCGATCTACGAGCCTGGCCTCGACCAGCTGGTCGCCAGCAACAAGGCGGCGGGGCGGCTGCACTTCACCACCGATCTCAAATCGGCGGTGGCCGGCGCCGATGCGGTATTCATCGCGGTCGGCACGCCGTCGCGCCGCGGCGACGGCCATGCGGATCTCAGCTACGTGTTCGCCGCCGCCGCCGAAATCAGCGAGGCGCTGCAGCAGAACGGCAACGAACGGACCGTGGTCGTCACCAAATCGACCGTGCCGGTCGGGACCGGCCGGCGGGTCGGCGGCATTCTGAAAAAGGCGCTGCCGCCTGGCCGCTTCGATGTGGCGTCCAACCCCGAATTCCTGCGCGAAGGGTCGGCGATCTCCGATTTCATGCGGCCCGACCGGGTCGTCATCGGCACCGACAGCGAACATGCGCGGACGGTGCTGAGCGCGCTTTACCGGCCGCTCTACCTCCTCGAGACGCCGATCGTCGTCACCGCGATCGAAACCGCCGAACTGATCAAATACGCGGCCAACGCCTTCCTCGCGACGAAGATCACCTTCATCAACGAGATGGCCGATCTGTGCGAGGCGGTCGGCGCCGACGTCCAGGACGTCGCCCGCGGCATCGGCCTCGACGGCCGCATCGGCCGCAAATTCCTGCATGCCGGCCCGGGCTTTGGCGGATCGTGCTTCCCGAAAGACTGCCAGGCGCTGGTGCGGACCGCCGAGCAGGCCGAGGCGCCGCTCGCGATCGTCGATACCGTGCTACGCGTCAACGATGCCCGCAAGCGCCGCATGGCCAACCGGATCATCGCCGCGTGCGGCGGCAGCGTCGAGGGCCTCAGGCTGGCGGCGCTGGGGCTGACCTTCAAGCCCAACACCGACGATATGCGCGACAGTCCAAGCCTGGCGTTTCTGCCGGCGCTGTGCGAGGCCGGGGCAACGATCCGCGCGTTCGATCCCGAAGGCATGGCGGAAGCAAAAAAGCTGATGCCCGATCTGGATTATTGCGGCGATCCCTACGAGGCGATGGAGGGGTCCGACGCGGTGATCCTGGTCACCGAATGGAACGAGTTCCGCGCCCTCGATCTCGGACGGATCAAGCGACTGATGCGCCGGCCGCTGGTGATCGACCTACGAAACATCTACAAGCCGGAGGAGATGACCGCCGCCGGCCTCACCTATCACAGCATCGGCCGCCCGGGGGGCGCGACGCCCACAAAAAAGCCTGCCGGGCTGCGGGCGATCAGCTGATCCAGCCACTGCCGGCAGAAGACAAAGGATTACGCAATGCAGACGGCTTCCAAGCGCATCCTCGTCACCGGCGGCGCCGGCTTTCTCGGCTCGCATCTGTGCGAGCGGCTCATGACGCGCGGCCACGACGTGTTGTGCGTCGATAATTACTTCACGGGCCGCAAGGACAACATCGCGCACCTGCTGCAGGAGCCGCATTTCGAGGCGATGCGGCACGACGTCACGCATCCGCTGTTTGTCGAGGTCGACGAGATCTACAACCTCGCCTGCCCCGCCTCGCCGATCCATTACCAGTTCGATCCGGTGCAGACGACCAAGACCAGCGTCATCGGCGCGATCATCATGCTGGGCCTCGCCAAGCGGCTGAAGGCCAAGATCCTGCAGGCCTCGACCTCGGAGGTGTACGGCGACCCGACCGTGCATCCGCAGCTCGAGGACTACCGCGGCAACGTCAACCCGATCGGACCGCGCGCTTGTTACGACGAAGGCAAGCGCTGCGCCGAGACGCTGTTCTTCGATTACTACCGCCAGCACAAGGTGCGTATCCGGGTGGTGCGGATCTTCAATACCTACGGACCGCGCATGCACCCCAATGATGGGCGGGTCGTCTCCAATTTCATCGTGCAGGCGCTGAAGAACGAGCCGATCACCCTGTACGGCGACGGCACGCAAACGCGTGCCTTCTGTTATGTCGATGATCTGATCGAGGGTTTCCTGCGGATGATGGACGCGCCCGACACGGTGACCGGGCCGATGAACCTCGGCAATCCGGTCGAGACCTCGGTCGCCGAGCTGGCGCAGATGGTGATCGACCTCACGGGATCGCGTTCGGAGATCACCCACAAGGCATTGCCCATCGACGATCCGATCCAGCGCTGCCCCGACATCTCGCAGGCGAAGAGCGTGCTCAACTGGGAGCCGCGCACCGCCTTGAAACTGGGCCTCGAGCGGACGATCGCCTATTTCGACAAATTGCTCAGCGAGCGCGGCGAGATCACCAAGCGGGAATCCGTGGCGGCGTAAGCGGACCTGACGCCGTCAATTTCCCCAAAACGGGATGTGGGTCGCGCAGCGGCTGCGCGCCTGGATAATGCGGCCGCCGGCCCCGGCGATGTGCTTTTCCTCGATCGCCTGCTGCGGCGTCGCGCACATCTGGTCGGCGAGCAACGGGTTGATCCCCGGATCGTAGGCGTTGAATTCGGCGAATTCGGGTGGGATATCGCCGACAGGTACGGCCGCGCTGGTGCCGAAATCATCCCGGACGGGGATGTAGGGCGCGCAGCCGGCGACCAATACCGAAAGCAACAGGACAACGGGCAAGACGCGCATGACACTTCCGCGACGCAACATGACGGCGGAGTGTGCCTGCAGCGAACCCGCGACGCAACCGCAGCGCTGGCGCTCGCCTTTGAACCATCGGAAAAGGGCCGGCCGGGCGGGGATGCCGGCCTCGACCGCCCGACCTACCCCGAGTCGCGTTGGGGGGAACGACGCTCGGAGCTAGACCGTAAACAGCGCGCGCGCGAATCCGATCCGTCTGCCGCGGTCAGCGCGCGAGAGCCGGCAATAATTGCGCCATATCGTCGATCACCTCGATCGCACCGTGGGCGGCGAGACGCGCCGCATCGCCGGGACGGCAATGGCTGGCCCCGACAAAACCGATCACGGTCATGCCGGCCGCGACCGCGGCGATGACACCAGGCATGCTGTCCTCGACGACGACGCAGCGCTCGGGCCCGACGCCCATCTTGGCGGCCGCATGGAGAAACAGATCGGGCGCCGGCTTGCCCCGCGGAACCTCGGTCGCGCTGAAGATGTGCGGGTGGAGGCGGTCGTAGAGACCGACCAGCGACAACGCGTGTTTGAGCCGCTCGGGCCGGCCGCTCGAAGCGACGCAGATCTTGCCGGCCAGCGAATCGAGCACAGCGCGGACGCCGGGGATTGCCTGCAATTCCTGTTCGAAGAGGGGCCACAGCCGCCGCCGGTGCCGATCGGCGAAATCGCCGGGAAGCGGACCGTGGCGCGCCTCCAGATCGGCGACCATCCCGGCAAAGCTGATGCCGGTATAGCGCTCGCGGATCTCATCGGCGGACAGCTCGATGCCGCATTCGACGAGACATTCCCGATCGGCGCGGATCGACAAAAGCTCGCTATCGATCAGGACACCATCGCAATCGAAGATGACGAGATCCCAGCGCATGCGCCCGCGGCCTCACAGCAAATGCATCGTCATCGGGAGGATCGGAGCGACGAAGTGATCCCCAGGCTGCACCATAGCCGCGGGGAGGATTGCTTCGCTTCGCTCGCAATGACAGCCAATTCAGGCCGCGGGTTCGGCGTGGATGATGACGATCGTGACGTTGTCGACCGCGCCGCGGGCCAGCAC
>Ga0070707_100006298_pt1 | contig 11037 bp, 11 predicted proteins | sample KBSK5502metaG_FD_65468 | JGI IMG/M metagenome (GOLD analysis project Ga0070707, IMG submission 65468) | Corn, switchgrass and miscanthus rhizosphere microbial communities from Kellogg Biological Station, Michigan, USA - KBS K5-50-2 metaG | ecosystem: Host-associated > Plants > Roots >... | reverse complement strand
CTTCGCCCGCCCAGACTTGGTCGAACGGCGGGGTTCCCGGCGGCTGCGACCGATTCCATTCATGATTCGCTCCATTTGGTTTCGGCAGGGGATGGATGTTGTGGGAGTGCGGGTCGCTGTTGACTACCTCGAAGTGCTGGTTCACATCAAGCGCTATCACGTGCGGAATGTACTGACATCCCTTTTGATCCCACTTCGGCTTCACAGGAGGAACTTGGTTGGCGGTCCCCGCATCCAGACCCTCGGAGATGTACACCACAACCCACTTCAGGCCGCCCTTCGGACCGACAACGACGGTCTCCGTCGTAACCGGATTGCTGGCGTGTTCCTTTGCGCAATTCGGCTCTTTCGACATGTCAATCGGCTTTTGGCGGGGGGGCGTGCCGTCGAGTTTGATGGTTCCTGTGATCCCGCCTGTCGCTGCGGCGCTCACAGGACGAGTCGTCGGCGCCCAAAACAACAGACCCAACCCAACTATGAGCAGCGCACAGGCCGTTAACGCAAATTTGTATTGAGCTTTCATCGGATTTCTCCTCTCGTCGATGACTAGTTTCCACCTCCGGGCGACTTGTTATCGGACGGGGCGGCCGCTGGCGCAGGGGTCTTCTCCACGTACGGCGGGATAACTCCGTGCGCAGCCGACAGAACTTCGTTCTCTTTGCCGTGACGGTTGACCTGCAAGGTGCGCAGGAAGTGGACGAGATCCCAGGCGTCGTTCGGTTGGATCACGTCAGCAAAAGAAGGCATAGGCGTGCCGTCCAAGCCGGTCATGAAAATCTTGTAAAGGTCCTGGTTGGTGTCGCCGCACTTGAAGCGCGAATCATTCTTGCCCGCGGCGAAGTTGTAGGGACGAATCGGCAGATCTTTACTGTCAGTGAGGGTCGCCGCGGACGGACCGTCGCCTTCGCCGTGAAGACCGTGACACTTCCAGCATTCGAGCTTCGTGAACAGGGCTTTGCCGTGCGCGATGCTCTCGATGGTAACGGGAGGCTCGGCAGGAATCTTGATCGGCTCGCCGGCTTTTTCTTTTTCCCAACGGGGCGAGAAGATTTTGATGTAGGCAACTAGGTCGGCGCGCATCTGCGGGCCCAAGGCATTCCAAATGGGCATGTTGGAATTGGTGACCCCGCGCCCGATGGTGTTAAAGAGATCTTCATCGGTAGGCAGCGTGCCGGTCGGAGTGGAGCGGCACTTGAAGGTGGCGATGGTGAAGTCGCGTGGCTTCGGGTCCAGCCAAACCGCATTCTCACCATTGGAATCGCCGTAGTCCCCGTGGCAGCCGGCGCAATAGCGGCGGTAGTCGGACTTGGCGGCTGCGGCATGCCCCGTCATACTCCCCACGTGGCTCTGCATGGGCTTGACTGCGAGAGGTGCCTTGGGCCCTACCTCGGGTGCCTCCTGAGCCAAAGCCGCAACGCCAGCCGCCACAACTAGAATGAGAACCCCGGCGCAACCGTAGACTGACTTGAAGACTCTCATGGGCTGATCTCCTCAAAAAAATCGGCACAGGCGAGCTTCGCTCGCCGCCGGATTCGGACTCAGAACGCGAAATCAAATCCTGCCATCAGACTGTTGGTAGACAGATCAGATATCCCGTCAGGCGCTGTGCCGCGCTGCCGGAGCCATGAAAATTCGTTATGGAAGGCAAAACCCGCCCGGCTTGTCATGAACGGGTTGTAGCGGTATCCAATGACGTAATTGTCGATGTCGCCAAGATTCGACGGCGTTCCCGGCGTGGACTGTTGTGACATACGAACCCATTCGGAGCGCTGGAAAATGGTGAACTGGGGATGCCAGACGACGTGGGTCTCGACAAACGCGCCGTTCCAAGTCGGACGGCGTGCTCCCGGAATGAGCTGCGTTCCCGGCGTGTTGTTACAGGGCTGCGGTCCGGTGGCACTTTGGCACACGCCCGTCGGGTTATCGATAAAGTCTCCATAGCCTTGGCCGAACCACGCGCTATCCGAACCGTGCTGGGTAAAGACCTGGAAGTCCAGTTTGGGACCGAGGTAAAACAGGCCTTCGAAACCTACCCGGTAAAAGTCTTTGTTGCCGACTCCTGAACCTGTAACGGGCGCCCCGCCGCTGGTGGCATAAGTCGTTGCGGCTTGCCCAAGGACGGCGTAGCCTCCAACTCGCTGAACCCCCAGCTTGCCGGTATTGAAGGCCTGACTGCCTGCAATGAACCAGCTGTACGAGTTCTGCCCGTAAGGACGATCTGGACTACCATCCACGGAGTTGAAGGCGGTTATGGAAATACGGGTGCGATCGTTATAGGAATGCCCCATCCACTCGACGGCCAACTGGTTGTCGCCGAGCTGGCCGAAGATGTTCCCATCACCCACGGGAATGAAGTGGAAGAGTTGATAGGTCGCGCCATTGGCTGAGAGGTTCAGCTCGCGTTTTTCCGAGATGAAGCTGTCGAGTTCGAATTTCCCGACCTTCACGTTAAACCATGGGCTGTGCAAAAGATTGTCGAAACGCACGTTCGCTGACTCGAAGTGAAACGCCCCGGTCTCGTCGGACGAGGGAACGAACAGGAAGGAAATGTTTTTCTCGAGAGTGCCGCCGCTCAGGATGTCCAGTCCGCCGAAACTGAAGCCGGTGGCGGTGAGCTTCTGTTGACCGGTCGGGCTCTGGTCGGTTGCAACCTTGTTCGTGCTCTCCCGGCTCCAGAACGGAGTGAAGCGAAACGTGACCGGCCAATAGCCGTTGTTCTGCCAGATCGGAGCGTCACGATCGTTCATGAGCTGGTAGCCATTGTCTTTGAACTTTTGGCCGAAGTAATTCAGCATGGGCCAACTTTCATGGCAGGCTGAGCAACGCAGGCCGTATTTCCTGGCAAAGGCTGGAAAGGCGCTCGCCGACTGTCCGGCGCCCAGGATCAGAAAGGCTAACGCGAATGCAGCGGCGAGGACGGAAGGTGTCCGCTGCGGCTTCTGACAGAGATGAGACTGCGCCCACATACGCATGCTGCACTCCTCAGAAAAATTCTCTCAAATTCTGGAAAAACTAAATTCCCCACAAAACGCGCAAACGACAGCGGCTAGGCGTCGATCAAGTGTAACGACCAATGCTTAGCTCCCGCGGTCTCGCAGAAACCCCAAAAGTTTGTAGACGAAGGGACGACCAGCCTACTTGGCCGGGCATAATACTACTGCGAACGAGGAAGTGCAATGTTTTTTTACAATTTTTTTACATATATCCTCGAAGATGGCCATGGGGATGGCGCTCGGGGTGCTACGGCGCTGAGTTGACAGCTGTCAATCCAGCGTATAAGACTCTTCCAAACAGGAGTGCCGGAGCCGGTCGTGATCAAGGACAGGTGTTTTCGCAGTATGGATCTGACTGGTAGGGGTGCGTTTCATCGAGTCACACTGGATCTCCGACTTTATCTCCGGTTCGCTTTACCCTTTCTTCTGTTTTTGCTGCTCGCCGCGACGGCGATCCCCTCGCACGGCCGCGAAAAGGAAGTTCTTCAGTATGGTGCGGGCCTGATCGTCGATGTCCCACAGCCCGAGTCCGAAGTCGCGCAGGTTGTGGAAGACGTGGCACAGAACACGATTATCCGGGGAACGAAGGAATACAACAAAGACGAGTACATCACGGGAGCGGTCGCCGCCAAATCAACGCCGGTGTTTCCGGCATGGACGGAGGGCGGCAAGGTCTTCTACAAGGTTCGGAAGCAGGCGCTGGATCCGCGAAATTTCAAGGATAGCGGTGATGTTGGAACGCTGGCTGTCCGGTACGTGGTGCAACCGCAGGGCGATGGAAATACCGTCCTGCGCATTGACGCTCTGTTTGTGGAGGATTTTCGGCGCCGCGTGCACCAATCGAACGGCTCGGTGGAGGGCGCCGAGTACAAGGACATCCAGGACCGCCTCAACGCCGTGGAGTTAATGAAAAAGCAGTCGGCGGATGCGGAGAAAGAACGGGAGGCCCAACTCGCCAAGAAGAGAGAACTCGGCTTGACCGGCGAGGCCGCTCGCGCGGCGATGCCGCACAATACCGCCGGCGCGATGCCCGCTCGGATGGATTCCCCGACAGAAGCGGTGGCAGCGGAAGCTTCGCCGCAGACTCTGGAACAGCGCGTTCAGGAGCTGCGCCGGCAACTGGAGCGACGGGTGAAGTGGCCGGGCACTCCTCTCAAGTCAGCTCCTTTCCACACGGCCAGTACCCTGAAGCCCTTGCCCCCGGGAGCAGAAGTTCTGATTGTCGTTTTGACTCCGTACTGGTACGGCGTGGAAACAACCGAAGGGGCGCATGGCTGGATCCCGCGCGACCAGTTGGAGCCGCTGCCATGAGGAAGCGGCCGGCGAGCTTTGCGCGAGGACTGATTTCGATGAAGGGATTTGGCGAGGGAACAGCCTTCAGTGTGCCGAAGAGGCAGGAAAGCTTGCCGGCTTCAGCCGCTAAAACTCGACCTCTTCGATTACCGGAGAAATTCTCGAAACTCGTCGTCTCGGTTGTTCTCCCATGTCTCGGCGTCGTTCTCACATTGCCGGCTGCGCAATTCAGTTATGCGCAAAGCAACACTTACGAGCGAACGTTCCCACAGTCGAAGGCCGCGGTGGAGAGAACCCTGAACGGAATACAGTCCGGGGTGGCCGGACGCCTTCCGGTCTTGGAAGGCTTTGCGATTGCCGGGGGCCACCCGTTGGATCACTACCAGCGCGCTTACTATCAATCCACCGTGCGGGTCGATTCAACCGCGACCGGCGGAGCACGCGTGCGCGTGAGCACGAAGATTACCGCCTGGTACACCGATGCTTCTCCTTCTCGCTCTGGATATCAACTACTAACTTCGAACGGCCGTCTTGAAACCGACCTGCTGGATCAACTGGAAGAGCAACTTGCGCACAATGGCCAGGGCGGGGAGTCGAACTCGACGGTGCGTACTGTGACCCAGCCGGCAAGTCCGTCAACGGTTACGGAACCCTCGCTTCCATCAGCGCCGATGCCGGGGACCTCGGACTCGGGCAACATGTTTTCCACAGCGGTAGATCGAAACACGTCGGCTCCGAAACAATCCGAGTCGCGAATTGCTCAGACTGCGTTCCCGGAGTCTTCGCCCAACCTCAAGGCGGAAGCTGAGAATCTCGAAGAGATTCTGAAGAATCAATCCCGCCCGAACAATCTGGTTGCCGTGAAAAAGTCGGGCACTCCGGTCGTCGCCACTCCGAGCCTGACGGCGAAGACTCTTTTTCTGGCCAGCGAACATGATGAGTTTGAGCTGTTGGACTACAACCCAGACTGGGTTCACGTTCGCATCTCGGGACTGTCCCGCGGATGGATCTGGCACACCAGCCTCGAAATGCCGGGTGATATTCCTGACGTCGGTCCACCGGACATGGCGCCGTTGCCCTCGGCTTCCGATCTGTTTCACGTGACTCGCGAAGAAACCGCACCTTTTCCCGGCGACTGGCAGCCGCTTACAGGCAAAACTGTAGAAATCATTTCCGTGCAACCGACCAGCGAACGCGCCAAAGATGGTGGTTTCCAATTGAAGTTGGCATTCGCGAAGTCTTTACTCGACAAGAGTTATGGACAACTTCAGCAGAAATCGGCGGACCTTGCCGGTATCGTCCTGATTTTCGATTCTTCAGACGGTGGCCTGCTGGCCGCCACCTTCTCGGCCCTCCGGCAGTGGAAGGCCGGCGCGTTGTCGGATTCGGCTCTTTGGCATCGCTGCTATTTCGATCCCCCGGAAACATTTGGGGCAACCGGAGGCGTAAAGGAACCGTGACTCTCGGTTGATTGAAAGCACCTCATTCCAATGTCTCTGGACAGGTCATATCGTTAGCTGCGATGGTCTGCGCGATTGCTGTCGATGGCGGGTCGCCAGATCTATTGAAGCTCCTCTGTCCCAAGCTGTTTAGATGTGAGACATCGTCACTCTGAGAACGGAGTCCTTACAAGGTTGAGCATTCGAATTTCGGTTCGAGCCTACGGGCGATGACTGCAGAATGGTTGGCGATCTGGAAGTAATCCCACGGGGCACCGAGCGGATCAGTACCGGGAAGTCGGCTAGTGTTTACCGATGGAGCGAGGTGGCGGTCGCTAGTTCATCCTGAGTCACGGGCACACGGAAGGAATCCGGCACCGGCCCGGAGCGGGAAGTTGACGATCTGGATTGCCCCTATAAGAAATCACCTGTGGTCTTCACCTGTGGTGTTTCCGTTTTACAAGGCCTTAGGCGTACTAAGGCAGTCCTCGGCGGCTTGTAAAGCGTTGTAAATACTCAAAAGGGGTGTTCTGAAAAGGCTGGCGTCATGGCGTCATGGCAAGAAGTCGTGACACCGCCTCGACGGGTAGATGTTTCGCTTGCCCTTGCCACTCGGGCGAAGGTCATTCGGGCCAGAGAGCGTAAATCTAGAGATTTCCGCTCACGCTGGCGGCTTCCAGCATACTCCTAGCAACGACTGACTGCTCGTATACTAATGAGTACGATAGTCGGTGAAACGCAGCGTAACCCTTAATCGGAGAGCACAGTTTTGGCACGCCCTTTGCATTTGTGAGTTGTCCGTCTGGGATTTGGGTATTGGGAAACATCTGGCACGGGTAATCCAGGGGCGCCCTGCGGTTCAATGTTCGAGCTCTCGACTCGACCTTCCTATTTTCAGCGCACAAAACTAAATTCGCATCGTTTTCAACTATATCGCTCCGCGACAATTTTTTTCGCTTTACTTCTCGAAGAGAACATTCATGGTTCGCCTATTCGCCAGCACGGTGAGCAGGAGAAAAGTATGACGTTTTCACAGCTGATCGAACAGACGCGGATCGAGCGTGCCAAAGTGGCAGCTCAACTCAAAAATCTGGATGCGGCGCTTACGGCGTTGACGAAAGTTGAGACGGTACCTGCTACGCCGAAAGCGGTAACCGGTCGCACGTGGACACCCGAGCAGCGTGCAAAGCTCAGCGCATCCCTAAAACGGGTGTTCGCTGCTAAGAAAGCGGCTGCTCGCAAAACCGTTCCCAAAGTAAGGGTATAAAACGAGTATTCGCCCGCGACCGTTCCCGAGAAGCTCTTGGGGTAGAAGTCAGAGCGAACACTCCGGAGACACAGAGATGACAGTAGCGCAACAAGAGATGCTGCAGGTGCTGACGCGTGCTGTGGCTAGTAAGCTGGCACCGCAAGAGGCTCACGCTGTGGCTGTATTATTTGCGATGGCATTCGGGAAGAAAGCCATTGAGAGCACCATGTTCACTCAGCAGGTGAATACGACACGACTTGAACTTGGGCTGCCGGAAATCACGCAAGCTGTAGTAGGCAATCCAACGACTGAGCAAAAACTAGAACTCTTCCAGTCCGCCATGGCAAAGCTGGGTGATGAAGCTCATGCTGTGCTGATCCGGCTAATGGATGAGACCTGGATAAGGCAGCAGGCGCGCACAGGCAGGAGATCATCAGATGAGGCTGGCGCCTAACGCACCCAAGGGCTCTCTTCGAAGAATGTCATCACATGCAGCTTATGCGGTTCTGCACCTACACGTCGCGATCATCTTGGATAAGGACGAGCGAATTTGTGCCTATTGGATGTAGGCGTATTAGCCAATCTCCGGTTGGGAGCCGTAGTTTCGAAGCATGATGACAAAACGTTCATTACTGCTTGCTGCAAAAGATGACGCACACGGGCATACACAAAGGATTCAGCTTTACCTCGACTCCCAGCCGCCGTGCGTAGATCATTTCGCCTGGCATGAATCTGTGCAACACGTGCGGAATGCAGTTGCTTTTCGAGATCGCCTCAGATGCCGAAGAACAGATTCTTACATATTGGATGCCGGGCTACTAAGTCCTGCCGAAACACTCGGCATCTTGCGTGATTCTGAATTGCGTTGTTTACTCAGCAGACATGGTCCTACACGCTCACCACATAGACGGCGGCTGCCCACCAATAACGGACAGCCGCTCCCACCTTTGTTCAATGGGAGGCTGCGATACTGCGAGACTTTGAGGAAATGACCGGCAAAATGATTGTGGCTCGCATCCCCGCGCTTGATACGGAGGACATGGTAAGTGTCCGGTTACTAATGGCCGAGCCAACTGGCCTCTGGATCGAGAGCGAAGCTTTCAATCAGGAGATGCTGAAAAGAGTCGGCATGGCCGCCTCGGCCAGGGGGTTGGTCCCTTTCCACACCATTTAGCAGCATCGATTACATCGTGTCATCTACAGACTCGCCTGCGCTATCAGAAACTGCCTTCGGGCTGCGGGAATGACAATCGGAGAAACTATGGCAGAGCCGGCAACCGACCCAACGAACAAGAGGCGTGCTCGTCGCAACCGTGCGGATACCACCCTCGTTTTTGATCCCAAACAAACCGTACCAGATCACGTAAAGCAGGCAATCCTTGAGGAATGGCTCATTCCGTGCCTGGTAGAGCAATTCCTTCGAGAGCGCGGCATCACGCGTGACTCTCTGTCTGCCCGCTATCGGTCCCTTGAGTAGGGATCAGCGTCTCAGCAGTCTGGACTGACCGAAGCTGGGCTAGTGCCGCTGCTCTCGTCAGTCTGCGGACGAATCGGTACTGGTTTCCGTCGAACCCGGCTGGTGTCGAGCACGAGGCCGCTTACTCTGATTGTGCTAAACCCGTATTGCTGACTGAATGCATCCATCGATCCAGTCAGCAATACGTCTGAATTCGCGCCGCCGCTTGTCAACTTAAATTCCACGCTAACGTACAACACGTGTCTCCCGCCCACTAGTCCGGGGGTCAGGATCACCCGGCTGATGTGTCGGCGAAGCATCTCCTTACCCTTTACAGGCTCACTCGTTAGGACAACTTGGAGATCGTGCAGCTTCGACACGAGGTACTGCTCAATATCATCAGGAGCGAACGTGACGACTGGATCGGGTTCACTTGCGCGGGACAGCGGTTCCTCAATTTGTTTTATGCGTGCGTCCGCCGCTTCTAGACGAACTTGAATCGTTGCTGAAGACTGGCGGCCACTGGCAGCGATGAAATCAGTCAAATTCCACGCCTCCTGCTTTTTCTCGGCTAGTTCTTTCCTCAGGGCAGGAGCATTGACTGCATTCTTCTTCGCTTCGGCTTGTAGTTCCGCCAGCTTGGTTTGCCCACTTGCGCATAGAGTGTCACCGCGTCCTCAATGCGGTTCGATTGAAGTAGGTCTCGCGTTAACCAGGCAAGCAGTTGCTCTTCGAGACGGTCTCGACGGATTCTCGTACTCTTGGGGAAGTGCTCTGGCAGCTCATTTGGCTTTGAAGAAAGCAGACTTTCATGATGACTCGACCCGCGCCGCTTATGCCCAAAGTCTATTCGGGGGCAAGATCACCGTGGGTTGGATAAAACCTTCGCCATTACGGAAACTATACAAATTGGCTGACAGCGCCTACTCTGACGCAACCCGAACTGGTGGGGGCACTCATGCCATTAGTTTTCGAAATGGATGACTTGATATGTAACAGCTTGCCCCGGTATTACCAGACTCTGTTCGCAGAAGTAGTGATGACGGAAGGTAGGCCAGCGGACAAATTAGATCTCTCACGCATAAGAGACCCGCATGACTACCGACGCATTGCAAGTCTCGGCACCCACTTTTGGCCGTCATACACGCTTAGGGGAACTCTCTTCAGCACGCTGCAGCTCAATCGTAACAATCTGTTCAAGGCACATGAGGACGGGCACAACGCAGAGTTCCTCCCTGAACCGGGAAGGAAGGCGAGCACTCTAGTTGGCCTCGTAGCGCTGGGGGATTACGCAGGAGGGAGATTCGTGTTCCCTCGCTACAGCCATTCAGCGACTCTTGAACATGGAGATTTGCTCATTTGCGACAACAACCATGAGATGCACGGAAACCTTGGCCCAATTGTGGGCGAGCGGTTCAGCGTAGTCGCGTTTCTACACGAATCAGTCCGCAAGAAGGCGTTGGACGTTTCCGACCCCGAGTATGAACCGCACGCGACGGGAGCTTAGTCACTTCCAAATTTCGTCCAGCTTGGGCTTGACCTGCTTCGTCTGCGCCTTGGCTAGATACCGTTGCGTTGATTCAAGGTCTTTGTGACCGAGAAGTTTCTGAACCGTCTGCAAATCCATTCCGCCTTGTAGACACCTCGTGGCGAACGCGGCGCGGAAGCCGTGCGGGTGAAACCCGGTCAATCCGGCCCTCCTAGCGAATTGTCGCAGCCCCTCCTTATTTTGACCTACTGAACTGCCTGCGAACCAGTCACCTGGCCGAACACCCCAAACGCATTATTGACCTTGGCCCGCGACTCCTCACTGCGCACGTCAGCCGCCTGCAAGTAAGCGAGGGTTGTGGCCAAATCTGAGTGACCAAGCCGAACTTGAATCGTCCGAGCGTCAACGCCGCTGCGGTGTAGGATTGTCGCGTAGGATTTGCGGAAGCGGTGAAGTCCGGCGTCCTCCACACTGGCCCGCTCCGCCACGGCTTTCACGGTACGTAGCATATGGCCGTCCAGCCCGCCCTGTCGCGCCGTGAAGATCAAGTCTGTGTTGCTTCGCGCCTTGCGTGCCTTGAGCATTGCCATTACATTGTCGGCCAATTCAATCTCCCTACGCTGCTTGTCCTTGGGTTCCCAGTCGTACTCCGGGTGCTCGCGCACGGTGAAGATGTGGTCCTCAAAGTCTACATCTGACCAGCAGGCGTGTTGAGCTTCCTGGTCCCGGCAATCGGTCCCCAGCAGAAATAGGAACAGGTCGCTCTCGTCTTGACTGGCAGCAGCGAACAGCCGGTCAAGCTCGTCCTTGCGGTACGCCTTGGCCTCCTTCTCCATGTACTTGTGAACCAACTTCACCGTGGTGATGTCGTGTGCCCGCAGGAACGTGATGACCTCCGCTACGCGATTGCTAATGGTGCGGTCGCTGAGTCCCTCCCGTTTCATCGCCACTATGAAGTTCTCCAAGTCCCCCTTGGTGATGTCCTTCAGGTACTCCTTCTGGCAGACCTTGCGGAACTCCTTCAGCACGTAGGTGTAGCCAGTAGCAGTGGCGTTAGAGCGCATGGCCTCTACTTTGTCAAGATATGCCTTGCTGGCCTCGTTGACGCGCAGCGGTTC
>Ga0070707_100006295_pt1 | contig 11040 bp, 9 predicted proteins | sample KBSK5502metaG_FD_65468 | JGI IMG/M metagenome (GOLD analysis project Ga0070707, IMG submission 65468) | Corn, switchgrass and miscanthus rhizosphere microbial communities from Kellogg Biological Station, Michigan, USA - KBS K5-50-2 metaG | ecosystem: Host-associated > Plants > Roots >... | reverse complement strand
CGGCAGACGTCCTGCGCCACCACGAGGTCAGGCTCGAGCTCGCGGATGGCCATCGTGTCCACCTCGTAGAGCGACTCGCCCCGCTCAGCCGCCAGCGACACCTGCCGCTCGATCTCACCGCTGTGCGCATACGCGAAGTCGAAGACCGAGCGAGTCACGATCGGCAGGCGGGCGGCCTCGGGTGGGTAGTCGCACTCGTGCGTCACGGCGACGACCCGATCGCCCACTCCGAGCGCGAAGAGGGTCTCGGTGGCGCTGGGCAGCAAGGACACAATCCGGAACTTATGAGAGGGAACCTGCGGGTTCCCGATGCGCGCAAGCGCGGGCAGGATGGGACTTACTGATCTCATCGCGGCGTCGGCGAAGCCGACCCGACCTTGCGGCCGGGCACGCGGCGGCCGCCGCGCCCCGACCGGTGCGGCAGGTAGGACCGGTCGCCGATCCACTGCGCGGGGATGATCGCGAACCTCTTCGCGATCTCGTTCAGAGCGTAGGCGTACTTGATGCGGATCTTCGAGAAGTGCTCCCAGGCGGCGTTGTCGTCCTTGCACGTGTAGCCGGCCTTCTTCAACCGGGCGACCGCCTCATCGAACTCGGACCTGTCGATGCCGACCACGTGCTCACCGCTGTAGCGGAAGTTCCAGGCCATGTCCTCGACGAGGTGGTTGCCGATGGTCAGCGTCAATCGGGCCGAGCCGGCAGCTTCGCCGTCGACCGTGCTCACGACCAGGTTGGCCGCGTCCATGACCGCGCCGAACGAGTTGAGCCAGGCCTCGTTGTCGTGGCTCGAGCGGAAGTAAAAGAGGATCGGATAGGCGAGGTGGCTCTCGAGGACCGCGGCCGCCCAGGCCCGCCATTCGTCGAAGGTCGTGCCCAGGCGGTCGCGCATTTTCAGCTCCGCCGCCGTCTCCAGTATCTGCACGCCCGAGGGCGGGGCGCCCGCCAGCGCGTCCAGCGTCACGACCAGCTCTTCGCGACGCTGAAAGGACGAGTACAGCGAGAAGAGGAGGGTGATCGCGAGCGCGGCCACGCCAACGCCCGTGGCGCTCTCGCCGATCGTGAAGATGCGGGCGGCGACTCCTTCCGGCACGTAGTCGCCGTAACTGAGCGGGACCAGCGTCGTCGCCGAGAAGTACATCGATTCCCAGAGGTCGCTCGGCACCGGACGCATCTGGTCGCGCAGGCCGTCGATGGCCAGCGCGTAGCCGACGATGTAGGCCCCGGCCCACGCACCGAACATGATCACGACCCCGATTGGCGCGAACGTGGCCAGCCAGCCCTCGCGGGGGCCGGTCTGCGACATCCGGTCGCCAACCCACTTCCATAACCGCCACGTGAAGAAGAAGGCCTGGCGCACCAAGATGAACTTGTTGATCGCCGGGCGGGGTAGGACCACCGACTTGAACACGTCGTAGGTCGCGGCCGCGATCAGCACCACGCCCGTGACGAGCTCCAGGACCCGGATGAAATCCATGTTCAAATCATGAACGCCGAGGGACGTGCGACGATTCCGAAGATGGCGCAGACCGCACCGGTCGAGCTGATCGTCTTCTCCGATTACGTCTGACCCTGGTGCTACATCGACTCGGTCCGGGTCGAAAAGCTGGAGCGGGAGGGACTGGTCCGCGTCGCGTGGGTGCCTTTTGAGCTGCACCCGGAAGCGCCGGTCGAAGGCATCCCGCGCGAGGCTTACTTCGGCCGGGCGCGGTCCGAGCAGATGCACAACCACCTACAGTCGGTGGCGGCTGAAGTCGGGCTGACCATGGAGTCCCGGGACGTCATCATCAACTCGAGGCGGGCACTGGGCGCGGCCGAATATGCCCGAGAGAAAGGCAAGTTCGACGAGATGCACCACGCGCTTTTCAAGGCGCACTGGGAGCGGACCGCGCGGCTCGAGGATGTCGACGACCTGGTCGAGGTCGGAGCCGGCATCGGCCTGGATCGGGACGGTCTGAGGGAGGCGATCGAGGACGGCCGCTACGAGCCGCTCATCGACGACAGCCGGCGGGAGGCGGAGTCGGTCGGCATCAACGCGATTCCCGCGCACGTGTTCGGCGGCCGGTACCTGGTGGTGGGCGCGCAGCCGTACGAGACCTTCGAGCGCGTGCTCGAGCGAATCAAGGGCGACACGAGCTAGAACGTCATCTTTTTGGCACCGGTCTGCTCTACGGTCTGGGCAAATTGGAGACCGCTCAGGGCGCCCCCGCCATCTCCGCCGAGCGCGTCGGCCGCTTCCTCCACGTGCTGATCGAGCCACGCTCGTACCTGAACGCGCTCTACATGCTCACCGCGTTGCCGATCGGCCTGACCTACTTCGTGGTGCTGGTGGTCGGCGCGATCTCGGGCGCGCTGCTCACCGTGGTCGCGGTCGGCGTCCTCATCCTGCTCGCCTGCTTGGGCGCCGCCTGGCTGTTCGCGATCTTCGAGCGCGAGCTCGCCATCGTTCTCCTGGGAGCGAAGATCCCCCCGCTGTCGCTGCCCGAGCCGGAGCTGCTGACGCCGTGGCAGATGCTCAAGCGACACCTCCAGCGTCCGACCACGTGGCGGTCGCTTGCCTACCTGCTCGTCAAGCTGCCCTTCGGCATCTTCGCCACGTGGCTGACGCTCGCGCTGCTCGGACCCACCCTGGCCGGGATCTTCGTCCCGTTCGGCGACTTCATCGGCAGCGGACCGCGGCCGGAGACGGTGGCCGCGCTCATCGTGCCCGGGATTCCAGCGGTCATCGGCCTCGCCATCGCCCTCCACATCCTCAACGCCCTCGGCCGCGCATGGGGCCGCTTCGCCGGCGACATGCTGGGGGTGAGCGCCGAGCAGCACCAGCTGTGGGAGGCGCGGCGGCGCGCCGAGCAGGCGGACCTGAGCCGCCGGGAGCTGATCATGAACGTCTCCCACGAGCTGAGGACGCCGATCGCCATCATCCAGGCGCACCTGGACTCGCTGCTCCTGCCCGAGCCCGACCGGCCGCCCGCCGAGGAGGTCGACCGCCGGCTGCGCATCACGGCCTCCGAGACGCGGCGCCTTTCCGACCTGATCGAGGACCTCCTGATGCTCGCCCGAGCCGACTCGCACGAGCTGAAGGTGACGGCGCGCGGGGTCGATCTGGGCCCCATCGTCCAGCAGGTGGTGCAGTCGATGGCGCCCCTGGCGCGCCAGCAGAGGCGAGTCACACTTAAAGGAGACGAGGTGCCCGACGGGGTCCTGGCCCTAGCCGACCCGGACCGGCTGACGCAGGTGCTGAGCAACCTCGTTCGGAACGCCATCAACTACACGCCCGAGGGCGGTGTGGTGTCCATCCAGGTGACGAGCGGGGACCCCGACCGGGTGCACATCGGAGTGTCCGACACCGGTGTCGGCATCTCGCCCGCGGATCTCGAGCACGTGTTCGAGCGCTTTTACCGCGCCGACAGCTCGCGCGCCCGCAACTCCGGCGGCTTCGGGCTCGGCCTCTCCATCGCCCGCGAGCTTGTGGAGGCGATGGGCGGCACGCTCACGGCCACTTCGCAGGCGGGCCTCGGCAGCACCTTCTGGATCACCCTGCAGCGGCCGCAGGCCGCGTAGCGGGATGGCGGTGATCCTCATCGTCGAGGACGAGGTCGCGCTCTCCGACGTCGTGCGCTCTCACCTCGAGAAGCAGGGTCACTCCGTGCAGCAGGTGTTCGACGGACGCGACGCGCTCGCCTGCGTCGATCGGTGCCACCCGGACCTGGTGATCCTCGACTGGCTGCTGCCGGGCATGGACGGCTTGAGCGTTTGCCGCGAGCTTCGGCGCACGCACCTGATGCCGATCCTCATGCTGACGGCGCGGGGCGAGGTCGCCGACCGCGTGGCCGGCCTGCAGGACGGCGCCGACGACTACCTGGGCAAACCCTTCTCCATCGTCGAGCTCGCGGCGCGGGTCACCTCGCTGCTGCGTCGCGTCGCCATCGACCACGCCGCGGTGTCCGCCGAAGGCGGCAAGCCCATCGCGTTCGGTTCGCTTGTGCTCGACCCGGATGGACACCGAGCGAGCCTGGGCGGCGGCGACCTGGACCTGACCCGGCGCGAGATGGACCTGCTCGAGATGCTGCTCCGCCACCCAGGGCGCACCTTCTCGCGCGACTACCTCCTCGAACGCTTCTGGGGCGCCGACTTCGACGGGCTCGACCGGGCCGTCGACACGCAGATGGTGCGGCTCAGGAGAAAGCTCGGTGAGTTCGGCGACTGCATCGAGGCGGTGTGGGGCGTCGGTTACCGTTTCCGGCCGGAGCTGCGCAAGACCTGACATAGATTCGACACAACACCTGGATACCCTTGCGCCGCAATGTGCCGCACAAACCGGACGACCGTCACAAATCGCCGCCGGCCGGTGCCTTACCGGTAGCACCTGCACCTGCTCGCGCGCCATCACCACTCAGAGGAAGGATCGAAATTGATCGAGAACATCATCGAAGCCAAGGGCGTCTGGAAGCGATATGACGCCGGCACCCACAAGGTGGAGGCGCTGCGGGGCGTCGACCTGCTGGTCCGCCGCGGCGAGGTCGTCGCCGTGATGGGCCCAAGCGGGTGCGGCAAGACCACGCTGCTCAACTGCCTCAGCGGCCTGGATGTGATCGACGGCGGCAACATCAAGATCGCCGGCCGCGACCTGCGCGACCTGACCGACAACCAGCGGACCGACTTCAGGGCGCGCGAGATGGGATTCGTGTTTCAGACCTACAACCTGCTGCCGGTGCTGACAGGCATCGAGAACGTGGAGCTGCCGATGCTGGTCGGCGGCGTCAAGCCATCGGCCGCCCGCAAGCGGGCGCAGGAGGCGATCGAGATGGTCGGCGTCGCCGAATGGGCCCGCCACCGGCCGGCCGAGATGAGCGGCGGCCAGCGCCAGCGCTTCACCATCGCGCGCGCCCTCGCCACCAGGCCCGCGATCGTGTGGGCCGACGAGCCGACGGGCGCCCTCGACACCGAGACCAGCGCCGGGATCATGGACCTGATGGTTCAGCTCAACAAGCAGAACCAGCAGACTTTCGTCTGGGTCACACACGCCGAGGAGGTGGGCGCGCTCGCGCAGAGGCTCATCCGCATGCGCGACGGCCAGATCTTCTCTGACACGCAGGACACGCTGCGGCTCGACGGCGCCGGCCCCGTCCCCGCGACGGCGCTCGTCTCGAGGGTGGATTGAGTCCATTCTTCGGCATCCCGCCGCTGACGCTGGCGGGCTGGATGGCCGGGGCCGTCGGCGCGCTGCTGATCGGCCTTCTGCTCTTCGCCGCCGTCAACCGCGTCCTGCTCAAGATGGCGCTGCGCAACATTCCACGAAGACGGGCGCAGACGGTGCTGATCCTGTTCGGGCTCATGCTCGCCACGCTGATCATCACCGCCTCGCTCTCCGTCGGGGACACGCTCAGCTACTCGCTGCAGGCCATCCAGCTGCGCCAGATCGGTGGTGTCGACGAAGCCTTCACCCGCCACCCCGAGATGCAGTACGTGCAGGGCACGTCGACCGCCGATTCGGATTTCTTCACCGAGGCTCAGGCCGCCGACGTGATCGCCCGCAGCAAGGCGGACCCGAACGTGGCCGCGACCACGGCCCTGATTGCCGCGTCCGGCTCGATGATCGACACGACCACCAGGCAGTCAGCGTCCGAAAACGTGGCCGTCTTTGGCGTGGCCGTCGACTTCGGCAGCGTATGGGGCCAGCTGCGCAGCAGTTCGGGTGCCAACCTCGACGTGGCCACGCTCAGCTCGAACGAGGTCTTCGTGGGCAAATCGCTGGCGGACACTCTGAACGCGATCGCGGGAGACCAGCTGCAGCTTTACGTGGACGGCCACCCCACGCTCGTCGTGGTCCGCGGCGTGCTCGACACCGAGATCAACCCGAGCATCGCCAACCACGGGCCGATCGTCAACTCGGTCCTGATGCCGCTGAGCGCCATGCGCGTCCTGCTCCAGCGCCCGGACGGCTACAACCTCATCTTCCTGCACAACAAGGGCACCGGGGGCTTTGACGACCTGGGTCCCAACGGCGCCACCGGCGACGCCGTCACGCGGGACCTTCGGGTGGCATTCACCGATCCGCAGGCCGCGGCCGACCTCTGGGCGTACCTGAACACGCCGGCGATCAAGGCCCAGATCCAGAAGATCCACGCCCGGGCGAGCTTCCTCGACCCCGAGCAGGACCTGAGCCGGCGCCTCCTGGTGGAGCTGAACCAGCCCGCCGTGACCGACGAGTTCAAGGCGCTCGCGGGCGACAGGTTCGTCGACGGGATCATGTTCGAGGCGGCGGCGGCCGCGGCGGCCGCATCCTCAGGGCCGTCGGCGGTCAACGCCGCCCAGGAAGCGGTCGTGCTGCGGGTCGAGGCCCTTCAGGTCGACAGCAGCGCGGCAGCCGACATGAAGACCTTCCTGGCCCAGCCGAGCATCAGGGTCCCCCTGCTTGGCGTGGCGGCCACCCTTCCCTCGGACAACCAGGTTCGGACCGCCATCGCCGACCTGTACGCGGAGGTCGACCTTCCCGGCGTCAGTCCCAAGTTCAAGGCCGCGGTCGGCAGTCCCGCGTTCCAGGCCGCGCTGTCGCCTGTGATCGGGGTCATCGCACCCGACCAGAAGGCCGGCTTCGACGACATCGCCAACCGAATCGACCTCTACACGTACTCGGCCTACAAGGCTGACGCCGTCACGTTCGCGCAGACCGGCGGCGTGTTCATCACCGGCGCCCTGCTCGGCGTCAGCTTCTTCTCCATCGCGGTCGGCGTCCTCCTCATCTTCCTGATCTTCGTGATGCTCGCCGCCGAGCGGCGCGCGGAGATGGGCATGAGCCGGGCAGTCGGTCTGAAGCGGCGCCACCTGACGCAGATGTTCCTGTTCGAGGGCACCGCCTACACGATCGCGTCGAGCGTGGTCGGGGTCGTGCTCGGCGTGGGCGTGGCCGCGCTGATGATCAACGTCCTCTCGAGCATTTTCAGCGGCTTCTACAAAGGGATCGCGCTCACGTTCCACGTCGAGTGGACGAGCCTGGTCATCTCCATCTGTCTGGGCATCCTCCTCACCTTCATCGTGGTCGCCTTCTCGGCGTACAAGGTCAGCCGGCTGAACATCGTGGCGGCCATCCGCGACCTCGACGAGAGCGAGCAGCGGGACGCGGGCATGCTCCGGTTCTTCCTCGCGCCGTTCGGCGTGATGTGGCTGGCGCTCAAACAGCTCCGGCGCGGCCACCCGTTGGTGTTCCTCGGCCGCATCACGCTCGGCACGCTGGGCACGATCCGCACCTTCTGGTGGGCCCTGTTCCGCCGGGGACCCCTGACGATCCTGCTGGGCGCCGGCCTGGTCGCTCTCACCCTAGGCGACAACGCGCCGCTGGCCCACGCCGAGGTCGCCTACTCGGCCGGCGTGTCATTGGTCATCATCGGTTCGGGCCTGCTGGTCAGGTGGATCCTGACGGCGGCGCGGATGCGCCCGCTCGTGGCCGCGCGCATCGGCTTCACGGCGGCTGCGCTGGGGCTGCTCCTCTACTGGGGCCGGCCGTTCGGCCGGGTGGAAACGGTGCTCCATGTGGAAGATCAGCTGCAGACGAAGCAGCTCATCGGCGGGCCAGAGGTGTTCGTGGTGTCGGCGCTGATGGTCCTGCTCGGCGCGATCTGGCTGGTCATGTACAACAGCGACCTCCTGATCCGCGCCGTGATGTTCTTCACGGGACGCATCGGCGGTCTGGCCGCGGTCACCCGGACGAGCATGTCGTATCCGATGTCGACGAAGTTCCGGACCGGCATGGCGGTCGCGATGTTCGCGATCGTCACCTTCATCATCGTCTACACGTCGGTGTTCAAGGACGTGCTCGTCCAGAACTTTGCGCAGGTCGACCAGGTCTCGGGCGGTTGGCAGATCGTCGCCGGCACCCCGGACACCAGCTTCAACCAGACGGACCAGACCAAGTTCCCGGCGGACGTGGCCTCGCTCGTCCAGTCCGACCCCGCGGTCGGCGCCGAGTTCACAGGCATCGGCTGGGAGAACCAGGCCCTAGGCGTCCGGCTGCAGCAGGTCAACGCGGACGGCTCGCTTGGCAAGATCCCCGGCGACCGTGGCTACGCCGTGCGTGTGGTCGACGACGGATACCTAGCCGCGACAGGCTATTCGGTGCAGCCTCGAGCCACGGGCTACACGTCCGACCGCGCGGTCTGGGACGCCGTACGCGACAACGTCGGCTACGCCATCCTCAACGCCTCCAGCCTGGACGCCTCCAACGGCAACCCAGCGAACATCCAGGGCATCAAGCCGAGTGACGCGACCTTCACGCCCTTCAAGGTCCGGATCGCGAACTTCGGCGACAACGGCGCGGTCACGTCGACCTGGACGCTGACGATCATCGGCTTCCAGAAGTCGACGGCGCTGTGGGGAGGGCTCTACATATCCACACGGACCGCCCTCGCCAGCGGCCGGTACTCGGCGCCGCCCGTCACGGGCGTGCAATCCGCGAGCGCGCTGCCGACTCCAGGCGTTCCCCTCGCGCCGACGGGTTACTACTTCGCGGTCAAGCCAGGCGTCGACGTGAACAAGGCGCGCCTCGACCTGGGCCGAATCCTGGTGCAGGACCAGCTCGAGCCGGTCATCGTCGCCGACCAGCTGGCCCAGCAGCTGAGCGCCATCCTGACTCTGCTCAACCTCATCACCGGCTTCCTTGCCCTCGGCCTCGTGGTCGGGATCGCTGGGCTGGGCGTGATCAGCACCCGCGCGGTGGTGGAGCGGTGGCAGCAGATCGGCATGCTTCGCGCCCTCGGCTTCAGGCGCTCGCTCGTCCAGCGCTCCTTCCTCATGGAGTCCAGCCTGATCGCGATCATCGGCCTGATCATCGGCGCGATCGTTGGTGTCTGGCAGTCCTACCGCTTCTTCGTGGTCGACAAGAATTTCGGCACGGTGGACTTCCACGTGCCCCTCGTGGGGATCGCCGTGATCCTTGTCGCCGCGTACCTGGCCACGCTGATCACCACGTACCTGCCCGCGCGGTCCGCGTCGCGGGTCGCCCCGGCCGAGGCGCTGAGGTACGAATAGGCAGTTATCCGCGAGTGCATTCACTCGCGTCGAATCTCTGCCCAAATTATCCGCGAGTGCATTCACTCGCGGTTGCGGGCCGAGGTGCTCGGCTCAGGCCCTGGCGCGCGCGGCGAGGCCTCGTTTCGTTTGGGTCGTGATCTGGCGCAGCCGTTCCGTCGTTTGCACCGGCGGCGCCTCCGGGGAGTTGATGCGGCGCGCCGGCTCCGGCAGCACCGCAAGGTCCTCCTCAAAGCAGCGCCGCGACTCGGAGAGCGCCGGGCGCGGGCGCGTCCGGCGGCCGTTCGTCATCAGCGGTTCGAGCAGTGGCTCCAGGCCGGAGGGAGCAGGCTCGTCGAAGAGCCCGACCACGTCGCCGAAAGGTTCGTGCTTGCGGAAGACCTGCTTGCGCCCGGGCTCGGTGACCTTGTCACGCGAGAGCTTCATCACCGGCCTGCCCGCATAGTCGACCAGCTTGTACGCGGTGTCGAGGTACGGGTAGTCGGCTGACACGCCCATGCGCGTGCCGACGCCGAAGGCGGCGATGGGGGCGCCGGCGGTCATCAGCTCATCGATCTGGAACTCGTCCAGCCCGCCGCTCACGAAGACGCGCACGGCCTGAAGGCCCGCGCGGTCGAGCATCCGCCGCGCACGCGTCGAAAGCGCGAGCAGGTCGCCGCTGTCGATGCGGACGCCCATCCGGCCCTTAAGCCCAAGCTCCTCGATCACCGCGATTGCGTTCTTGATGCCGTTGGGCGTGTCGTAGGTGTCGACCAGGAAGGTGGTGCGGCCGGGGAAGTCTTCGGCGAACGCGTGAAACGCCTGAACCTCGTTGGGGAACGCCTCGATGTAGGAGTGGGCCATGGTGCCGGACGCCGTGAGCCCGTAGCGCCGCGCGGCCTCGACGTTGCTGGTGCCGGCAAATCCGACGAGCGCCGAGAGCCGCGCGACGTCGAGGCCCGCTTCGATCCCCTGGGTGCGGCGGAACGAGAAATCGACCAGGTCCCGGCCGGCCGCGGCGATGATGCACCGAGCGGCTTTGCTGGCGATCGTGGTCTCGTAAGTGATCCGGTTGAGGAGGAAGGTCTCGATCAGCTGCGCCTCGGGCAGCGGCGCGATGACCTCGACCAGCGGCTCGCCCGCAAAGACGATGCGGCCTTCGGGGACCGCCCACACGTCGCCCGTGAACCGAAACGCCTTGAACGCCTCGAGGTCGCTCGGCTGGAACTTGAGCTCTTCGCCGAGATAGCGGAGGTCGTCCTCCTCGAAGCGGAGCTGCTCGAGATAATCGAGGCAGCCCTCGATCCCGGCCGCGACCAGAAAGCCGCGCGTCTCGGGCAGCCTGCGCACGAACAGGCTGAACGTGGCCTGGCCGTTCATGTCCCGCCGCAGGTAGCTGGCGACCATGTTCAGCTCGTAGAGGTCGGTCAGGAGCGCGTTCATCGAGGTCGGACGAAAGCATCCAACATTCGCCGGCTCGTACGCTTGAGGGGCATGTTCGAGTCCGAGCCCGCGCTGGCCTGGCAGGCAATGCCGTACCGCTCCAAGGTCTATGGGGCCGACGGCTCGGAGGTGGGCACCGCCGAGTCCCTGCTGGGCGATGAGGAGGAAGACATCTTTCACGGCATCGCCCTGAAGAAGGCCTCCGGCGGACCGGTCGTCGAGATTCCGGCGGTCCGGATCAAGAAGATCACGGACAAGGGCGTGCTCACCGACCTGGGGAGCGATGACGTCGCGGCGCTCGCGCCCTACCGCGAGGAGCGGTGGTACCACCTGGGCTGGGGCGGGCTGTTCCGCAAAGACCCCAGGTGGGACAAGACCTCGCGGGCGTGACCGGCCGCGCCGTCCCGTTGACCCTTCCCGACCAGGACGGCAACGATTGGAGCCTCGAGGATCACCTCGCGCGGGGGCCGCTCATCCTCGTCTTCTATCGAGGCGACTGGTGACCGTACTGCAACGGGCAGTTGGCCTCGTACGCAAGAGACTGGGACCGCTTCAACGCCGCGGGCGTTCAGCTGGCGGCGATCTCCGTCGATCCCG
>Ga0070707_100006292_pt1 | contig 11043 bp, 8 predicted proteins | sample KBSK5502metaG_FD_65468 | JGI IMG/M metagenome (GOLD analysis project Ga0070707, IMG submission 65468) | Corn, switchgrass and miscanthus rhizosphere microbial communities from Kellogg Biological Station, Michigan, USA - KBS K5-50-2 metaG | ecosystem: Host-associated > Plants > Roots >... | reverse complement strand
CACCGGCTGATCGCCCGCGCCAGCCGCGACGGCCTGATCCGGGTGTTCGTCGAAGGCCCCATCGCCGGCTGCGTCGCACTCGAAGAACAGCTCAAGGCGAAATTCGGTCTCGGCCATTGCGAGGTCGTGCCCAATATCGATGACGGCATATTGCCCTTGCGCACGCTCGGCTTGGCGGGGGCGCGGTATCTGCGCAATGTCCTCGACCGCGCGTTGCACCAGATCATCGGCGTCGGCCATGGTCGAACCCTTGCCGCGGCTATCGATTTCCTGCCGAGCTCGCCCGCACCGCATGTGAAATTCGTATCGCTGCTCGGCGGCCTGACGCGCCGCTTCGCCGCCAATCCCTATGACGTGATCCATCGCCTCTCCGAGCGCACGGGCTCGGAAGCCTATCTCCTGCCGGTGCCCTTCTTCGCCAACAGCGTTCAGGACAAAGCGGTTCTGCTGGCGCAATTCGGCATCGCCGATGTCGTGGCGCTGGCGCGCCAGGCGACATTGCATCTCGTCGGCATCGGCGAGGTCGACAATCAAGGCTTCATCACGTCGGCCGGCATGGTGAGCGCAAGTGAAATCGAGGACGTCGCCCGCGCCGGGGCCTTGGGCGAGGTCCTCGGCTCGTTCTTCGATGATGCCGGCCGGCGCGTACCGACCGATCTCTCCAATCGGGCACTCGCGCCCGATATCGAGCTGCTGCGCGGGCGCGAAATGGTCGCCATCGCCGGCGGCCGCAACAAGATGAAAGCCATTCGCGCGGTGCTGCGGAGCGGTCTCCTGACCGGCCTCATCACCGACGAAGCAACGGCCCGGCAATTGACGGGAGAGGAACCGGGAGCGGAACCCGGCAACAAGAGCGGCTGAAAAGCCGCTGGCCTGAAGGACTATCCAACCAACGGAGGAAAATGGGAATGTACGAGAAAGAAAAAAGGCTGTTCGAAGCCTTTGTCGCCGGGAAACTCTCGCGGCGGGAATTGCTGAGCGCTTCGGCCAAGCTCGGAATTTCAGCGGCTGCCGGCGGCATGCTGCTGACACAGGCGCAAACGCGCGCCATGGCGGCAGATTTTGACTGGATGGCCTTTAAGGGCACGAAGCTCAAGCTGCTGCTCAACAAGCATCCCTATGCGGATGCGATGATCGCCAATCTGCAGGCCTTCAAGGACATGACCGGCATGGACGTCACCTATGACGTCTTCCCGGAAGATGTCTATTTCGACAAGGTCACGGCGGCGCTGTCGTCGGGCTCGAGCGAATATGATGCCTTCATGACCGGCGCCTATATGACCTGGACCTATGGTCCGGCCGGATGGATCGCCGATCTCAACGAATATATCAAGGATCCGGCGAAGACGAACCCCAACTACAATTGGGATGACGTGCTTCCGGGTCTCAGGGCTTCGACGGCGTGGAACGGTGTTCCCGGCGGCGAGCTGGGTTCCGCGGATGCAAAGCAATGGTGCATTCCGTGGGGCTATGAGCTCAACAACCTCTCCTACAATACGAAGATGTTCGAGAAGGCCAAAGTCGAGCCGCCGAAGAATCTCGATGAGCTGGTGGCGACTGCGGCGAAGCTCACCAAGGATCTGGGCGGACCCTATGGCATCGGCGTGCGCGGTTCGCGCTCCTGGGCCACGATCCATCCGGGCTTCCTGTCGGGCTATTCGAATTTCGGCCAGAAGGACTTCACCGTCGCCGACGGCAAACTCACCGCGGCGATGAACACGGCCGAATCGAAAGCCTTCCACAAGCAATGGGTGCAGATGATCCAGGAATCGGGACCGAAGAACTGGTCGACCTATACCTGGTATCAGGTCGGCACCGATCTCGGCGCCGGCGCCTCCGCCATGATCTTCGATGCCGACATCCTCGGCTATTTCATGAATGGCGGTGACAACAAGGAGAAGGGCAATATCGGCTATGCGCCGTTTGCCGCCAATCCGAAGGCCACGGCACCGACACCCAATGTGTGGATCTGGTCGCTCGCTCTGTCGAACTTCTCAGGGCAAAAAGACGCCGCCTGGTATTTCATGCAGTGGGCGTCATCGGTCGAGCATGATCTGTTCGGCGCGCGCAAGATGGACTTCGTCAATCCGGTCCGTGCCTCGGTTTGGAAGGACGAAGAGTTCAGAGGCCGGATCGACAAGTCCTATCCGGGTTATCTCAACCAGCATGATACATCGGCGCCAGGTGCGAAGATCTACTTCACCGCGCAGCCCTTGTTCTTCGACCTCACCACCCAGTGGGCGGAGACACTGCAGAAGATGGTGGCCAAGGAACTGCCGGTCGATGAAGGCCTCGACAAGCTCGCCGCCAATGTCGACAAGCAGTTGAAGGATGCCGGTTTGGGCTAGGCATCGCTCGCATGGCCCGGCCGATCCTCCCCGGCCGGGCTGTGCATTCTCACATGATGGACTCTTGCGGGATTCATCCTTCACCCTTGCGGGGAAGGTGGCGAGCGCAACGAGCCGGATGGGGCTAAAGCGCAAGGAGCGTATCGATAACCCCAAGTTTTTATCGACCTCGATGGTCCAGGAGCGCAGATTGCCTCAAACCCCCATCCGGCGCTTCGCGCCACCTTCCCTGCAAGGGGGAAGGAGAAGGTCAGTGTCGAGCCAATGAACGAGATTAGATCAGAATACGGGCCAGCATCATGACCGCGGCAGCCGATCACGTGACCAGACCTAAGACAAGCAGCCGGTTCCTGCGTCGGGCACTGCCCTATCTCCTGAGCCTGCCGGCGCTCCTCGTCTGCATCGGCATCCTCATCCCGTTCTTCACCGCCGTCTACTATTCGCTGCTGCGTTTCAGACTCAATCTGCCGGCGCTCAAGGGCTTTATCTGGTTCGATAATTACCTCAATTTCCTCACCGATCCGGCATTCTGGAACACGGTGAGGATCTCGCTCGTCTATGCTGGCGTTACCGTCGGCGTCGAATTGCTGCTCGGCCTCGGCATAGCACTTTTGCTGCAGAAGCCGACACGCTTCAACAATCTCGCCTCGATCCTGCTTCTGCTTCCCCTGATGACGGCGCCGGCACTGGCGGCCCTCATGTGGAAGCTGATGACTAACCCCAATTTCGGAATCTTAAGCTATTTTGTCAGTCTCGTGGGCTTCGGCAATTTCAAATGGGCGTCGGATCCCTCGACCGCACTCCTCACCGTCACCCTCGTCGATGTCTGGGTCTATACGCCCTTCATCATGATCCTGCTGCTGGCGGGCCTCAGGTCCTTGCCCAAGGCGCCGTTCGAGGCGGCCGCCCTTGACGGCGTGCCGCGGAGCTTCGTCTTCTTCCGCATCACTTTGCCGATGCTGCTTCCTTACATCATAACCGCGTCACTGTTCCGGCTGCTCGATTCCATCCAGCAATTCGACATCGTCTATTCGATGACGCAGGGCGGGCCCGGCGATACGCTGATGGTGTTCCAGGTCCAGTCCTATCTCGAATTCTTCCAATATACGAATGTCGGGCGCTCGGCCGCGCTGCTGATCGTCCTGTGGGCGATCACCTATCTCCTGTCGAACATCTTCATCAAGCAATGGCTCAAATTGCGCGAACGCGCGCATGGAGGAGCGTGACGCCATGGATCATACGTCGAATCTCGAACGCTTCATCCGCGGCGGCCTCATTGGCCTAGTCCTGATCTTCTTCCTGTTTCCGATCTTCTGGATCGTGCTGATGTCGTTCCAGACCAATGAAACGATCCTGCGCATACCACCCAGCATCGTCTTCGAACCGACGATGTCCAACTATTCGGCACTGATCACCGGCAAGCTCAAGACGACGGCCGGCAATCTCGATCTCGCCTTCATGAAGAACCTGTGGAACAGCGTGCTCCTTTCGACCCTCTCGGTGGCGCTGTCGCTCGTCCTCGGCGTGCCGGCGGCCTATGCCTTCGCCCGTTTCCGCTTCCGTCTTGGCGAGGACATCGCCTTCACGCTGCTTTCTTTCCGCTTCGCGCCGCCGCTCCTGGTGCTCCTGCCGCTCAGCCTCTATTTCAAGCAGCTCGGCCTCACCAATACCTATGTCGGGCTGATCTGGGTCTATCAGCTCATCTGCCTGCCGCTTATCTTATGGATCGTGCGTGGCTATTTCGAGGATATCAGCCCCGATATCGAACATGCCTATCGCATCGCCGGCAACAGCTGGTGGCAGACCTTCCGCAAGATCGCCGTGCCGCTCGCCATGCCGGGCATCGCCGCCGCCGGCCTCCTCGCCTTCATCTTCGCCTGGAACAATTTCATCTTCGCGCTCATCCTCGCTTCCGCCGACAAGCAGCCGGTGACGGTGGGGGCTCTCGCCTTCGTGACCGCGTCGGGCATCCAATATGGCCAGATCGCCGCGGCAATCGTGCTGTCGATCGCGCCGACCCTGGCGCTCGCCCTCTATGCGCAGCGTTACCTGGTCGAAGGCCTGTCGCTTGGCGCCGTGAAGGGTTAGAGCATGCCGCATCTCGAACTCGCATCCGTCTCCAAGGCGTTCAAGACCAACAAGGTCCTGGAGGACATCTCGCTTACCGCCGATGCGGGAGAGATCGTGGTTATCTTCGGCCCATCCGGTACCGGCAAGACGGTCCTGTTGCGCCTCATTGCCGGCGTCGAGGAGCCGACCTCCGGCTCGATCAGCATCGACAATCAGGACATGGTCGATGTAGCGCCAGAACACCGCGATGTCGGCATGGCGTTCCAGAATTTCGCTTTGTTCCCGCATATGAATGCCTTCGAGAATATCGCGAGCCCGCTCCGGGCGCGCTCGCAGGGCGAGGCTCAAGTCAACGATGGGGTCTCGCGCGTCGCCAGGCTTCTGAAGATCGATCATGTCCTGAGCCACGCGCCTCGGCAATTGTCCAACGGCCAGAAGCAGCGCACCGCGCTGGCCAGGGCGCTCGCCTCATCGCCCAAGCTCCTGCTGCTCGATGATCCCTTGCGCAATGTGGATGCGAAACTGCGCTTCGAGATGCGCCTCGAACTGCCGCGGCTCCTGCGCGAAGCGAAGTCGACCGTCCTTTATGTGACGCAGGACTATAAGGAGGCGATGGCGCTGGCTGATCGCATTGCCGTACTGGTGGAGGGCAGGTTCATCCAGGTCGCAACGCCGCAGGACATTTATCGCAATCCGGCGACGGTCGGCGTCGCACGCCTGTTCGGCGATCCGGCGATCAACCTTGCCGAGACGACCATTGGCGCCGACGGCGCCATCGAACTCGCTGGAGAAAAAGTGACGATCGACAAATCCTATAGGGCATTCGCGGGCAAGACCGTCACTTTCGGCGTCCGGCCGGAAGCCGTCGAAGTGATGAATGGCAGAGGTGCGGGACTGAAGGCGCAAGTCATGGCGGTAACGCCCCTCAATGAGCGCACCGTGCTCCTGCTGCAGACGAAGGCGGGTGCGGAACTCCTCGCCTCTTTGCCCTCGTCGTCTCCGTCGATCCCCAAGGCCGAGAATGAGGTCAGGATCGCCTTCAATCCGGCAGGAACCCATCTGTTCGACCGCGAAACGGGTACGGCGCTGGCGCGAGGGCGCGCCTAATGTCGTCCGAACTCGTGCTCAGGAATGTCGACAAGATCTATGGTGCCGGTGCCGTGCATGCCGTCAGGGATCTGAGCTTCGCCGTGAAGCCCGGGGAGATCACGGCACTGCTGGGCTCTTCGGGTTGCGGCAAGACCTCGACGTTGCGCATGATTGCCGGTTTCGAGACGGTGACGAATGGCTCGATTGCGCTCGACGGCCGGCCCATCCATACGCTGCCGCCGGCGCAGCGCGGTGTGGCCATGGCGTTCGAGACCTATTCGCTCTACCCGCCGCTCACCATCGCCGAGAATATCTCCTTTGCGCTCAAAGCGCAGAAACTTGGAAGCCAGGATGTCAATAAACGTGTCAAGGACATGGCCGAGCTTCTTGAGATCGGCGATGTGCTCAACAAATATCCAAGTTCCGTCTCGGGCGGGCAGCAGCAGCGCGCCAGTCTTGGCCGGGCACTGGTGCGCAAGGCCGGTCTCTATCTTCTTGATGAGCCGATGGGGCAGCTCGAGCCGCAATTGCGCGCGGTCTTGCGCGGGCGCATCAAGCATTATCTGCGCGAGCATGATTGCACGACGATCCTGGTGACACATGACCAGACCGAGGCCAACGCGCTGGCCGATCGCATTGCCGTCATGGAAGGGGGTGTCCTGCAGCAATATGCGACGCCGGCGGAACTGAAGGTGAGGCCCGCCAATCTCTTCGTTGGGACATTCATCGGCGAACCGCCGATGAATGTGTTTCCGGTCCAGGTGAAGGATGACGGCAAGACGATCGCCTTTGCGATCGAAGGCAGCGGTGGCCAGTCTCTCTCCTATGCGGCAGCGGATTTTCTGCAAGCCCTGCGCAAACGCCTGAAAGACGAAACATCCTTGATGTTGGGCGTGCGCCCGCATGCGGTGCATATCGGCAGGCAAGGACTCAAGGCCCGCGTCGTCACCTGCCAGTGGCTGGGCGATCAGACCCATATCGCCGCCGAGATCGCCGGGCGCAATGTCGTCTCGGTGTCGCATGAGCAGATCGCCGCCAGGCCAGGGAGCGAAGTGTTCCTCAGCATCGAGTCCGGTGATCTCCACATCTTCGCGTCGGACAGCGGGGCAGCGATCGCGCACGGAGCCCAGCTCGCATGAGTGCCGATGTGATCATCGGCATCGACGCCGGAACGTCGGTGATCAAATCAGTCGCGTTCTCGACGCAGGGCCAGCAGCTTGGCGTGTCCGCCATTGCCAATAGTTATACGACGCTCGCCAATGGCGGCATCGAGCAGGATATGGCGCGGACCTGGAAGGACACCGCGCACACTCTGCGCGCACTCGCCGACAAGGTCGACAATCTCAACAGCCGGGTCATCGCCATTGCCGTCACCGGCCAGGGCGACGGGATGTGGCTGATCGACAAGGAAGGAGCGCCCGTGGCGCCGGCCTGGCTGTGGCTCGATTCACGTGCTGCATCGATCGCAGAGGATTTCACCCGCTCGCCCGCCTATGCCGCTCATTATGAGCGCACCGGCAGCGGCGTGAATGCCTGCCAGCAGAATGTCCAGCTCGCCTGGCTGAAGCGCCACGCGCCCGACCTCCTCGGTAAGGCGCAGTCCGCCCATCACTGCAAGGACTGGCTCTATTTCAAGCTCACGGGTGAGCGCGTATGCGACCCTTCCGAAGCCAATTTCACCTTCGGCAATTACCGCACCCGGCAGTATGCGCCGGAAATCCTGGACGCGCTCGGCGTGCCCGAAGCCAGACGGCTTCTGCCTCCGATCATCGAGGGCACCGAGCAATCGCATGGGCTGAGTCTTGATGCGGCCGGCGCCACCGGCCTTGCCGTCGGCACGCCGGTCATTCTCGGTTATGTCGATGTCGTGTGTACCGCGCTGGGCGGTGGATTGTTCGACCGCGAGGGGCGCGTCGGCTGCTCGATCGCCGGCTCTACCGGCATGCATATGCGGCTCGCCCCGTCCGCCGATCAAGTGCGCCTCAATGCGGAGCGGACCGGCTACACCATGGCTTTCCCGGCACCCCGGATGCTGACGCAGATGCAGTCCAACATGGCCTCTACCCTCAATATCGACTGGCTGCTCGACATCGCCCGCGACGTGCTTCTAAGCCAGGGTGTCGAGCGCGGCCGCAAGGATTTGCTGGACGGCCTCGATGACAGGATCCTGGCGCGCCCGGCCGGCCGCCTTCTCTATCATCCCTATATTTCACAAGCCGGCGAACGCGGCCCGTTTCTCGATGCGGGGGCAAGGGCGCAATTCACCGGGCTCGAAGCCGGCATGGGCTATGCCGATCTCATGCGGGCCGTGTTCGAAAGCCTCGCCTTCGCCGCGCGGGATTGTTACACGGCCATGGGCTCTCTTCCAAAAGACATCAGGCTCACCGGCGGCGGTGCGCGCTCCAAGGCGCTCAGGCTCCTGTTCGCCAGCGCGCTCAGTGCGCCGGTGAGGAGTGTCGAGCGCGAGGAGGCGGGTGCGGCGGGTGCGGCGATGATCGCCGCCGTTCAGCAGAAAGCCTTCCCCGGCATGGCGGAATGTGCGGCCACATGGGTCGATCCGGTATTGGGACCGGAAACTCGGCCTGACGCAGAGCTAACGAAAATATTCGACACGATGTTCCCGATCTACAAGGAAACACGTGAACAGATGACCGGCGTCTGGCGAGCGCTGCAAAATGTCAGGCAAGGTAGTCATGCGTAGGCTCGTTATTATTGGCGATCATTTCATGCGCTCGGACATGTTCGAGACGGCGATAAGACAGAAATGCCCGAAGGCCGATCTCGAGATCATCCGCCATGATCTCGACTGGCCCGATCGGCCGATGGAGCATGGCTATGCCCAGGCCGGCATGGCCGGGTTGAAAGAATATATGGGCAGCGAAGAGGGAACCGTGGTGCTCATCGATGGCGCGGAGATCCTGGTGACGCATCTGGCGCCCTTGTCGGCCTCGATCATGGATCGCTGCCCGTCGCTCAAATTCGTCGCCGTGTCGCGCGGCGGCCCGGTCAATATCGACATGCAGGCGGCGCGGCAGCGCGGCATCATCGTCGTCAATACGCCCGGCCGCAACGCCTCGGCGGTGGCCGAATTCACGATTGGCGCCATCCTCGCCGAGACGCGCCTCATCACAAGGGGCCACGATGCGCTGCGACGCGGCGTATGGCGCGGCGATCTCTATCGCGCCGACCGTACCGGCGAAGAGCTTTCGGAAATGACGGTCGGCGTCATCGGCTATGGCGAGATCGGCACGCGTGTCGTGCGCCTGCTCAAGGTTTTCGGCTGCCGCATTCTCGTCGCCGATCCCTATATCCAGATCTCGGGCTCCGATCGTGCCGATGGCGTCGAACAGGTTTCGCTCGAAAAGCTTCTGCCCGCGTCCGATGTGGTGACGCTGCATCCAAGGGTGACGAAGGAGACTGAGAAGCTCATCAATGCTGGGACCCTGGCGCAAATGAAGCCGAGCGCCATCCTGATCAACACAGCGCGCGGGCCTTTGGTCGACTATGATGCGCTCTATGACGCCCTCAGGGACAAGCGGATCAGGAGCGCCATGCTCGAGACCTTCGCGGTCGAGCCCACGCCATCAGACTGGCCGCTGCTCAAGCTTGAGAATGTGACGCTCACTCCTCATATCGCTGGCGCCTCGGTGAAAACGATCACCTATGCCGCCGGCCTCGCTGCCGATGAGGTCAGGCGCTATCTCGCGGGCGAGCCGCCCGTGAACCGCTGTTGAGTTGTAACGATGGTAAACCAAGGCCCGGTCGATCTTTTGGTCATTGGCGGCGGCATCAATGGTGCCGGCATTGCCCGTGACGCGGCCGGGCGCGGTCTCTCCGTAGTGCTGTGCGAGAAGGACGATCTCGCGCAAGGGACAAGCTCGCGCTCCGGCAAATATATCCATGGCGGCCTGCGCTATCTCGAATATTACGAATTCCGGCTGGTGCGCGAGGCGCTGACCGAGCGCGAGGTCTTGCTCAAGGCGGCACCCCATATCATCTGGCCGATGCGCCTCGTTTTGCCGCATTCGCCCGACCAGCGTCCTGTCTGGCTCATCAGGCTGGGCCTCTTCCTTTATGATCACCTGGGCAAGCGCGAAACATTGCCGGGCTGCCGGCGCATCGATCTGCGAAATGATCCGGAAGGGGCCATCATCCGCGATGAGTTCAGAACCGGCTTCGAATATTCCGATTGCTGGGTGGATGATGCGCGCCTCGTCGTCCTCAATGCCATCGACGCGCGTGAGAAGGGCGCCACGATCCTGACTCGCATGGCAGCCGTCTCGGCGCGCCGCGAGAACGGTCTGTGGCAAGTCGATCTCAAAGGAGCGGAAGGATCACGGCGCGTCGAGGCCCGTGTTCTGGTCAATGCCGCAGGCCCCTGGGTCCAGGATGTGCTCGGCCGCGTCTCTGGCGTCAATTCCAGCCGCCGCATCCGCCTCGTCAAGGGCAGCCATATCGTCGTACCGAAATTCTGGGACGGGCCGCAGGCCTATCTTTTCCAGAATCACGACAAGCGGGTCATCTTCGTCAATCCCTATCAGGACAATCTCTGCCTCATCGGCACCACCGACATCCCCTATGAGGGCAGAGCGGAAGATGTCGCCATCGATGACGCAGAGATCGACTATCTCCTCGCCGTGGTCAACCGCTACAGCAAGTGGGAGCTCCGGCGCAGCGATATCGTTCAGGCCTTTTCCGGGGTCAGGCCGCTCTATGACGACAATTCCAGCAATCCTTCCGCCGTCACCCGCGATTATGTCTTCGATATTGACGGCGATGCCAGCAAGGCGCCGCTTCTGTCAGTGTTCGGCGGCAAGATCACCACCTATCGCAAGCTCGCCGAGCATGCCCTCCAGAAGCTCAAGCCCTATTTCCCTGAGATGACCGGTGACTGGACGGAGCGCGAGCATCTGCCAGGGGGTGATCTTGGTGGTGCTCGAAACTTTCAGGCCTTTGTCGAGGATTTTGGCCGGCGCCATCCCTGGCTCAACGCACCACTTGCCCGTCATTATGCGCGCCTTTATGGCAGCATGGCCCATGGCCTTCTGAACGGGGCAAGATCGATGGGCGATCTCGGGCGACATTTCGGCGCCTTGCTCCATGAACGGGAAATTACTTATTTGCGGGAGGCGGAATGGGCACAGACGGCGGAAGATATATTGGAACGCCGGACCAAGCACGGGCTGCATCTGACGGCCAACGAAAGCGAAGCTGTCAGGGCCTATCTCAAAGGCTGGAATAAATGAGTGAAATGACATTGCTCAAGGCGCTTTCGGCCAAGGTCGGCGCCAATTCGCTGCTGGTGCAGGCCGCCGGCGGCAACACATCGCTGAAGCAGGACGGCGTCATGTGGATCAAGGCGTCCGGCACATGGTTGCAGCATGCGCAGGAGCGCGACATCTTTGTACCCGTCGGGATCGATCCGCTGCTGTCCGCGCTGGAGAGAGATGATCCGGCATGCGAGACCTGCACCGATTTTGTCCGCGGCGATCTCAACCGATTGGCCTTGCGGCCGTCGATCGAGACGACGGTGCAT
>Ga0070707_100006291_pt1 | contig 11043 bp, 8 predicted proteins | sample KBSK5502metaG_FD_65468 | JGI IMG/M metagenome (GOLD analysis project Ga0070707, IMG submission 65468) | Corn, switchgrass and miscanthus rhizosphere microbial communities from Kellogg Biological Station, Michigan, USA - KBS K5-50-2 metaG | ecosystem: Host-associated > Plants > Roots >... | reverse complement strand
GGGCTATAGCTCAGTTGGTAGAGCGCTTGCATGGCATGCAAGAGGTCTGGGGTTCGAATCCCCATAGCTCCACTTTGTGATATATCCGCAGGTCAGAGGCATATTCGCGGCCTATATAACGGCCCGGCTCCGCCTTCGCGGCATCTGAAAATGCCAGGATCCGGGATGCTTTCGAATGGTGTTTCCGCAGTTCAGAGACTATTTTCGCGTCCTGAGCCTGGCTCTTGTGCGGGCAGCAAGAGGTCAAGATCGTGTGAGTGTCTTCTCACAGGTCAGGGGGCATCGGCCACGGCTGGTTACCAAGCTGGTTACCGGCAAGCTGGCGTTGGTCGTTATCGCCCGCGGAATGCTCGCGAGCGACAGGCCAGGCCGCGAGCACGAGATAGCCTCAGCCGCGGCTCTGCCAGAGCCCCAGGACGGGAGGCGGGAGCGGCCGCCGCCGTGCCGGGGACGGATGGCCTGCACTGCAGTCGACGCTTAGCGCTGGGCGCCGGCTGCTGCACGCTGCCGCCGCGCCCGATGCGCGGAAAGATCACGCTCCGCGTGTTTCTCCCCGGCAGTGCACACCCCGGCAATCCGCAGGACCCCCGACGAACTGAAGGTCCGTCGCCCGTCGCCGGCTGCCCGTCCTGTCAGTACGCTCCGGAACGAACATGCAGTACAGCCAGGGATTGGCTACACCGGGAGGTCGAGCCTGGCATCAAACCCACGGCTGATCATTGTCCGGCATCGTGCATCCTTCGGTCGCGGGCGAATGAGGGCGGGTTTTTGCGGTCGGTAAGTTGTTCCTGCTTTGACCCTAACGTCGTGTACGTTCCCACTGCCGGAGGCATCGCAAGGGACTGCGACCGGTGCGCGACGGATTGCGGGTTCCGCGCAGCAGTGCGGCGGCCGACGCTGGGAGCTTGCAGGGTTCGCTGTGCCGTCTCCACGCAGGGCCTTGCGGATGTCAGACTGGGTGCAGCAGGGAGGTGAGGTGCATGAGCGTTGCGCTGGTGGAGCACACCGGCCCGTGGACGGCCGACGACGTCGAGGCGCTGCCTGACCAGGGAGACCATGCCCGCTTCGAGGTCTACGACGGCGGGGTACTGGTCGTGAGCCCGGCGCCTGGGGTCGCCCATCAGCGGGCCTCCTACTGGCTGCACCGCGCTCTGGCCGAGGCTGCCACAGCGGCAGGTGCCGACGTCGAGGTATTCGAGGCCGTCAATGTCGCCTTGCCCGGCGGCAAGCTCCTCGTCCCTGACGTCGTAGTGGCGACCGCCGATGCAGCAGCCAGTGCGACGACCAGGATCCCGTGCGAGGCGGTCCTGGCCGTGGTCGAGGTTGTCTCGCCATCGACAGTGTCGATGGACCGGGCGATCAAGCCGGCCATGTACGCGGAGGCGCTGATCCCGGTCTACTGGCGAGTGGAGTTGCAGGATGGCCCGAGGGTCTTCGTGTGCTCGCTGAGCCGCGGCCGGTATGTCACCCGTACAACGCTCACTGCCGGAACCAGGGGCCGCGCTACCCGGCCATTCGCTGTTGAACTGGACCCAGCTGAGATGACTCGCCGCACAGCCTGAGGCCCCGGCCCAGCCGTGAGCAAGCGGCATCTGTGAAATTGTCCTGCTCGACAGCTAGAACGCGCTGCGCCGCTTTACCGAACGCGGCCGTCAAGCCAGCGGCCCGGCAGCACAAGCTCACGAGATAGCCGATCACCGCGGTGGCACTGAGGAACTATCGGCAATATGACTGGCTGCTCCGCATCATCGCCTCCCGGCCCTCGGCCAGCGTGATACCCACCCGCAGCGGCCAGATTGAACAGGCTTACCAGGACTTCCTCAGTAACCTCCCAGGAACCTATCCCGCCCCTCCGGCCCCCCGCTGACGGCAAGCGGTCGGCGGGCGGCTGCCGGGGCAACCGGCTGGCCGCGGGGACCTGGACCAGGGATCATGGCGTGGTGAGCTGGCGACCCCGGCTGAGACGAGGTCGGATACCCTGTCGGTCACGCGGACACTGCGTCGCAACCAGCGTGACGTGCAGCATGCGAACCTGCTCCTCAGCGGGATCATGAATACATATGGATGCGGTACGGGTCGGCCAGATACCGGTATGGAACCGCGGACACAGTGATGTGGCCCCTGCACAGCAAAGACGGCTCGGCGACCGACGCGCTGCATTTTGGGGCCAGGGCAAAGCAGTGCCGAATTGGATGGCCTCACTTTTTGCAGCGGAGTCCGTCTGGTAACCAGAGCCCAGTGCCCGGCGCGACGCGCTCGCCATCATTCGGCCCATCCCTGAGAGGGCTTACGCGGTGGGTCCGTGTCCTCTAGTCACGCTCTGATGGACCGCGCAGCGTCGTCGGCAAGCCCCGCGCCTGCCGCTTGCGAGCGATGATGGGGGTCATGTCAGACCTAGAGTTCGCTGAGTACCTGATCGTCGCCCGTGGCTACGTGCCCGGCGACCGGCTGGTTGCCCTCGCGGCCAGGGTCACGGCCTGGCTCGACGCCCTGGAGGCGGGCGACCAGGGGCAGCTGTCCGCGAGCAGGGACGCCCTCGACCGGGAGCTTGAGGATCTCGGCGCGGGGGTGCGGGACCCGGCGATGCGGCAGGAAGGCGCCTCCCCCCCGGAGACCGGCGCGGTCCAGCACGACAGCCCCAAGCCCGATCCCGAGCTGATCCGCAGGATCCGTGAACTGTACCCGCTGCCGGGGCAGCGATGAACGAGGTCGGCGTGACTCTGATCGTGTCGGGCCTGCAGGCCACTGCGCCACGATCCTGGAGCTCGGCGGCCGGTCAGGCCATCGTGTCGAGGAGACTGTCACCCGGCACAGACGCGGCGGGCCATCTCGCCAGAATCGCCGGGGAGGTCATGGCCGAGGCGGCCTGGGTTGACCTGAGCCTTGGCCCGGACGCCACGTTGTCGTGCGCCGCCCGGCTCGATGTCGTGCTCTGGGCGGCGGGCGGCGGACTGCCGGGCGACGAGGACATCGGCTCGTGGATCGGCGCGGTCACGCGGGCGACTGACCCGTTGAGCCTGGTCGGCGCGAACTGGCCTCGTGAGCCGCTGATGGTGATCGCGGACCCGTGGACTTCGGAGCTGACGCGAGGATGGCACCTGTGGCCGGGGGGCTGGCACGGGATCGAGCGGACCGGCTGCCTGGCGATCACCTGCACGAGGAGCGCGCTTTCGGCGGTGCGGGTGTGGTTCGTCGCCTCGACGGCCAGCTACGTGGAACCGGCCGGCAGGTCCCTGTCCGGCCTGCTCGAAACCGACGACAAGCTGCCCGTGCGCGGGCCTCTCGCGCGGTACGTGGGATACCTCGCCGCGGAGCGGCGGCATCGCGTCGCCGGAATGCTGCTCAGCGCGACGGCGGATGCCACCGGCGATCCGGTCAGCCACGCGGTCGAGGTGGCGAACCTGCGTCAGGCCAAGACCAACCTCACTGTGACGGCGGTCAACGTATCCGCGTCCGCCACCCGCCTGGCCGCCGAGCTGGGAACGCGCGGCACCGAGGGCTGGGCGTTCCTCAACGCCGACGAGCGGGAGATGGCGGCAAGCCTCGCGACATTGCGGGGGAACGTCGGGCGCGCGAACGCGGTTCAGGACCAACTCCAGGCCACTCAGGCGCACGCGGACGCCGTGCGGCAGCGCGCCGAGACCCGGGCGAACACATACGCGACGCTGCTCCTGACTCTTGTCGCCGGGGCGTTCGCTGGCGCGGCCCTGGCGAGCCAGCACCGGGCTGCTGCCGCGGCCGCTTTCGGCGGGGCGCTGTTCGTGATCGGCCTACTTATGGTTGACGCGGCACGGCCATACCTGCGCATTCACCGGCTCCTGGCGATCACCGTGCTGGCGGGCGCCGGCGCCGGCGCCGCCGCCGCGCTCGGCCTCAGTGGCCTGCTCACGGTGGCTGGCGCTGCGGCCGGCGGCGCGGCCGGGTACGGTCTCTTCAGCCTGGCGCGGGCACTGCGGCGGCAGTCGTCCGGGCCGCTCGTCACCTGGCTGACCCGCCAGCCGGGAACGCCGGGCCGGCCCGCAGGCACCGGCCAGGGTCCCGCCCGCGGATCAGCCGCTTAGCCTGCCGGAGCCGGGGCGGTGGCCCGTTGCCTCGCTATGTCGTTCACATGGAGTTCGCAGGGGAACGCGAGGTCGCGGTCACCGTACAAGCAGAACGCGTCCACAGTCGTGGATAGCGGCAATTTGCTCCGGAAAGTGGCCATCGTCGCCGTGAACGCCTGGCCGGCGGTCATCCCCGACGCCCAGTTCCGATAGAAGCTCTCCGCGATGTCCTTTGCCCTGGGGTCGTCGACCGGCCAGAGCGTGGCGAGCACGGCGCGCACGCCATGGGAGATGAACACGCTCGGGAAGCCCAGAGACTGCTCGGGCGCGGCGACCTCACTCCTGGCCGACTCGCATGCGTTGAGGGCAACGAAGACGGGCGGGGTCGCCACCGCGGAGAGCCTCAGGACCAGGTCCTGAACGGTGAGCGCACCGGAACCGAGCCGCAGCAAGCTGGCCTGGGGGTCGGCGCTAAATGCGCCATGGCACGCCAGGTGGACAAGCGGAGCCCGGCCGAGCCGGGCGAGCACCAGCTCGGGGCTGACGCCCGGATCGACGCGAGCCCGGGTACGCAGCACCTTGGCCACGGCGCGAGCCTCTTCCAACGCGGCCGCCAGCCTCGGGTCCACGCCGGGTCGGCCATGAGAATGGGCAACAAGCGGCCGCCGGGCTGTAGGTGATGGTGGCCGTGGCTTCGAGCGCTCCAGGAGCGGCCGCATCTCGATGGCCGCCCCGGCTGCCTCAGCGCGGCTCTGAAGAGGAAGCCAGGCAGCCAGGCCCACGGGGACGACAACAGGCGGTACCTCGCCATCGGCCGTAGGCAGATGCGCGACCACGTGAGGCAGCGCGAATGCCCGCAGGGACAGGTACGCCGCGTCGGCAGGCCGGTCCGCCAAGGTCGCGGCGAGCGCGTTCTGCAGGTCGCCAACAGCGGAGGCGATCGTCACGCTCGACGCCTCGCCGTCGGCGCCGAGCGTGACGACGGCTCCGCCGTGCGGGCCGAACACGACCCAGGCCGCGGGCCGGCCAGCCAGTCCGCCCGCGATTTCAGCCAGCGTCCGGGGTGCTGCGAACCGCCCGAAGCCGGGGCTCCGCTGAATCGCGGCGACCACCTCGGCCAGCGTCTCGGCCGGAGCGCCGGCCGGTTCCGCGGCCGCGAGATCACCGGCCAGCGGGCGGTCGGCAGCCGGGTCGGCAAGGGCGGCGAGCCCGCTGACCGCGCGGTGGAGGCGATCGGCGAGTTCAGGGCGCTCCCGGCGGAGGCGCCCGAACTCGGGGTCGCGGACGACGCCGACCAGCCGCGCCTCCACCGCCAGCACCGCGTCGAGCCACTCGATCGCGTCGGCGGGGCGGTCCGCCTCCACAGCGAGGAAGACCGCCGCGGCACTGGCAAGCCAGGCCGTGTCGGATGCCAGGCGCCGGCGGTCCCCAGCCGTTCGCACCCGCAAGATCTCGACCATTGCCGTGTCGCGCAGTTCGGCAAGCACGGCGACGAGCATCTCCCGCGTTCCCGGCGGGCGGCACGCCGGAGCGATGTCGATGAGGTGACGGACGGCCCGGCCCTGCTCGCGCAGTCCAGCTCGCAGCAGCGCCGACTCCCGCCACCGGGCGGCCGCCTCGTCCAGCCGCCCGACGGCGGTTAGCTGGTAGGCGAGATTGTTCAGCGACAGTGCCAGGTCCGGCTCCCAGGCCGCTGGGTTCCGCTCGGCCAGCCCCCAGCAGAGGGCGACCGCCTCCTCCGCTGACGCGACGGCGTCCCCGTGCTGGCCGGCCTCAGTCTGGCGAACGGCGAGATTGTTCAGCGACCTGGCGAGCTCGGGCTCGAAGAGGGCCAGGCTGGCCTCGGCGAGCCGCCGGTCGATCGCGACGGCCTCCACCGCGGACGCCATCGCCTCGTCGAGCCGACCCGCGTCGCCGAGCCTGGCCGAGGCGTTGTGCAAGCACCGCGCCAGCCACGGGTTGTGCGCCGCCGGATTGGCCATGGCCAGCCGCCGGTAGATCGTCACCGCCTCCAGGGCCTGCGCGGCCGCATCGTCGCGCCTGCCCGCGTCGGTGTACCGGACCGCGAGGTTGTGCAGCGAGGACGCGAGCCTGCGGGAGTATGCGGCCGGATACCTTCCCGCCAGTTCCCTGCGGATGCGGACAGCCTCCTCGGCCGGGGGCAGGGCCTCCTCACGGCGCCCCACCTCGGCCCAGCGATTGGCCAGGGTGTCGAGCGTGCCGGCCAGCGCGTCGGCGTACGCGGCCGGGCTGGCCTTGGCGAGCGGTCGGTAGAGCGCGACCGCCTCCTCAGCCGGTGCCACCGCCTCCTCGCGCTGGCCGACGTCGGCCCGCGAGATGGCCAGGTTGCTCAGTGACATCGCGAGCTGGTCGAGGTAGGCTCCCGGCTCCGAGGCGGCCGCGCGCCGGTAGCGCGCGGCCGCCTCCTCGGCGGCAGTCGCCGCCTCCTCACGCCGGCCGACCGCGGCCAGGCAGGCCGAGAGGTTGTTCAGCGATCGCGCGAGCGCGGGCCCGCTGACGGCCTCGTTGGCCGCAGCCAGCACCTGGTAGTGCGCGACCGCCTCCTCGGCCGGTGCGACCGCCTCCTCGCGCCTGCCGGTGTCCACGAGCGCGTTCGCCAGGTTGCTGAGCGACGCGGCGAGATCCGCCCTGTGTGCTTCCGGGAGGGCGAGGAAGAGCCGCCGCCGCAGGGCGACCGACTCCTCGGCCGGGATCACCGTCTGGTCGAGACGCCCAGCCTCGGACAACCGGATCGCAAGGTTGTTGAGCGCCGCGGCCAGCCCGTACTCGTACGCTGCAGGATTGGTCTGGTGCAGGCGCCGGTACCGGTCGGCTGACTCCCTGGCATGGTCCAGGGCTTCCAAATGGTGGCCGGCCTCGGCCAGCCTGACCGCCAGGTTGGTCAGGGACCTGGCGAGGCCAGGCTCGAACGCCGCCGGCTGCTCCCCGGTCAGGCCGCGCAGGATCGCGACGGCCTCCCTGGCAGGCGCGACGGCCTCCTCCCGCCGGCCGATCTCGGCCAGCTCGCTGGCCAGGTTGTCTAGCGACGCCGCCAGGTCCGCGAGGTGGGCCGAGTTGTACCCGGCAAGGACCCGGAAGGCCGCGACAGCTTCGTCGGCGGCAGCCACGGCCTCCTGGCGCCGCCCGACCTTGACGAGGCGGTTGGCGAGGTTGCTCAGCGCCCGGGCAAGGCTCGGCCGGTAGGCGGTGGCGTCGGTCTGGGCAAGCCGGCGGGACAGCGCCACGGCTTCCTCGGCGGGGGCGACGGCCTCCTCGTCACGCCCCGCCAGTGCGAGCTGGATCCCCAGGTTGTTCAGTGAGTCCGCTAGCTGCCTCATCCCCGTGGCCGACCGCGGATCGATCAGGCGGCGGAGCTCGACAGCTTCTTCGGCTGCTACGACGGCCCGCTCGGGCTGGCCGTTGTAGCCGAGATGCACCGCTAGGTTGGTCAGCGACCGCGCCAGGTCAGCGCTGTGCGTTGCGGGGTCGGTGCGGGCGAGATCCCGGTGCAGGCGCGTCGCCTGCTCGGCGGCCGCCGCGGCCTCGGCGTGCTTGTTTAGCTCCGCCAGGCGGATGCCAAGGTTATCCAGCGCATCCGCGAGCAGCGGCCGATGGCCGGCCTCCGTCTTGGCCAGCCGATGGCAGATCGCGACCGCCTCGCCGCTGGCGGCCAGCGCCTCCTCGCGCCGCCCCGAGCTCGCCAGGTCAACCGCCAGGTTGATCAGCGACATGGCCAGATCGGAGCGGAACGACGGATCCGTTGCCGCCAGCCGCCGGTAGAGCGCGACGGATTCCTCGCAGGTGATGGCATCTTCACTCACGGTCGCCTCTCAGCGCAGTCGCCCGCGTCTTGCCGACGGTCTAGCCTCGATAGGCTGACTAGCGAAAACACAATGGCCGCGCGGACACATTGTGCCTGACCGGGCACGCGCTTGCGCGCGGCCGTGAGAGTCACCCTTCGGCCTGCATAATGCCCAGATCTGGACGCCACCGCCCGCCCAGCATCGAGCGGACGCTCGCGGACAGAACGGCGGGAGTGCGCGCGATCCTCAAGTCCAGGGCAAATAACACTTTGTCCAACGGCGACCCGCTGGTGAAGGGTCGCACCGTCACCGGCTTCACCAACATCGAGGAGGACTTCGTCGATGAGGCGGTCTGGTCGGCCGGCGCGCTGCCGAGGGGCACCCATGTCATGCCGTGGCGCATCGAGGACGAAATGAAAAGCTCGGGGCCAACTACATCCAAGCTGGTCTGTGGAGGGGCTTCGCAATCCGTGACGGCAACCTCATCACCGGGCAGCAGAATTACAGCGGCGCCGAAACCGCTGATGTCATCGTCCGAGCGCTTGGCGAGTAGCCCATTCCGACAGCCTGCTAGGTACGGGCCTGCCGGCGCGAAACTCCCGCCAACGGCCGGCTCCACGCACCCGGTCACCCTAAGTGATCACCGTTCGTCCCGGTGACGAGCGAATACCCGCCGTTCGGCGCGGCCTATGGCTCGACGGCAATCATCAGCCGGGCCGCGCAGATCAGGATGCTCTGATCCGCATGGCACACAGCCGGTGGGCAGATCGCGCGACGCCTCATGCCGGACGCGTCACAGCGCCTGGTGACCTGGTGGTGTGGCGTCCTGACCGAGAGCAACCGGCCTGGCTTGCAGATCAGGGTGGTGCAGGAATCTGTCTACCAGTCCGGTGCGTCCGCCGATGCAGGTCCAGTCGTCGTCCCACAGCGTCGACACCAGCCACGAGCGGTCGGCCGGGAACATCAAGTTGGGCAAGGCGCCCGTCCAGAACGACCAATCGCCGTATTGGCGCCAAGTGGCGGCCTGCTCGGGGCCTGCCTCGACCAGCACGTAGTGCCACCCGTAATACAAGGCCACCTTCGGCGCATCGGGGAAGACAATGTCATCGGCGCCGGTGTCGAGGTACCCCAGCCACCACGGCTGGCCTGTCGACTGCTCGCTCAGCAGCGCAAGCACGACCTGGTCATGCTGATCCTGTCCCTCACCTCCGTACGGCAGCACGACCGTGGCGTAGGCCTCGAAGACCGGCGGGATGGCAGCGGCGATGGTGCGCCCCATGGATGTGCCGTCGGCGATCCAGGCGACTTCGGCGTCCGTCCCGATCCGCCACGTGCTGCCGTCCCTGGCCAGCCTGACCGGCAGCACCGCAGGCGTCGCCGGCGCTTCGGGATCGAGACGTGGCCCGGGCAGCGGTGCCGGGCGCGGCTCCTCAGCAGCCACGCCACCAGCCTAGATCCTCCCGGCACCGGCGGGCGAAGCCATTGCCGTCACCCTCGCAATCCCCGGCAACCGACCGGTCCGGCCGGAAGACCCTTCCGCTCGGGTTAGCTCCACACCAATCGCACCCTCGCCGTACGATCCCCTGCGGTCCCGGACCATCCGGCCCGTCCCGACGTCGTAGGCCGAGCGGTGCCAGGTGAGCCGCCATGACCGCAACGGGGCTGCCCAACGCTCGCGGTAGAGTTCGTCCGGCGCAGTCTCGCGGCCGTGGCCGCTCCGGCTTGACGAGAGGGCCGATCATGACTGTGGTGCCCTGGGCTCGTCACGGTGAGAACGCCGCCAACTTGTCGCGCAGGTTCTCTTATCGGGTCTTCGACGGTGATCTGACCGACCGGGGCATCGCGCAGGCCGAGCACCTAGCCGAGGCCCTGCGCGCGGCCGGGCACCGCTATGGACTGCTGGTGTGCTCCCCGCTGCGCCGGGCGCGGCAGACAGCGCAGATCGTCTCGGGCCGGCTGAGGCTGCCCGTCGAGGCGGAACTCGAGGACTTGCGCGAGGTCAACGTGGGCGACCTGGACGGCCGCAACGACGACAGCGCATGGCAGGCCTACGAGGCAACACTAGCCCGGTGGCGGTCCGGGCAGCTCGGCCAGCGGTTCTGCGGGGGCGAGTCCGGATACGAGCTGGCCGCCCGGATCGGCCGTGCCCTGCGGGCCGTGGCCAGCTGGGCCGGGCCTGACGACGCCGTCGTCGTACGGCGCCAGCATCCGGGCCGCGGTGCCAGCTCTGACCGGACAGCCAGATCCCGGCACCGACCTCGCGACCGGCGGGGTGGCCCGGTTCATGGTCACCCCCGGCTCCGGCTCTGCTATCGATTTCGCACTAACAACCTGGACCTGACCGCGCCGGCGTCCTCGATGGTGCACGCGGCTTAACGCCCTCATGGGTGCCGCGAGTCGGACGGTCCATCAGAGACTCCGGCCCCAAGGAACGCAGCGGGCGACTCCTGTCAGCAGCCGGGATCCGTCCGCCGACGCGGTCATAAGCGGCTCCCCGTGACCACCAGACTGTCACGGAGCACCGCTAGGTCTGGGTGCGAGCGCACACTGCCGCCGATCTGGACTCGGTCGGCGCTGATAGGCCCGTCCGCCCATCCAGCACCGAACGGCATGATCTGTCGTGTCGGTGATCTACGGCGGGGAAGGGTATCGCACGGCGTCAGCTTTGCGCCGTCCATAGGAGCCGAGGGTCCGCTGGACTCGTCGGCCGCGCGACCTTGCCGAGCCTGAACGGGCGGATTTCGCCACGCTGGTCACGCTACGCCGCCTGGAACCAGCCTGGGGCGTGTCGCAGCGTCAACTCATGCGTTAGTTGAACATGAGCTCCGATGCGCCAGCCCGGGCGGCCTCCGCCGCGCGCGCGCCTGCGGCCCCGCCCGGCACGGGACAGCCCGTACCGGGGTGATCCCGTGCCCCCGGTTCCGGCGCGGCGCAGGAACGGGACACGGCAGATGATCCCGAACGACTCCGGCGCTGGCACTCACCGCAGTGCGGAATGCGCTGTTCAAATGCCCAGCGTCAGCCCGGAGCCGTAATGGATCTCGGGTTGTATTGGGCGGTGCGGGCGTGCCCCATGATGTCCCGGTCTGCGCCGCATTCGCGGAGCTCAGGGGATCGCAACCTCCTGCGTGCCGTCCGCATCGCGGATGACGACCTTCGTCGTGTCGCCCTTGGCGAAGAACTCGTTGGCCTCTACT